>Ga0075522_10003755_pt1 | contig 11025 bp, 7 predicted proteins | sample NGEPerA_FD_74796 | JGI IMG/M metagenome (GOLD analysis project Ga0075522, IMG submission 74796) | Arctic peat soil microbial communities from the Barrow Environmental Observatory site, Barrow, Alaska, USA - NGEE PermafrostL2-A | ecosystem: Environmental > Terrestrial > Soil > Wetlands > Peat ... | reverse complement strand
TTTTTTTTGATGTTCGCCGCTCGTGTCTCGCCGTATGTCGCTTGCTTCACCAATCGCGGAGACAGCTTTTGAACTGAATGAGTTTTTATTTCCGGCGTGCATGAGGCATGACAGCGAAAGATGGGGCGTTACCAGATAGCCCCGGTCGCTGGCGTGGCTCATGCCCTTCGTCGCCGGAAATAAAACGCCCCGCGAGAGCGGGAATTAAGAACCTGAAAAAGATGGCGTAGCAGCAAGCGCACTACGGAAAGACCTCGGCGGCGTTCCCTAAAAACAAAACGCGCCATGACCAAAAACACTTAACAAAAATTTACTAGCCCCGCAGGGTTGCCAAAGGCTCAAGTTCTAGCTCCGCCTTGACGGGCGCGGCTGGCGGGCTTCATGGCTGCTGCATGAAGCATGACAGGAAAGCATCCTCCGGCCTGTCTCCGGCAACTCCCGAAGTGGAATGGAGCGAGAATGAAAGAGCGAGACGGCGGCGGTGATGTCGCTGGCCGCTCTGCAATGCAGCGGAATTGAAACGGCGGGAATTGCCGGAGTCAGGCAATCCTCGGCGGCGGCAGTCGGCGGTTTTGAAGCATAGGCACAGTCCCGCTTGCGAACGTAGCCGGAGCGGCAAAACCGCCGTCTGACGCCGCCAACAAAATGGGTCGCGGGGTCGCGCTATTCTGACTTTTGGTTGGCGGTGTGTAGCAAGGGAGCCGTGGCTTGCAGGGTGAAGGGCAAGCCGGAAGGCGGACGGCGAAGCACTGACAACCAAATGTCAGACTGAAATGGTCAAGGACAAGTGGCACAAGTTGCGCGGTGGCTTGCCACGCTGAAAGCGAGCGGCTGCTTGTGCCTCTTGGACGATGGGGACGCTGTTTTGGGGTTTGAATTGACGCACCGGACGAGAGCAGATAATCTAAAATTACACGTCAGGACGGGTATGGCTAAAAAAGTCTATTTTGCTTTCCATTACGAAGATGTTGCCGAACTCCGTGCAAACGTCGTGAGAAAACACAACTTCACGAAAGGCGTGGAACTGGCAGGCTACTATGATTACTCAATTTGGGAGGAGTCAAAGAAAACGAGCGATATTGCCCTCAAACGATTGATCCATGGGGAACTTGAAAACACTTCGGTAACGGCTGTTCTTATCGGATCGCAAACATACGCACGGCGCTGGGTGCGTTATGAACTGATGAAAAGTGTGGAGCGAGGCAACCGACTGCTTGGAATCCATATCAATAGCATCAGGGGAAAAGACCAGAAAACGAAAATACTCGGCCCTGATCCGCTCGCGCACTTGGGATTACAAATAAGCGACAACGGGAAAAGAGGCCAGCCGACTGTTTGGGACGGTCAGAAATGGGTGTTCTATTCCGATCTCGACACATTTGACATCAACGAACAGCCAGTCGCAAAAAGAGGAAATAATTTCCAGCTTTCGCATTGGTATAAAACCTATGACTGGGTTGCCAACGACGGATTCAATAATTTCAGTTCCTGGATTGAGTAAATATGATTGTCCTACTGCATGGAGACGGTAATCAGAAAAGTGGAGAAAACATCGCCTCCAATCTTCGCGATGCTTTCAAAGGACACGTTGAGGTTAGCCTTGCATCAGCGTCTTCGCCATCAGCGTGGCCTGCGGATGTGAATTGGGATGACCTGCTCATTGTCGTATTCGATGCGACACATTTTCCAGATGCAGGAAACGACTACATTGCAGAATTTTTACAGAAGCGTAAAAACAAGGCTCTGCTGCTCCCGGTCGCTCTCGATGCGGCGCACAGAAGACCACCCAAAGCGGCAGAGGCAATCAAGGCGCTGGAATTTGACGCTGCTGCGTCGGGTGTTGACGGCAGACTGGTGAGGCGGGTTGGAGCCATGTTGGGTCTTCGTGTGCAGCAACGCGATAATCAGATTTTTATATCTTACCGCGCAAGTGATGGGATGAAAATTGCGGAACAACTTGAACAACGTCTTTTGAGCTTAGGCTACCCTGTTTGGAGGGATGAAGCCCACGAAATGGATGGTGAGACTACGATTCTTCCGGGTAGTGACGTTCAACGCCAGATTGATGAAGGTTTGGAACGCGCAAACATAGTTTTGCTACTCGACACCCCGGCGGCTCCGCATTCCGTCTGGATTAAACATGAAGTGGACACGGCCAATGGGCTGCTGTTGCCTGTTTTACCGTTATGTTTCAAAACCAAGAACGATACAAAAAAGGGGCCAAGATTTCATTCGCTTCTCCAACTTCAACGCTGGGTAGAACTGCCATTTCCTGAGCCGCCTTCGGTGCCGCCGCTGACGGAGGATGACTTGAGCCGCATTATTGGCGAAATGGAAATGTTCCTCTGCGATATTTTCCGGCGTAAATGCCGTGTGCCTTTTATTGTTGAGAAGGAATTTGTTTCACGCAACTTTACTTGGCGAATGCTGGATAACCGTTTGTTAATGTCTGAGTCGCTTAAAAAGCATTCAGCGCGGCTGACTACGAAAGTGTTGAGTCATTGTTCGATATTCGATCAGGTTCACGGGCCAGCACTAAAAAAGTTCGGCGATTTTTTGAAGAACACGGGACGACCGAACCATTCACTTTACATCTATGACGGCGAGTTAATCCCGGAACCACAATTGAAAGAAATCATCGAGACCGCACCGGCAGAGGATGGCGTAGTTATTTTGCACCACCAAGAGCTTGCTGCTCTTATAGACTCAAATTTCACCACGTTGACGATATGAGTGGCACCAGATTAAATGTTTCATTGATGCAGTTTGACATCGGCCTGTCGGGAGCCGTTCCGGGTCGTGATAGCTGGTCGGAGCCAGCGATGGATCGTGCAATTTTGGAATTTGTCGCTTTATTCAGCGGCATCGTATTTAAGTATGGCGGGAGAATCGTGCATGGTTCGCACCCAACATTCACGCCTGTCATTCTTCGTCAGGCGCGTCTGCACGCTGGAAAAGAGCGGTCGCGGAAGCCGGTAACGCTGATTATGTCGGAGCTTTGGGCAAAAGATTTGCCCAAAGAATTTATTGATAGCGTTGTTGATGTCGCCGAATTTGTAGTGACCAAACAAATTGGAGACGGCGGCCAGGAGAATGTCGAAACACGAAATCGCAGCCTTACAGAAATGCGTCAATTATTGATCGAGAGCCAAAATGCGATGGTCGCGGTTGGCGGGAAAATGCACGAAAAAGACGGCGTGATACCCGGAGTCTTGGAAGAAATGGAGTTGGCTGCGAAAAAGGGAATACCACGTTTTTTGATCGCGGGGATGGGCGGATATGCGGCAAAATATGCAAAGGAGTTAACCCCTTCGTCACTTCACAACGGGTTGTCTGACGACGAAAACACACTTTTGTTTGGCACAACCGATGTGTCGGCTTGTGTGAATGTGCTTTTTGAGAAACTCGCTAAACTTAAAGGTGGCTCACAAGCGACGACTTAAAAGGTAGCCTATTTATCGCCCCACCTTACGGGCAGCTTCTTCAATCCACGCCGCCATGTTTCTGCGTCCATCGTCTTGAATCCAATCGAATGTCTGAAAAATTTCAGAATAACGCTTTTCAGTTTTGTGCCCGAAAATGCCTAGAAATGGGTGATCCACCATTGCGGTAAAATCATCGAGGGGATTTCTGCCCTTGCGAGAGGCTTTCTTGTCGCTGTTCTTAATGCCGTGAATATGTATTGCAAGCAGACCATTTTTCCGCCTGAAACTTTCTTCAATTTCATATCGGACGAATGGCCGCATTGCCGTTTCCTGACCGATAAGCACAACGGTTACGCCAGTGCCATTTAATTCCCGGTCAATCCATGCTTTCACAGCAGCATCGCCCTTGCGCTTGACTTGTTCCCATGCCGCCGCATCCATGAATTTATTCGATTCGCCCTTTTGAAGTAGCCAACTGTTGCGGACTTGCCCCACGCGCCAACTGTCCTTCTGGTGATGAAAGCTGAAAAATACTCGCCGTGCCATAGGATCAAGTTGTTGTTTCCCTTAAAATTGTTTCCGCCAATGTGGGCGTTTAGGGAACGGGGGCGTTAATTTTCAGTTGGCGTTTCTAATGGTGATCGCTGCTTCAACCCAATCGCTCAGATTCTGTTTTATGTAAGCGTAAACATTGGTGCTGTCCGAATAAGGGGGGTCATAGGCTTTGACAACGCTAGATAGCTTCGTCCCGGATTTGCTAAGGGTGATCGAGTCGAACGGATTTGTTCCTTTCGAGGACTGGTTTGAATCGCTATCTTTAAGGTTGTGGATATAGATTCCGAACACCCCCTTGTTATCATTCCAAGCTTTGATGATCTCATGAGTAATCCATTTTCGCCCGGCGGTGTTGGTGCCAATAAGCACAACCACACAACTCTTGCCTGACATCTGATCAGCAATCCACTTTTCAATGGCCGCATCGCCACCTTTTTTGACACTCTCCCAATCGTTGTCTGAAACGGGCGCATCGCCTTCGATGACACCCATGTTCCGAACTTGGGATGCGCGCCAGTGGTCTGGCACATAGTGGAAGCTAAAAAACACTCTTTTTGCCATAAGGATTACGATTTTATCCACTTTCAGACGACGGTGCAACCGTTTTGGAATGTCAAATCAATGCCAAACCGATCCATTTATGGCGTATCAAATCCGGTCTGCTCGGACTTTTGGCTGGCCGGGAGTAGCCGGGAGCCGTGGCTTGCAGGGTGTAGGGCAAGCCGGAGGCGGACGGCGGAACATGGACGGCCAAAGGTCAGACTCACATGGGAAAGGACAAGTGGCACAAGTTGCGCGGTGGCTTGCCACTCTGGAAGCGACTGCTTGTGCCTCCTGGACGGCGGGGGAATGGCAAAAAGCGATTAAACCAGAAATAAACTCAAGATTTCCAAATATAATTGGAGTCTGTGGATACTTTTTTCAACTGCTCTAAACGACGAATCGCTTCATCAATACGCTTAAAAGCAACTTCTTCAAATTCTAGCACAACCGCCGTGTTCCTGATTAGCTCGTCGCGAGTAATTCGTCCTTGGCGCGGTAATAGTTCCAGAATGACGTGCCCAATTTCTTCATATACCAAGCCCCCATAATTTCGTTTTTTCTTGGCAGCCAAGACATATTCGCGAAGTTCTTGAGTAACCCTGCCGTCATGTGTCGCTTCGGCATGGTTTGGTTGCGCCACCGTCTTTTGGGTGGGCAATTCCATCTGGTTCGTTGGAATGAGGTCTGGCTGTCTGGTCGGCAATTGGGGTTTTGGAAAAGGCTTTGGGATGTTTTGCGAATCAGGTGGTGGAGGGCCTGTGTGTTCTGCATGTGGCGGTGTTTCCACCGTCGTTTCTCGTTGTGTTGTGGTGAGCGGATGAATTCCGAGTTCTTCCAGTCTGCGCCAAAGCGAAGCCATCGCTTTTTCTCTGTCAAAGTAGAAACTTGATGCGCTGACGCGCCAAAAGACCCATTTGCAGCGTTCGAGTTGACGTTGTCGCGCCATGTCACTTGCAATTTGTTCCGGGTCGTCGTGATGCGGGCCATCAACTTCGACGGCGAGCCGCGATTTCAAGCCTTCGATCACAAAGTCAATCCGATAGCTGCCAGGACCAAATGGTTCGTATTGCGGAATGAGTCGGTAATTTTTTGCGTATATTATTTTTCCCACGTCACGCTCGAAATCGCTGTCGCACTTTTCCCAGTCTGGTTTGCCCGTAGGTTGTGCGGCAGGATTACTGTAATAGGAGAGAAGCTTATACCGCATGTCGTCGGGATTAAGCTCATTGAGCGTAACCGTGTGGAAAAGCCATACCTGATCGCGCGCACGGCTGGCAGCGACGTTGAACCGTTGCTTGTCAGATTCCTTCACAAGCGCGGCGAATCGCTGGTTTGATGCGGCTACCATCGTGAGGAACATCACGTCGCGCTCATCGCCTTGGAAGGCATAAGCATCACCACACACCAACTCACGCTGTTCGATTTCTTCCGGCGTCAGGCGTTCCAAAAGAAGTTGGTTAATTAACTTGGCCTGCTCTTCGCCTTGCAAAGAAACGACGCCGAACGTGAGCTTGCCGTTGGGATGGTGGTCGTCTTTTGCGCAAAGGTAACGCGGGTCTTTTGTGCATTGAACAATTGCTTCAACCAATGCCTGTGCTTCCGGTCTGTTTCTCGCATAGCCAGCACCGCCTTCGCGCAAGCCCTCTATGATATGCCGCACGACGATTGGTTCTAATCGCTCTGGTGAATACTGGCGCAAAGGCACGAGTGGCGTTGCCGTGTAGCAGAGGTCATTTGAAAAGCGAATAATTTCAGGAACGCATCGGAAATGTTCACGCAAAACGATTCGTCTCCCGAAGCGGATTACTGCTTGGTTAAACAAACTGCTTTCAACACCGAGAGCGTCGCGATGAGGTAAATCGGAAATGTGTCGTTCCGAAAGCAGATCAACGTCGGCACGTTGGACACCTACCGCTTCCGGGCTGATTTGTTGATCGTCACCCACAACGACGATTTGTTTCGCGAGATATAATAACGCGAGTGTGTCTGGCCCACTTTGGCTCGCCTCGTCAATAATCACAACGTCGAACGATTCCGGTTTTGCTTCAATCGTTTCGGCCAGCCGATAGAACGGCATAATCCAAGCCGGGACTGCGCCTCGACATTCATCCATGTGCATCCGTGCGTTGCGACGGTGGATTTCCGCGCGCACGCCTGTGCCGCGCCCGATTCGTCTCACGGCGTTAGTCCATGCCATCAAATGCTGCCGCTGCGCTTCGGTCAGGCGGTCGAAACAATGTCGCCACGCTTTTTCCGCCGCAAGCCCTGCCATGCTGTGCTGAATATCTTTTTGGAGCGACTTGGCCTCGGCTTCAAGTTTCTCGGCATCTTGATCGCGGTGAAATTCATGCAGCCAAGCGTTTGCGCGCGACCAGTTCCACGACTGTTCAATGTCAGTCAAGCGGTCATCCCATGTCGGGTTTACAGAATCTTCGACGAGCATTACAGCCAATCGGGGCGCGTGTGTTCTGATTGCTTGAAAAATTGTTTCCCGATTCGCCAACCGCTGTTTGTCCTCGGTCAGTTGGTGCAATTCACTCCAAGAATCGCTGTAAGCCTTCGTGTCGCGATTCAAAACGGCCTTCGTTAACGCGACGTTGACCGAATGAGCGTTTGGTCGGATTTCGGCACAGGACAATGTATGCACCACGGGAGACAGTTGAGCATCAAACTCCACCAGCGCGTCACGCGCGGCGGTCGCTTCCAAGTCGGCAATCAAACTGCCGACTGCTTCATCATCGTGCCACGCCGGTTCGGAAATCCCGCGAAGATTTTTGACTGCCGCTTTCGCCTCGTCGAGAAACGGAATCAAACCAACAACCAACTCCAACGCCTCTTGGCACTCTTCGAGTTCGGTGACTTGGCGAGGCAAAGGCCCATCCTTTCGCTCTACGATACCAACCCAATATCCCCAAAGCGTCTCGACGTGCATTTCCAAATCCAAATGCTCAACAAGTTCAGAAAGCGTCTCCGTTGTCGCGCACACACGCCCGTTCACGCGAATTTGTTTTGTTAGATAAAGCGTTCGTCTCACAACGGCAGACCGAAGGAAAAGAAATCCAAGACTTCCGCCATTGTTTAGATGGCCGTGCAAGTCGCGCGCGTCGGCGAGCACCTGCTGGCGTTCAATCCCGTCAGGGAGTTGAACCCGCCGGGCATGAGCGTTGCGCGCTCGTTCACGAAGATTTTCCAAGGCGGTCGTCGTTGCGTGAAGAAGTTCTCGCCAAGGGCGGTCTTGGTCGGACAGGACTCCATGAATCGCATCTGGAATCCAAGGCAACGGACGACGGCGAATGTTCCCCACTGCTGTTTGCAGAGTTTGCAGTTTTTCAAGAGCAACGCCGCGTTCTTCTCTGCCGCACCGGACAAGTGTTTTGTATGCCGGACTCGCTTCGCGTGCGGAGTGCGATTGACATACCTCTTTTGCCGCACGCTCGTCTGTGGCAATGCGAACAAACGTGTCCACGTCTGGAAGATCGGCAATGCGAACAAACGGGCGATTGAGTTCAACGCAGCGTGCAGGTTGAAGGCTTCTCAAAAGTTGGAGAACCGTTAAAAATGACGCGGCAGGCAAAGGCAATTCCTGCTTTTCGCCAACCGAGTCAAGAAGCCAGCCGAAATGTTCACGGTCGGCGACGAGTTTTTGAGCGATGTGAGCCGCCGTGCCTTGATACGCGCCGCCCGCAATTGAATGGCGATAAGTTTCCAGTTCCCGCAACTGGCGCAACCGCGTCTCAATTTCTGCCAGCCGTTTGCGCCCGGCGTAAAGACGATCTTCAAGTTTGCGCATAGTCTGCGCGTTGCGTTCTTTTCCGCCTGCTTCCCAATCATGGTGACGCTCCGTGATTCCAAGCACCGAGTTCTCCATGTTTTTCAGCGCAATTGTGTCGTTGCCCAAAATGCTCACGCAAAGTGCAGAAAGTTCTTTTGGAATTTTATCTTGAAGCACCTTGAGGGCGCGCGGCGTTTGGCTCGTCACCAGCACACGCTTGCCTTTCGCAAGCAAGTGGCAAATCAAATTGGCTATCGTATGACTTTTTCCAGTGCCGGGTGGCCCTTGAACCAAAACACCTCTGCCGGTGCTCAATCGTTGCGCAATCTTGCTCTGTTCGTCGTTCGCCGGAAGTGGAAAGTAGGTCTCCGTATCCGCAGAATGTGAGGTTGTGGTTGTCTGCGCTGGTTCGTCGTCGGTTTCTGGGACAATATCATCTACAATCTGGCAAAGTCGCTGAATTCCAAAAGGAATCTTCCCTTCATTCTTTATATTTTTCGCAATGTCATCAAGAAGTTTGACCAGCGTCTTTGCGGTGCGGCGGCGAAGAATCAAAGCGGGCGCAAATGTTATTTGAGGGACGGAATTTGCTGTCGCTGGTGGTTGCAAGGAATTGTCGAAACGCCCTCGCTCGTTCATTGCGTGAACCCAACTGCGAAGAAGAGGTTCAATCAGGTTTTGATCCCACGGCGTCTCGGCGTTTGCTTGAACACCAGCTTCGATTGCTTGGTGCTGCTCCGGCGTAGGAAGCTGGCTTGGGTCGAGCATATCATGCTCAAGCATCAACTTCGTGCCTTCGGCAGCGGATGACACTGAAATGACTCCTCGGTTCGCGTCAAAATTTATGTTGGCTTGGCCAGCTATGATATGGCGATAAATCCGCTCGCCTGTAGGTGTCTGCCAACTGAGCAGACCGAGGCCAATCCGAAGCTCGAACGATTCCCCAAGCCGCTTCTGCTGCTGGTAGATGCTGAACAGGTTTCCATAAACCTGCTGCACACTTTTCCATCGCCGGTGTTCTTTCGCCCAAACTTCCCATTTCGTTGCCAAGTATTCCTGCCATCGTGCCTGAACATCTGGCTGCTGCGAAATTTCGATGTAACTTGGCGGCTCTGCCGCGCGCATGGGTGCAAGTATGCGCTCGCGGAGTGTCGGTGTTTGGGCACTGTTCGCTAAATCTGATGGACTGACCCAATCCTTGCAGCCGTTCGGAATCTGCGGACAAGCTGGCTCTGGACTGCGATGAACTTCAATCCACGATTCGTTTGTCTCGGTTGGCCCGTTCCATGCAATGCAAAAACATTCTTGCTCGCGCGGGATGTCATGAAACCAGAGAAGCTGCTCGTAATTCCGGCAATCGCGCACCACAACAAATCGGAGCTGACAAACTTCTTTGAGATAAGTAAAAAGGCGAACGGCTTTATCCCGAAGCTCGTCGGGTTTTCCAGGATGAGGATTCTCGTGCTCGTTCTGCATGGACTATCAGAGTGTTATACGAATTGGTGCGGGTTGAAAGGCGATTTTCTTTTTGCGGGGACTGGCGCGGGCTTCAATGTGCCAATCAGAAAGACCGCGTTGGCGTGGTTGCCAATAATAATCAGGGAGACGCCTGACTGAACGCCGGACAACCTGCCGCTTAAAAAATCACAACTCGCCCAAAATCTGCTGCCGCTTGGCTTCATATTCAGTCTGCGAAATCAGTTCCTTTTCGAGCAATCTTTTGAGGTCGCTCAATCGCTGCTCCGCTGGCGTCCCCGCCTCAATTTGCAGGGCGGGAAGTTTTGGCGGCGGCAAAACCGGAGCTACCGGCAACGGTGGCGATTCGCGGATGGTTTTCATTTCCTGAACATCCACGGCGGAACGAAGTGGCGACGGCTGCGCCTGCTGTTTCTTCCGTTGCCACACGACAAAGGCAACGCAACCCGTCCATGTCGGAATTAAATCAAGGCCGGGGACGATTTCCACAAGCAGGGAAGGCAGCAACATCCAATGAAATCCAAGCAGCACGGTCGTTGCGCCCATGACAAAACAATCCACGATAAAATCCGCAAGTTCGCCCGGTATGGTAAAAAGTCCGGTGGCTTCAATGGCGGTGATGGGAAATTGAATCAGGTCGGCAATGATGGCGATGGCGAACGCGCCAATGATCCGGCCTTGGGTTAATTCGGGTTTGTCCATAGATCATTATTTTCCCCTGCGTCGTCTGATATGTTCCCGCACGTCCTGCCCTAATCCGGTGGGTATGCCGGTGGCCTGATTTTGTGGCCGTGCGTCCTGAACATTCTCGAATTGCTCAACCGTGCGGCCCTGCCGCTCGGCATGGATGAGGCCGTCAATGTTATCCATTTCGAGATTCCGGTCGCGTTCGTGAATCATGAATTCATAGGCCCGCAGACAGAACGCCGAAAAAATCAGCCAACACGTCAGCGCGTGCGAAAGCGGATAGAACGCGAAAGCAATCAGCCCGCAAAATAGCGGGTCAATGAAGCGGGCCACGCGCCGGTTACGGTGCAAGAACGCTGGAAGCCAGCGGAACGCAAACGGGGAAGTGCCGATGTAATAGCTATGCTGACGAACGGCGCGATTAAATTGAAACCAGCGTTTGATTCGCTGGGCGACTGCCAAAACGAAAAAGGCTATTCCGAAATAAAACAGTGCAATCGGCTCGGCGCTCTCATTTCCAGGTTGCGCCAGCACGCCAAAGAAAATTAGAAAAATGGTGATGCCCAA
>Ga0075522_10003754_pt1 | contig 11025 bp, 9 predicted proteins | sample NGEPerA_FD_74796 | JGI IMG/M metagenome (GOLD analysis project Ga0075522, IMG submission 74796) | Arctic peat soil microbial communities from the Barrow Environmental Observatory site, Barrow, Alaska, USA - NGEE PermafrostL2-A | ecosystem: Environmental > Terrestrial > Soil > Wetlands > Peat ... | reverse complement strand
GTCGTTCCGGCGCTGCCGGTTGCGCCTGCGCTGCCAGTCGTTCCGGTCCTCCCCGCGCTGCCCGCCGTGCCGCCCACGCCGCCCGCCGCACCGCCGGTGCTGCTCGAAACACCGCCGCTGCCCCCGCCCGAGAACCCGGCGGTGCTCCCGGAGCCACCGGCGCTACCGGTCGAGGTGCCCGAACCGCCGCCCGAACACGCTGCGCCGGCCAGGGCCAGGGCCGAGGCGAACACGAATCCATTGTTGGTCCATCCGAGACGTCTCATGGGTGCTCCTGGGGTCGATTGCGCCGTCTCGGCGCCGGGCGAATGAGGGATCGTACAGGTCTAGAAGGGGCCAAGAACTGATTTTTACTGCAGGTCGATCGCGTCCCGTCGCCCCTGCGCGAGAAATCCATCAACCGCCCCGACGGCGCGGAATCACCGCTTGGATCGTCTGCTAGGTTCTGGCGGGGAGGGTTGCCATGTCCAAGATCTGGCTCATCACGGGTTGCTCGCGTGGCCTCGGCCGTGAGCTCGCGCAGGCGGTGCTGGGCGCCGGCCATCGCCTGGTCGCCACCGCGCGCGAGCCAGGCGACCTCGCCTTTCTGCCGGCGGGCGATCGTCTGCGCACCATCGAGCTGGACGTCACGGACACGGCGGCGGCGCGCGCCGCGGTCGCTGCCGTCACCTCCGCGTTTGGCCGCCTCGACGTCGTCGTCAACAACGCCGGCTACATCAAGGCCAACTCCGTCGAGGACCTACCGGAGGACGAGTTCCGCCGCCAGGTCGAGATCAACTTCTTCGGCGTCTACAACGTCACCCGCGCCGCCTTGCCCGTGATGCGCGCCCAGCGCGACGGACACATCATCCAGATCTCCTCCATCGGCGGGCGACGCGGTACGCCCGGCCTCGGCGGTTACCAGTCGGCGAAGTGGGCGGTCGGCGGGCTCAGCGAGGTGCTGGCGCGCGAGGTCGCGCCGCTCGGCATCCGCGTCACCTGCGTCGAGCCCGGCGGCATGCGCACGGACATGTTCGGGCTGTCGATGCTGGCCGAGCGTCTGGCGCCAGACTACGAACCTACCGTCGGCGCCGTCATCCGCGCCACGTTCGGCCGTGCCGAGGGCGCACGCAGCGATCCCGCCAAGGTGGCGCAAGCGATTCTGCGGCTGGCCGAAGAGAAACAACCGCCGCTTCACCTGCTGCTCGGAAGCGATGCCGTGTCCGCCGCCGCCGCGGCCCTTACCGCGCGCGCCGAGGAGGACGCCCGCTGGAAGACACTCAGCTTGTCGACCGATACTTGAAGGGGCCGCCGGACTCGAACGCCGTCGCCAGCGGAGCTTTGCGATCTGGCGCTTCTCGACCCAGCCCGCGCCGTGGACCATCTCGCGCCGGCCCCTCGTCATCGACGAACATCTCCTTCTTGCGTCGGATGAACGCGTTCGGCGCACGCTCGACGCTTACCATCACTGCCCTGCGGGAAAACCTCATCAAAGTTGCCCACAGGAAACGCGGAGCGATTTCGCGGCGGCGCGGGCGGTCTCTAACTTCCGAACCCGAGGTTCCGCTCCGCGTGGGCCAGGATCTCGACCAGGCTCTCGAGCGCCGCCTCGCTCCCCGGCACGCCGTGGGCGCGGAGCGCCACCTCCTTGGCGAACAGCGAGAGCAGGTAGCGGAGCCGCGTCCGGGGCTCGCCGCGCAGCGCGATGTAGTCGTCGTGGCTGGCGTTGACCTGCCATCGCTGCCCGTCGAAGCGGCTGCGCCAGCGCCCGCCCGAATCGTCGACCAGCTCGGGCTCGGGAACGCCGGCGGCGAGATCGGTCGCCGGCTCGGGGCGATCCGCGATCCGCACCCACGCCGATGCCTCGGCCTGCTCCGCGTCCTGCCGCGCGACGACCGCGATCGCAAAGCGCAGGTCCGCCCGCGCGTCCGGCTGTACGCGGACGAGGGGCTTCGGGCCGTCGCCGACGATCTCGACGGCCGGGTTGTCGCTTGACCACGCGAACGACACCTCGCCGCGCACCCGCCGGCCGTCGCGATCGAGCGCGATGGCTTGCACCCTTCGTTCGCGTCCCGCCTGCACCGTGACCTCCGCCGGGACGATGCGGACGACCGCGAGCGGCCCAGGCGGAAACAGCGACGGTGCCTCCTCGGTTGGCACCGGGTCCGGGTCTGCATCCTCGAGGCCGCTGTCGGCCTGTCCGAGAGGGAGCCCTTCGGGCGCCGCGCCTCCGGCGCCGGCCACTGGCGTGGTCCCACCCGGCGACGCCGGCTCCTCGACCTTCGGCAGCTCGTATTGCGGCAGGCGCGCGCGCAGCCCGCGCAGGGCTCGCCGCAGCTCGGTCAAGAGTTGCCGGCTGGTCGTGGCCTGGCGCTCGCGATCGAGCCGGCCCAGCTCCGCTTCGACCAGCGTCGCGTACCCGGCCCAAGCCCGAGTCCGCGCCGCGTGTCGCTGTTGACCTGCCAGAACCGCTCCAAGCAGACCGATGCCGTACTTGCCGGCGACCATCTCGTCGTGCCGCTCGCGCGGCGATAGGCCCCGCTTGCGTGAATGCCCGATGTTGGTGGCGATCGCCCGCAGCGCCCCGTCGCGCGTCAGCTCCGGTACGATCCCCTCGCCGTCGTCACGGATGACCAGCGCAGGCGCCCTCATTCCCGAGGTCGCTGACGCGCACCCGCTCGATGACCCGCCCGCATCTGTTCCGGCGGTGCCGCCAGCTCCGGCGGCGCCGCGATATAGTGCCGCAATGCGTGGGCTGGATCGGGCGGCAACGGCGGTGTCGGCATCCTCGTCGTTCGCGGCGGTCGTCGGGCGCGTCATGGCGACGGTCATCGTGGTGGCGGGATGCGGGGGCGGCGGCCCGACACCGACCCATTGGTCGGACGAGCAGACCTGGTCGTCGGCGCATTTCGTCTATCACGCCCTGCCCGGCGACGACGCCGTCGACGCGACGGTGGTCGACCAGCTCGAGGAGCACGCTGCCATCACGGCTGCACAATGGTTGGGCCTGCCCTCCGATAGCTGGGGACCGATCGATTACTTCAAGTACCCCGACGAAAACCGGCTGGTCGCCGCCGGCTCGCCCTGCGACGACCGCCCCTGCACCGTGCTCTTCGCCTCGGGGCGGATCGAGATTCATTCGCCCCTGGCCATCGATGAGCACGAGCTGACGCACAGCTATGTGATCGGTTCGACCAGCGCGCCCGCGCTGTTCCGCGAGGGGCTCGCCGTCAGCGCGTCCTGCGATCCCGGCACCGAGCTGCTCTACGCGACGGCCGCCGACCGGCCCGCGTGGTTGGACCAGTCGTGGCGTGACCTCGGCGATTTCTCGGGCGCCGCTCCGACCGCGTACCAGCCGGCGGGCGCGCTGGTGACCTGGATCGTCGACCAATGGGGCATTTCCGCCTTCCTCGCGTTCTATCGCAGCCTGCGATGTGACATGAACAATGATCAGGTCGCGGCCACCTTCAACGCGCAGTTCGGTCTGCCGCTCGACGACGTCTGGAACGCCATGACGGCGGCGCCGCGGCGCCGGATGTGCGCCTTCACCTGGGGCTGTTCCGAAGCGCCGGTCGCCGGCGCCGTCCCCTTGACCAACGCGCTGGCCGATTACCGGGTGGCGGTCCCCGTCGGAGCCGCCGGGGCCGTGGTGCGCGCGACCTATACCGCGACCGCGCAGGCACCCGCGATCCGCGCCTGCTCGGCAGAAGGTGCGTTGCCGGACTTCGACGGCCACTGGCCAATCGATCCCGACGCCTGGTTTCCGACGGTGTTGTTGCCGTCGGGGGGCGACGACGTTGTCGCGCTGCCCGATGTGCGCGGCACGGCCGATGATCCGATTGTACGCCTGGATCTGGCGGTCACGCCGCTGGCGACCTCGTCGGTTGTCGCCGACGGTGCCTGCGATGGCGCAACGCCGCTGGTGTTCGGCGATCAACGCGCGAGTGTTCTGTTTTGGCCGCACGCGGGTGGAGCAACGGTGTTTCAGGTTCAATCGGGCAGCGCGCCGGCGGGCACCGCCGCTCACATTCGCGAAGATTTTGCCGGGCCGGATCAGGCCACCGTCGAAGCGTGCGCGTCTTGCGCCAATGGTCAGCTGCAGGATTGCGCCGACGTGGCGCTGGCCCCGGCCATGAGCGCCCCCTGGCTGCGGGTGAATTGGAACCCGGTCGTGCCTTCGTTGCTCACGTTGTCGTTCGAGTGGGAGTAGTCGCATGGACAGCGACACGAAGTGCGGTCGCGATTTGAATGGGCCCCGCGCCGCCGAAAGCGGGCGGAGCCTATTCATTTTCATTGCCCCCTCAGAGCAGCGGTGGCACAGCGAGCTGAGCGAGCTGAAGCGCCTGGGCGGGGAACCATACGCCGGCGGCCGGGTCAACCATCCCCCAGAGCGGATCGAAGGTGTTCTGTGCGTCGCCCGTGAGGTTCCACGGATTGTACGCCGTGTAGTCCCACGCGCGCGCGCCTCCGGCGATGTCGCACTGGCCGTCCGACTCGCCAGGAATCTTGACCCACAGATAGGCGTCCACCAGCGGAACGCCCGTGCTCGCGGTCGGACGCAATCCGGCCCCCGCTCCGGGAGGGTTGCACCAATCGCCCGAGCTCAGCCCGCTGATCACCGTCGCCGATTGGTTGTAAGGTGCCGCCGCATACGGATCGGTGTCGAGCGGGCCGTTGCCGTTTCGACTGGTGTCGATGACGAACGGCAACGTCGCGACCGCGCCGTTGAGCATGCTCGCGAGGCTCGCCGTCACGGTCGCCTCGTAGGCGGCGCTGTAATCCAACCCGTAGCCCGTGGCCGGGTCATACTGGCTTGGGCAGTAGTCGAAGTGCCCGAGCGCCCACGAGGCCCCGCCGATCGCCGCCTCCATGCACTGGGACACCCAGGTCCCGAACTGAATCGACTGATCGGTCGGTTGATAGTTCGAAACGTTCAGGAAGAACCCCTTCACGAGCTGAGCACCCGTGTTTGGATCGAACCCAGCCTTGTGGATCCGGTACGCCGCCTCGCCCACGCCCAGCCAGGCGCTGTGCGTGCCGTCCAAGTAGACCGACGCGTTGGGCGCGACTGCCTTCAGGGTCGCGATTGCGGCCTGGAACTGCGCATAGCGCTCGTCCGAGCTGGCACCGGGCGCCGGGACCGTGGCGCCGGTGGAATCGGTGATGGTCGGCTGGCACCAATCGGCCGCGCCATAGATGGTCGTGTTGTACGGGATGATCCCGAGGCCGTCCGGTTCGAGGATGACATCGGCCTTCGCTTTCCCGATGCCGGCGGCAAATCCGGCGATCCAGGCCTCATACGAGGCCGTATCGGCGGCGCCTCCGGCCGAGTAGCCGGCGCAGTCGCGGAACGGGATATTGTAGGCGACCAGGACGGGAACCCGACCCTCGCAGGATGCGGCGGCCATCGTTTGGCCGACCGCCTTCTTGACATCCGCAGCCGTGCCGCCCGTGAACCAGACGGCTTGCGGTGTCGCTGCCAGCGCGGTCAGCTTGAGCGCGTCGGACAGATCACGCGCCTTGACCAGACTGGCGATCTGCTTCACGGCTCCCGGGTCGGGAGGCGGGACGAAGAGCCTCGTCGCCGCCGCTTTTGCTCCAATCGAGCTGCCCGTGATCGCGCCTACCTCGACCGGCGTGGTCGGTGCTGACGGCCGATCGTCGGCGCAACCAGACCCCATAATCGTTCCGCCCAGGACTGCCACCCATACGAATGTCTGCTTCGTCATCTCCCTCTCCCTTTCTTTTTCACCCCGACACGAATCCGCGCCCCGCGGGCTCAAATCGCGGTCCACCACCCGATCGCGCGCGTGCGTATCACAAACGCGATCCGACTCGAAACTTCCGTTGAGTTACTCTCTCGTCACATTTTGAGTCCCGCCCCCTTGCGAAGGGGCACTAGGATATCGGGAGGATCGATGCCTCTTCGTACGCTTCACGAGTTTTCCATGGGTTCGAGACGCCACGATCCGACCGTTCACGGCCGTCGAAAGACCGATCCCGCATCATCTCCGGTGGCCGGATCTGGACCCTTGTTCGACGCGATCCGCGAGCCGATGACGCCGCCCGAGACAACCAAGAAACCGATCGGGGCCGCCGGTTGAGCACCGCCGCCCTCGTCGCCGTGGTGCTGGGAATCGGCGTCCCGGTGGCGGGCGTCGGCACCATGATCGGGCTCGTGGTGCAGACCGACCGGCGCGTGCGGACCGCCGTCCCCCGCCTGGCGGCGCTCCCCTGCCCGCACTGTGGCGTCGCGATCGGGGCGAAGGCGGCGTCGTCGATCGCAGCGGCACGCAAGGCAGCGGTGCGCAAGATCGTCGACGCCGCCCAGGCCAGGAGCGAGCGCCGGCGGATCGATCCGGGCTGGCGCCTCGCCTGCCCCGCCTGCGGCACCAAGCTGGAGTTCGATCCCGCCGCGAGCCGCGAGCCTCTGACCCGAGCGTTATCTTGGTAGCGTTTCTCGCCTAACTGGCTGGGATCGAGCCGCGCCCGCCAGCCGGCCGCTCGAATGCTCGAGATTGCTATCTCTTCGATTCGAGGTCGATGCAGGTTCGCATCCTGCCCAACCAAGAAATCGCCTTCGTCCTAATGCGGGCGTGGGCTTCGGAGCGAAGCCCGCCTGGAGTCCAGAAAATCGACCAGCCGGGTCAGCTCCTCCGACGACAACATCCCCGCGTATCCCGGCATGTTGGTGCCTCCATTGGAGATCCGGATCGTCATCTGGTCGCGCGTCAGGAGATCGCCGACATGGGTGAGATCGGGGCCGCGCAGCCCGCCGGTCCCGGCCACGAGGTGGCAGCTCAAGCAGCCCTTATCGTGAAAGAGACGCGCCCCCTCGGCCACCGGACCGCTGGTCGTTCCGACCACGGCGGCGGTGAGGGGCGGCGCGTGGAACTTCGGGGACCAGGGCGACTGCACCCCCAGGATCCAGAGCGATCCGATCATCACGACCGTCATCACCACCAGCGCGATCGCCCAGGGACGCCGGCGCGCGCTCCGTTCGCCCTGGTTGGAGATCAAAGGCGCCGAGATCAACAGGCCTCCCACGAAGAGCGGCGTCAAGAGAATGACGTACGTCTCGAGATTGGCCGGACAGAGAGCCAGGATCGAGAAGTACCAAAGGAGGTACCAGTCGGGCCTGGGGTCGGCGGCGATGATGCTGGGATCGGGGGGCGGACCGAGCTGCGGTGGCCCGAAGATAATCGCCAGGGCTAAGATCCCGAGCGCCATCGCGACCCCGAACGTCACGTCGCGCCAGGCGGCGTCGGGCCAGAAGGGAACGCCCTCCGTCTCGAGCAGCTTTTGGTAGCGGGCGCGATAGGTCTTGGGATCGACCGGCTGGCCCGCTTTGGGCGGCTCGGCGATCCCGTGTCGCACGACCAAGAAGAGGTGCAGCCCGATCCCCGCGAAGATGAGCGCCGGGATGAGGAAGACGTGAATCGCGAAGAACCGGCTCAGCGTAGCCCCCCCCACCGTGTCGCCGCCCAGAATGAATCGCGCCACCCGCGTCCCGATCCAGGGGATCCGGCCGGCCTGTTCCGCGCCGACCACCACCGACCAGGTGGCGTTCTGGTCCCAGCGCAGCAGCTGGCCGGTGAACCCCATTGTCATCGTGAGCGCCAGCAGTACGACACCCGAGAGCCAGTTCATCTCGCGCGGGAACTTGTAAGAGCCGGCGAGAAAGACCTGGCCGAGGTGAATGCCCACCATCAGCACCATGGCGGAGGCGCCGTAGTAATGCAGCCCGCGCAGCACCCGCCCGAACGTCGCGTGGTTGGTGATGAAGAGCAGGGTCTCGTAGGCCTGCGACGACGACGAAATGTACGAGAAGGCCAGCGTCACGCCGCTCAGCACCTGGATGATGAAGGCGAACAGCGTGGCGCTGCCGAACACGTACCACCAGCGCGCGCCGGGCGGGGCGCGGTGCGCGAGCAACGGACCGAGCATCGACGTCAGCCCGACGCGATCGTCGACGGTCTTCCAGAGCCGTTTCAGGAGCGCGCGCATCGCCTCATCCGATCGGGATCGGTTGGGTGGAGATTTCGACCTCGCCGTCGCGCACGCGCACCGGATACTGGGTCAGACCGTGGGGGGGCGGTCCGGCCGCGACACGGCCGTCTTCGTAGTAGACGCCGCCATGGCAGGGACACATGAAGAGTCGCGCCGTCTCGACCCAACGCACCGGGCAGCCGAGGTGGGCGCAGTTGACGGAGAAGGCCATGAACTCCTGCTCGCCCGTCCGGCGCAGCCAGGCGGCGCTCTTGGCGGAGATGCCCGCCCAGGGGAGCGGCGAGGCGTCCACGAAGACGACGCTGACCGTGGCGCCGAGCTCGAACGCGGCGATTTTACCAAGCGACCGCCACTCGGTAGGTGGATCGCGGAAGATCGGCGCCACCACGAAGACGACACCGGGCACGGAGAGCGCGGCGCCGCCCACCACGCCCAGCGTGATGCTGACCTTGCTCAAGAATTTACGCCGCTGTTGATCGGCAGGGCTGGCGTTCTTGGTGTCGTCCCTCGGGCCGTCCTTGGCGTCGGCCGATCCCTCCGTCTCCTGCGCGGACGGGTCGGGACCGGAGTTGGATTTCTTCGGATCATCCTTCGGGTTCATGTCGCATCTCTCCAATCCAGCCAATGAGCGAAACCACCAGCACGATGGCCCCCGCGCCGGCGACCACGGGCGACGTCACGATGCCCCAGAAAAGGAACGCGATCCCGAACGCCGTCCCGGCCGGCCAAAAGGTCGGACGCGGAACGACCGCCGGGCGCGCCTCGGCCCACGCGGAACGATCGACGTCCGAGAGATCCGCGGGTGGCGCGTCCGGCTCGGGCGTCATTTGACCTCCGCCAGGGCCCGGCTTTCCGCGGGCGCCAAGCTCGGCGTCCCTTCCTCGCGGTAATGGCGGGCGAGGACCGCCAGGATCGCGCCCGCGTAGATCAAGCAGGCGGGAACCCACATCATGAGCCCCCCGACCTGCTGATCGACCGCGGGCGTGAGCCCCCAGCCTTGCCGCAGCAACGGAAGGACGCCGAGCCGATCGACTGGGTGCGCGTAGACGCTGCAGACTTCGATGGGCGAAAACGTAATCAAGATCCCCAGCACCGAGCAGGCGAGGCAGGCCGAAAACAGATAGAGCACCGACGGGAACGGAGCGAGGCGAGCCCGCAATCGCGGTCGCAGGATCGGCCACCAGAAGACGAGCCCCGCCGCCAGCAACGAAGCGGTTTGCAGCGCCTGGACCCCCGGACGGAGAGCGGCCAGGTTGCAGAGCGAGCGCTCATGCCAGAGCCACATCGCACCGACGCCGGCCAGCCAGGGACCGAGGGAACGGCTGCTCCCCGACCGAGGGCGCGCCGGCCGTCGTTCGTGCGAGGCGCCAGCGGCGGCCGAGCCCGGCAATCCGAGGAGCACCAGCGTGGGAACCGCCAGGAGCAAGATCAGGTGTTGCAGCATGTGCGCGCTGAAGAGATAGCCACGCGCCAGCACCGCGACAGGCGAGGCCAGCGCCAGCCAAAACAGCGCGACCGCCGCCACGAAGGCGCAGGATCGCAGCAGACCTGCGCGCCCCGTGAGCCGCCAGCGGAAGCGCCACCCATAAAGCACCAACGCGGCGATGCCGACCGACGCCGCCACGGGGGCGGGCTGCCAGGCGGAGCGGAGCAGCTCGCCCGTCGTCACAGCAGGCCCCGCAGGTAAACGACGGTGAACACCACCACCCAGACCGCGTCGACGAAGTGCCAATAGAGGCCGACGGCATGGAAGGCGCGGGTGAAGCGCCGCCGGGCGCCGTCGACGAAGGCGACGATGATCAGCGCCCCGAGCGCCAGCAACCCCACGGTGACGTGTAGACCGTGAAAGCCCGTCAGCGTGAAGAACGTCGAGGCGAAAAGGCTGCTGTTGACGGTCAGGCCCGTATGGAAGAGTCGGCGGTATTCGTTGGCCTGGCCGCACAGGAAGACCGCACCGAGCGCCAGGGTCGCGATGAGCCAGGCGCGGAAGGTTTTGGTATGTCCCTTCGCGAGCTGTCTTTCGGACAGGTAGAGCGTCAAGCTGCTGGCGAGAAGACAGCCGGTGTAGATCCCGGTCGTCTTCACGTCGAGCGCGGCGGACGATGCCGTGGTCGAGACGTTGAAGGCGACGTAAGCGAGCACGAGCATCACGAAGAACGTCCCTTCGGAGGCGATGAACGTCCAGACGGCGACGACGTTCTTGTCTGGAGGCGGCGCGACCTCGCTCGGCGTCTCGGGACGGCGAGCCTCGGGATGCGCCAGATCCCAGAGCGGGCGGCGCCCGCGCACGGGCGGCACGCGCTCGAAATTGTGCGGCGGCGGGGGCGAGGTGGTGGCCCACTCGAGCGTCCAGGCCTCCCACGGGTTGTCGCCCGCGGCCTTGCCATGCCGGCGGCTGAACAGGATGTTGAGCGCGAACACCAGCATGGCGAGCGCGAGCACGAAGGCCCCCACCGTCGACGCCAGATTGAGCGCGCCCCAGCCCGGCAGGTCCGGATAGGTGAAGACCCGCCGGGGCATCCCCTCGAGGCCGAGCAGATGCTGGACGAAGAAGGTCAGGTTGAAGCCGACGACCGTGAGCCAGAAGTGGACCTTCCCCCAGCGCTCGGACAGAAGCCGCCCGCTCATCTTCGGGAACCAGTAATAGGTCGCCGCGAAGACCGCGAACAGCGTCCCGCCGAACAGCACGTAGTGAAAATGAGCCACCACGTAGTAGGTGTCGGTCACCTGCCAGTCGATGGGTGCGGCCGCGAACGTCACGCCGCTCAGGCCGCCGATCACGAACTCGATCAGAAACCCGAGGGCGAACAGCATGGCGGTGGTGAAGCGCAGCGACCCCCCCCACAGCGTCGCGATCCAGTTGAACACCTTCACGCCGGTGGGGACGGCGATCAGCATGCTGGCGCCCGCGAACACCAGATCGGCCGCGTGCCCCAGCCCGGCCGCGAACATGTGGTGCACCCAGACGGCGAAGCTGAGGATGGCGATCGCCACCGTCGAGGCGGCCACGAAGCCGTAGCCGAAGATCGGCTTGCG
>Ga0075522_10003753_pt1 | contig 11026 bp, 11 predicted proteins | sample NGEPerA_FD_74796 | JGI IMG/M metagenome (GOLD analysis project Ga0075522, IMG submission 74796) | Arctic peat soil microbial communities from the Barrow Environmental Observatory site, Barrow, Alaska, USA - NGEE PermafrostL2-A | ecosystem: Environmental > Terrestrial > Soil > Wetlands > Peat ... | reverse complement strand
GTCTTCGCCGGTTGTAATCGCACTCGCCGAGGTCGGACTCGCGCCCTTCTGGTATGTCGTAGAGGACGCCTCGTCGACGCTCACCTTCTGACCCGCCCATGTAGTCATGGTGAAGCTCGACGTGGACACGGTGCCGACCGTTCCAGAGGCTCCCCCTGGGCCGGTCCAGACCGAGGTTTGGATCCCCCGCCGCCGGATCCGAGACCGCCAACGGAGCCGCTGCCGGCTGCCGTTGCCGAGCGGGACGGGGCTCCTGCCGAGGGCGCGCCGCAGGCGGAAAGTCCGATCACCGCACACGTCAGCGCAGCGACCACGATCCATCGACTTCTTCTGTTCGTCAGCAATCGCCGTACCCCTGGCAGGCGTAGCTGCTCGGCGATGGTTACCGAGGCGGACGAGTCAGGCGTAGACGCTGGCGGGGGAGGCGGCGCAGCGCCGGCGCCGCCTGAACTTTCAGCCACCGGCGGCCCTGAAGGCGCGCTCGAAAACGGGGCGAGCGGAACGGTCTCGTGGGGGCATATTGGGTCGTAATCGTTCATCGTGGCGTTCCTCTTACCTAGTCAGCTAAGTAGAGAGTCGCAGCCGTTCATTTGAGGTTCATGTGGGCGGCGTGTGAGGGGACTGTGAGTGCTAAGGCGCCAGCCTCTGACCTACGCCGCCTGTGGGCGGCTGGGGTTCAAGGAGCGCACGATCTGCGCCAGCTGGCGTCGAAGGGGGCCCCACAGCCCCGCTCTGGCGACATTGTGGCGCCGCTCGTAGCGCGGCGCATTCGACCTCGCGCACAGCTCGCACCCGCATCCGCGGCCGGTGTCGGGCAGCTTCCTGCCGAACTTGTCGATCCTGGCCTGTATAGGCGAACGGTGCATAGAAAGGATCCCCCAGGTGAAGCTCGAGGCGGGCCTCAATTAGCCGTCACCACAAGCCCTGGCTGCTGCTGAGCCTGCTCAGCCCTGTCTCCACTGTCCGGTACGAGCCCCCGCACGGTCGCCGTACGGTTGGGCGGCATTTCCCTCGCACAGTTGTAGTAGTCGCGAATTCGAGCTCAATTCAGGTAGGCCCACGCCTCGAGAACGTTGAACAAGTGGGGTGAAACAGGTCATTGGGTCTACGTCCGACTATCCGGGGGACGTCCTTAACGCACTCGCCATCGGCCTCGCAGCCGACGCTTCCGAGAGCGGTAAGAAGGCGCTCGAGGTCGTGCGCGCACGATCCCCGCAGCTTCCGCGCATCGAACAGATGGGCGAGGATCTGCTGGCGACCTCCGCCAACTTCATAGACGTCCTCCTCCTCTCGCTCCGTTCCGACATCGAACAGCCTTGGTCGCACTACGAGGACCGAGCCAGGGAGCAGGGAAGGCTGCGGGCGGCACAGGGCGTACCTCTCGCGGCGTTGATCGACGTGGTGTCGGTTTATCGGCGCGCCACCATCGAGCTCCTTGCAGGCCCTCTGGAGGCCAGCCCGCGCCGCGACGAAATATTCGCGGTTGCCCAGCGGCGCCTCGAGGATGTCGTCGAGCGCTTGACCTCCTGGATCGCCCAGGGCTACCTGGACCACATGGACGCCGAGCACCGCGCGAGGGAGAGCGAGCTGTACGGGCTCGCAACGATCGTGATGGCCATGGTTCGCTCTCGAGATCTTGTGGAGAGCGCTGAGATCGCGTTGATCGAATCGCTCACGGCGCTCCGCCTCAACTCCGGCGCTGTCTGGCTGCGAGAGCGAGCCACCTACAAGCTGATCCATACAGTCGGACTCGAGGCCGACCAGATCGAGAACTTTCGCAACCAGGCCGGCCCACGCGCCAAAGCTACGGTGTCAGCGAATGGAAGCTCGGAGTCGCGAGTCGACGGCGTCGTCGGTGGCGAATGGACAGCCCTTCGCGCGCAGCTTCGAGTCAAAGGGCGAACGGTGGGCGTGATGACCATCGGCACGCAGATGGAGCGCCTGTTCGGAGCGTCGGACTTTCTGTTCATGGCTGCGGTAGCCGACCAGGTCGCGATCGTGCTCGACCGGGCCAAGCAGTTCTCCAACGAGTCGCGCACCGATCACCTCACCGGGCTGGCCAACCGTCGCGAGTTCGAGCGTGTGATGGAGCGCGAGGTCGCGCTCGCCGAGCGCCATGACCGTCACCTGACGATGATGATGGTCGACCTCGACAACCTGAAGCGCATCAACGACCGACAGGGTCATCGCGGTGGGGACGCGGCCCTGCGCCAGGTCGCGCAGCAGCTCCTGAAAGTCGTTCGCGCATCAGATGTTTGCTCTCGCATCGGCGGAGACGAGTTCGCGGTTGCGATGCCCGAGACCGACGTCGAGCGAGGCCGTGAGGTGGCGGCCCGGCTGGCCGCGGCGCTGCGCGACACGAGCCTTGGCGCGAAATCAACGGAGCCGGTCGAGGTCAGTGTCGGTCTGGCGGCCTGGCACCAGGGCGAAGACTGGCCCACCGTCTATCAGAGCGCCGACATGGACCTGTATGAGAACAAGCGGCTCCGGAAGCCCTCTCGACAGGACATCGTGACCGAGCGGCCGCCGCTCAGGTTGCTGCCTCGGGGTCGGGCGATCAGGCGACGGGTCGCCGGCTCCTAACCCGCCGGCAGTCTCCACCTCTCACTCAACGAGGGCTAGCTCTCGGGCCTTGACGATTGCCTGCAGCTTGGAGTGGACGCCAAGCTTGGCCCCCAGGCTGCGAATGTGCGTCCTGACCGTCGTGTAGCTGATCCCCAGCCTGCTGGCGATCTCACGACTGGACACACCCTCGGCCATCAGCCGCAGGACCTCCTTCTCTCGCGGCGTCAAGCTCTCGAGCTGCGCGTCCATCGACCGGCGCTTGTTGAGCAGAGCGGCGATCGTGCGAGGAGTGATGAGCGTCCCTCCTCCGGCGACCGTCCGGATGGCGTCGACCACCTCTGAGGCGGCCCTGGACTTGTGTATGAAAGCGCTTGCCCCGGCCTCAAGGGCCGCGAAGCGAGCTGCATCGCTGTCTTCACGCGTCAGGAAGATGAGCTTGGTGTTAGGTCTGATCTGGCGGATGCCGACCCCCGCATCCGCCCCAGTGCCGTCGGTGAGGCGAAAGTCGAGGATGACCACATCAGGACTGAGCTCCGCCGCCAGCGCTATCGACTCGCTAACCGAACCGATCGTGCCGACCACAGTCATGTCGGGCTGGTCGTTCAGCAGTGCGCCGAGACCTTCAGCGACCACCTGATGGTCCTCGACGATCAGGATCCGGATCGGGCTTTCACTCATCAGTTCACCGTGAACCAGAACTCGACCCGGCGCCCATTTCCGATCACCCCGTGCACACCCCCGTCGACCATCCTGACGGCCACCTCGACTTGCGTCGCGCCAGCATGCTTTTCGACATTGGGGATTGCTGGCAGCGCTCCCAACTTTCGGCGATTGTAGCGCGCCATTGCAGGCGCACCGCGGCCCGCACCAGATCGGCCGCACGGTTACTCCCGCTATTGAGGGCGTTCTGACTGTGGGGGCCCACTGGCTGCTTCAGCGGTGCCCCCAGACGAACAGTCCAGGGGACGCGCGACATAGCGGGAGATATATGTGCATGAGCCAGGAACACATCGAGCTACATGGATCCAGCGCCTTCCAGCTGCGGTGCGTCGACCGCATCCTCTCGGAACTGGTTCGTCCAGCCCTGGATGAGGATTCCTTGGCCCCCTTGACGCGGGACGCTTTGACCCAGGTCGGGATCCGAGTTGGCGGCGATGCCTCGCGCAAGGAGCTCGTCGAGGCGCTGTGGGGTCGTAAGCGCGCCCTGCTCCGGCAGGTGAACTCAACCGGCGACAGGGGACCTCTGCAGCCGGTCGCGTAACCAGCAGGCACCTGGGTGCCGCTTTCAGATTTCCGATACGCGCCTGTGCCTTCTGTAGGTCGGGGCCGCGCCAATTTGCTGCCTCGACTCCCCGATCCCCAGCAACTTTGCCAACCGCGGCGTACTCCACTTCACGGCCGCGTTCTCTAGTCAAGATGACTGCGAGGCGAGCCCTGATGATCACGAACGGCATGGTTATGAGGCCATTTGTGGTCTTTGCCATCAAGGTGATGCCACCTGGACGACGGCGCCTGGGAATGGTCAAGCTGGCGCACGGTATCCACGACGCCAGGAGCATGCGAGAGCTTTCAACGTGAGACTTCAAATTGCGGCCGGCACGCATGCACCGGCCCTTCCGCCAACCCAGCGCGCCGCCTAGGTCTTCCGCCACGCGCGCGGGTATCGGCAGCATTCGGCGCGGCAACGTCTCTCAGGTGGGCGGCCGCAGGCGGTTGATGACCTCGCCCGCCATCCTCGCCCAGAAAGCCCGCCGAAGGATATGGGTACTCCCTTTGAGGGAGGCGTTTCTAGTTCATATGGATGACTTCGATCGACTCCTCGAGTTCCAGCTGCGACGCAAGCTGAACGCGGTCGTGGCTGCGCCAGCGCCGCCTCGCCGCGGCCGGCCCGCATCGGTCCGTCTCCATCAGGCCCGGCGCGACGAGGCGTCCAACCAGCGGATCGGCACCATGCCCATCCAGCTGCGGCCGGATGCATTCGCCTTTATCGAGCATTTCTGAAAACTCTTCCTTCCTCTCGCGAGGCCGGGCCTGTGAAGGTCTGGCCTCAAATTTGTCGGGAGGCTCAACTGCGCAGCCCACTTAAACTGGAAGGTGATCGATGGCGGTGAAGCGAGTCGTAGTCATCGGCGGAGGCGGGGTGGGCGACGCGGCCGCGTTCGCGCTGCGCAAAAAGGGTTTCGAGGGCGAGGTCGTCATCGTCAGCGCGGACCACAATCGGCCTTACGACCGACCGTACCTGTCCAAGGAGTTCCTTCGCGCTGAGCTCGAGCTTCCGAAGGTGTTCCTTCACGGCGAGGATGACTACTCGAAGGAGAAGATCGAGCTCCGGCTCGGCCAGCGGGTGGTCGGCGGGTCGCTTTCGGGCCGCACCGTGGCTCTCGAGGGTGGTGGCGAGCTGAGCTTTGACGTGCTCATCCTTGGTCTTGGCGGCACCCCGCGATGGCTGCCTGGCGTGCCGCACCTGGACAACGTCCTCACGCTGCGCTCGTTGCGGGACAGCCAGGCGCTCCGCAAGGCGCTGAACGCCAGCTCTCGCGTGCTGCTCGTCGGGGCCGGCTTCATCGGCGCGGAGGTTGCCGCTTCTGCGCGGCGGCTCGGCAAGGAGGTCCTCATGGTCGAGGCGGCGCCGGTGCCGCTGTCGCGCGCGCTGGGCCAGGAGGTGGGAGAGGTCTACGCATCGATCCACCGCTCGCAGGGGGTCGATCTACGCACCGCAACCAAGGTTGAGAAATGGCATGAGAAGGACAAGAACGTCGAGGGAGTAACCCTGTCCGACGGAAAGCGTGAAGATGTCGACCTGGTCGTCCTTGCCGTCGGCATCGACCCCAACCTGGAAATTCCCAAAGCGCTCGGTCTTCCGATCGAGGAGTCCGGCGTCCTGGTGGACGAGGGGCTCAAGGCCGTGGATGGCGTCTATTGCGCGGGCGACATCGCCCTCCACCAACACCCCGTGCTCGGACGCAAGATCCGCGTCGAACACTGGGAGGTCGCCAAGAACCAGGGCCGGGCAGTCGGCGCCGCCATCGCCGGCGGCGACTCACCCTACACACGGCTTCCCTACTTCTGGTCAGATCAGTACGACGTGAGCCTCGAGTACAGGGGCCACGCGTCCGGAGACGACCATGCCGTCTGGCGCGGCGACAGGGAGGGCCTTGTCTTCTCGGTGTTCTATTTCCGCAACGGGCTCATCGACGGCGTGCTGTCCATGAATGACAAGAAGACAAATGAGGCGGGCGGCAGGCTGATCGAGAGCCGCAAGCCGGTGAATGAGGCCGCCCTGGCCGATACCAGCGTCGACATCGCGGAGTTGGTTCCAGCCCCAACTTCGTAGACTCGCACGGTTGTGAGCTCGCAGGTCTCGCCAGGGCGCCGCATCTCCGTGGTCGGCAACAGCGGATCAGGGAAGTCGACGCTGGCCCGCGCGGTGGCAGCGCGGCTCTCAGTGCCTTATGTCGAGCTCGATGCTTTCATGCACCAGCCCGGTTGGCAGCCGCGGCCGGACGAGGAGTTCCTGCTGGAGGTCGAGCGTGCCACGGCTCAACCGGACTGGGTGGTGGATGGCAACTACAGGCGGTTTGTCATCGAAGGCCCGGTCTGGAAGCTTGCGGACACGGTCGTGTGGCTCGATCTTCCCCGACGCACGATCATGACGCAGGTCATCAGGCGCACCGTGCGCCGGGCGGTGACGCGAGAGGTGCTCTGGAACGGTAATCGCGAACCGCTCAGCAACTTCCTCTCGCTTGATCCTTTGCAGAACATCATCGTGTGGGCCTGGGTCAAGCACCACGACTTCGCCGAGCGTTACGCGAGCGCGATGACCGACCCGAGATGGCGCCACCTTCGCTTCATCAGGCTTCGTTCTCACTCTGAAGCCGTCCGCTGGTTGGACTCCGTCGCCTCACCGCGCTGAGCGTGGGCGCTAAGCCCGACAAGGGCCTATTCGGAGGCGAGCCACGGGAGGGCTTCGGCGAGGGGTCGGGTCAACATGGCCGCCTGTTCCTTCGTGATCAGATTGCCGGCGAGGAGACCAAGCGCGCCGGCGAACGCAGCTCTTTCTGCCTTGTGGCCGATCTCCCCGTGCTCCGCCTTCCAGGACACGAGCGCAGCCCCCGACTCGGTCAATCCGAACAGCGAGCTTCGGACAGAGTCCCAGGCAGGGCCGCGGTCCGCCTGCTCGATGGCATGTGTTGCAGCCTTCTCCGCGTCGTGGAAGGCCTGCAGCCCCTTGGTGCCGACGTGCTGATCCCAGCCTTGTGCCACCCGCTCCACTCCTGCGGGCGACAGCACACGCACGTCGTCCATCAACCGCGCCAGAGTCTGCTGGTGCTCCGGGAACCCGTAACCCTCTCTGTCCACGCCCATAGACGTCTAGGTTAACCGCATACGGGTTTACGCCGGGAGCAGGATTCGGATCGTATCCACCGGGTGGATCTCACGCCAACCGTGATCCGCGTCCAGCACCCAGGGCCCATCGATGACTACGTGGTCGCCGATGACCGGGATCTGTAGCGTGGATTTCGCACACCGGGCGGCGGAGTGTGCATCGGGAGGGTTGGTGGACTCAGGGCAGTCAGGGGTGATTTCCGCCAGCATCGCGGGCTGGGCCTGGAAATGGTTCTCCGAGTTGAGCAGGTACTCGAAGCCAGGGTCGGGCTTGAACCACACGTGGTAGTCGCCGTCGTCCTCACGAGCGACGTCGACCGCGATACCTGCGGCGTGCTTGCACGGATCCAGGACCTGCAGGCGATCCGGGTTGTGCACACCGGCCTCAGGAGCACTGGTCCGGCAGCCGTTCGCACCCACGGTCGGGGGGGTGGGCGTCACGATCGAGCTCGCCCCAGTCGTGCATGCAGCCAGCATCGCCACGAGGGCGAGGCGGGTCAGCGCAGGAAGGAGGGAACCCAACTGAATCGCGACAGGGCATACGGGCCGGCTCCAGAGACGATCACCTGCGCGTTGACCAGCACCGCCAGGTAGTACATAAAGCGGAATCCGGGTTCGGCGGCGAACGCCACGGTGAGCGCGAGGTTCAGCGCCAGAAGTAGCCCGAGGACTCCGACCCATCGCGTGGCGAGGCCCAGGATCATTAGCAAAGCCACCAAAGTCTCGCCGGCGCCCTGTGCGACGGCGAACGGGAGCCAGTTGGGTACGACCACCTGCAGAAGGAACTCATGGAGGCCCGGGATCGGATTGACGCGCGCCGTTTCCTTGATGAGGCTCTGCATCCAACCTACGCCCTGCCATTTCTGGCTTGCGTAATAGAGCCAGAACAGCCCCACCACGATCCTGAAAAGGCTGGCCCATGCCTCACTCATGCGCGTTGACCACCACCACGAGCAGATTCAGCATTCGGTCCGCCGCGATTCCAACCGCCGCGGCGCCAGGTGCCCAGGTGCTGGTGCGACCGCCCTCGATGGCCAGCACCTCGCGGTCGCCATGCGACGCGACCAGGACCTTCGACCCCGCCTGCAGCACCTGGTCAGGGTCACGTGGACGGGCGAGCGTCGTGAATTTCGAGGTAAGGGTGTCAAACGCGAACACACCGCCCTGGTCGACGTCCTCGCTGCCCCCCTCCGCCGCGATCAGCATGGTGCCGCTGGGGCCGGCTGACAGCCAGAACGGAAACACCGGAAGCGGCAGGCCCACTCGATGGCCATCGCCTTCCCGCACCAGCTCCGCCCGCTCGTAATCCGCCGTCCAGACGACGCCGTTCACCACGGCGATGCCGAACCCGTTGCCGGCAGGGATCGCGGTGCCATCGAGGTAGTAGACCTGGCCGCGCGTGCCGGCAACGACGACACGCCCGCCGGCGTCGACGCTCATCACCGCGGGTCCTTGAGGCAGGGAATGGCGGGCCCGCTGCAGCCCAGTCGCCGGGTCGAGCTCGACCACTGCTCCAGTGCTGAACAGGCTGACAAAGAGGATGCCGCCGTGTAGCAGCAAGCCGAATGGAGCACCGCCGACGTGCTGCTTCCAAGCGACCTTGAGGCCAGGCAGGTGGACCGCGTAAACATCGCCAGGCGAGCTGTCGGCGACGTAGGCAATGGAACCGTCGTCGGAGATGATCACCGCGACGGGATCCGTTCCGATGGAGGCTGAGGCGCGCGCGGACCCGTCGGTCAGCGACAGCAGCACGAGGCCGGTCGCTGGATATGGTTGAGCCACCGCGGCCGGCGCGGATGTTCCGCAGCCAACAAGCATGGCCAGCGCTGTCAGCGCCAGCGCTATCTGAGGGCGCGTAGGAGTGGGTCGGTGGCGAGCTCGAACGCTCTGGCGGCAGGCCTGAGGTGCAGCTTGTTCAGCCGGTGCTGGATGGCGCCCTTCATGATCGCGGCGCGGAGCTTGTGCTCTGAGAAGTCGGTGTTGAACAGCAGGCGGTTGTGGCGGACCTTGTGCCACTCGCCCAGCTGCCGGCGTTCGCGCACGCGCTCGTAGAAGCCGGTCCCGGGAAGGGGATACGCGATCGTGTAGCTGACATAGTCGAGCGGCAGGCTGCTCGAGAAGTTGATGCTCCGGATCAGCGAATCCGTCGTCTCGCCGAGGTAGCCGACCATGAAGAATCCCGCTGCTTTGATGCCGGACGCAACGCATGCCTCGACAGCCTTTCTCGCCTGGTCGGGCGTGATGCCCTTCTTCATCTGCTTGAGCACGCCCTCATCGCCCGACTCGATGCCGAAGAAGATGCGCTTGCAGCCGGCGCGGCGCATCTGCTCGAACAGCGCCTGGTCGACGTGCGTGACACGGCTGAGGCATTCCCACGTGAGTGGCAGGTGCGCCGCCTCGATCGCCTGGGCGAGCTCGAAGGTGCGCTTGTAGTTGAGCGTGAAGAGGTCGTCCGACATCCAGATGTGCTCGTAACCAAGCTCCGCGATCTCACGCATCTCGGCAACGACCGATTCCACCGGCCTGGCGCTGAACAGGTCACCAAACACCGACTTGTGGCAGAAGTCACAGCGGAAAGGACACCCCCGAGTCGACATCAATGGAGTCGTCGCGTCTTTCCAGTGCTTGCGCCAGTAGGTGATGTATTGAGCGTTCGGAATGTCGCCGCGATATGGGAGCGGCAGATCGCTCATGTCCTTCGTGCGAGCGCGTGGCTTGGTATGAACGATTTCATCTCCGCGCTTGAAGACGAGGCCGCCAACCTCCTCGAATCGCCTGTCGTCCAGGTGCTGCATGATCTGGACGATCGTCTCCTCGCCTTCCCCCACCGCCACGAGGTCGAACTTGTCAACGAATGTCTCGGGCTCGCCCGACGGATAAGGGCCGCCAACGACGGTCAGCGCCTTGTCGCGAACCTGAGCTGCGAGTGAGAGAGCCTCGTCCTGCATCGTGATCATGCAGTAGATGCCGATCACGGCCGGCTGCAGCCGTTCAATCTGCTCCAGCACCTCGCGGCGCTCGAGAAAAGTGTGGTCGATGTGGCGCACCGTGTAGCCCGCGCGACGCAGCGACGCGCTGAGGTACATCAAGCCGAGCGAGGGCATGATCCAGTGCCGGCCCTGGGCCGGGGCTCGCTGCGGATACACCAGAACGACATCCGCTTTTTCCATTGATCCCTCCTGGGTCATCGCGCAGCCTGAACGTTGATGTGGTAGCTGGTGCCGGTAAAAGGGGCGGGGAATATGTAGTCGAGGCCGGCCCAATCGAAATCGGGCTGGACCAGCTCGCGGCCCGCGTGAAGCTGCGCGCCTGCCACCGGGGGCACCGACCACTCCACGCCGAGGCTCCCTGAACGCAGGCGCGCATAGTCACCGGCGGCCGGCACCCAGTTGCCGAAGCCGGCACCGATGAAGGTGTGACCCGGCTCAGCGAAGTCGTCGAACGTGGCCGACTGCTCGTTGAGGATGCCGACCTCGGTGTCGCCCGGCGCGAGGCCGAGCACCCGGACGGTGATCGAGACACCGCTCGAGTCCACCGTGTACGTGACCTCGATGCTGCCTCGCGAGGCGATCGGCTCGAATGCGTAACCATGGGCGGCGTCGCCGCCGATCTCGTCAAGCGCAAACGTCCGCTTCCAGATCGCCTGGCTGCTCGTCGACAGGTCGACGGTGGTCGCGGTCCGCGAGTAAACCCACCCGTCCGGGTAGTGAACGATCGGGGCGCCGAACCCCAGGCCCTCGCCGGTGATGCCAGTGCCCGCCACCCTCAGCGCAAGGCCCTTTGCGAGAGGCGCTGTCTTGCCTTGCGACGGCATCGGCGCGATGACCGCGCTCACTCCCGGGTAGATCGGCTGGGTCAAGAGCGCAGCGCCGAGGCGGTACGCGTAGACGGCCTTGCCGCCGGCCACGTGGTAGCTCCCCTGCTCGCCCAGCGACTCGAAAGGCGCTTTGGCCGTCCCCGCCGCCAGGTCGGGAAAGACCAACGCCGCCTGGTAGTAGCTGATGTCCTCGAGCACGAGCTCGGTGACTCCATGTGCGCGCATCCAGGCAATCGCCGCCGTGCGATCGGCCGGAAG
>Ga0075522_10003752_pt1 | contig 11026 bp, 12 predicted proteins | sample NGEPerA_FD_74796 | JGI IMG/M metagenome (GOLD analysis project Ga0075522, IMG submission 74796) | Arctic peat soil microbial communities from the Barrow Environmental Observatory site, Barrow, Alaska, USA - NGEE PermafrostL2-A | ecosystem: Environmental > Terrestrial > Soil > Wetlands > Peat ... | reverse complement strand
TCAAGGACTGGCGACGCGTTCATACCCGATACGACCGATGCGCCCATACGTTCATGTCCGCAATCTGCATCGCCGCCATCGTCATCTTCTGGCTGTGATCAATGAGTCCTGAGCCTAGGTCAAGACGCCGTTGGAAATCTTCTCTTGCACCGGATTGATCCACGTCAATTCGGCGCGTGATGAGAATGAATAACCTGGGAACATGGCCTTTTTCGGAGGATGCCATGTCCACCGGTGAATTCGATTATCTGAGCCTGGTCATTGTCGCCCTCATCGTCTTCAGCGTGACGCTGGCATGGGTATCCTGGCACAACCCGTAACGGGTTGGCGCTGAAGCACGTCGACACGATCTTCCAGCGGGTGTTCGGGAAGGATACCTACCCCAAAGACGGCCGCGATTGCCCACGCATGCGGCGATCATCTGCAAACGCGGCAGATTATACCTTGATCGACGTCAAGGCGCTGTCGCCCGATCGAGGGGTGGCGGGATTGGGGTAAAAAGTCGGTGGCGCCGGCGTCTAGGGCTGCGCCCGGCGTTGCGGCGCGTCGGAGGATGCAGCGGCGTCGATGATTCTGCCGTCTCGACAGCATGCTTCAGTGTGAACACGCTCCAGCCTCTTGCACGCGATCAGCAGTTTGGGATCATGTCCGGCGCGACGGGAGCCCTCGATATGGCTTTCCTGTGGCGTCTTCAGAAAGGTATGCACGGCGAAGCAGCCTAGCCGCTGCGCAAGATCATCGAGGCCGGAAAGCAGGGCCTCGAATGCGCGTGGCGGGCCCAGCAAGTCGAAGGCGACAAAGCGATCGGCGGTCAGTCGGCGTCCGCCGTCCTCCTCCTCGATGCGATAGAAGCAGAGGCCGTAGATATAGCCCGCTGGATTGACGGCGATCATGATGCCTTGCCGATCAAGCGTCTCGGGGGCGGTCAGTGGCTCGGCAAGTTTCGCCCAACGCGCGAGGCTAAGATCCGGGAGGATCGCCTGAGCGAGCGGATAGGCCTGCAATATTCGAGACTTGTCGAGCGGGAAACAGATCAAGATCGCCTACTCCTACCCCTGCTCCTGGTCCCTGCGTGGCCCAATCTTCCGAGTCTCATAGCGCGTTCATAGCCGGAGGCTATTGATGTGGATCAAGGGCTTATCTTGCCTCGCCCGTACATAGGATTTATCCTGAGCGCCGTGCAGAATAGACCCACATTTCCCGCGCCTCGGCCGCCGCCGGGTCATCGTCAAGGCCCCGAACTCTGCACCGCCTGTGCGGCGCGAGTCCTGAGCGTCTGCGCTGCGATCGAGCATTGCGATCTACAACGGCTGGCCGCGATCGTTACCGACCATCGGGTCAATCCGCACAAAACGCTCGTCGCCGAAGGCGATCCCGCGGATGGCTTCTTCAACATCACCGAGGGTGTGGTGAAGGTCTATAAGCTGCTCGCGGATGGCCGTCAGCAGATCACCGGGTTTCTGTTCCCCGGCGATTTCATCGGCCTTTCGTCGAACGAGCGCTACGCCTATAGCGCCGAAGCGATCACCGAAGTGAGGTATTGTCGCTTTCCACGTAAGCCATTGGAAAAGCTGCTCGCGGATTTTCCGAAGATGGAAACACGATTGCGCGATATCGCATCGAATGAGCTCGCCGCCGCGCAGGACCAGATGCTGCTGCTCGGTCGCAAGACGGCCCGCGAAAGGGTAAGTTCTCTTCTGCTGCTGCTGTCGCGCCGCGCGGCCAAGGTCGGCACCCCCGACAATCCTGTCATGCTGCCGATGACGCGCACCGATATCGCCGACTACCTCGGGCTCACGGTTGAGACCGTGAGCCGGACTTTTACCCAACTCAGGAAAGAGGGGCTCATTGAGTTGCGGAGCATCGGCGAGGTCCGGCTTCGCGACCGTGCGGCGCTCGGGAATCTCGCCGAAGGTGCCGAGATCGAGTCACCCCGACCCTAATCCGCGCCGGATTGCGTGCCGGATGTGCGGCAGGCTCTATTCGCATTGAACGCATTCCGGAATGTTCACACGAACAATCCATGTTCAGGGTCGATCGACAGGTATTCCATGATCGCCTCGTTCTTGGCATTGGCGATGCAATGGTGCTGACACTGGACCGACGGATTGAGCGCCCATACGCCCCGATTATTTTCCTCAGAGAACCAGAATTCATTGAACGAGACGCCGCGGAACGAGCCGAGCCGGCCCTCGGTCGTGAAGGCCTTGTCCTGACAGGAATAGACCGCCTGATCTGCGCCGATCACCGTCAAAAACTGCATGAAGGGGCAAATCGTGTAGGATTTCCGGAACCGCTCCTCCCTTTCGTGGTAGTGGTCGACCACCGCAAACCGCTCGTCCATTAGTTCCTGCCTGGCGCGAGCGATCTGCTCCACGACGGCGGGCCTTATGTCATGATGATAGTTGTTGTTGGAAACGCGGTCGTTCGCTACCACCACACCCGACAGCTTGACGTGATCCACGCCGACGTCCTTGAACAACCGGCAAATTTCGAATACGTGCTCGTGGTTTTCGTGTGAAATGATGAAACTTATGCCAAGCTTGCATTTCGATCGGCGTGCAGTGAAATCTTGGAGATTGCGGAGCAACCGGCTGAACGCGTCGCCGTGCAACCCGCGGGAATTTCGGTAACTCTCGTCATCCCAGGCATCGACCGAGACGCGCACCCAGGTTCCATAGGTCGCGAAGGCATCCGCCATGGCGCCTTGAAGATTGGACCCGTTGGTGAGCGCGGCGACGCGGATATTTCCTGCGGCGAGTCGTTGGACGACCCGTGGGAGCGGTTTGTACAGCAGAGGTTCGCCGCCGCCTGAAAAAGTGACTGCGCTGACACCCATTGCGATGAGATCGTCGACGAGCGCCATCATGCGCGGCTCGGGAAAGACGTCGTCCTCGCGCATGTCGTCGCCGAGCCGCAAATTGTCGGCGCGGTAGGCGCAATACCAGCACCCGTGATTGCAGCGATTGATTGGCTTGATCCGCACATGGGCCGGCGCCACCAACTTGCGATTACGCACCGCGTCGAGACGGTCGCCGTAGCGCAGAAACTTCAAGTCACTATAGACGCTTCGCACCGTTATCCCTTTCTATCGCGGGACGACATCGACGAGCCTTGCTGTCGCGGCTGATCATGGAAACTTCCATCCGATCAGGTTGAGCAAAGGCTGGAATGCGGCGGCGGGTGGCGCATTGACCTGAATCAAGACCGACAACCAACAGCTCGGATCCATTCTTGGCTTTCCGGAATCGAGGGCCTCAACGAGCGTACTGCGTCGCTTCGTCACGGGTTCCACTTGATCTATGTCAATGCTCGGATTGCGAATTACTTCCGACGTAGCGTCCGTGCCTACGCCATGGAAGCCTGTCATGCGCGGAACTCTCGCTGCGACGGATAGCTCGGAAAGCGCTGACCGGGCGATCGATATGCCCACGATCGCCACTGGACGTCACCGTTCCATGACCGCCGACGTCGCGACGCTCGGCGGCATGCAAAACGCGGGCGATGGGCTCGCCATGAACCTGCGTCAATTCGTTCACACCCGGTCAATATTAATTGATCGTATGATAAATTAATCGAGGGGATCAATATGATCAAGACGATGGACCGTCCATGCCTGCTGGAACGCGACCGCCCGTTTGCGCTGCTTGATGAAGCGGCGATCGACGCGGCCAAATTGTGGAACGATCCTTATGACTTCGCATTCGTCGAGCAGGCCATCGACCCGTCCAACAAGGGGGATGTTCTTGCCGATGCACCGTCCATCCCCTACCGGGGAAGCTACGGCTTGCCCGCCCTCCGTTACGGACCGCGGTTCGGCGCGGTCATCGATGATCTCCTCAGCCCGCGCTTCAAGCGTCTCGTCGAGCGCAAGTTCGACACCGATTTGAGCGCCTACCCGCCGGTTATCGTGATGATGGGCAACACGTCCGGCAACTACAACGAGGGCTACGCCCATCCCGATTCCAAACATAAGATCATCACCGTGCTGCTTGGCTTCAGCCGCGAATGGCCCTACGAGCGCGGTCGACTGCGGGTCCTGCGCAGCGCCGATCGCGAGGACTTTGCCTTCGAGTTCGCGCCGGAGTTCGGGCGGATGCTCATGTTCCGCGTCTGCGATCATTCCTGGCACGGCTTCCTGCCCCAGAAAGGACAGCGCATGAGCCTTCAGCTCTGCTATGTCGATTCTGAAAAATATGTCCGGCGCGAGTATTGGCGCCATAGCATGAGCGCCTTCGCCAAATCAGTTCCCATCTTGCGGAAGGTGATCGAATGGGCGCCGCGATGATGAGCGCGGCACCATTCCGCGCGCTGGAAAGCGACGCCGTAGCCTTTCCCCGCGTGCCCGACGCGGCCGTGATCGCGAAGCATTTCAGCCGCGCCTTGCGTGGCGCCCATCGCGACGATGCGCCCTATCGCCACTGGGTCCTCACCGAAGTCCTGCCTGAAAGCCTTGCGGTCGGCGTGCTACTGCTGCCGATCGCGCCACCCGTGATCGGCGACAATGACGGCGTGCGCGACCGCGACAACGGCAAGCGGACCTTCTTCACGCCGGACCTGCGCTCGCGCTTTCCGGCCTGCGCGCAATTCGCCGCGGCGATGCAGCGGCCCGACATCGCGCGCCTGTTCGAAGAGGTTTGCGCCATCAAGGTCGCCGGCGGCTTCCTGCGGATGGAATATATCCAGGACACGGACGGTGCTTGGCTCGAGCCGCACCGCGACATTCCCGAGAAGCTGTTCTCGATGGTGATCTATCTGTGCACCGGTCCCGAGGCAAAGGATTGGGGCACCGACATCTACAACGATCAGAAGCGGTGGATCGGCCGCACCCCGGCGGAATTCAACAGCGCGGTGATCTTCGTCCCCGGACCCAATACCTGGCACGGGTTCGAGCGCCGCCCGATCAACGGCGTGCGCCGGCTGATGGAGATCAATTACGTCCGGCCGAACTGGCGCGATCGCGACCAGCTCGCATTCCCGGACCGCCCGATCGCCCTGGCATAGGAATTCTCGGTTCATGCTCAACACACGATCCGTCGGCTGGCAGGCGGCACAAGCCGATCGCGGGTTCACCACCAGGAGTTTCAACGGGCCGAAAGGGGGCGCCGAGCATTTTATCACGGTGGCGGTTCCTTCGGATCTCGACTTGCGTACGCAGATCGAGTTCGTTCGGGACCGTTACGCGGCGGCGCGCCGCTCGCTCGGCGTGGCTCCCGAGACCGCGGTTTTCCGGCGAATCTTTTTGAGCGACGTGCTTAACCAGGCGGCGCTGGTCCGCAATAGCGGCATCGCCCGTGACCCTCCCGACTGCCCGGTCGCCACGTCCATCGTGCAGCAGGCACCGTTGGCGGGCGCGAAGCTGGCGTTGCTTGCGTATCACGTCGACAGCACCGGACCGCTCCTCAGGCGTCGTCTTTCGCCCAAGCACCTGATCGTCGAGAAGAACGGACGGCGCCATTTGTGGAGCACGCGCCTGTGCACCGACGATCACGAAGCGTCCGGCTCGTCGGCCGCACAGACCAGCACAGTCTTCGGCGACCTGATCCAAACCCTCGAAAGCGAGGGTGCCAATTTGCGCGACCATTGCGTTCGCACCTGGATCTATCTCAAGCACGTCGACGTGTTCTACCAGGGCATGGTCGAGAGCCGCCGCGCGCTGTTCGCGCGGAACGGTTTGACCAGCGACACGCACTTCATTGCCAGCACCGGTATCGAGGGTGCGTGTGCGCACCGCTTCGACCTCGTCGCCATGGACGCGTATTCCATCCTCGACCTGATTCCGGAACAGATATCGTATCTCAACGACTTCGGCCGCCTGTGCCCGACGACGGACTACAAGGTCACCTTCGAGCGCGGGACGCGCGTCGGTTATTCCGACCGGGCGCATCATTTCATATCGGGAACGGCGAGCATCGATCATGCTGGCCGCGTCAAGTATCCGGGCGATGTGCTGCGCCAGCTGGATCGGGCACTTGGCAATGTCGGCGCTCTCTTGCGCTCGGGCTCGGCCGGCTTGGCCGACATGATGTATCTGCTGGTCTATCTCAGGGATCCGGCTGATTTCGCGCGTGTCGATGATTATCTGACCGATCGCTTTCCGGGCATGCCCATCCTGATCGTCCAGGGCGCTGTTTGCCGGCCGGATTGGCTCGTCGAAGTCGAAGGCATCGGCGTGGCGCCGAATGCCGAACCCGCCCTGCCCTCATTCTGAGCGCCATGGCATCCGGATTGATGTCATCGCTTTGCCGCCACGCCGGCGAGCGCGTGCCGCGCTATACCAGCTATCCGACGGCGCCCTGCTTCACGCCGGCGGTCGATGAAACGCATGCGCGTATCTGGCTCGGCGCGCTCGAACCGGGAGCGACGGTATCCGTTTATCTTCATATCCCCTTCTGCCGCGCGCTGTGCTGGTACTGCGGTTGCCACACGAAGATTCCGGCGGACGACTTGGCGATCAGCCGCTATGTCGAAACCCTCATCGCCGAAATCGACATCGTAGTGTCGCTGGCGCCGAAGCCCCTTCGGGTAATGCACCTCCATTGGGGCGGCGGCACGCCGACGATCATCGGTCCTGCCGCGTTGGATCGCGTGATGGCGGCGATCCACCGTGCCTTCAGCCTCGATGCAAATGCAGAAGTGGCGATCGAAATCGATCCCCGCACGCTGACTCCTGAAATGGCGCGTGCGCTCGGTGCGTCCGGCTTCACCCGCGCGAGCCTTGGTGTCCAGACCTTCGACCCCGTCGTGCAGAACGCCATTCATCGCATCCAGAGCGCCGAGGTTACCGAGACCGCGGCCGGCCGATTGCGCGGCGCGGGCATTGCGGCACTCAATGTCGATCTGATCTATGGCCTGCCGCATCAGACGATCCCCTCATGCGTCGCGACGGCCGAGCGCGTGCTTGCGCTGGACCCCGACCGGGTCGCGACCTTCGGCTACGCCCATGTGCCGTCGCTGAAGCCGCATCAGCGCCATCTCGACGAGGCGGCGCTGCCGGGCGCGGCCGCGCGCTTCGACCAGGCCGAGGCGATTGCCGAAACGTTTGTTGCCGCCGGCTATCGCCGGATCGGTCTCGATCATTTCGCCAAGCCCGGCGACGGACTCGCGCGCGCATTCGACGCGGGAACCCTGCGCCGGAACTTCCAAGGCTACACGACGGATCGGGCCGACGCCCTCCTGGGCTTCGGCGCTTCGGCGATCGGACGACTGCCGCAAGGCTATATACAGAACACGCCGCGCATCGGCGCATATCAGGAGGCAATCGCCCAGGGTCGCCTGCCGATTCAGCGCGGCGTGGCGCTCACGCTCGAGGATCGGCTGCGCGCCACGGTGATCGAACGGCTGATGTGCGATCTGGCGGTCGATCTCGAATCCGCCGCGGCAATGCACCATCTTCCCGATTTCCGTTTCGCGCGCGAGCGCGAAGCACTGGCGGCGCTGGCGGCGGAGGGTATCGTGCGGATTTCCGGCAGCCGCATCACCGTGCCGGAGGCCATGCGCCCAATCGTGCGCGTGGTCGCGGCGGTGTTTGATGCCTCGCGCCCGGCGATAGCGGCCCACGCACCAGCCGTCTGACTGCCCGGCGCCCGGCGGCGGAGCCACTCCGGCTCTGATCTAGATCAAGGCGGCTGCGTGCGATTGACATAGATCAAGGCGAATTATTGGCCGGTGGCTACTCTTTCAAGTGGAGAAGTGGCGAATAGGTTTGCACCATGAACAACATCTTGGAAGACGATGACCGCTCGACGGGCATTCTCGGCTCGATCAAGCTGCAGATACGCCGTATCGGACAAGCCGTCAACGATGCGCGCGAGCGTTACGCGTTCCGTCAGGAGCTCGCCAATTGCGAGGAGCTCGACGTCATCCTGGCCGATCTCGGCCTGACGCGCGGCGAACTCGAACCTCTACTCAAGTGCCATCCCGAATCGGGCAAGCTCCTGCGCAAGATGCTGGCGCGTGTGGGACTGGACGAGGTCTCGCGCGGGGATCTGCGGACCCGCCGCGAGCTGGAGCGTGTTTGCACATTCTGCAAGAGCCGCGGGCGCTGCCGTACTTGGTTGCGCTCCGGCGGGTCAGAAGGTTACGCCGAATTCTGTCCGAACGCCGAGCTGCTCGACGCGCTGCGGGCGCACCTGCGAGAAAAGGCCTAGTCAGCCTCGGGACGGCGATTGGTTCTTATTAGGCCGCCGGTTTCTTCTTCACATAGACCTTGCACCAGCCGGACGGGCTGATGGTGCCGTCGACGACCTTGCATGAAGAGGGCGCCTCGAATTGCGCGCAATTGTCGCAGCGCAGATCGCCCTTCGGCGTGTCCTGATAGGCAACGACCTTCTGCGGCACCTTGGCCTGAGCCGCGGCAGCGCGATTTGCGCTCACGGTCGTGCCGAGCACGGCGGCGCCGCCGGCGAGCGCGACGTTCCGTAGCAGCGAGCGGCGAGAAAGCTCGGCTGATCGAACCTTCGGTGCGTCTTTCATGTGTCTCTCCATTTGCATGACAACTCTAATACCGCAGCCCGTTTGGCGTTCCTTCGGGTAGGTATTAAACATGGCGTACGCTGTCGTACAATGATATAGATCAAGGCGTCTCGACAGAAAATTGCACCCAATTGTATCCGCTGGGTCCATCAGCCTTGCCGAAGCGGCGGTCAAGTTCGCCTTGGGAGACAGGGATGAAGCGTTGCGGGGGAATCGGAGCGAGGCGGCGGCAAACCTTCGTCCTCGCCGGAGCAGCCATCGCGGCGCTGTTCCTTGCCGCGCAACCGGCGAGTGCGTTGCCGAGCTACGCGCGCCAGACCGGCCAGCAATGCGCCGCCTGCCACAACGGCTTTCCCGAGCTGACGCCCTACGGCCGGTTGTTCAAGCTCAACGGCTATGTCTTCGGCGGCGGCCAGTCGGATTTGCCGCCGCTCGCCATGATGGTGATTGGCGACTACACCCACACCGAGACCGGCCAGACCGGCGGCGCCGCTACGCATTACGGCCCGAACAACAATTTCGCGTTCCCGGACACCGCCAGCCTCTTTTACGGCGGCAGGGTGATCGGCGATCTCGGCATCGGCGCTTTCGCGCAGGCGACGTATAACGACGTCCCGCGGAGCATCCACTGGGACAACACCGACATCCGCTGGGCCAAGTCGACCACGCTCGGCGGCGAGACCGTGTTCGGCGTCAGTCTCAACAACAACCCGACCGTGACCGATCTGTGGAATACGACGCCGGCATGGCGCTTTCCCTTCGTGGCGTCCCCCGGCCTCGCCCCCACCCCGTCGAGCCACACCATGATCGAGAGCACCTATGCGCAACAGGATTTGGGACTGAACGCCTATATGATGTGGAACCGGCTGGTCTATGCCGAGATCGGCGGCTACAAAACGCTCAGCCGGGGAACCGACAGCGCGGTCGGCGTCAATCCGACCGGCACCGATTCGTTCAATGGCGTGGCGCCTTATTGGCGCCTGGCGCTCCAGCCGCAGTGGGGCCGCAGTTCCTTCGAGATCGGAACCTTCGGCATGGCGGCCTCGATCACCCCGGGGCGCGTGTCCGGGTTCGGCACCGATCACAAGACCGATATCGGCTTCGACGCGCAGTATCAATTCCTCACCGATCAACACAGCATCTCGGCGCAGGCCAGCTGGATCAGCGAGAACCAGAACCTGACCTCGACCTTCGCTCAGGGTGGTTCGGCCAATTCGAACAACCACCTGCGCAGCCTGAATATCAAGACGAGCTACTATTACGATCAGACCTATGGCGCGACCTTGGGTTATTTCCGCACCGACGGCTCCGGCGATTCGGGGCTGTACGGGACCACCTCGTCGGTCAACAGCCCGAATTCGGCCGGCTGGACCGCCGAGCTCGACTACATTCCGTTCAACCATGGCGGACCGGATGTCTGGCCGTGGCTCAACATGAAGGTCGGCCTGCAATACGTCCGGTATGCGAAATTCAACGGCGCAACGAATAACTACGATGGCGCCGGCCGCAACGCGAGCGACAACAACACGCTGTTACTGTTCGATTGGATCGCGTTCTGATGCCAGCCGGAAGAAACGAGTGGCGATCAAACCGCATTGGACGAACGCCATGAGGCGAAATCGAGCGCCGACCGGCTGGGCGATTGCGCTGCCCGTCATGCTCGTGCTGGCGGTGTGCAGCGGCGGCGAGGCGCGCAGCGACGACAGCGTCGTCGATGGCACCGTGCATGTCTGCTCGTCGTGCCACGGACTCGGCGGCCGCAGCATATCGCCGACCTTCCCGCGGCTTGCCGGGCAGCAATTCGAATACATCGCTGAGCAGTTACATGCCTTTCGGGACCACACGCGCGCCGATCCGCATGCGCACACTTATATGTGGGGCATGGCGGCGAAGCTGAGCGACGAGACCATCGACGGACTCGCCAGCTATTATTCAGCGCAACCGTCCGTCGCCGGCACGCCGGGTGATCCCGCCCTGATGGCGGCCGGCAGGAAGATTTTCGATGACGGCATTCCCGATCGCGAGGTTCCGGCTTGCGGGGCCTGCCACGGCGAAAAGGGCGACGGCGCCGGCGCCATTCCGCGCCTCGCTGGGCAGCACCAAGGCTATATCGCGGAGCAGCTCGTCAACTTCGCCTCGAAGGCGCGCGACAACGAGATCATGCACAATAATTCCAAGAACCTGACGCCGGACGAGATCCGCCAGGTCGCCGCCTATGTCGGCTCGCTATAGGAACCGCGCGGCGCAGCTCAAGGCGCTGTTCGACCACGCCTATCACCGAAAGCACGTCGACACGATCTTCAGGCGGGTGTTCGGGAAGAACTAGGCGCGGCTAGACGCCGCCGACCACCGCCGCCGCCAGGCTGAACCCCAGCAGGACCGAAACCGCGACGAACAGGCTCAGGCCGACGAGCAAGGCGATGATCAGCGCCATCGGCGCGGCGGCGAGGACGGCGATCAGGCGGACGGTCAGCCCCGCCGCCGAGACGAGGCCGACCGTCAATAGCGATCGCAGTTCGCCCGCCATCCTGCCCGATTCCGTTCCTCCGGC
>Ga0075522_10003750_pt1 | contig 11028 bp, 5 predicted proteins | sample NGEPerA_FD_74796 | JGI IMG/M metagenome (GOLD analysis project Ga0075522, IMG submission 74796) | Arctic peat soil microbial communities from the Barrow Environmental Observatory site, Barrow, Alaska, USA - NGEE PermafrostL2-A | ecosystem: Environmental > Terrestrial > Soil > Wetlands > Peat ... | reverse complement strand
CCATCGTCTACAACCGCACCGAGTGCGAGTTCTCCGGCATTCACACCTGCTTTGTGGTGGATCTATACGGCCCGCGCCAGGTAGGCGTGCGCTTCGGCTTCAACGAGAAGGACGAGCTCGAGTACTACATGTTCCGCGGAACCGGCAAGGTTGTCGGACAGCTCGCCCATCTCGAGGACTTCGATGACCACGGCCTGCGGCCGATGTTCGCCGTGGCCCCCGCCGCTGTAGGTCGCGCTGGGCCGGCGCCAGTTGGTGGTCCAACTCCGGCCGGAGGTCCAGTGGTGGTGCCACCGCCTCCGCCGCAGAAGGGAGCGCGCACCACCTATCGCCCCGTCCGCACCTTCACCCACATGACGGATGCGGAGATGCAGACGGCGGCAGACATGAGGACCACAGCCTTTGGCGCCGGCGGCGGGGCGGCGGGTCCGCAGGGCGCAGCTGCGGCGGGTGCGCCTCCGCCCCCCACGACTACCGGCAACAACCTGCCATTCTCGGATATCCTGGTCGGCAAGGAGTTCACGCTGCGCTTCGACAATGGTGGCCCGGTGCGGGACTACCGCATCAAGGAGAGGTATAAGCTCCAATTCCGGGATCAGAAGGACAATGTTTGGCACGATGCCGACTACCGCGCCTATGAAGGCGACGACAACCTGGCCTGGTTCAGCCACATCATTCCGGACAGCAAGCCGCGCGCCTGCGTGATGGTGGCCGTTGACTTCACCAACGGGCTCAGCACCAGCATCGAGTCGCATATGGGTACCGCGTATTACGGCAACGAGACCACCTATCGTCCCGTCTTCGGCGTGGTGGAAATGCCGGGCCTGGAAGCGCCGATCTATGTGCGGCATGAACTCACCGATGAGCTGGTCGGCAACGCCTTCTCGTGGTCCTACTCCGACCAGATCACCTCCATGCACGTCTATACGTCCCCGCATTCCATGTCCTGGGTGATCTTCACGGGCGCCCAGCAGTTGGGCGCGGAGTGGGGCTCGCCGTGCATCTTCGTGAAGCTGCGCCCGGGTGTTTACATCTTCTGCCAAAACGAAGAGGCCTGTAACGGCAATCAGATGACGGAATTGCTCAACACCAAGGCCTCGCATGACTGCGGCTTCACGTTCAACGGAGGCGCCAGGGGAGTAAGCCTGGGCGTGACCGGTGCCATCGGCCGACACATCGGCAAGTTTGATCTCCTCGAGTTCTACGGGCCGAAGCGGAGGGCGTGATGAATATTCTCAAACTCAATAGCCGTCGTTCCTTCATCTGGAACATGGGCGCGGGCGCTTCCGCGGTCCTGGCGTCTGCGGCGGCCATGGCGGGGGGCGAGACTGCCGCTTCGGCCGACCCGGCGTTGCAGGTGACCTTGCTGCAGGAGGAACAAGCGCTGCGCAAGTTTCATCAGGCCTTCGAGCAGGCGATGAACAAGGGCCTTAATGAGGAGATCCTCGGCATGTTTGCCGATGACGCCGAAGTTGTGTTCAACGGTGGCGTCTTCGATCAGCGCAACCGGGGTGTGACCCGCCTCTATCGTGATCGTTTCCAGACTGCCAAAACCGGCAGGACGATGCCGCCGGCGCCAGGCTTCGAGCTCGCCGCCGATGAGCAGCGCGACAGCCTGGAAGTATCGGCAGATCGAATGTCTGCAAAGGCGGTCTTCCCGTATTCGATCCAAGTGGGCATCCCGCTGGAGTCCGACTCATCGCTGGTCGCCATGGCACGCCTCCACGGGGAAGGCGTGCGGACATGGTGGGAAGGCGGCGTATACAAGGTCGCCTACCGGAAAGATGTTGCGGGAAACTGGAAGATCGGCCGGCTCGAGTACGAGACACTGGCGCGTGCCGACTATCGACCGGGCAAGCGTTATGCGCAGCCAATTTCCGTGGCGCGGATGGCGACTCGGTTTCCCGAGGATCCGCAGGGCCCCGACGCTCTGGTGTAGATCAGCAACGCATTGTCGGGCCGAAGTCGACGCGCGGCCACCGCTAGGCACTCGGTGGCCATTCCGGCAAGTCCCGCAGCGCCCGGCGGTGGTGGGGGAGGGGATGGAGCCGTGAGCGTGGAACTGCTGGGCCTGCTGGACGGCGCGCTATTCGCGGCGCGCATGTGATACGCCGCGGGAAAAGTGTTCGCGGCAGCACGAAGACATTGCACCCCGGCTTCTGATCGGCTCACGGGCCCGCTTGTTGGGAGATTTAGCTCAGGGGATTACCAAACCGTGAAGCCGTTCTTGCTCGTGCCCGCTCTGCCTCTATTTCACGGTCCCGAGGTTCCGCTGTGGTGACTAATGCGCTAATGAGCGAATGGGCCGCCTCGGCAACTTCATCGACGGCGCGATCAAAAGCGACGCGATTGGCTGGTGAGGGGCTAGTAAACCCGCTGAGTTTCCTAACGAATTGAAGTGACGCAGCTCGAATCTCTTGGTCTGTGGCCGGCGGCGTAAATTGAAGAGGGTCTTTATGCTCCTGCACACGTCCGTCGCCTCCAGAAAAATTGGCAGCCCTTTTGTACCGCGCCTGATACTCACGCGCAACGACCGAACAATTTCGATCGGCCATGTCTCTGATGAGTCACAAGTAGTCACGGGGCCATTGGAGGAATTCAAAAGATCGCGTGCTTGACCGACGCCGTGCAGGGTACCGATGATTTGCATGCCCACAGTAGACATTGAGCGCACCGTATTGCCACACACTGGAATGCGCAGCCGACTGCCGTCTGGCTAACGGCGTTATCACTGTTCAGTCGGGCCCAAATCACCTGATTGCCATGCGGAGCCTTGAGTTTTCTGTTGCTCTGCACGTTCCTGAGATTGAGGAGGCTGTGATCCGTCTCGAGCCAAAGATTTGTGATGAAAATCCAGAGATCGTCGCTCTGTTTGTCAAGCCGCCAACCGCAAAGATGTTTCGGGCCATGCGTGACGCCGCGAAGACCCGTTTACTGTGCAGGTCACACCTCTTCGCATATGTTCGGTCTTCCAGTTCGGGCATATCAGGTGGCGCCAGCGTCCGCCTTGACGAGCGCCGAGCAATTAGCCTGGAAGAGGTTACGGTCTAACTAAGGTCACCTCGAACATAGCGACCGAGATAGCTGGCTGCAGATGGCTCGCGTCTCTGGCGAAACCTATAGAGTTTCAGCATCATGAATAATCGTGCACGCCTTGTAGAACGCATCGGCGATCCGGATCCTCGGGGTTCGAGTCGAAGCATGTGCCAATACCTTGCGCTCACTTTATAGCGCTTGTGTCCTGTCTGCATGGGCTACGCTGCAATGGGGCAGAGCAAGGGAACATCACTATGAAACGATTGCTAGCAGGCAGCACGCCCTCGGTGTTGCTAATTGCGTCCGTCGCGCTCGCCTGCAGCGACGCGCACAGCGCTCCCGCACCGGATTTCGGTCCTAATGTCACGATCATCGATCCGTCGATGCAGGTCGACGCTATTAACGCCACGATGCAGGCGCTTGCGACCAAGTCGACTGGCTTTGATGAAGTGCGCAATGCGGTTTACTTCATGCCGGGCACCTACGGCAGCGCGGCTGGTGCAGACAACCCTGCTACCGCGACCGGCTACCTCAACTCCCCGGTTGGGTTCATGGAGACCGTGCAGGGGCTGGGTGCATCCCCTGATGACGTCGTGATAAACGGCAATTTGCGCGCGGGTCAGGCGACCGGATTTTCGCTGGGAACCTTTTGGCGCTCGCTGGCGAACGTCAAGATCAACCCCATCGAGACAGACGAGACAACGCCGCATACGATGCGCTGGAACACCTCCCAGGCGGCGCCCATGCGGCGGGTCGACATCGTCGGGAATCTTGACCTCTCCGGCGGATCGGCCGGTGGCAACCTTATCTCCAACAGTCGCATATCAGGGGCAGTAATCGCTGGCTTTCGCTGGGTGACGGACTCTCCGCGTCTGGGTGGCCAGTTTTACTATTATATCCATGACAGCCAGATCGGCAGTTTTCAAGGCCACTTTGCCAACTACGTTTTCTCCGGAGTCCAGGGGGCTCCAGCGGCTCAGTTCAATCCTGGCGATGTCACCAATCTGCGCACGACACCGGTATCGCGCGAAGCGCCGTACCTGTATGTAGACGACAAGACATTCAAGGTAGCCGTGCCCGAGTCTCGCACTCATGTGTCGGGTTATCACTGGGATTTGCCGGGGCGTGGGTCCTCGCTGCCGCTTGATGATTTCTTCATTGCCAAGCCCACGGACACCGCCCAGACCATCAACGATGCATTGCGACATGGTAAGAACCTGATCCTGACTCCCGGCGTTTACAAGGTCGCGGAAGCGATTCATATCGTTCGGCCGAACACCATCCTGATGGGAATGGGGCTTGCGACAGTGACTCCCGTTAACGGCACCACCGCCATTCAGGTGGACGATGTCTCCGGTGTGTCAATCTCAGCCATTACCGTCGATGCTAATACGGTGAATTCTGCGGTACTGGTGCAAGTGGGCGCGCCCAAAACCCACATTCATCGTGGCAACAGCCAATTTGCGCCAACTTCTACCACCCTCAGCGACGTTTTCGTACGCGTGGGGGGTTCGTACGCAGGTCATGCCACCACGAGCTTTGAGATCAACCAGGACAACGTGCTGATCGATCACACCTGGCTATGGCGCGCCGACCACGGTAACAGGGGCACCACCGGCTGGACCGTGAACACAGGCGATCATGGTCTCGTGGTGAATGGCGATCACGTGACTGCAGTGGGCCTGTTTGTTGAGCACTACCAGCAGGCGCAAATTGTCTGGAACGGTGATGCAGGTCAGACCATTTTTCTGCAAAGCGAGGCGCCGTATGACCCGCCCAACCAGGCGGCTTACATGAACGGTACCGAAAACGGCTATCCCTTTTACGAGGTGGCGGATAGCGTTCGATCCCATGACGCTTACGGGATGACGACCGTGACCTTGTTCATGGCGAAAACCCCGATTTTCATCCACAACGCCTACAAGGCGCCGAAGTCGAAGAACGTACGCTTCCACGACATCCTTGCTGGAGTATTGCTCGGTACGGGTGGCATTGAGAACATCATCAATGACTCCGGCGGTCGCGCCGAGGTGGGCGATCCCTCATTTTTGGCGAATGTGGCAGCTACGACACAGCTGACCTCGTATCCCTGACCCGAGGGCAGAGGACTCCTAAGGCGCGGGAAGGGGATTCTTCCGCGCCTGCCTGCTGCCTCGAGCACCCTCCCTAGCGTCGCCGTGACGAGGCGCGGCCATCCTTAACTCCACAGTAGGAACTGCCGTGCTCTGGCGCTCAATCGGCGATAGGTTTCACGACGATTGGCCGCCGCGGCCACCGACAACCGAAGAACTTCGACTGGTGCGAGGCGATGCGCGCGCGGGCGCGCGCTGCTTTGCGAGGACATTCGTCTCACGCAATCGCACCCCCCGACCGCCCACAGGGCTTGTGTCACCCTCGTCAATGAGTTCTACGCCGGCTGCCCGGATTGCGGCGATCAGCTTCATCAAGGAATCCACAGTGCCTCGAATGACGCCTTCACTGCCTTCCATGCGCTGGATCGTTGGCACCGACAGCCGAGCTGCGTGCGCCATGGCGCGTTGATCCATGCCGAGCAGGGCTCGCGCCGCCCGTAACTGTGCCGCCGTGATCAAGGTGAAGACCCCGTATGGTGATGCCCGAAATCGGTGTAGTGATGTATGGTACATTTATCCTACCGTTTCGTGTGCCTCCCCACCCCCGGGGTAAGTGGGCATGCGGCCGAAGCCCATTTTCCGGGGTCTTCGATCGAGGACCGCTTACCCTGCCAGGCGCTCGGCAGGGCGCGTCCCAAGATCATTATCGACCATCGGCGACACGGCACCGCGCCAGGCCTTGTCGGTTTCGCACTGAAGGAGTACCCCATGTCGTCGAAAGAACCCAGACGCCGCTTTATTGTGAAAGCACAGCCACCCGTGCTGTTACCGCCAAATCTATCTACGCTCGAGGCGCGGCCATTTACGGCGCAGCACCGTCAAACATTGCGCACGTGGCTGACCGAGGAGGGCTGGCCGCGCGGGACCATGGATATCGCGATGCTGGAAGGCTACCTGGTGGCGCTATTGACGTGGCCCGTAGGCATAACGAGCGGCGCATTGCTGCCGCCGATCTGGGGCGAGAAGGCCGGCTGGAGGGTGCCTGCGAAAATCGCTGCCCTGGAGTCCTTCGATACCTTTATCGCCCTGGTTGTGGGTTTGCTGCGCGACCTCGACTCGCGCCTCGAGGGTCCCACGAGCTTTGTACCGACGCTGCTGGCTGATGAGCGCGGGCGCCGCTGGCCGCGCGCGACGGGTGTGTCATGGGTTCATGGATTCTTGAAGGGTTTGCAGCAGAATGCGCAGGGCCTGCAGGATCGATCGCCAGCCATCCGTTCGGCCGTGACCCGTATCGCGCGCTATGGCTCCTTCGAGGTGCCTTCCACCGACGCACGCTTCGCTGTCGTCGCCACGGATCTTCAGGTGGCGGTAGCAATCCTTGTATCGGAACGCGCCTCCCGGGGGCCGCTGGGTGCGCTCAAGGCGGCAGCCGCTGCGCCTAAACGTTCACCTCGGGCGCACGCACCAATCAGTACTGCGTAGCATCTTTCGCCTCTCCGTAAGCGTCTAAAGTAAGGCCCCGGCGTCCCACCCCAATGCCTGACGGTACCGCGACCTCGCACCTTTTCCGACCGAAGTTAGCAACCGTGCTTCACGAGGGCTATGGCCTTGAGACGCTGCGCAAGGATGCCCTGGCCGGGTTGACCGTCGCTATCGTGGCGCTGCCCCTTTCAATGGCCATTGCGGTCGCCTCCGGGGTTTCACCAGGGCGCGGTCTTTACACGGCGGTCGTGGGCGGCTTTTGCGTCTCGGCGTTGAGCGGTAGCCGCTTTCAGATCGGTGGGCCGGCCGGCGCATTCATCGTGCTCGTGGCGGCGACCGAATTGAAGCTCGGCTTGAATGGACTGCTGCTCACCGTGCTGCTGTCGGGGCTGATGTTGACGCTGGTTGGTCTGCTGCGACTAGGCTCGCTGATAAGGCACATTCCGCACGCAGTGACCGTCGGCTTCACCTGCGGCATTGCCGTCACGATTCTGGCCGGCCAACTTAAGGATCTCGGAGGCTTGCGGCTGACGGGCGCAGAGCCGGGTCCTCTGATTCCGAAACTGACGGCTCTCATTCACGCATTGCCCACTGCCAACCTCACGACGCTGGCGATCGGTTTGGGCTCAGTGGCCGTGATATTTGTGATCAAGCGTTATCACCCGAACTGGCCTGCCATGCTGATTGCGGTCGCGACGGCCGCCATACTGGCCACCGTCTTTCGCCTCTCGGTTGCCACAATCGGGAGCCGGTTTGGAGGCGTTCCGCACGGCCTGCCGATGCCGCAGTTACCGCCGATGACAGCGCATCTCATAATGCAGGTATTACCGGCCGCATTGTCTTTCACGCTCCTTGGCGGGATTGAGAGTCTGTTGTCGGCGAAGATTGCTGACGGCATGACCGGCCGCAAACATCGCTCGAACATGGAGCTGGTTGCCCAAGGGGTAGCCAATATCGCCTCCGCGATGTTCGGTGGAATCAGCGTCACTGGGACGATCGCGCGTACCGCGACCAATATCCGGGCCGGAGCGCGCAGTCCTATCTCCGGAATGATGCACGCGGGATTTATTCTGCTATTCCTGCTGGTGGCCGCGCCACTGGCTAAGTTCATTCCTCTCGCGGCTTTGGCCGGCGTGCTCGTTGTCGTGTGCTGGAATATGGCGGAGAAGTCGGAGTTCTTGCGCTTGTTGCAGAATTGGCGATTTGCGGCGGTGCTGCTCACGACCTTCGGCCTGACACTAGTCCAGAATCTCACCTACGGCATCGTTGCCGGATGCCTGGTCGCGACACTGTTCGCCATCGTGCATCGGCCGGTGCCGGCCAACTAGAGATCGCCGTTCGCTCTAGGCAGCAAAACGGGCAGCCCCGAGTCTTGCACAAGTGGGATTAAGCCTACGAGGAGAGGCAGAAAACGCCAACTCGCGGCATGTTAGGGTAAATGCCATGGAACATGGTACCAGCATCAACGACATCGAGAGCCTGCGGCAGAGCGAAGAGCGTTTCAGGCTCCTCGTAGAGAGCGTTCGGGATTATGCGATTTTCATGCTGGATCCTGGCGGTCACGTTCTCACTTGGAACGCCGGTGCCGAGCGTTTCAAGGGATATCGAGCTAACGAGATCATCGGACAACATTTTTCGCGGTTCTATCCCCCGGAAGCACTCGCACAGAATCTGCCTGCGCACGAACTCGAGGTAGCAAGCAAGACCGGCGTTTTCGAAGACGAGGGTTGGCGGGTCAGAAAGGATGGGTCGCTTTTTTGGGCGAATGTCGTCATCACAGCCATGCGCAATGCTCGGGGTGATCTTATTGGATTCGCGAAGGTCACGCGCGACCTGACCCAACGACGCAACCACGAGGAGGAGCTGCGTCGTAGCGAAGAGCGATTTCGTCTCCTCGTGGAAGGCGTCGACGAGTATGCGATCTTTATGCTTGACCCGAATGGCATGGTGTCCACTTGGAACGCCGGCGCACAGCGTATCAAGGGCTACACGGCGGCCGAAATCATTGGGCGGCACTTTTCAATATTTTATCCCGAGAACGTGAAAGAGAGCGGATGGCCAGAACATGAGTTACGCGAAGCCGCCGCAAAGGGTAGCTTTGTCGATATCGGATGGCGCCTGCGCAAGGACGGCACGACGTTTTGGGCCAATGTCAGCATCTCCGCTTTGCGCGATGATGCCGGTCAGCTCCTCGGCTACGCGAAGCTCACCCGGGACCTGACGGAGACCAAACGCGTTGAGGCCATTGAGGCCTCCACTCAGCAGCACGAGGAGATGCTCGACGCAGAGCGCAGTGCCAGAATGGCCGCACAACGTTCGGCTCGGGTAAAGGATGAATTCCTCGCGACGCTATCGCACGAGTTGCGTACGCCCTTGAGCGCAATTCTGGGCTGGACGCAAGTGTTGCTCCGAGGACCGTCCAAAAGCCAAGATGAGCAAAAGCGCGCCGTCGAAGTGATAGATCGCAACGCACGTGCTCAGGTTCAGCTGATCGACGATCTTCTGGACTTGAGCCGAATCATGACCGGCAAGCTTCGACTGGACCTTCATCAGGTCTCATTTTCGAGTGTCGTGGAGGCCGCGGTGGACTCGGCGCGGCCGGCGGCGGAAGCCAAAGGCATCCGCCTGAAGGCAATCTTAAGTTCGGGCAAGGACATCATCAACGCGGATGGCACCCGCCTGCAACAGGTCGTATGGAACTTGCTGACCAATGCCATCAAGTTTACGGCGAAGGGAGGTCAGGTACAGGTGGTGCTCCAACGTGTCAATTCGCACGTTGAGTTGAGTGTCAGCGACACCGGAATTGGCATTTCATCCAATTATCTTCCGCACGTCTTCGATCGCTTCTCGCAAAAGGACAGCTCCTCAACCAGGGCGTTCGGTGGTCTGGGGTTAGGGCTGGCGATCTGCAAGCAAATCGTGGAGTTGCACGGCGGCGTGATAACGGCGGCAAGCCAGGGCGAAGGCAGCGGCGCTACGTTTTCCGTGCAGCTGCCGCTGTCGATTGCGCACCTGGACGACCAAGGCGCCTCACGCAGCCACCCCACGACCGAGACTCAGCAGAAAGAGATGCTGGCCCTTCCGCGGCTCGACAACGTGCATGTATTCGCCGTCGATGACGAACCGGATGCGCGCGACTTACTTCGAACAGTGCTGGAGGATCAGGGTGCCAAAGTGGCAACTTTCGCGTCAGCGGAAGATGTGCTTGCTGCGTTGAAGACGACAAAGCCGACCGTCCTCATTTGCGATGTCGGCATGCCGAGGACGGACGGGTATCAGCTAATCCGGACACTGCGCGCCGAGGAGTCTCGGAGCGGAAGGATTCCGGCATTGGCGCTGACTGCGTTTGCTCGAGCGGAAGATAGGAAGCGCTGCCTCATCGCCGGTTACCAGGCCCATTTGGCGAAACCGTTCGATGTAGGCGAATTGATTCTGGTCATCGCAGATTTGGTCGGAAGGTAGGGTGCCGCCGCCCCGTCATGGGGACCGGCTGGCGTTGCGTGAAATCACTGCCCTGAGGGCGCGCTCGATCGAACGGATTGGTCTCGTCGCCCAAACCTTTGCCCGCAGCGGTACCCGCGCGCTATCTATGCGGTCCGGACTGCTGCGCTGCGGCGGGACGCCATGGGAAACTCCACGGTTGTGGCGTTGGGGATCCTGCCGCGATAATCCATCGGTGGGTAAGCGGGGCCATGTAGGGACACCACGCTTCGCATTGAGGACATTATCGAATGACATCCATACCGAGCCTGCGCTGTCGCGCCTCAGCTTCCGTTCTTCGCTGGCTGATGACAGCCTGCCTGTTGGGTGTTCCAGTCACGCCGGGGATTGCCGCCGATCTGGTTGCCGATGCACATGTTGATCATGTAACGGTGTACCGGCAGGGGGCGGTCGTGACCCGCGTGGCGGAGGTCAGCGTGCCGGCAGGATCACACCGGCTGATCTTTCGAGGTTTGCCGGCCAATGTGGACGCCAGAACCTTGCAGGTGACCGCGAGCGGTGCCGGCATGCAGCTGGGTGATATCGAAGTCGTGCGCATCAACGAAGCCAACTTCGTGTCGGAACCGGAGCGCGAGCTACGACGGCGAATTGAGGAAGTCGGCGATCAGCAAGCGGTACTGACGGACGAGGTTGCGGTCGCGCAGGACCAGCTCAAACTATTGGACTCCCTGGCGTCGAATCCCGCCGGCAGCCCGAATAAGGCCGTGGTCGATGCCAGCAATCTCACGGCGGTGCTCGCTACGATGGCGACGGGCGAAAGCGCTGCACGCAAGCGCGTGCGGGAAGCCAATTTGCAGCTGCGAACTGTGGCCCGCCAAAAGGAGCAACTCGAGGCAGATCTCGCCAAGGTTGCTACGAAGAGCAAGCAGAGCACGGAGGTGCGCGCTGCGGTCCTGGCTGATACTGCCGCGACGGCCGACGTCGCGGTCTCCTACAC
>Ga0075522_10003745_pt1 | contig 11035 bp, 10 predicted proteins | sample NGEPerA_FD_74796 | JGI IMG/M metagenome (GOLD analysis project Ga0075522, IMG submission 74796) | Arctic peat soil microbial communities from the Barrow Environmental Observatory site, Barrow, Alaska, USA - NGEE PermafrostL2-A | ecosystem: Environmental > Terrestrial > Soil > Wetlands > Peat ... | reverse complement strand
TTCACGGCCAACAAGGGAGAAAGCATCAATGTGCGGCTGGGATCGACATTCCCAGGGAATCTCGAATTGTATGGACCAAACGGAGCATTGCTGGTAGATGCTGGAAACAACGCCGAGGATGAACTCATCGCCTACACGGCGACCACCAATGGCACCTTCACCGTGCTGGTCAGCGGTTACTTTGGCACCGACACTGGCACTTATGTGTTGAATCTGTCACAGATTCCTGAACCTTTTATTGTGCCGGCGGGCGATGGAGGCGGGACGCTAACCAACGGTGCCAACGCGACCGGAACCATCACTTTGGGTCGTCAGGACCTGTGGTCATTCACGGCCAACAAGGGCGACAGCATCAATGTGCGGCTGGGAACATTTGGTTTCCCGGGCAATCTCGAACTGTATGGGCCAACCGGGGCGTTGCTGGTAAATGCCGCAAACAACGCCACGGATGAACTCATTGCCTACACGGCGACCACCAATGGCACCTTCACGGTGCTGGTCAGCGCTGACTTCAGCAGCAGCAGCGGCATCCATGGTGGCACCGGCACCTATGTATTGAATCTGGCGCAGATGCCTGAACCTTTTATGGTGTCCAGCGGCGACCAAGGCGGAGCCATGACTGGCAGCGCAAGTTATGCCGGCACGATTACTCTGGGTGATCAGAACATGTTTTCGTTCACGGCTTGCACGGGTGACTCGATTAATTTGGGCTTAAATTCTACTTTCAATAGAGGCTATCTCGAACTATACGGGTCAAATGGTGCGTTGTTGAAATCGGCCGCAAACAGCGCGGCTTTAAGCATCGCCTACACGGCGACCAACTGCGGCACCTTTACCGTGCTGGTCAGTGCTTACTTCAGCAGCAGCAGCGGCATCCATGGCGGCACCGGCACCTACAGCCTTACGGCCAATGGACTTGTTTATGAGTTGAGGGAATGCCTCCCCAAGATTTCAGGCACGAATTTCACATTCAAAGAAGTTGGCGGCAATACCAATGCCAATGCCAGTTTCATTTTGTATTCAACCACGAACGTCGCCTCGCCATTTGAACTCTGGACACCGGTTCTAACCAACCAGTTCGATCAGTTTGGGGTATTCAGTTACACGAACATTTACAATCCAACTCAACGTCAGCAGTTTTACCGGTTTAGTGTGCCGTGATTCGCAACCATAAAAATGCAAAAATAAACCAACCATGAAAAAACTCATATTACTCCCGCTCCTGTTCAGTTTGTCACCCGTCTTTGGCGCGAACCTTCCATCCATCGCCGTAGCGGATTTCACTTCCGACAAGAACACGACTTTGACTCACGGTTTGCCCGATGTTATTTCGGATGATTTGGTCAACTCCAAATTGTTCGACGTGTATGAGCGGGACAAGCTCAACTCCGTCATGCGCGAGCAGGGTTTGCAGGCTTCGGGATTTGTTGACCCGCAAACGGCCGTGGCGCTGGGGAAAGTGGCCGGGGTGCATTACATTCTCACCGGGCAGATTATTGATTACGGGCATGAGTCCAAGACTTTCAGCGGTTATGGCGTCACCACGCGCTCAACCGTTTGGAGTTTGAAGGCGGCGATCAGGGTCATTGACGTTCAGACCGGCAAAGTTCTTTTTTCCCACCGCGACGAAGCCGAGGAAACGGTGAGCGAAGACCAGGGCATGAGCGTGACTGACACGACGATGGACACGAAGCTGGCGGAGGAAGTGGCGAATAAGCTCATTCAAGCATTGGAGGCGGATGATTCTTTCAAAGCTCCGGCGGCGGCAATCGCCTTGATTCCCGTGAAAATCACGTCCGAGCCGGATCATGCCGACGTGGAAGTGGACGGAGTCTTTTATGGAAACGCCGGCGGCGAGGTCAAGCTGCCATCGGGATTGCATTTGGTCACGGTCAGCCTGCCCGGTTACGAGCCGTGGTCAAAGAAAGTGATCGTGCAGGATGGCTTGTCCATCAACGCCGCGCTCATTAAAAAGGCTGACGAGCGCATTGAGATACAGCAAACTCCACCGAAGTAAAATTTTGTGCAGATAAAAATGACATTAACAAACTGACAACCAAAGAAACCATTATGCGAAAACTTATCGTCCTTACATTGTTTGCCGCCATTGTTGCGGCATCTCCACAGATCAACGCCGCGCCGGTCTTGAAAAAGATTGTGGCCGTGTCGCGTTTCGACAACAAGACCGCGTATAGCGCGGCGACCATCGGCGACGGCATGGCGGATCAATTGACCGATGCGCTGATGCAAAGCGGCCAGTTCACGGTCATGGAACGGGAGAACCTCAAAGACGTTGTGGGTGAAGAAGATTTGGCCAACAGCGGGCGCGTGCAAAAATCCCAGTCCGCCCAGACGGGCAAACTGGTCAGCGCGCAAATTCTCGTCCAGGGCACGATCACGGAATTTGAAAGCCAGAGCAGCGGCAACGCAAACGGCTTTGGCTTCGCCGGCATTCATGTCGGCAGCAAAAAAGGGGAGGCGACCGTGGGGTTGATCATTCGCATGATTGACACGACGACCGGCGAAGTGCTGGCTTCGCAACGGGTCGAAGGCAAAGCCGAATCAAGCGGCTATTCGGTGGGCGCAAACGTGGCCGGCGCGGGTTTCGGCACGTCGGATTTCAAAAAGACGCCCATGGGGCAGGCGGTGCAAGCAGCCATTGACAACGCCGTCGCCCTGATCGCGGACAAATTAAAGGACGTTCCCTTTGAAGCGCACGTGATAAAAGTCAATGACGACGGCGAACTGCTCATTAGCGGCGGCAGCAAAGCCGGAATTGCGGAAGGCGACGTGTTCACCGTGTATAGCGTAGGGGAAAATTTGGTTGACCCCACCACCGGCGAACAACTTGGCGCGGAAGTGACCAAGAAAGGCACGATCAAAGTGACGAAGGTCGAGGAGAAATATGCCGTCGCCAAGTCGGACACCCCTTTGACCGGCATTAAAGCCGGCGACATGGTTCGCGCTGACAAATCCTAGATGTTTCCTGTCATTCGCGGTTGAACAATTTCCGGGCCATGCAAGTTTCTCCGTTTGATGCAGCCCAAATTGCAGGCGGCGGGAAATAATTTCCCCCGCCGCGCCTCTGCGCCTTTGCCCAGATAAATTGAATTTCCTTTGCGCGGCAGAATGCTATTTTAATTGCCGTGATTGTCGGCGTTCCAAAAGAAATCAAAGAACAGGAATATCGCGTGGTGCTGCTGCCCAGCGGCGCGTATCAGTTCGTCAAATGCGGGCACACGGTCGTGGTCGAGCGCGGGCGTGGGCGCGGGCTATCCCGACGCGGAATACGAAGCCGCCGGCATCTGGGTGATGAACGGCCAGAAGATGATTCAACTGGCGCCCGAAACGCCCTCCGAAATTTCCCACGGCGGCTTCATCGGTCCGTGGGGAATCGGGAAGGTGGCCACCACCGCGCGGCTGACCGGCATACAGTCGCAACTGCAATTGTCGAACGCCAAACCGGAATTTTTTCTCTACTTGAAAACCACGGGCATGGAACTGGCCGGTGCAACCACCCCGGCGGAAGTCACGCTGGCCCAGTTCACGGTGCTCGGCAAGGACGACAAGCACAATCCCGACCAGCGGGCGGTGGACATGGCGATTCATGGCGAATACGGCAGTTCCTACGGCGTTGACCGCAAAGCGACGCGCGTGTTCGAGACCACTCCCGTGGCCGACGGAATTTACAAGCTCGTTCCTAAAGCCGGTCTGGCGGATGGCGAATATGCCTTCTGCGCGGGAGCCAACCCCGTCGCCATGACCGGCCAGTATCAGTATTTCACCTTTGGCGTTCACACAAAATAGGGGCGCGGGAAATTTTCAACGGCGCATCCGGTCGGCCTGGATGCGCTTTTTTTATTCCGAAAAGAATTTGCGTTATTCACTTATCACCCGTTCGCACGCAGTCACGACCTCATGCACGACGATGGACGGAACGCCGTCTCCGAGGCGCGGCGCAAGCGCCCAGTCCAAATGCTGAAATGGAAACGCGCGTCCCGGCGCGGTTGAATCCATGAGCATCACCACCCGTCGCCCCAAAGCGACCGCCAGATGCAATGCGCCGGTATCGCCGCCGAGCACCAATGTGGAAAGCTGCATCAGCCCGCCGGTGACCAACAGCGGAACGCCGGCGGAAACGATGAACTTTCCTGCGAGCGCCGGTTGCAGGCGGTCGCGGTCGCCGGGGCCGCCGCCAAAAATTATCTGCCAGCCTTGCGCGCACCAGTGTTGGGCGACGGCGAGATAATTTTCCAGCGGCCAGTTTTTGTGCGGCGTGCTGGTGAACGGTTGCACGAACAAAGTGGGTCGTGCGGGGTCAAGCTGGTTTGCGCGGAAAAATTCCCTGGCCGCCGCCTGCGGTTGCGCCGGCAAATCAAAAGTGTTGCGCAGATTCGCAACCGTCAGTCCGCCGACGCGCAGAATGGCGAGGCTGCGGTCCACATGATGCAGCGCGTTGTCGCGCGGCACGCCGAGCGTGTAAGCCCATTTGCGGCCTTTGCCATAAACGCTGCCCCAGCGTTGCCGCGCGCCGGTCAGCCGCGCGAGCCAGGCGGTTTCGCCGAAGCCTTGAAAATCCACGACGAGATTGAATTTCCCGGCGCGCAGCCTGCGCAAAAGTGCGAACAATGAAGGGACAACTTTCACCGGGTTGCCGCTCCGCAGCGCGGCGCGGTCCAGCGGCAGGATTTCGTTGACCTCGCGGAATCCGGCCAGCAGCGCGGCATTTTCTTTGGAAGTGAGAAACGTGATTTTGGCGGCGGGAAAATTGTCGCGGACGGCGTTGACGGCGGGCAGCGTCAAAACCACGTCGCCGATGGATTTAAGCCGGATCAGCAAAATGTTCATACGGCTTGACCGGCTGCGCCGCCGCGATTCAGCGCGCGCAGCAATTTGTATTTCAGATGCGTTTCCCGCGCGCAGATCGCCGCGATGCGCCAGCCTTGCGCGCCGTCCAAAAAACCGCCGCGCAAAACATAGCCGCGCAACCAGCGAAACGCGACGTGCAGCGACGGCGCAAAAAAGGCGGCGGTCTTGCCCGATTCAAATTTTTCCTGCGCCCAAAGCCGGGCATACAACTGGCAGCGCCGCCAGTGATCGCTGGCATCGGAAAAAGAATAGTGATGCAGGTCGCCGTGCAAGTTTGCAATCGCGCCGGAAATTTCCAGCCGCTCATGCACGCGCTGGCCGGCAAATTTTCCGCGCTCGCGGCGGAACAGCCGGATCAGCCGGTCGGGATACCAGTCGCCGTGCCGGATCCAGCGGCCTTCGTAAAAAACACAACGCGGCATGGCAAAGCCGGAAATGGCTTCGGCTGGCGGCGCGGCTTTCAAGGCGAGAATTTCCGCGCGCAGTTCCGCCGACAATTCCTCGTCTGCGTCCAGGCTGAAAACCCATTCGTGTTTCGCAAGCGACAACACCTTGTTTTTTTGGCCAACAAAGCCGGGCCAGTCCTGATGCTCGAAACGCGCGCCAAAATCCCGCGCGATTTTTTCCGTCGCGTCGGCGCTGCCGGAGTCCAGCACGATGATTTCATCCGCCAGCCCGGCGCAACTGGCGAGGCAGCGCGGAAGGTTTTTTTCCTCGTTGAGCGTGATGAGGCAGAAGGAAATTTTCATCGGGCTTTTTCTTTGGCCGCAAGCTCCAGCACGGCGAGCGTTTCGGAAACATTTTTTTCCAGCGCGAGCGACGGCAAATCTGCGATCACGCGGCGCGGCTGCAAAATCCATTTTTCCGCCGCTGCCGCCAAAATTTCCGGCTTCCAGAATTCGCGGACGACGTTGCCGGTGACGTTTTCCGAAATGATTTCGCCCGCGCCGTTGTTGGCGGAAGTGACGACAGGCAGCCCCGCCGCGAGCGCCTCGATGACGACGTTGGCGGACGGTTCGTAAATCGGAGGAAAAACAAACAGATCGGCGGCGGCGTAAAAATTTTCCAAGCCGCGCGTCGCCGAGGGGAACATCACGCCGGCCGGCACAGACGCGGGCGCGCGATCTTTGCCGATGACGGCGAGCTTGAGGTTCGGAAATTTTTTCTTCAAGAGCTTGAACGCGCCTAAAACAAACTTGAGCCCTTTGCGTTCCCAGCCGGAACCGACGAAGAGCAGCAGAAATCCGTTTTCCGCCACGCCAAGTTTTGCGCGCGTGGCCGCGCGGTCGCCCTTTTGAAAGCGCGCCACTTCAACTCCGTTGCGCACGAGATGAATCCGCTCCGACGGAAACGAAAAATTTTCCAGGATTTCGCGTTTGACCATTTCGGAGTTCACGATGACAAGGCGCGTGTTTTTTGGATCAAAAGTTTGCGCTTCGAGCGCCAGCAGATTTTTGTGGAAAGCGCCGGCACCGACCAGCGGCTTTTTCCAAACGGGCGAAAACTGCCGCCGCCGTTGCAGCCAGACGCGGTGAACGCCGTCGCCGGCGCGATAAACATCCTGCTTCAAGGTTCGCTCCAAACTGAAAATGCAGTCGAAACTTTTTCCGGCCAGTTGATTTTGGATCGCCTCGGCGAAAAGCAGCGGTCTTGCTGCGCGGCTGCCGGAGGTTTTCACCGGATGCAGCTTTGTTCCGTCAGGAAATCCGGCCCAGGCTTCGGCGAACAAATGCAATTCGTGTCCGCGCGCGGCGAGGGCGGCGAGCAGGCGTTGCAAATACAACTCCGCGCCGCCGGTGGCCGAAAACTGGCGGCGGATGAGCGCGAGTTTCATGTGGTTAGCCAAGTTTGTGCCAGGTGCGGCTTGGAACTTAGTTCCAAGCCGCAGGACTTTGCCAGCAATCTTTCATCCGCCTAACAGACCTCGCGCTGAGAAAACAGCGAAAGGTTTTAAGGGAACGAACGGATGAACTTACAACAACGGTCTGGCTTCTATTAGATATTAGAGTTTGGGAAATTCGCCAACTTTGCAAGCCATTCAGGGAGGTTTTAACCAAGGCGCATACACGGTTGAAATTGGTCAAGCCCGTCAATCTTCAAGAGAGGATGGATTGGGAATCACTTGCGTTCCCAGATTTTTCTTTGAAAAGATGCGAATTCTCATTTTGCTGTGGTCATATTTCTGACATTTGTTCTCCGCCAGTCATCTAAAGTCCGCCCAAAGTGTGCAACCGGACGGGCAATCTATTGAATAACTTTTCTTGGCGCAATTGTTAAATTCGTCTTTTGATGCCCGGTTTTTGTTTTTACCGGCGGACTCTTTTGAAGTAGCTTTGGCTTGATGACACTAAAAATCTTCGGACTGGGGTGCTTTCAGTTGGGTTCGAATGCCCGCAATCAAAGCCGCCCATTTCTTCCCACATGAGTGCTATCAATAACCCGTCACCGCGCTGGCTTTCGGTTCTTGATTTCCAGCAAATGTTTCATGGTGCGGAGTCCATGGCGATTGTTGGCAGCGCCTCATCGGTGATGCAATGGGAAAATGGCAGTCACATTGATTCCTACGACATCGTGGTGCGCTTCAACCGCACCACAGTGAACGGCATGGAAAAATGGATTGGCCGGCGCACGGACATCATCGTTGCCAATGACTCGAACAGCCTCAAGAAGGCTACTTCGCCTGAACACGCTTCTGCCCCCAAATGTGTTGTGACTTTTGTCAGGCCGTCTTCGGTGGGAACCCGCTCACAAGATGACCGTCAAGATTTCCTTGCCTGGGTCGCTAACACGCCGCTGTTTTTTTGCCCTGGTCCGGAAATTTTGTGCTGCGATATTCCGCGAAGACATCGGGGATTTTCCATGGGCACATACGCGCTGGCTGGCTTGCCGGCATTTCTGAACATCAAACGGCTTTTCGTAACTGGTTTCACGATGTTTGGTGAATCAACCGGGGGATCGGATCATCACACAAAAAAAACCTCGCGCGCATCGGTGACATGGCATGATGCTGATCTCGAGCGATATGTGGCGGCCAATGTCCTGGGGCACATGGCTTGCGAACTGACAGTCACAGAAGAAGTGGCGGCGTTCATGCAGGCCGAAGGATTTGTTGCGCCTGTGCTCAACGGCAGTGTGGGAGTCCGGCGATTTAAGCCGAATCATGGCACCGCAGCCGTCTGGTATGCCGTCGGGAGGATGGGAAAGCTGCTGCTTGGAACCGGCTACCATATCCGCCGGTTTGCAGAGCAGCGGGTAATTGAAAAGACGGCGCGCAAGTAAAGTCGTGCGGTGCCTATGCTGACAGACCGCTGCAGACAGGACGGATTGCATGGCGGCAAAACATCTTGCCTGACTCATATGTAATCTGTAGTTTTCAAAAGCTGGCAGGGAAAATAATCGTTTCCTTGACCCTTTGGGCGGTTCATCTTGAAAAAATAATAAACCTATGATTCGTGTTTTCCTTGGCTACGACCACCGTGAGGTGGTGGCCTACCACGTCGCCTCTCACAGCATCCAGTCACGCGCCTCACAGCCGGTTGAAATCGCACCGGTGATGCTCTCGCAACTCAACGGCCTTTTCACCCGCGAGCGAAATTCCCTCCAGTCCACCGACTTTTCGTTCAGCCGGTTTCTCGTCCCCCATCTGTGCGGCTACGAAGGCTGGGCAATTTTTGCAGACTGTGACATCCTATGCTTGGATGACATCGCCAAGCTCTGGAATTTGCGCGATGATAAATACGCCGTCATGTGTGTGCATCACGATCACCGTCCCAAGGGCGACACCAAATTCCTCGGGGAGAAACAAACCCAATATGAAAAAAAGAACTGGTCCAGCGTGATGCTCATGAACGCATCAAAGTGCCGCACCCTTACGCCGGAATATGTGAACACCAAAACCGGCCTTGAACTCCACCGGTTTCGCTGGCTTGAAAACGACGCCCTCATCGGCGAACTCCCTCAAAAATGGAATCATTTGGTGGATTACAATCCGCCCGCGCCCGAGAGCGAACTTGGCATCATCCACTTTACCGAAGGCGGCCCCTACTTCGCCGACTTTCGTAACTGCGGATACGCTGATCTCTGGCGGCGCGAATTGCGCAATATGCTTACACCCCCACAACCTTCAGAAGCATAACCCGCCACTGTTCTGCCATGAATCCAGCCACGCAGGACGACCACATAGTGCGGGCGCGAGTAGTTCTGCAAATTGAAATTCAGCAGTTGCAACGCTTGGCCGACCGTCTGGATGCAAACTTTGGTCTTGTGGTGGAACTGCTGTGCAACGCACTGGCCAACCAGCGCAAAATTGTTGTCATTGGCGTCGGTAAATCTGAAAACATCGCCGTCAAGATAGTGGCAACCTTCAACAGCACTGGCGCCCCGTGCGTTGCGCTGGACTGTCAGAACGCACTGCACGGCGACCTTGGATTGGTCTGCGCGGGCGACGTGGTGCTGGCGTTGAGCTACAGCGGTGAGACCAACGAGTTGCTGGAGCTTCTGCCCCACCTGAAGCGGCGTGGCGCCAGTATTGTGGCCATCACCGGCCAATCCACTTCCACCCTTGCCTCTCACAGCGATTTTACGATTGATGTGAGTGTCACGGCTGAAGCCTGCCCGCTCAACCTTGCCCCCACCTCCAGCACCACTGTCATGCTGGCACTGGGCGACGCGCTCGCGATGGTGTTGCTCAGTGCGCGCGGCTTCAGTGCCGAAAATTTCGCCGAACTGCATCCCGGTGGCAACCTGGGACGGCGTTTGTTTACGCGCGTTACCGACATCATGCGCAAGGGACAACAACTCGCGCTCGTCAAGCCTGCGGACACGGTGGCAACGGCACTGGTGGCGATGACCCGGTGCAAGGCGGGTGCAGTTGTTGCCGTCGAGACCGATGGCCGGCTGGCTGGCATCTTCACTCATGGCGACTTTGTGCGCGGCTATCAGGCGGATCGGCACATTGCTGAACATCTCGTCAGCCAGCACATGACGCGCAATCCGATCTCCATCAATGGTCAACATCTGGCAGCCGAGGCGGTGCGCATATTGGAGGAACACCGCATTGATGAAATCATCGTTGTGGACGAAGGCCAGCGCGTTATCGGACTGGTGGATGTCCAGGATTTATCCCGCGCGCGAATCTTTTAAGCACCTTCGTAGCAGGGTTCAGTCAATCACAAATATTCATGGGGGATTCTTATGCAATCATTTTGGATCCGACGCTATCCATGCAATGTCGCGGACAAAGTGATGCCACGACAGTCTCCAACCTGGATGCCGTGCCGCCGTGCCGCGCAACGGCCGGTAACTTACTTGTTGAAAATGGCGATGCAACAACTCGTCCAGCTCGCCGAAGGAGAAATGGTGCAAGTGTGTGTCAGCACCCGTGAGCCGCCCGCCGCGCAGAACCGCCCAACGCCGGTGCAAATGATAATCCAGCGGCACCGAGCCAAGAAAAGCGCCGTCGGGTTTCAAAATGCGGCTGACCTCGCGCACGGAAATGGCGGGATACGGCAGGTGTTCCAAAACCTCGGTCAACACAACGGCATCAAACGACCGGTCTTGAAAATCAATCGCCGTGGTGATCTCCATCTGGCAGCAGGGAATTCCGCTTTGGTTGGCCAGTGCGATGGCGTTGCGGTCTATGTCCACGCCATGCCACCGGATTTGCGGGCAGAGTTGCCGCGTCAACGCCCCGCCCCGGCAGCCCAAGTCCACGCCCGTCAATGCCGCCGACCCTTGCGCCGCGCGGCGGCGGGCGAACCCGGTGAGATAGTCGTTGAAGAATGAAACTTTTTTCGCGTCATCCTTGGCCTTGGTGATGTCGCGGTTCTGGCGGTGGTGCTGCTCGTAGAATTCCTGCACCAGTTCGAGCCGCCGCCCGGGTTGGTTCAAACGCAATTGTTCAAGTGTGTGCATTGCAGTGACGCTACTCATCGGTCATCGGTTGGCAATCAAATTTTTCAGCACCAGCGTAAAGTGGTCAGTCGTGACCCCTTTAATAAATTCTCGCCAACCCGGAAAGTTCGCCCATCATGCGGCGCAGGTAACGCAGAATTTTGATGAGCAGACTTGAAAACAAAGGCCCCGCGCCGCTGGCTGCGCGCTTCGCACTGTTCCGCTGGCTGTTTTTGCTGCGGAAGGTTTTCCTGACCCGCAGCAGCCGGCGCTA
>Ga0075522_10003743_pt1 | contig 11042 bp, 8 predicted proteins | sample NGEPerA_FD_74796 | JGI IMG/M metagenome (GOLD analysis project Ga0075522, IMG submission 74796) | Arctic peat soil microbial communities from the Barrow Environmental Observatory site, Barrow, Alaska, USA - NGEE PermafrostL2-A | ecosystem: Environmental > Terrestrial > Soil > Wetlands > Peat ... | reverse complement strand
TCCAGACGGTGCCGGGTACCACCTGCCTCCTTCACGCGGACATCTCGGCCGACACGGCCACCAGCGCCGCGAGCTCGAGCTGCACCATCAGCACCTCGGCCACTGCCACCAGCGATTCCTTCACCGACGTCATCTCGATCACCAGCTACACCTTCGTGATCAGCCCCGACGGGAAGACCGCGACCGAGAACTTCTCGGGAACCGACGCGGAGACCGACAACACGTCGAACGCATCGGGTAACTGCACCTTCACGCAGACCGCCTCGTACACCAAGCAGTAGCCGGCGGCCAACCGGGCCGTTCGCACGCCCGCGCGTGCTAGCTTCGCGCGATGTCGTCCGCCGTCGATCTTCCTGAAGCGCCGCCGTTCGGCCCCGAGTTGTCCGAACGGTTGACGGCGGCGCTGGTCGCCAAGCAGATCGCGCCCGGTGGTTACCTCCCGCGGACCCACCACCTCGACGGCGAGGCGCCGAAGTACATCAACCGGCTGATCCTCGAATCCAGCCCGTACCTGCTGCAGCACGCGCACAACCCGGTCGACTGGCGACCCTGGGGCGACGAGGTGTTCGAGGAGGCGCGCCGCCTCGGCCGGTCGGTGTTCCTCTCGATCGGCTACGCCACCTGCCACTGGTGCCACGTCATGGAGGCCGAGTCCTTCGAGGACCAAGAGATCGCGGCCTTCATGAACGGCCACTATCTCTGCATCAAGGTCGATCGCGAGGAGCGCCCGGACATCGACGCGGTCTACATGAGCGCCGTGCAGGCGCTGACCGGGTCGGGCGGCTGGCCGATGAGCGTCTGGCTGACGCCCGACCGCGAGCCGTTCTTCGGAGGCACCTACTTCCCGCCACGCGAAGGGGCCCGCGGCGCGCGGCACGGCTTCCTAGAGCTGCTCGATCACATCCGGCAGACCTACGCGGCCGATCGTGTGCGCGTCGGGCAGGCCGCCGAATCGCTGGTGCGCGCGGTCCGCGCCCAGATGGAGCCGCCCGCGACGGGCGAAGCCCAAGCGGATATCGACATTGGCAGCGGCCTGCTCTCGCGGACCGCCGCGGTCTTCAAACGGATCTTCGACGAGACCGACGGCGGCGTGCAGCGCGCCCCCAAGTTCCCCTCCAACTTGCCGATCCGCCTGCTGCTGCGCGAGCACCGCCGCACCGGCGACGCCGAGGCGCTGCGGATGGCGACGGTGACGCTGGAGAAGATGGCGGCCGGCGGAATCTACGATCAGCTCGGCGGCGGGTTTCACCGCTACTCGACCGACGCGCACTGGCTGGTCCCGCACTTCGAGAAGATGCTCTACGACAACGCGCTGCTGGTCGTGGCCTACGCCGAGGCCTACCAGGTGACCGGCCAGCGCGTCTTCGCCCGCGTGGCGCGGGAGACGCTGGACTATCTGTTGCGCGAGATGACCGCGCCCGGAGGCGGTTTCTACTCGGCCACCGACGCCGATTCGCTGGTATCCGAGGGGGCCTCCCAGGGTGATTCACGAGAAGGCGCGTTCTTCGTCTGGTCGAAGGGCGAAATCGAACGGCTTTTCGGCCCCGGCGCCGAGACCTCGCGCTTTCTCGATCACTACGGCGTGACGGCGGCGGGCAATTTCGAGGGGTCCAACATCCTCCACGTCGCGCACCCCGACGAAGAATCCTGGGGCGCGCTGACCGCCGCGCGCGCTCGGCTCTATGCGGTGCGGGCCCGCCGCCCGCCGCCGCTGCGCGACGAGAAGATCCTGGCGGCCTGGAACGGTCTGGCGATCTCCGCTTTCGCGGTGGCGGGCCGCGTGCTCGGCGAGCCGCGCTACATCGACGCCGCCACGCGCGCGGCCGACTTCGTTTGGAACGAGATGCGTCCGGACGGCCGCCTGGTGCGCAGCTGGAAGGACGGCCGCCCCGGCGCCACCGGATTCCTCGACGACCAGGCCTTCCTGACCGCCGGCCTCATCGATCTCTACGAGGCGAGCTTCGATCGCCGCTGGCTGCAGGCCGCCCTCGATCTCGCCGCTGAAACCGAGCGCCGCTTCGCCGATCCGACCGGCGGCTGGTTCATGACCGCCGACGATCACGAGCGGCTCATCGCCCGCGAAAAGCCGATCCAGGACGGCGCCGAGCCTTCGGGCACCTCGGTGGCCCTGCTGAGCGCGCTACGCTTACACACCTTCACGGGCGACGAGAGTTGGCGCACGATCTCCGAACGCGCCCTCGTCAGCCTGGCAGCGCCGCTGGGCGAAAATCCGCTCGCGCTCACCGAAGCGTTGGTCGCCCTCGATTACTTCACCGACGAAGCAAAAGAGATCGCGGTGATCTGGCCGCACGACGCCACCGCGGCCGCCGCCCGCCCCCTGCTCGACGTCCTGGCGCGCACCTTCGTCCCCAACCGCGCGCTGGCCGGCGCGTCCGAGGCCGACGTCCCGGCGCTCGGCCGACTGGCCCCCTTCGTCGCCGATAAGATGGCCCTCAATGGTCGCCCCACCGCCTACGTCTGCGTCCACGGCCGATGCGACCTCCCGGTTCACGACCCGGAAGCCCTGACGGAGCTGCTCATCGCGCGGCGGAGATAGCTACAGCTCGAACGGACGGTCAGACCCCGTAGGGGGACGGGCGGCGCACGGGGAACAGCGTGATCGCGATGGTGGCGGCCGGGACGCCGAACCGCGCCGCCAGCGTCCGCAGAATGACGACGCCCATCCGGCCGCCTGGCGGCGAGAGAGCCGCCTGCGCAAACTCGTCCTCGACGGACGGCGCCTCCCCGCGCGCCCGCGCGCCGCGCGCCTCCAGCGCCCGCCGCATGAGCGTGTGGTAGCCGTCGATCCAGTCCATCCAGGGCTCGGGCGGTGCGCCGGCCACGACCGCCGCGCAGACGCTGGTTCGCCGGGCCAACTCGTCCGATCCCAAGGTGTCGAGCTCCCGCAGGCAGCCGGGGAACTCGGCGGCCAGCGCGCGGAGCTCGTCGCGGGTCGCCGGCGTGCCTTCCCCGTCGCGGCGGGCCCGTAGCGCGGCCAGGCGCTCGTACTTCCGCGCCAGCGCCAGGAATCCACTACCGGCCGGAGGATTCGAATACCGAACCACGCCTCAGTTTCCCCGCCCGGTTACAATGCGCAAGCCCGCGATGTCCGCCGCCCGCTTTGTCACCGTCGCTCTCTGCGCCGCCCTGCTCGCCCTCGGGCGCCCGGTACGCGCCGATATGTCCGGTGATTCGGCGGCGCCCGCCGGCGAGAGCGCGACGCCGCCAGCCGGCAATTCCGCGGCGCCCACCGCCGAGAGCCCGGCGCCGGCGGCACCCACCGGAGAGAGCCCGACGCCGGCGGGCGATCCCGGGGCGGGACCCTCGCTGCGGACGCCCGGCGGCCAGATCGTCGTCTTTCCCGAGGGCAGCCTGCAAATCGACGGCGCGTTCTTCCCGCGCCAGACCCCGAAGAGCGGCCTCTTCGTGCGCCGGGCCCGTCTGGGCGTCGCCGGCTGGCTGGGATCCTCGTTCTATTTCGACCTCTCGGGCGACTTCGCCCCGACGCCGCCCGTCGGCACCGACGTGGCGCCGAGCGCGCTGCCCGCCGCCGACGCCTACCTGGCCTTCGCGCCTTTCGAGGAATCTCTGATCGTTCAAGCCGGCCAGTTCGACGCCCCGTTCACGCTGGAAAATCGCACCTCCGACAGCACCACCGATTTCATCGAACGATCGATGGCGGCGCGGACGCTGGGCGTGCCGCGCAACAAGGAGGTCGGCGTGATGGCGCACGGCGTTTTGGCCGACGACCGGATCTACTACTCGGGCGGTCTCTTCAATGGCGAAGGGCCCGGTTTCCGAAACCTCGACAATCAGGCCGACGTCATCGGGCGCGTATCCCTGTCGCCGTTCGCGGCCAGCGACGCCGCAGGTTTCTGGCGCCGCTTCTCGCTCGGCGGATCGGGCTCTGTCGGCGACCACGTGGCCGGCCAGACCTTCCCGGTGCAGGCCACCCCCGGCGGGGTCGTGTTCCTCGAGCCGCACTGGGTGACCGGCCAGACCGCGCCGCAATCGTTGGCGCTCCGCGAGCAAGGCACCGTTCGGGCGCTGGGCGCCGAGCTGAACCTGCCGTTCGGATCGCGCTTCGGCCTCCGCGCGGAGCTGGTCTGGAAGCGGCAAGATCTCGCCGAGGCCGACGCCTCGCTGCCGGCCGGCGCGCCGCTGGTGGCGCTCGGTCACGTGGTGCTGCACGGGTTGGCCGGCTACGGAGAGCTCTGGGGCTGGCTGCTCGGCGACGATCGGCTGCTGCCGGCGCCCGGACGCGAGCTACCGCGGCGATCGGGCGCGACCGGCCCAGTGTTGCTCGATGAAGGGCTCATGTTCGCGCTGCGGATCGACGCGCTGAAGGAAGATCTCGACAGCGACAACGCCGCCCTCTCCGATCCCAGCACGGCCACCACGCGGGTGGTCTCCGGCACCGCCGGACTGACCTACTGGCGGGGACCGTTCGTCCGCCTGTCGGCCAACTACGTGCTCGACGACTGGAGCGGCAGCTCGCAAACCATCCTCGGGCTGGCGGCGACCGGCACCTTCGAGCACGAGATCCTGCTCCGCTTCGCGGCCTCGCTCTGAACCCGGCCATGTCGTAGGCCTTCGGGACGCTGCCGGCGGGGTCCGCGCTCCCCTGCGGGCGCTCCCGTGTCATCGCTTTGGCCCGTCGGACACAGGCGCCTGGCCCCGCCCCCTCCCTTCGGATATAAAGCGGCGGCCATGAGGCTCCTGCCGCACGATGCGTCTTTTTTCACCCACTTCGAGCACCAGGGGCAAAAGACGGTCGAGGGTTGCCTGGCCTTCCTGGCGATGATCGAAAATCCCTCCAACCTCGAGGCCCAGGCCGAGCGCGTCAAGCAGATCGAGCACGAGTGCGACGAGATCACCCACGCCGTCGTCGAGGGGCTGCACCGCACCTTCATCACGCCGATCGATCGCAACGACATCCACCGCCTCATCACCAAGATGGACGACATCATGGACATGGTGGAGGCCGCCGCCGATCGGCTGGCGCTCTACGATCTGCCCAAGATGACCCCCGAGGCCGCCGATCTGGCGCGCTGCCTGGTCTCCAGCGCCGAGCACGTGCTGAGCGCCGTCTCCGGCATCCGCGATCTCGGCAAGCAGAACGCGATCCTGCAGCACTGCATCGAGATCAACCGGCTCGAGAACGTCGCCGATTCCATCCTGCGCGGCGCGCTGGTGCGCCTCTTCCGCGAAGAGAAGGATCCGATCGCCATCATCAAGTGGAAAGAGATCTACGAGACGCTGGAGTCGGCGACCGACCGCTGCGAGGACGTCGCCAACATCATCGAGGGCGTCGTCCTCGAGAATAGCTGACGCGCGCCATGGTCATGCTCGTCGCGATCGTCGTGATCGCGCTTTCGTTCGACTACATCAACGGCTTTCACGACGCCGCCAACTCGATCGCCACCATCGTGTCGACGCGCGTGCTGACGCCGCGCGCGGCGGTGGTCTGGGCCGGGTTTTTCAACTTCATCGCCTTCGTGATCTTCCCGCTCCACGTCGCGCACACCATCGGCACGGGGATCATCAATCCCAATATCATCGACGACGCGGTCCTGTTGAGCGCGCTGGGCGGCGCCATCACCTGGAACCTCATCACCTGGTGGTACGGCCTGCCGTCCAGCTCGTCGCACGCGCTGGTGGGCGGCCTGCTGGGCGCCGGCATCAGCAAAGGGGGCTTCGCGGTGGTGCAGGAGAGCGGCGTCACCAAGACCGCCCTCTTCATCGTGGTGTCGCCGGTGCTGGGGATGATCCTGGGCGGTGGGATGATGGTGCTGGTGGCCTGGGTGTTTCGGCGCAAGCAGCCGGGTCGCATCGACCGCTGGTTCCGGCGGCTACAACTGGTCTCGTCGGCGATGTTCAGCCTCGGGCACGGCGCCAACGACGCGCAGAAGACCATGGGGATCATCCTGGCGATGCTGATCGCCAAGGGAAAGCTGGCGGCGCACGCCGAGCTGCCGATCTGGGTGATCCTCTCCTGTCAGACCGCCATGGGCCTGGGAACGCTGACCGGCGGCTGGCGCATCGTGCGCACGATGGGGATGCGCCTGACCAAGCTCAAGCCCTCCGGCGGCTTCTGCGCCGAGACGGGCGCCGCCGGAATGCTGTTCCTTGCCAGCGCGCTCGGCATCCCCGTGTCGACCACCCACACCATCACCGGGGGCATCGTGGGCGTCGGCTGGGTCAACAACCCGGCCGGCGTGCGTTGGAGCATCGCGCTGCGGATCGTGTGGGCCTGGCTGTTCACGATCCAGTCGGCCGCCATCGTGGCGGCCGCGCTTTACTTCTGGCTGCGCAAGCTCGGGATCTAACGGGACCGAGCTAAGACCGGACCACCCGCAGCGGGGCGGGCTGGGCGAGGGTCTCGGCGGGCTCAGCGGGCGCTTCGGATTCCTTGATCCCGTCGACGGCGAAGCGGAGCTTGCGGCCGGCCAGCTCTTCGAAGAGGTCGCCCTTGCGGCGCGCCGCCCACAGCTCGAGCTCGGGATCACCGTCGGCGTCGACGCGGACCTCGACCGCCCGTGACGAGATCGAGCAGCGCACGGCACGGACCAGGCGGGCGTGTGTGCGATCGAGCGCGTCGGCGATCCGCAGGACCGCCGCCAGCACCCGCACCCGGTGGGTGTCGGTTTTCGACAGCGGCTTCATGAGGCCGCGCCCGCGCCGCGGCTCGGACTTGCGGTGGTGGCGCGCGGTGAGCGCGATGATCTCCACCTCCGAGCGCGAGAACCCCGTCATGGCGTGGCTCTCGATCAGGTAGGCGCTGTGCCGGTGGTGGCGGTGCGGGGAGATGTAAAAGCCGATGTCGTGTAGCAACGCCGCGTACTCCAGCAGCTCGGCGTCGCTCTCCGCCAGCTTGTGCAGCCGGCGGGTCTGGCTGAAGATCGACAGCGCCAAGCGGGCCACGTGCGAGGCGTGGTCCTCGCGAAACTGGCAGCGGCGCGCCAGCTCCATCACGCTGCGCCGCCGCAGATCGGGAAACTCGTCCACCAGCAGGATGCCCGGCCGGTTCGAGGCGACGTAATCGGCGACGATCCCTTCCCGCAACGCGGTCTCGCAGAGTGTGGCCTCCTCGGCGCCGCACAGCTCGAGGGCGGTGCGGAACACCACCGCGCCCGCGTAGATCGTGTCGGTGCGCCGCGCGTCGAGCCCGGGCAGCCGCGCCCGCGCGGCCACCGTCATGGCGCCCAGCCGCTGTTCGAGCGCGGCCAGCCCCCCGCGCGCGATGGTCGACTTGCCGCCGCCGTTTTCGGATCGCAGCAGACCCGCCAGCGCCGAAGCTGTCCCCGAGGTGAACGCGACGTCGTCGAATCCCATCGCGCGCAGACGCGAGATCACCGGGTCGAGCGCGGTGCGTACCCGCTCGGCGAGCTGCGCCCGCTCACGCGGGGTGGGCGGATCGGAGCAGGGACAGCTCTCCGCCAGCCGGATGACGCCCAGCTTGAGCGAAGCCGTGAAGTACAGCTCCTGCGCGTCGGCCAAAACGATCTCCAGCGACCCGCCGCCCAGATCGAACAGGGCCGCCCGCCGCTTGCCGAGATCGAGCGAGCCGCGCGCGCCCAGATAGATGAGCCGCGCCTCTTCGTCTCCGCGGATGACGCGGATGTCGATCCCCGCCTCGTCGCGCGCCGCGCGCACGAACTCGCCGCCGTTCTGCGCCTCGCGCACCGCGCTGGTCGCCACCGCCACCAGCGCGTCCACCTTGTGGCGATCGGCGATCCGCCGCAGCGCCCGCAGCGCGTCCAGCCCGCGCCGAAAGACCTCCGGCGCGATCACGCCCTTGTGCAACGTCGAATCACCGAGCCGGACCATCTCCTTGGCCCGATCGAGCACGCGGATGCGCCCGCCCGTCTCGACCTCGGCCACGATGAGGTGAAACGAATTCGATCCGACGTCGAGCGCGGCAATCCGCATGGGCTTTCATCGTAGCCCTTTGGCCCGATGGCCGCAGCAACAACTCTGCGAACAATGGAAGGCCGGCGTCCGGCGCTAAGGCGTCCGGCGCTAAATCGCGTTCCCATCTAAATCGCGTGATGGGCGAGACGGCTTCGCAGGCTCGACCTCATCGCGGGAGGGTTTGGGAACCCTCCCAGGGTTCCCATCTAAATCGCGTGATGGGCGAGACGGCTTCGCAGGCTCGACCTCATCGCGGGAGGGTTTGGGAACCCTCCCAGGGTTCCCATCTAAACGTCGCCCTGCAGGCCGGCGTCGCGGGCTTTTTCGAGGCGCTTGCGCTCGTTGTGATCGAGGAAGCGCTTGCGCATGCGCAGCGCGGCCGGCGTCACCTCGACCAGCTCGTCGGGGTTGACGAACTCCAGCGCCGCCTCCAGGGAAAAAGCGCGCGGGGTAGTGAGGAACAGCTTCTCATCGGCGGCGGTGGTCCGGATGTTGGTCAGCTTCTTGGCTTTCGACGGGTTGACGACGAGATCGTTGTCGCGCGAGTGCAGCCCGATGATCTGGCCACCGTAGACCTTGATGCCGGGTCCCAGGAACAGCTGGCCGCGCTCCTGCAGGTAAAAGAGGCCGTAGGTGTTGGTCTCGCCGTTGTCCTGGCAGACGAGCACGCCATTCGGCCGTGACCGGATCGCGCCGGCGAACGGGCCGTAGTTCTTGAAGTTGTGGTTCAAGATCCCGGTGCCACGGGTGTCGGTCAGGAACTGCGAGCGATAACCGATGAGGCCGCGCGCCGGGCAGAGGTACTCGAGGCGCATGCGTCCCTCGCCCGCCGGTCCCATCTCCTGCATGCGGCCACCGCGGCGCCCGAGCTCCTCGATGATCGCGCCCGAGTAGGCCTCGTCGAGGTCGATGACGACCTCCTCGTACGGTTCCAGCTTTTCGCCGCCTTCGCCGATTTTGAAGATGACCTGGGGCTGCGAAACCATCAGCTCGTAGCCCTCGCGCCGCATGGTCTCGATGAGGACCGACAGGTGCAGCTCGCCGCGGCCGAGCACGTCGAAGGTGTCGGGCGACGCCGTCTCCTCGACCCGCAACGCCACGTTCGACTTCACCTCTTTGAAGAGCCGATCGCGCAGGTTGCGCGAGGTGACGAATTTACCCTCCTGGCCGGCGAAGGGGCCGTTGTTCGACATGAACTGCATCTTCACCGTCGGCTCTTCGATCTCGAGCAGCGGCAAGATGATGGGGCGCGCGATCTCGGTGATGGTCTCGCCGACCGTCAGATCCTGCATGCCGGTAATGGCGCAGATGTCGCCGGCGGCCGCCTCGGCCAGCTCGAAGCGCTTGAGCGACTGGTAGCCGAGCAGCTTGGCGACGCGGAACTCCTCGCGGCTGCCGTTGCGGTGCGCGCACAGGACGCGCTCGCCGGTCTTGATGCGCCCCGAGTCGACCCGCCCGATGGCGACGTAACCCAGGTAGTCGTCGTAATCGAGGGTGGTGACCTGCATGCAGAAAGGCCCGTCGACGTCGCCGGTGGGCGGCGGCACGTAGTCGACCACCAGGTCGAGCAGCGGCCCCAGATCGACACGCGGGTCGGTGAGGTTCTTGACCGCCCAGCCCTCGCGGCCCGAGGCGTAGACGATCGGAAAGTCGAGCTGCGCGTCGGTCGCGCCCAGCGCGCAGAACAGATCGAAGGTGGCGTCGACGGCGCCCTCGGGATCGCAGCCCACGCGGTCGATCTTGTTCACCACCAGAATTGGCTGCAGGCCCAGCGCCAGCGCCTTGCGCGTGACGAAGCGGGTCTGCGGCATCGGGCCTTCAAAGGCGTCGACCAGCAAGCAGACGCAGTCGACCATCTTGAGCACGCGCTCGACCTCGCCGCCGAAGTCGGCGTGGCCGGGCGTGTCGACGATGTTGATGCGCGTCCCCTTCCAGGTGATGGCGGTGAACTTGGAGAGGATGGTGATGCCGCGCTCGCGTTCGAGATCGTTCGAGTCCATCGCGCAGTCGGCGACCACCTCGCCGGCGCGGAACTGGCCGGCCTGACGGAGGAAGCCGTCGACCAGCGTGGTCTTGCCGTGATCGACGTGGGCGATGATGGCGATGTTCCGGACGTCCCGGCGCAGAGCCTTCCCTTGCGGGCTAGCGATTTCAGTGACGGGCGTTGCGGACATGGGGCGGCAGGTGTACCCGGCCCAAGGCTCCGGCGCAAGTGGTTGCAACCGAGGCGGAGCCCAACCGATGATGCCGCCATGCACCCGGCGGTCGCGGCGCTCCCCCTCGAGGAAAAGGGTCTGGTCCTGGGCGCCCTGCTGTCCCGCCTGCCGCCCGAGGAGGTGGCGCGGCGTTTTGGCGGCCCGACCGGCCGCCGTTGTCGAGCTGCGTTAGAGACCCTGGCCGGCGAGACGCGGGCCGGTCGCGCCGGCGCGTTGGCATCGCTCCTGGCCCTGGTGCGGGCGCCAGTGCCGGAGGGCATCGAATGGGTTCACCCCGGCTGGCTGCGCCAAAGGTTGGCCCCCGAGCCATCGGCGGTCATCCGCGCGGTCTGCGAGGGGCTCCCGGGCGAGGTCCGGCGGGTGGCCGAGCAAATGCTGCGCGAGCGAGGCGAGGATCTAGACGGCCCGCCGCCGGTCTTGGATGCCGCCGGCCTGGCCGAGCTTCGCCGCGCCATTTTTGCGGCGCTGGTCCCGCTGGCGGGGCCCGCCATTCCGCGGGCTTCGGCCGCGCAGCCGCTTTTGGAGCTCTCGTGGGCGGCGCTCGACGAGGCGATTGAGCTGCGGGGCGCGCAGACTCTGGGACGGTCGCTGCAGGGGGCGCAACCGGCGGTGATCGCCCGGGCCGCGGCCGGCCTCGGTCGGGACCTGGCGCGCGCCGTGCTGGACGCGGCGGCCGAAGGCGGGCCGGCCGCCGGGGTGGGCGCAGGGCGAATGGTGGCGCGGCGTTTGGTGGCGGCGACTGCGGCGGAGCGGTCCGGCAACGACGATCGCGCCTGGAGCCTCGGCGCGCGCACCCTGGCGGCCGAGCTGGCGGGCGAAGGACCCGCGGCGGCGCTGGCGATTGCCCAACGGTTGCCTCCCGAGCGGGGGCGACGCTGGTTGGCGTACGCCGGGGTCGAGCTCGGGTAGCAT
>Ga0075522_10003742_pt1 | contig 11043 bp, 8 predicted proteins | sample NGEPerA_FD_74796 | JGI IMG/M metagenome (GOLD analysis project Ga0075522, IMG submission 74796) | Arctic peat soil microbial communities from the Barrow Environmental Observatory site, Barrow, Alaska, USA - NGEE PermafrostL2-A | ecosystem: Environmental > Terrestrial > Soil > Wetlands > Peat ... | reverse complement strand
GGTGGGCTGGCCACGACACCGATGGCCGATCACGTGATCATGTTGGAAAAGGCGATGGCGTACGTCGCGGAACCTCGATCGGCCGCCTCGATCCTCTACAAGACGCCGAACCCGTCGCGCGACCAGATCAGAACCACCCTCGCGACCATGCGATCGACCGCTCAGGATCAGCTCGATCTCGGTCTAATCGACGAGGTGATCCCCGAAGACGACAATCCTTTCGTCACCGTTGAGCGCGTCCACGGGGCAATTCTTCGGGCGTACGTCGAACTCGCTGAACTGTCGGAGAAGCGGCTGAGGGGCCGTCGCCAGGAGAGGATTCGCGGCCTTCGCGCTTTCGAAATCATTCGAGAATGAGACATCGTGAATCGTTGGGCTACGGCGAGCAGCCCCGTGCGGCGAAGTCGACAACCCCCATGACAACTACATCTCGGACGAGCTAGATAAAGTCATATCGATCGATAGTCGGCTCGCAATCCCAAGGTGCCGGGGTCGAGATCCAGGCGCCCCACAAACTCCCTCCTCAAACCCCCTTTAATATCTTCCACTTGGCCCGATCAATCCAATCGCCGAGCGATCCATCGGGACTCAGATCATTTGTAGTCCCAGAACGTTGCGTGGTGAACAATTCAGTTGGCTGATCTCCGAGGATTCTTCCCCATGGCATGAGGTCGCTATCCGTGTCAAACCGGCATAGCGTTAGATCCTCTTGAACAGTTTCACCGGAGAATGTGTAAAGCAATGCGCGAGACGACTGGTCCTTTTCTGAGAGTTCTCAGACTCGTCGCTGCGTGCGGCCTCTTGGCGACAATTCCAATGAGTCTCGGCACTGTCTCAGCGGCGGGCTTGAACAACTATGTTTCGACCTCGTCAGAATATGTGGCACTCGGAGATTCCTACGCATCTGGAGAAGGCCTGCAGTCCAATGCGACGACGTACATTTCTCCCTCGAACAATGATGGATGTCATCGAAGCGTGACGGCATATCCCGTCTTGGTAGCGGCGAGCCTCAACGTAGATCTTGGTCAATTTGAAGCGTACGGGTCCGGTGGATTCGTCGCGTGCTCTGGCGCCACGTCAAAGGATCTCTTGAAAGGAGAAAACGGCGAGCCAGCCCAACTAAGTGCACTGTCGTCAGCAACGCGTTGGGTCACGGTGACCGCCGGAGGCGATAATCTTCATTTCTCCAATGTCCTGCTCGCGTGCTTAGGCCTGCGTGCGAGCGTCAAAGTCCATCGCGCGACGAGGAGCTACACGCAATCGGGCATAGTACGTGAGAGCAAAACGTGTGATGAGTACGTCGCCAGTGCGAACTCCCTCTTCGAAGTAGCCAACGGAACTTCCAAAGAAGTGGCCGCGCTTGAACACGTCTACGAGCAGATCTTCGTTCACGCACCAAATACTGAGCTGGCGGTACTGAACTACCCGCAACTGTTCACCGAAAGCCCTCCGGCGTTCTGTCCCGTCGCGCGCGGAATCAGTCTGTCCTCACTATTCAAGGTGAGATCCGCTCAACTGAACGTTGGCTATTCAGCGGCTCAGATCTCAGAGTTCAATCGCGTGGAAAATGAATTGAACGCCGCCATAGCAAGTGCAGTCAGTGACGTGAGCGCACTGGGAGACAACATTCGACTGGTTGACGTCAACCGCCTCACGAAGTCCTCGGCAATTCCGTGCAATCTCGCGACCAACGGGCGATCCGACATGAATGCTCTTCGAGTTTCCGTAGGTTCGCCGCTGACGACGATCGTCGAGAACTGTCACTTCGACTTGGCTCACCTTCTTTCGCTTCGGCCCTTCGTTTCGTGTCCCTCGTATGAAAGAAATGTATTCGTGCAGAACATTGCGGCCAACGAATCTTTTCACCCGAAACAGGATGCACACGAAACAATGGCGCGAGCTGTTGAAGCTCTCTTCAATCAGGTTCCAACCACAACGACAACCTGAATCCGAATCTCAGCATTAGAGGTGATTCAGTGACGACCGTACCGAATCCGAGCGACGCGCCTGTGGACAAAATAGAAACAATCTCGGGATCAGGATTTCAGTCGGGACCGAAATGCGAACTCGTCGAGTGGAAGGAGCCAGTGGGTTGAGTTTGGCTCGGGCGCCCGGCACGAGGGATCTCCGCTCTGTGGATTTCGAGCAACCACCGGCTCGTGGAGACCAGCGCGGTGACCATGCTCCGCACGTCACTCCCCTTACGCGAATCGCCCCGACGACTACTTCAGCGTGACGCCCGTCTCAGGGTGAAAGAGGTGAATCGCCTCGCTCGAAGCGCTCAGTGTCAGAGAGTCCCCGATGGTCAACGGCGTGCGAGCGTCAACAATGGCGACGAGTTCATAGCTGCCGCACGAGAGGTGGACGTGTTCGTCGTTGCCGAGAAACTCAATGACGTCGACGGTGGCGCTCAATTGCAAGCCGCGGCCACTTCGCGGCCGGTTATCGATGTGCTCTGGGCGGACGCCCAGGACGACGTCGCTCACGCCAGCGCGGCGGATCATGGCCGATTCTTCGTCGTCGAGCGTGACGTCCATGTCGCCCCCGGCACTCACCGCGCGCATGCCCCCGTCAACCGACTCGACGTGCATGGGCACGAAGTTCATCGATGGCGAACCGATAAATCCCGCGACGAACTGGTTCGCCGGCCGGTCGTAGAGCTCTCGCGGTGAGCCCACTTGTTCGAGCTTGCCCAAGTTGATGACGGCGATTCGATCGGCCATCGTCATGGCCTCGACCTGGTCGTGCGTCACGTAGATCATCGTCGCCCCCAGGCGGTGGTGCAACCGAGCGATCTCGGCGCGTGTTTGTACCCGCAGCTTGGCGTCGAGATTCGAAAGGGGCTCGTCCATCAAGAAGGCGGCGGGGTTTCGCACGATGGCGCGACCCAAGGCGACACGCTGGCGCTGGCCGCCGGAGAGCTGGGACGGCTTGCGATCGAGATACTGCTCGAGGTCGAGTATGCGCGCCGCGTCAGTGACGGCTGCGTTGATCTCGTCCTTGGGGACCTTGCGAAGCTTGAGACCAAAACTCATGTTGCCAAAGACGGTCATGTGCGGGTAGAGAGCGTAACTCTGAAACACGAGAGCGATGTCGCGATCACGCGGCGCCAGATCATTGACCACTCGATCACCGATCTCGATCTCGCCACTGGTCACCGACTCGAGTCCCGCAATCATGCGCAGCGCGGTCGTCTTGCCACAGCCCGAGGGACCCACGAGACAGATGAACTCGCCGTGGGCCACCTCGAGGCTCACCGAGTCGAGCGAGAGTACGTCGTTACCGGCGTAGCGCTTGGTCAGTTCTCTCAGGGTGACACTGGACATTGCGCCTCACTCATTTGACGGCACCCGCCAGGACGCCACGGACGAAGTAACGCTGGAAGGAGAAGAAGACGATCAGCGGCACGAAGATGGACACTACGGCACCGGTCGAGACGATCCAGTAGTTCGCCGCCAACGACCGGGTCTGGTCGTACAGGAAGATCGTGAGCGGCGTGTGCACGTTGCCGCCGAGGAACACCAGCGCGACCAACAGGTCGTTCCACACCCAGATGAACTGGAATATCGCCAGCGACGCGATCGCGGGGAGGGCCAGGGGCAACACGATGCGGTAAAAGATCTTCCACTCCCCCGCGCCCTCGATGCGCCCCGCTTCCAGGAGGTCCCTCGGAATGCCGGTCAGGAAGTTGCGCATGAGAAAGATGCCAAACGGCAGACCAAAGGCGACGTGGAAGATGATGACGCCCGGGATCGTCCCATAGGGATTGAGCCCGAAGAGGTTTCCCATCTCGCGATACAACTGAACGACGGGAATCAGCGCCACTTGGAGCGGAACGACCATCAGCCCCACGATCACCAAGAAGATAATGTCGCGACCGCGCCACGAGCCAAACACCAGGCTGTAGGCCGCCAGACTCGAAATCATCGCGACCAGAATCGTCACGGGAATCGTGATCTCGAGTGAGGTGACGAGCGAGTCCAACACGCCGCCCGAGGCGAACCCCTGGGAAAAGATCGTGGCGTAGTTGCCCCAGGTGAGTTGAGCCGGAGCGGTGAAGACCGTCCACCAGCCCGACGCACCAAAGAGCGACTCCGGGCGCAACGAGATGACGAGGAGCGAGATCGTGGGAACCAACCAGAAGACGGCCACCAACGCGAGAATCACGTTCACCGCGGCCTTCGAAACACGAAGCCGCTTCGCCAGCGCGACGACTCTCCTCTCTCTCACCGAGGCCACCTTCGTCACGACTTTCATCCCTTGATCTTCTTCAGATTCCACAACATGGCCGGGACGACCAGAAGGAACAAGATCACCGCGATGGCGCTCGCCAGACCCGAGTGGATGCCCCCCGTGAAGCCATCGTTGTAGATCGAAAGGGCCAGCGTGGTGGCGGGACCTTGGGAGGACCCCGGCGCCATGTTCAAGATGATGTCGAAGACCTTCAACACGTTGATGACCATGGTGACAAAGACCACCGTCAGCACGGGCGCGAGCATCGGAATCGTCACTCGTCGTAGGGTCTGCCACTCGGTGGCGCCATCGATCTCCGCGGCTTCCAGAACTTCACGGTTGAGCGAGGCGAGACCGGCGCCGATCAAGACCATGGCGAAGCCGGCCCAGATCCAGATGTACGAGATGATCATCGCCAGGTCGATCAGGGGAACGCTCAGCAGTGACTGGGCGGTCTGATTAAGGCCGTTGGTCGGCGTAACCGACTGCGATCCGAGCCAAAAGGTGCCCACGAATGCGGTCTGGAAGTTGGAGCCCAGTATCTCCACGTGATAGCTACCCGGAGCGACGTGGCTGAAACTGAAGTCGCCACTCGAGTTGGTCACGGTTGATCCGACGCTGGATCCCGTCGAACTGACCAGGGAGAGTCGCAGATTGGGCAGTCCGTGCTCGTCCGAAACGATCGTCGTCGTATTGGACGTCTGCAGCGGCGAGAAGTCGTTCCAGACCAGTCCGGCGATCCCACCCGCCATCTTCTTGGGCGCCACCGGGGTCGTTGCTCCCAGTGTTTGCAGCGTGACGGCACTGACTCGGGTCAGGCCCATCATCACCGTGGCGCCCGGGTGGACCGCGGACTTGGTGACCAACGTGCCCCCCGGCCCCCCCGTCGCGTTGAACGAGGCCAAGGACGCCGCCGTCTGGCCGATCGCGGAGTTGAGGGGATACGCCCCGGGCGTAGCGAACCAGTCGCTCACTGTCTGCTCGATGGCGTTGACGACGCCAATATGGGGATCGAGGTCGAAGATAGTGCGCCAGACCAGCGCCGAGGCGGTAGTGCTGAAGACGATCGGCATCACGATGATGGTCTTGAAGGCCGTGGCCCAGCGAATTCGCTCGGTGAGCACCGCGACCATGAGGCCAATGAAGGTGACGAAGAATGGGAAGACCAACACCCAGATGATGTTGTTCTTGAACGCGGTCAGAATCGCGTCAGTCGAAAAGACCGACGCGAAGTTGTGAAGCCCGACAAACTTCGTCGCCGTCTCGTCGTAGACGCTGAATCTGATCGTCGCGATGGTCGGGTAGACCACGATCGCCACGAGCCAAATTATTCCCGGCGCGAGAAACGCTAGGGAGACCCAGTTCCTGCGCCACCAGCCGCGCCGGCGCGAGGCTCGAGGTGCGGCGACTCTCGGGCCCTCGGCGGCGATCGACGTCACGCGCTCAGCCCCTCGCGATGAGAGCCGGTCCACCCCTGAACCACGTCGGGGTTGGACCGGCTCTCATCGCCGCGCGGATCCCTCGAGTTCACGAGGACCTATTACGTTGTAACTCTGGTGGGGCTAGTGGCCGAGTGCGGTCGTCGCCTGCTTGTCCATGAGCGCCTCCACGGTGGTGACGTTGGACGCCGACGGGTCTTGCAAGACGTTCAGCATGTCAGCCCACAACTGCGGCTCCCAGCCAACCTGCAAGTCGTCGAGGCTGAACACGAAGGCCTTGGCGGAGGTCAGGGCCTTGGCGTCGGCCCGGGCAACGGTGTCCGGGTACGAATTGAGCGGTACCTTCTTGTTGGGCGAGACGAACCCGCCCAGGTTGGCCCAGATGTTCGCCGCGCTCGGCGAAGCCAAGTACTTGATCAGCGCGTTGGACTGACGACTCGACTTCAGCAACATTGCCACGTCACCCGAACCCTGGATGTCGCCTGCGTAGGCGCTCGCGGAAGGAGCGGGGAAGTTGAACGTGTCGTAGCACGGTGAGGCGGTCGCGCTCAGAGTGCACGAGCTACCGCTACCGGGCGTGTACTTCGACGGAACCGAAGACGTGACGAAGTCAGCCTCGAACACCATCGCGGCCGTCGGCGAGCCCGATGACGGGAACACGCCACTGACGCAGCTCGGGAACGAGCCGTCGGCCAGGGCGCCCTTTATGCCGCCGAGCAGGTTTGAACCGCCGGTACCAACCAACGCAGCCATTTCGGCGAACGTGTTGGTCACGTCAGAGTTCGACCACTTCATCGTGTGGGCCGCGAGTTGGTTGTAGGCGGCCGCGCCGTTCAACTTCAAGAACAGGTTCTGGAAGAGGTCGGCGACGGGCCATCCAATGTCGGTGCACAGCGAGACCGGCGCGTAGGTGCCGCCGTTGGCGATCGTCTTCTCGTCCGCCAGCAACGCCGACCACGTGGTCGGCGTCGACGTGATGCCCGCGGCCGCGAACACAGCCGGGTTGTAGTAGACGGTGTTCTTGTTGGCACCCTTAAACCAGACGCCGTACAACTTCTTCTTATAGGTGGCCAAGCTGGTCCAGGCGCTCCCGTAGTACTTCGCCTCTTTGCCAATAATTGAAGCCAGGGGCTTGATGGCGTGCTTGCGCGCGAGGGTGTTCAGGGTGCCGGGATCGGGAACCAGGGCGACCGCGGGCGGCGAACCGCCGGCGACTGCCGCGGCGAGCGCCGTATCCATGTTGCTGCCCTTACCGGTGTAGTGAACCGTGATACCGGTCGAGTCCTCGAAGGGCTGCAACACCGCCTTAAAGTCCTGCTGCTCGGTGCTGGTCCACTCGGCCCATATCGACACCGAACCGCCGATCTTCTTCGACGTCGACGCCACGGCGGATCCACTCGACGCAACGATGGACAGACCGGCCATGGTCGTCAATGCGACCGCGGCTAACAGAACCTTGCGAGACGCCTTCATCCGCTTAAAAACACTCATCTTTCGTTTCCCTCCTAATGGTCGCCGAAGCCGACCGATTGGCCCTACGAGGACCCTAATCGTCACCATCTGTTCACGCAAGGTCACCTCCGGTCGAGTGGCGCGGCCCAACGGAGCACTTCTCGATGCGGCGCCGCCCCTTCGCCTGATCTTCGAAGAGCAGCTTCTCGCTGAGTAGGCCCACCAAGGCGAGTCCCGCATTGGCGACGGCGTGATCGTCGTCGAACATCACCGACAGTTGCGAGGGAGTGCGCAAAGACTGCATCGAAAAGGTGTCCTTCCTTGTAGGTGAAATGGTTGTGTGCTAACTCCACTGCTACCTAATGGGGACACCTTTTCTCCGAATGGTCAGACCCTCAGACCGGCCCTTTCACGGCGGATCCAGGTTAAGGCATGACCTTTATTACTGACCGAACAGACCTCAAAGTAGGCCTTATATTTCCGAAACACCACGAGACCGGATCGACGTACGACAACGCGTTTCCTTGAAATCAAACGACCTGCGCGACGAGACTGACATCAAACAACCGTTGGACAGTTTCTTTTAATCCCAAGGTACCGGGATCGAGACCCGGGCGGCCCACCAATGAAATGTAAATATTCGGCTGTTTCTTGTTGAAACAGTTTCGGGAGTTGCTTGACGGCTAAGCCGCCATCGGCCTTTACTCTTTGTGAGCGGGAGATGGCTCCATGCTCTGGGAATGAAGCAAAGTTGAGAACGATGCGGCGCCGCGATCAGAGATCTTTTCAGTCTCACCGAGGTGGGCCGTACAGGACTGGAACCCGTGACCCCTTGCGTGTCATGGTGCTGATTCATGCACCTAGGTGAGTGCCAGCGGACCTATACGTAAACAGACAACGCGATATCTGACCATAGTCGCACCACCCATCGGTAACCTTTTGAACTTCAAAGGATGGCCTACTTGCTAGCAGGCTTGCTCACGTTGCATCTCAGGAGCTCGTTCGGCGATCGTACGGGGTACCCAACTTCGTGAGACGAATCGACCTAAAGAGCGTTCCGTAAATCCCTAAGTCTGGCGTGCGCGGCATCTGGGCCGCGGTCCTTATATGGCTCTTCCCACTCCACTACTTCGGCAGCTGGCGCCGGTTCACCGTCGTCGCGGGCCAATATCAACACGCAGTCTCTTTCGGTCGCGCGACCCTTTGTCTCACCCCAAATGCGACTCACTTTGTTCTGTGTTGGTAGTTGATCCTCAATGAAATTGATAAGCCGAAGGCCGCTCTTCTCCCCTACGTCATCCCAAATCTGACGCGCAAGCGGAAGTGGCTCCTCGCCCGGATTGGCCACGTCACCAACCACCAGAACAGCGACCCCATCTTTTCGAATTACGCGGCGCATACCCCCTAGGGTCTTCGCAAAGAAAGTGCGATATGAGTCATAAGAATGCTGGTGGTCAAGGGCGGCATCAAGTGACTTCCGGCCCGCCCCTCGCTGTCGTCCAACTTCCTCAATCCCTAGCCACCAGAGACGGATCCAGTTGGCTGTTCCGTAGTTAACGACTCGCAAATATGGCGGTGATGTGATCACCAGGTTCACCGTGCCGGGCTTGATCGCCTGACTTGTCATGAGGTGCGAAGCATCCTTCTTGAAAGTCTCGCCCACGGGTCCTTCAATCGAATCCATATAGAGTCGTGCCAGTTTGTCCCTCAAGCGCTCGAACACATTCTGATCCGGTGCCTTGAGATTGTTCTCGAGAATGTATTTCCTAACGTAAGTGGGTGACATGCTGAAAGTGTTGGGCATACTGATGCTGAGATAACCCGAACTTCCATCGCGGCGATGCGCCCCGTGGAGAATTCCGGCGAGAGCTCCTGCCAGCATCAGTTCTTCCGGCGACCAGCAAATAATCTCTTGTTGAAGAAGGCCAGAACGGATAAAAGCAATCTGTCGGAGCGTGTTGGGGTGGAATAGCATCCGGATGTCCGATGGCACGTCGGGTTCGGACTGGGCCTCGCTATGGTATCGACGTTCAATTTCCGACACGAATTCATTTATTGCCATCCAGCTCGGAGGATTGGTCTTAGCTCGAGTCAGCACATACGCCAGTGGATTGAGATCATTGCTGATTGATTTCCTGCCCTCGACTCTTGCTTGCAGCGGAGCGGTACCGCGACCGCTGAAAGGATCAAGAACTAGATCTCCAGGCTCAGTGAAACTTTGAATGAAGTAGTGAGCGAGCTTGGCCGGAAACATCCCGTAGTAGGAGCACATTGCATTCATGGAGTGGCCCCATCGAGGGCTCACTGCATGCCACAATGGCCCAAAGTTTGTTATCCCGCCATCAACCGATTCGCGCTCGGGACTCTCAAAAAATGCTTCATCCGACCAATCGATCGACGTGCTCATTGCAGGTAAGCCTGCATTGAGCGCGCAGCACTTCTCAGCACCGGATCCTTGGAACGTTGAGACACTCGCTTCAGGTGTTGAAGGGCCTGAGTCGCGTCCTGCAAGACTCGAGCCTTGCTCCCCTTTGCGCGTCGTAAGCCTAAGTCGCGCTTTACCGATCGGACTTCTTCGCCTTCCCGGTAACACTCGGGGGGCAATGAGTTCGTCATGGATTCGACGAATTTGATCGGAAACCTAATCATTTCCCCACGGCGGGCTTCCGTCACGCATTTGTCAATCCAGGACTCAGCGCGAACACCTTCTGAAAAACTCTCCTCAATGACATGGCGCAGACCATAAGCATTCAGGCGAAGCCAGGCATACGGATTTGAGGCAGGAATGATAGCGAGGTCCATCAATTCCACGATTCGCGCGAACAAATCACCGCGTTGGAGAAGACGCCAGAGGCCGGTGTAGTTGCGCAACGTTGGGGGTGTCACACCGATGTAGCGAGCGATATCGATCTTTCGGACATGTTCAGTCTTGTGAAGATGCTCAACGAGAACCGCAAGCTGGCTGGGCAGCAAGTCTTGGTAAATGTCGGACTGATAGCGGATTTCGTAGCGGCTCTGATAGTCGACAACGTAAACGGGAACGCTTGAAAACGCGGTGCGATCTGATTCACGAATTGCAGAGATCGCTCGCAGCCGCATCGTCCCATCTACCACGAGGTACCGATTTCGAGGCAGCGGTGCAACTTTGATTGGCTCAACCAGACCGATCTCTTCAATGGAGGACTTCAGCCGTTCCTCGAACGCCTTGGTTTGACTGAATCGACTTAGGTCAGAGCTGACGACAAGCTTGTCGGGGTCGACCTCGAGGATCTTCATCATGAAGCCACCTTTGCCTGCGTCTTTGAAGTGAGGTGCATCGGTAAAGCCAGAGCCATGTGCATCAATCGTTCATCGGGCGAACTGGGTGGCAACTTCTCAAGTGTTTCGCAAGCCCAATGAAGAAGATGCAAGCGCTGTTCTTGAAATTCGCTACCCAGGTTGAAAAGGCTCTGCCAGCCGATTGCCACGAAAAGCGCATCCATCTCCCTCGCATGAATCAAATGCGAACTCACGGTCCTGATCACTTCAGCGCGTTCTTCCGAAGGAACGTGTCTGGCAATGACTGCGTGCAACGAAAGATTGACATTGCCAGCCCTCAGTGCGGCGACTTCGCTAGAGCTGGCTCCGTCAAGTTGGGTCTCAAGTCGCCGAACCGTGGTCGCAGACACGCCGAATCGAGCTGCAATATCTGCTGTTTCTTCGCCCTTCTGGCGAGCGTGCGCTATCAGGAGAGCTCGGTCTATCGGACGCATTTTCAGGCGAGCAACATTCTCAACGAGGAACTGTTGGACTTTCTCGCTCTCAGCAAATTGGTCACTAACGACGATCGCGGGGATTTTGTCGATTCCCAGAATCCGACAGGCCAAAGTACGTCCCTGACCCTTGATCAGCAGAAAATCACGGGAATTGTCTGGAGCCC
>Ga0075522_10003741_pt1 | contig 11043 bp, 8 predicted proteins | sample NGEPerA_FD_74796 | JGI IMG/M metagenome (GOLD analysis project Ga0075522, IMG submission 74796) | Arctic peat soil microbial communities from the Barrow Environmental Observatory site, Barrow, Alaska, USA - NGEE PermafrostL2-A | ecosystem: Environmental > Terrestrial > Soil > Wetlands > Peat ... | reverse complement strand
GCATTGAGAATTACCTCGTCCCCCATAACTCTTTCGCCGCCTGCCAATAGAACGCCCTTCGCAGTCCCGTTCTCAACAATCATCTGTTTCACTTCCGCGCCGGTGCGAATCCGCGCTCCGTGCTTTGTGGCAACAGCCGCCATGGCGTCGGAGATACGCGAAAGACCACCCTGAACGTGAAAGATGCCAAATTTATGTTCGACAAACGGCAAGATGCTGAAGAAGCCAGGGCACTCCCATGGAGACATTCCGAGATATTTCGATTGAAAAGTGAAACAGAGTCTCAGCTTCTCTTCGCCGAAGTAATTTCCCAGGTAATCGAAGATGGATGTGCCTAGAGGAATATAGGGAATGGCCTTGAGAAAGATCGGGTTGAAAAACTCCTTGAATGAGCTGTAGTCCTTCTGCAAACACGGAAACACTTTCTCAAATCGCTTTCCTTCGCGTGTGAGAAATTTATCCAGATTAGCTTCGCTGCCCGGAAACAGCCGCGCAATCTCCTGCTTCATGGCCTCTGGATCGCTGGTCATGTCGATGGAACGGTCGTTGAAGACGAGCCTGTACATGGGGTCGAGTTCGACGGCTTCAAGGTAGTCGTCGATGCGCTCGCCCGCCTCTTCAAATATTTCGTCAAGCACGAACTTCATCATCAGAAATGTGGGGCCGGTATCGAAATCGAACCCGTCAAAGGAGAGGCAGGCGCTCCTTCCACCCACAACAGCATCTTTTTCCAGCACTTCAACTTCAAATCCGCGTCGCGCCAGGATCATAGCGCTCGTAAGTCCGCCCGGACCTGCGCCGACAATGACGATCTTCTTCCTCATGCGATTTCTTTCCTGAACTCCTGGATGAACGAACGCATATCTTCAAGCAGAATCGCGTCAGGATTCGCTCTCAGAACCATTCCGTCCATGTACATCAGGCTCTTGATGATGTCGAACATGCCCTCTTCAAATTCCATGCCTGAGCGCACTCCGAGTTTGATAGTGTCCATCATTTTGCGGGTCAGGCTCACTTTACCAACCGGCATACGCGTGAAGTCGCTGTAAAGCGATACGAACTTGCTCTCGAAAGCCGCATAGCGCTTCTCGTCGATCTTGACTGAAGATATGGCATGCAGATAATGCGCGGACTCTTCGTACTGGTATTGGCTGAGCGCATCAAAAAAATAAAAAAAGATTGATACGGATCCGATCAGTGACGTGGCCAATGAATCCCGTGTCGATAAAGTAAATTTTGTTGCCATTCAGAATCACGTTGCCAGGATGGATGTCGCCGTGAAAAGTTCCCTTCACAAACATGTAGAAGCCGTGAATATGGAACAAGTCGAGCAGGGTCGAATATTGAAGCTTGCCCGCTGTGAGTCGTTCATCGAACGTATTCCCCGGCACAAATTCCTTTACCAAAACTGTCTCGGTTGAAAGATCTCGATACAGATTTGCAAAGCAGAGCTTCGACAGATCGTATTGCGTGTTCGATTCGAGATAGAGCAAGTGAAGCAGGTCGTGCCCCTTCGCTTCGTTACGCAGGTCCAGTTCGTTCAGCGTCATCTCTCGAAGTTCATGAACCAGTGAAAGTGGATTGGCTACGCCGCGAAGCTTGGGGTACGCGTATTGCCCGACGCGCAAAATGAACTCAGCTCGCGCGATGTCTTTTTCGAAAGAGCGGCGCAGGTCCTTCTTGACGAGCTTGACGACAACGTCCTCTCCGTTTTTCAATCTGGCTCGATGTACCTGTCCTACTGAAGCCACTGCGAGTGGCGAACTGTCGAACTCTGCGAATTGAGAGAGAAATTCGACCCCGCCGTTCTGGGCAATGAGCGCATGAAACTGTTGCGGAGGTAGTTTGTTCTGCCTGCTGTAAAGCCCACTTAGTTTGCGGCACTTTTCTGCGCCCAGAAAATCAATACGGAGCGCGAACACCTGGCCGATTTTCACCGCCAGAAGCCCCAGCTTTTGAATTTCATCCAGATCTGGATCTTTGCTTCCAAACAACATCCGGAACAACCGGATGAAATCACCCCAACCCATAGGTCGATTCTATGGTCGGATAACTCATGACTTAGCCACGCACCGGGGCCAAATGGAGAGATTTCATGTGCTGAAATACATGGCCCGTTGCAGGTGGGTTGACTTCGCTCACATGAAAGCTAGATATCGCGCCGGAAGCGGAACAACGGATGGCTTTACTGAGGCGTGACGCCAAGTTCGGAGAGGATTTGTCTCACGGCTTCGCTTGCCGCAACCGCGCCCTGCTCGGAGAGACTCATGCGGATGGGCTGCTTGGGATCGATCGTGATGGCGTAGAGAATGATCTCGTGCTGACCGCCTTGAATATAGAACATGTCGAGCAGGTCTTTCATGCCGACGTCGTGCGCCGTGAGAGTGGGCGGATAATCGCGCGAGAATTGCGGCGTAGTTCGCGTCACCGTACCGATAGGGTTACCGTCAGATGCCGCGTCAATAATGATGATGCGATCGGCGTTCTCAAGCGGTTCAAGCAAAGTGAAACCGCCGGTCCCGCCATCAAGACACTCAACGCCGGGCGGCATTGGATGCTTTTCAAGCTCGCGGACGGTGTAGACACCGATGCCTTCGTCGCCCATCAGGACGTTGCCAAGGCCAAGTACGAGCGTTTTAATTTCTGCGGAGATAGACCACCTCGGCTGGCTTCAATTCTTTAATATGACCCTGTCCGATGACTTTATCTGAGTGGGCTTGGAGGGCACAACTGCTTCCCAGAGCTGTGCCCAAACCAGGCCTTATGCCGGCATATCTTGCGATGCCGGGTTACTTGTCAGACTTCTCGCGATCGAACTTCCAGCCACCGATGATGGAGGAAACTGTGCCACGACCCTCTATGTAATCGTGATAAAAGGACAAATAAATATGGACAACTATGAAAGTCACAAAGAACCATAGGAACAAATGGTGCCAGAAGCGCACGCCGAATTCCCCGCCAAGGAGCGGCACAATCCAGGTGAACATCCGCGGCAACCATGAGTTGCTCATGCTTGAATAAAGCGCGAAGCCGGTAACCGATTGCGCCACGAAAGCAAGAAAGGTAAGAAAGTAAATGAACGCCGCCAGCGAGTTATGCCCGGTTGAAATTTCGCCGTGCATCTTCACTTGCAGAACGTCAGTCTTGACAACGTCGACGATCTCCTGGCGCTGCTTCCTCGTAATAGGAAAAAAGTTATTCCACTTCGCGTATTGATTTCCCACGAAGCCCCAGTAGATGCGGGCGGCGAAGTTGAACACGTAAATGAAGGCGGCCAGGAAGTGCAGAAAGCGCACCCATCCGAACCAATACTGCTGGTATGCTTCCGCTGCGTAGAACGCGCGCAGTGGCGCTCCAATTAAATAGCCTGTGACGCAAAGGACAACAAGCGCAATTGCGTTGATCCAGTGATAGGCGCGAACGGGCAGCTCCCAGACATAGACCCTGCGGTACTCGACCGGATGGCTGACCTGCGCAGAGATGCCGTTTTTTACTGCGGTGCTTGGAGTGCTCATAGGCCTCTACTCGAACGAAACCTGGTGAAGGTGCTTGCCCTGCGGATCGTACAGATGTACGGCGCAAGCCAGGCACGGGTCAAAGGAATGGATGGTTCTGATGATTTCGACCGGCTGCTCAAGATTCGCTACCGGCGTGCCAATGAGCGATGCTTCGAACGACGAGCGCTGCTTCTTGGCGTCGCGCGGCGAGCCGTTCCACGTGGTCGGCACCACAAGCTGATAGTTATCGATAGCGCCGTTCTTGATCTTGATCCAGTGCGCAAGTGCGCCGCGAGGAGCTTCCGTCAGTCCCACGCCTTCGCATTCTGAGGGCCAGGTCTTCGGTTCCCACTTCTCACCGTTGAACGTGGAGACTTCGTTGGTCTTGATCTGCCCCATCAGGCCATTGAAGAACTCCTTCAGCCAGATCATGGCCAACGCTGCATCCAGCCCGCGAGCGGCAGTGCGGCCCAGCGTGGAGAACAGCGCGCCAACGGGCACATTCAGTTTGCCAAGTGTGTCCTTCACCAGCTCCTGCACGTCCGTTCTGCCGGAAGCGTACGCCACAATGAGTCGTGAAAGCGGTCCCACTTCCATGGGATTCTCTTTCCAGCGCGGAGTCTTGAGGAACGAGTACTTTTCGTAACCCTCAAGCGTTTCGAACGGAGGCTTGGGACCGGCGTACTTGATCTTCGTCTCGCCTGCCCAGGGATGAACACCAACCTTGTCCCCGCCGTCATAGGTGTACCAGGAGCTTGCAATGTACTCCTTGATCTCCTGCGAATCCGTCGCATTGACCGGGTAAACATGGCTCAGGTCGCGATTAAGCACGACGCCGCGCGGATACTTGAACGAGTCAACCTGCGAATAACCCTTAGTTGGGAATTCGCCGTATGAAAGATAGTTGGTCAGGCCGCCGCCCCACTGCGCCCAGTCCTTATAGAACGAAGCAACCGCGAGCAGGTCGGGAATGTAAACCTCATTGATGAACTCATCGGCCTGGCTGATAAGACGCGACACGAGATTGAGCCGCTCGGAATTGATTGCGGCCACTTCATTCATATTGATGGAGCACGGAACTCCGCCCACGAGGTAATTCGGATGCGGGTTCTTACCGCCGAACACCGCATGAATCTTGACGATTTCCTTTTGCCATTCCAGAGCGTCAAGATAATGCGCAACCGCAATCAAGTTGACTTCAGGCGGCAACTTGTATGCCGGGTGCCCCCAGTAGCCATTGGCAAAAATGCCCAGGCCGCTGGCTGCGAAAGCCTTGATCTTGTCCTGAACGGCGCTGAAATACGAAGGCGTGTTCTTGTCCCACTTTGAAAAAGTTTGCGCGAGCTCGGCAGCCTTTTTCGGGTCGGCCTTGAGCGCGTTCACAATGTCTACCCAGTCGAGCGCGTGCAGGTGGTAGAAGTGGATCACGTGATCCTGCACGTACTGTGTGGCCATCATGATGTTCCGGATGAGCTCGGCTGTCGGCGGAACTGAAATGCCGAGGGCGCTCTCAACCGCGCGCACGCTGGTAAGTGCGTGGACCGTAGTGCAAACGCCGCAAACGCGTTCGGTAATGGCCCAGGCATCGCGCGGATCGCGTCCCTGCAAAATCTTTTCGAGGCCGCGGATCATGGTGCCGGAGCTGAAAGCGTCGGTGATGACGCCGTTTTCTACCACTGCCTCAATGCGCAGGTGGCCTTCAATGCGAGTTACCGGATCGACGACAACGCGTGCCATATGTGGTTACGACTCCTTCTGATCTTCTGCGTGAACTTCGGCAATCACGCTGCGCTTGCGAACATTGGTGACCACGGCATGGGCGGCAACGCCGGCCAGGGTGGCAACTCCTACGATGGTGCCCACGGTATCGGCTGTGCTCTCGATACCAAAGCCGGGGAACGAGGGCAGGTGCTGATAGAACGGTCCGTTATCCCAGAAACCTTCTTCGCTGCAACCGATGCAGCCGTGACCGGATTGAATTGGATAGCTTGTGCCTTCGTTCCACTTCACAACCGAGCACGCGTTGTAGGTGACGGGGCCTTTGCAGCCCATCTTGTAAAGGCAATACCCTTTGCGGGCGTTTTCATCGTCGAATGCCTCGACGAAAAGGCCGGCATCGTAATTCGGGCGGCGATAGCAGGTGTCGTGAACGCGGCGGCCATAAAATTCCTTCGGACGGCCCTGGCTGTCAAGCGCAGGAATCTGGCCAAGAACAAGTAGATGCGTGACCACGCCCATCATCACATCGGCGATCGGCGGGCAACCAGGTACGTTGATTACCGGCTTGTCGACGAGCTTGTGAATCGGAGTGGCGCCGGTTGGATTCGGCTTGGCGGCTTGCACGCAGCCGTTTGAAGCGCAGCTGCCCCATGCGACTACCGCGGCGGCATCCTTGGCAACGGTCTGCAGAATTGATGCAGCAGTCTTGCCGCCGATCATGCAATAGACGCCTTCATCCGCCATCGGCACCGCGCCTTCAACCAGCACGATGTATTTACCTTTGTTGTTTTTGATGGTGTCATTCAGGCTCTTCTCTGCCTGGAAGCCCGAGGCAGCCATCAACGTTTCTGAGTAGTTGAGCGAGAGGACGTCAAGAAGTGCGTCTGCGACAATCGGGTGCGAAGAACGAATGAAGGATTCGCTGCAGCAGGTGCACTCTTGAAAGTGCATCCATACAACCGCAGGCTTTTCTTTCTTCTCAAACGCAGAAACAACCTGCGCAACGCCGGATTGACCGAATCCAGCTGCCGTAGCGGCCGCAGCGCAGAACTGCAGAAAGTCCCTGCGACTGTAGCCCTTCTTCTCCATCGAATTCCAAATGGAATTGACCATGCCTACCTCGCTCGAATTGCTGTTACCGGCAGAGGATGATGGAAGTTATGGAAAGAAGAGAAACCCAAGACTCTGCCGGATAACTTGAACGAAGGTACTTTTGAAAACGAACGGCGGGCTGTGAGCGCCATCACACGTGTGGTAAATCACTCCGCGCTAGGTACCTACCGAGATACATATGATCTAAATCACATTTCTCGCAGGCGGGCCAGGGGTTCTGGCCTGCTAATGTGTTCCAACTCTCATGGTTTGGCACCATGGGGCGCGCCGATTCCGCCCTAATGGCCTTTTCAGGGCATCTGAAGCCAGGTTTTATGGAGGAATGAACTCTCGTCAGGAGGGTTGAAACCTCAGGGGCCCGTCAGTAGCAGGCTCTCAGTTGCGAGGCACTTCCAGAGCGCCGGTGAGGCTGGAGACGCGCTCCACCTGGTGGCTGCGGCACCATGATTCGAGTTCCTTCGCCAGACGCTCAGTGGCTCGCGGATCGGCGTAGCTGGCCGTTCCCACCTGCACCGCAGTTGCGCCGGCGAGCAGGAACTCCACAGCATCTTCCGCGGTGACGATTCCACCCATGCCGAGAACAGGGATTTTTACGGCGCGGGCTGCTTCATACACCATGCGCAGCGAAATAGGTTTAATGGCCGGGCCGGACAGGCCGCCCGTCACGTTGGTCAATCGGGGACGCCGGGTTTCCGCATCGATCGACATGGCAAGGAATGTGTTGGTCAAGCTGATTGCGTCCGCGCCGGAGTCAGCCGATACCTTGGCCATCTGCGCAATGGAAGTGACGTTCGGCGAGAGCTTGACGATGATTGGCCTGGTTGAAACTTCCCTTGCCTTCCTTACCAGGTATTCAAGCTCGTGCGGGTCGGCGCCGAACGCCATTCCGCCTGCATGAACATTGGGGCACGAGACATTGAGTTCATATGCCGCAATTCCTTCTGCCAGGTTCAGACGTTCGACCACCTGCGTGTATTCCCCGACCGTGCAGCCAAAGACATTCACAATGACTTTGCAGCCGGGATAACGCTTCATGGGCGGGAGCTTTTTTGCGATGTACTCTTCAACGCCGACATTTTGCAGACCGATGGCATTGAGCATGCCGGCGGCTGTCTGAATGATGCGCGGCGCTGCATGGCCGGCCATCGGCTCAAGAGAAATCCCTTTCGTCACGAATCCGCCGATTCGTTCGAACGAAATAATCTCTTCAAATTCGATGCCGTAGCCGAAGGTGCCGCTGGCGGCGATGACCGGGGAGGCCAATTCAAGACCGGCCAGCGTCACTTTCATGTCGGGTTTCACTTGGCGGCAATCGTCCTTTTAGCGGGCGGAGCGCATCACCGGTCGATCGTGATCGATGCTTAGCGCTCGCCACCCGGATTCATTGGCTTCAGGGCCTCAGTCAGCACGCGACCTACTGCCGCCGAGGGCCGATTGACGCCGGCCAACGACGCAAAAGTGACCGCAAGGTCCACTGGAGCTACAAGTTCATGATACTCGCCCGGAACAAACGGCGACCCATAGAACGCGAGCGGCACATGGCGGTCATAAGACCATGGACTGAAGTGAGTTGTGCCGGCAAGTTGCCCCTCGCCCGACATTTGATAGCCGTCGAGAACCATCATCACAAACCAGTTACCGTGGTCGACGTAGCTGTGCGCCAGCATGCGGCCAAAATCGGTGTTTGGCGCCTGATCCGCTGCAAGCTGCTGCTTGGTGAAGATGAACTGAACGTGCGGTGACGGCGGAAGTCGCTTTTGCGATGGCTCAGGCAGAGTCGGTTGGAGCCCTTTGAGAAATGGCGGCGGATTTGGAACCTGGGCAGCGACGGCAACGGGCAGCAATTCCGCCACTGCCTCCTCCGCAGCTTTCTCGTCAATGCCTGCTTTCTCAAACTTTCTGCGGTCCAGCGTGACGTAAGGCAGATCCGGATTCGGCATTAAAAACTCAACGTGTTCGCCGTGGGCAAAACGCTTGTCCAGATCGGCGTTGACCTGCTCATATACCTTGATCATGTTAACGGCAACAGCGTGAATTCCGAGCTTGGCCGCCTCTCCCGCAACAGGCGCAACGCCGTGATCGGCGGATAATGCCATCCACACGTTGCTGAGGCCAATCGTCTGGTCGAGCCATGAGTTGAAGCTATCGAGATCGTGATCCAGGCCGAGGATCATCTGCTCTTCAAATGGCGAGTCAGGGCCGAACTGGTGTCCTTGAATGTCGTTTGCTGAGAGCGAAATGACCAGCAGATCTGTCGCGCCGTTCTGGCCAAGTTTTTCGCCAGTAATCAGCGACTTGGCGAAATCGAATTCGTATTCGTTAGCCACTGGTGTTCGACCTACCAGATCGTAGAACTGCGTCGTTGCTTCGGCATTGGCTTTCCGGGCGGCCTTTTCGGGGTGGCCATCGCTGTTAAACGCAGTGGCCCATTCCGGCAGATGCTCCATGTAATAGGTGGATGTGGTGAAGTGGCCGCTTGAGGGATCTATCCAATATGCCGCGTTTGCAGACTGACCTGCAGGCAGGATGGACGCACGGTCCTTGAGCGAAACCGAGAAAACGCGCGAACGCCCTTGAGTGGCCAGCCGCAACTCGTCACCGAAAGTGGTTGCGCGAAGATTGAGCGGAGACGAGCCGACCGCCCATTTGGTGGCCGAGGCCGGCGCACCCGGCTGGTTGGCAGGAATGGAATCGTGCGGGAGATCGACGAGCTGGTACCGCTCATCTTGCACTGAGCTGACCTGCACATCGTAGGAGCGCGATGCATCCCACCATTCATTTGACTCGATGCCGTGCCCATCAGAGTACGCGCCGGTGCCAATGGTCGCGTGGCCAGGGCCGGTTTTGGTGTTTGCGTAATCGTAATAGCAGTCAGTGAACCACGCGCCCTGTTTCATAAACAGGTTGAAGCCGCGGCCCTTGAACTCGGCCTGATCGCGGTTCAGGTAGTCTCCGCGAAATTGATCGATGACCACGATGACGATGAGCTTTGGTTTGCCAACGTAAGCCTGCGCCGTAGCAGACGGCGAAAGCACGAGTACCAATACAGTCAAAACAACTGAAGCAAGCCAGACGCGCAGGATTCTTGAATTGGTATGCATAATTTGATTTAAACAGCGAATTGTTAAATTTCGTCGTGAATTGTGAAACTCTGGTTTGTCATTATTGAGCTTGCTGGAGCATTCATCTTAGCGCGATTGACACACTTCGCGGGAGACTGATATCAACGGAGCCAGTGCCAATGGACACCGATATCATGCGGCGTCCTTCAATAAGGAGACTTCCCCCGATGTTTACACCAAAAGGTAAATTCAGTTGGTACGAGCTCATGACGAGCGATACGCAAGCCGCCGGAAAATTTTATTCGGACGTGGTGGGCTGGAGCACCCAGGAGATGCCCAGTGGCGAGGGCCAACCATACACAACCTTCAACATTGGCAACGTGGGCATGGCTGGCATGTTGAAGCTCGACGGGCACACCGGATGGGTCGGTTACATCTCGGTTGGCGACGTTGACGCACATGTGGAGAAGATCGTGGAGGCTGGCGGCAAGCTCTGGAGACCCGCCACGGATATCCCTGGCATGTTGCGTTTTGCAGTGATGTCCGATCCGCAGGGCGCCGCGATTGTGGTCTTTACTCCGCACCCCAATATGCCCTCGCCACAACGCCCTGCGCCACCCGCCACTGGAACGATCGGCTGGCATGAGCTCTACACAACCGATATAGAAGCTGCGTCTGAGTTTTACAACAAGCTATTTGGCTGGACCAAGATCTCCGATATGGACATGGGGCAAATGGGCATCTATCGCATTTTCGATGAGGGTGACCACAAGGAAATGGGCGACGGCGGCATGATGAACAAAGCCCCACATATTCCTGTGTCGTGCTGGAATTTTTATTTTATGGTCGATTCCATCGGTGGTGCGATCGAACGTGTAAAGTCCGGCGGCGGGAAGGTTCTGAATGGCCCGATGCAGGTTCCGGGTGGTGGCTGGATCATTAACGGCCAAGACCCGCAGGGCGCAATGTTCTGTCTGCTGAGCAACAAAGAATAAAAAAGCCGAACGATGAGCGCCCGCCCATCGTTCGGCTTTTCTCTATTTACTGCTTCAAGATTATGCGGTAACCGGTTCAGTAGCCTGCACATTAACCGGCGTCAGCCAGCCGAAGCGGTCTGGCTTCAGGCCGTTGGCGATGGCGAAGAACTCCTCACCGAGCTTGCGCGTAATTTCGCCTGGCTTGCCGTCGGCCACCAGGATCTTGTCGATCGAGCGGATCGGCTGTACTTCGGCGGCTGTGCCGGTAAAGAACACTTCGTCGGCTATGTAAAGCATTTCGCGCGGAATGGGCTGCTCGGTTACCGTGAAGCCCAGGTGCCGGGCGATGGTCAGCACCGAGTCGCGCGTAATGCCGCTCAGCGCCGAGTTGGCCAAAGGCGGCGTGTAGATGACGCCGTTGCGGACAAGAAACACGTTCTCGCCCGAGCCCTCGCTTACCAGCCCGCCCACATCGAGCGCAATGCCCTCCTGGTAGCCGTTGGCTTCAGCTTCCATGCGGATCAGCTGCGAGTTCATGTAGTTGGCTCCGGCCTTGGCCAGTGCCGGCATGGTGTTTGGAGCCAGCCGGTTCCAGCTGGAGATGCAGACGTCTGCGCCGCCCGTGCCGGTAATGTACTTGCCCCACGGAAAGTTGGCCATGTAGACCTCAACCGG
>Ga0075522_10003740_pt1 | contig 11046 bp, 14 predicted proteins | sample NGEPerA_FD_74796 | JGI IMG/M metagenome (GOLD analysis project Ga0075522, IMG submission 74796) | Arctic peat soil microbial communities from the Barrow Environmental Observatory site, Barrow, Alaska, USA - NGEE PermafrostL2-A | ecosystem: Environmental > Terrestrial > Soil > Wetlands > Peat ... | reverse complement strand
GAGTTGGCACGCATTGTTCACCCAACCATCCGAGAACGGCCGAAGGTCGACCCTGGTCGATCACTGGGGTGCTTGTGTCCACTTCGACAATCTGCCTAGGATGCGCTCAGCCGGTATGACGGACACTTCGACGAGTCGTCGTCTCAACCTGTGGTGTGGCCAATCAATAAGGGAGAGATTGATGAATACACGTGCCACTGCGGTTGGACGACCTCGCTCGGCGGCGTGGCGCGCGAAGTGCGCGGCGGGCGCGTCACTGATGATGGTGCTCTCAATGGCCACACTGGTTTCGAGCGCGACGCCGTCGTTGGCGAGCACGCACCTCAAGTCGGCCAATGGCTCGGCCTACTGCAAGTTGCTCACGGCCTACGACAAGAAGCAGACTGCCGCGAATAAGGCGCTCGACACTCCTGGTGCCGAGAAGGCCGCGATGAAAGCAGCGTTCAAGAACCTGCAGCCCGAAGAACAGCTGGTCCTGGATGTGGCGCCTTCGTCACTGCAGAGCAGCTACAAGTTGGTCTTCAAGGACGTCAACCTCCTCTACGCCGACCTGGCGAAGTCGAACTACAACTTCGCGAAGCTCTCGAAGGCGGAGATCGCCAGTTTCGAGGCCCTGTCCAAGACGATGAGTGGCGCGTCCACCAAGATTTCGGCGTACAACAAGAACGTCTGCGGCGTCAAGGCGTAATCGCTCGGAGTTCTCTCCTCGATGCACGACGGAGCAACGCGCCACACTGACCCCCAACGCCTCGATGACGCCACGCCGCGCGCGAGAATGAGAACGCCTCGTCGATGCAGAAGAGTTCGGCCGCTCACAGCGATCTGAACGGCACCCAATAAGGGTCCGCAACCTCGAAGCACCGTTGGGCGCCCCACGGTAAGTGCAGTGTGAAGCCGCGAGCCGCGCGGGCCCAACTGTTCGCCCACGCACGACCCGCGAGGACCGTACTTCATTGTATACATTCTGGATATATTCTTTGTCGTAGTTGGGTCTCTGTTGAGCCAATGTGGGCCCGGATTTGAAGTTGCTGATTTACCTTTATTCGCACTGTTCTTCCGAACCAAGAATGCGAGGGGGTAGATCTATGGCTATCGCGATAGGAGACGACCTCCAACGCAACGTCGCCTCGACGTCCCCGACGACCCTGGCGCTCGCGCCAACGACGTCCATCGTGACAGATCTGCTCCGTCCAACGAACGCCGAAGCGAACAAGATCGACGCGATGGCCAAAAGGATGTGGATCGGATTCATCGTCTTCGGCGTGCTACTCGTCGCGTACCTGATTTCACTTCTCGTTCGAACACCGGCGCAGCATTGGACGTGGCTCGATGGTTGGACGCCGTGCGGAATCGAAGTCATCGCGTCGTTCATGTGTATTGCCCGCGGTCTCAACAAGAACCCGGGACGCTCGGCCCCCGTGGCCCTTGGTTTCGCGTTGCTGTCCTGGTCCGTGGGCGACCTGCTCTTGACGTTCGAATCACTGGGTGGCCAGACGCCGCCCACGCCTTCGTGGGCCGATCTCTTCTATATAGGTTTCTACCCCCTCGCCTACATCGCGGCGGTACAGCTCCTGCGCAAAGCCATGGGCCGGCTCTCGCGCCCCAACTGGTTGGACGGCCTGGTCGCCGGGCTCGGTGCCGCGGCCCTGTGCGCCGCGTTCGCGTTCCACACCATTGTGCACGCCGCCGGTGGAAGTGCGTTGTCAGCGGCGACGAACCTCACGTACCCGGTCGGCGACCTGTTACTTCTTTCATTGGTCATCGGAGGAACGGTCCTGCTTTTGGGACGCGGCACGACCCCGTGGTTCTTATTGGCCGCCGGCATCTGCCTCAACGTCTTCGGCGATACCTTCAATCTCTTTTCGAACGGCATCCTGGACTCTCGCGTCGGCACCGACTTCAACGCAATTGCCTGGCCCGCCTCGATCGTAATGATGTCGATGTCCGTGTGGCTGAAACCGCGAACACTCGATCCGATGCGCGAGCAACGAGCGGCTGGCTTCGTGCTGCCGAGCGTGGCCGCCGTGGTCGGGCTCGCGATCCTGGTGACCGGAACTGTCCACACCGTCACCCGCGTCGCCCTGGGACTAGCGACCGCCACCGTCGTGCTCGTCGGCGCGCGACTCTCCCTTTCCGCGCGCGACCTACGACTGGTGACCGAAGAGCGTCATCGTCAGTCACAGACGGACGAACTGACGGGACTCGGCAATCGTCGCCACCTGCTGCACGTGATCGACACGTACTTCACGGACTTCAACGACCCCTGGACGACGGAACGAACGCTGGCGTTCCTTTACATCGACCTCAATCATTTCAAGGAGATCAACGACTCCTTTGGCCACCCGGCGGGTGACGAATTGCTGCGTCAGTTGGGACCGCGTCTGATGCGCGCCGTCGGTACGAACGGATCGGTCTTTCGATTGGGTGGTGACGAGTTGGCCGTGCTCCTGGTCGACGCCGACGCCGGTTACGCGACCGAGGTGGCCGAGAGCATTCTCGCCGAGGTCGTCGAACCATTCTTCTTGCACAAATTGAGCGCCAGCGTGGGCGCCAGTATCGGCATCGCGCTCGCTCCCCAGGACGCCACCGAAGGCACCGGGCTGATGTGGTGTGCCGACACCGCGATGTACCGAGCCAAGTTGGGCAACATCCCCCACGTCTTCTACGATCAAGACGTCGACGGTGGCGAGCAACAGCTGAACCTGGTCGAAGAGTTGCGCGAGGCGGTCGAAGAGGGGAAGTTCGTCCTCCACTACCAGCCCCAACTGGACCTGCGAACCGGCGAGGTCCTCAACGTCGAGGCATTGATCCGCTGGCCGCACCCTCGCCTCGGTTTGGTCCCCCCGCTGAAATTCATTCCTCTGGCCGAGGACGCCGGGCTGATGCAGGCCCTCACGACGTGGGTACTGGGAGAGGCAATGACCCAATGCGCGCTGTGGCGCGCGAGTGGTCGCATGCTCGCCGTGTCGGTGAACATCACGACCACGAACCTGCTGCAAGACGGCTTTACCGACCTCGTGGTCGGACTTTTGACGACGAACGGGCTGCCCGGCGACGCACTCGTGATCGAGATCACCGAAACGAGCATCATCACTGACTTCGCGCGCTCCAAGGCCGTGATCGAGGACCTTCGCGATCTCGACATCGTGGTGTCGATCGACGACTTTGGTGCCGGCTTCACCTCCCTCGCCTACCTCAGCAGCCTCGCCGTCGGTGAATTGAAACTCGACCGTACCTTCATCACGGGTCTCGGGGGCGATGGGAAAGAGCGCGACCTCGAGCTCGTTCGAGCCACGATTCAATTGGGCCACGACATGCGACTTCGCGTCGTGGCCGAGGGCATCGAAGACGTCGAGACGTTGGAACTTCTGAGCGAACTCGGTTGTGACCTCGCCCAGGGTTATTACATCAGTCGGCCGATGCCCGCGAACAAACTGGCTTTCAAATCCAACGTCGCGCCGATGCTGCCCGTGGGGGCGCCTTCGTAGAACCTTCGATCGCCGTGGTCGCGCGGCGCAGCCAAGTTCGCATCAACTTAAACGGCGCATTACGTATTCGTTCTGAATCCATCCGCTTATTCCAACGATGAAGTCAACGCACTTAGCACACGGAGCGATGTCGATCGTCGAGTCTTGACAGATAATCGATTCAGAACCACCGACTGACATCGTTTGTCACAGAGACCGTCGATCCTCAATTCACTTGGCGTACCAACGTGAACATTGTCATTGACGTGCGCACCTAATTCGCGTACCTTGATTTCATGACAATGTTCACGATGGTGCGCCGTGTCCGAACAACGGTCACGATGGGGATGGCATCGACTCGATACGCAATGGGCCGAACGGCTCGTTGACAACGCCGGAATTCGTCCCGGCGACCTTGTTCTCGATATCGGAGCCGGTTCCGGCGCGTTGACCGGTCCGCTTCTCGAACGAGGCGCGCGCGTTATCGCCTTCGAGCTACATCACATTCGCGTGCAGGATCTAAGTAGAAAGTTTGCCCATGCCAACGTCGTCGTCGTCCACGCCGACGCGAGCGACGTCCGACTGCCGCGACGTCCCTTTCGCGTGGTGTCAAATCCACCCTTCGCCATTGCCGTGGCATTGCTTCGGCGCCTGACCGCGCCCGGAAGTCAATTGCTGCGCGCCGACGTCGTTGTTCCGTGGCACCTCGCCGAACGATGGGTCTCGGGAAAGGCTCCCGGAGCCGATCGATGGCGCAAGGAATTCATTTGTTCCATCGGACGTCCCATCCCGCGCTCAGCCTTCTCACCGCCCCCGCCCAATGGCGTTTCAGTATTGATCATTCAACGACGAGGAATACGCCTCGAGTCCGAAGGATCAACATCCATCGCAGCCCCGAAAAATGGGCCCACTGCCCGAGTTCATAACTTGCGTCGGGGACGTTAGAATCGCACTCATGCGGGACTTCCCACGGAGAAGGACATTCAGGTGGTTTGGAGTTTTCATCGCGACCGTTACTTGCGCCGCGTTGCTTCCGGCGCAGTTGGCGTCCGGACTGAGCGCGTCGAGCACGTTGGAATTTGATTCGCCGTCCGGCTTGGCCTTTGGCGGCGGTCACCTGTGGGTCACCAACGAAGCGGGCAATTCAGTTTCCGAAATAAACCCGACCAGTGGTTCGTGGATCACCACGCTCAACTCCGCTCGCTACGGATTCCGACAGCCGACCGCGATCACTCGCGATGGAGCGTATCTCTTCGTGGCCAACGCGGCCGGATCGGTGAGCGAGCTGCGAGCGAGCAATGGTGCTTTGGTTCGAACGATCTCCGGTTCGCGTTATCGCTTCGCCGATCCGGTGGCGATCGAAGGCGCCGGGAGTTTGGTCCTCGTGCTTAATGCTGGTCGGTCCAACGCCAAGGGATCAATCACCGAGATTCGTGTCAGTTCCGGATCACTGGTACGAACAGTGTCGGGCGCCTCCTTCGCTTTCGCCGATCCGACGGCTCTCGCGGTATCCGGTTCCGTTGTCTTTGTCGCCGACAAGGGTTACAACTCGGTGACCGAGGTGCGCATCGCGAATGGCCGATTGGTTCGGGTCGTCACTAATCAGGGGTTGAATGCTCCTGACGGAATCGCCGTCGAAGACGGTAACGCCTGGGTCGCCGACAGTGGAAGCAGTGCGGCGACCGAGATCGCTACGGCAACGGGCGCCGTGATCACCACTGTCTCCGACGCAGACGGTAGCTACGGTTTCTGGACCCCCTCGGTGGTGATCGGGTCCGGCGGCAACGTGTACGTGGCCACTCCCTTTGGGAGCAGTCCAATGGTGACCAAGGTGTCGGCCACCAGTGGCCAACCCAGTTGGTACATGTGCAATACCAACGGTCCGTATTACTTCAGTCTGCTCTCCGCCTTCGCGGTCTCCGGAAGTGATCTCTGGGTGGCGAGTCGTTCCGGTGCCAACAGCGCCACGCCAGGCGCACAAACGGGATCGCTCACCGAACTGTCCACCGGCGACGGCTCGCTGATTACCACGTTGCCACATCCCACTACCACTTCGACCACAACTTCGAGCACCACAACGACGCTGCCTTAATTTTCGAGTAGATCACGTTGTTGTATCTGGTGGTTCGACCCACCCAAAGGACTTCGTCGATATCGCAACAGGAAACCCTCAGTTGCGAAGGTTGCTCACAGGAAGTTGGCTACTTCATTCCTTATCGTCTCGACGACAAGCCCGAGAAAAGAAGAAGAACTCCGACGACGTCCACGCCGGCCAAGCCGACAAGGAGTCCGAACATTGAAACAAGGACAACAACTACGCCGGCGACTATCGCCAGTATCCCTGGACGAGAAGTGCGTTGTACTTAACGCATCACCAAGTCAATCGTTGAGACCAGTACGCCGGCGCCTAAGACGATCATGACCGCAACCAACGACGAGGGGCCGCGCTCGAATAGCGTGAGGGCTGACGGATTTCCCAGAATCATCGGGGCCTGAACATGGGCACCATCGCGCTCGAGCGAGCAAGAGAGTTCGAGCGCGTGTTTCAGATCACCGTAAGCCAATCGCCCTCTCTCTGACTGACCACCTCCGTGTCGAGGCTCACGACCACAGAGTGCGGCCCTGGCGCGTCGAGACACTTCCCATTGGTAGACCTTAGGTCACGCATAACGAATCGTGCACCAGTCAGTTCCGGTGTGACCAAATGTATTTATGACGATGCGCTTACTGAGAGCAACGAAACATCGTTACTATGAAGCATAGTAGCACATCTTATGCTACAATCCTGAGATGACCAGAATCGGAATAAGAGAACTTCGCCAGAATGCCAGTCGCTACCTCGAGCAAGTTAAGGCCGGTGAAGTCATCGAAGTCACCGAACGCGGAAAACTGATTGCCCTGTTGGTATCACCGACTCCGGCCGTCGCCTCGCGGGATCGCCTCATCGCCTCAGGTCGCCTCATTCCGGCGAGAGGTGCACTGCAGATTCCGACGCACCGACACGTAGCACGTACTGAGAACACCGCATCGCAGGAACTCGATGAGCTGCGCGGAGATCGGTTGCCATGATCTATATCGACACTTCAGCTCTCGTGAAGTTGCTGTTCGAGGAGCCGGAGAGTTCTGCACTAACGGACTGGCTAAACCTAAAGAACGAAACTCCTAAGGTCAGCAGCGATTTGTCAACCGTTGAGTTACTTCGCACGTGCCGGCGAATCGACGAATCACTGGTTGATGACGCTCGCCGACTGCTGGATGGGGTCGACCTCGTGCCGATTGATCACGTAATCGTCGAGCAGGCCGCGATCTTGATCCCCCGCGAACTGCGCAGTCTTGATGCCGTCCACCTGGCAAGCGCGTTATCTCTGAAAGAGGATCTCACCGATTTCGTCGCCTACGACGTTCGCCTCTGTTCAGCCGCCGCAAACGCCGGGCTACCGGTGGTGTCGCCGACGTAGCGTGTCGCCTTCCTGGAGCCGTTCTCCCCACGACCGCGGTCGACATTGAATAATCGGGGACCTTGAGTCCTGCGACAGGAACCACGTCACCGCACTCACAGGAAAGTCGAGCAACCTTCATCAGACGTTGCTGCCTGCAATAAGGCGGTGCCTTGACTCGCGGTAACGCTGGACAATCGAAGGATTACTGAGAGTGTCCAGCGTTACCCGATGGGCGAGACCCAGGGCGCATCGGGCGTGCTCGATCGCGATCAGGCGCTTCGGGCTAGGCCGTCACTCCCGTAAGTTGCTGCATAAGCGCGCCCGTGTCCATCACACCCCAATGCTCGAGCGCTTTCCCGTTCTCAAAGCGGAAGTAGTCGGCAACGCCCACTTCGATGGCGCGACCAGAAGCCGGAACTCCCATGAACTCTGCTTGGTGGATACCCTTCATCCGCACCAGAGCGAACAGCATGTCACCTTCGGCGATCATGCCATCGACTTCGAACTTTGCGTCGCGAAATACCGAGCGGAACATCCCGAACATTTGTCGGACGCCGTCCTTGTTCGGTTCTAAGCCGGGCATTACCTCGTGTTCAACGAAGTCGTCCGAAATGACTTCATCAATCACGCTGAGGTCTCCCTCGCTGAATCGTCGGTAGAGCTGGCGAGCGGCTTCCTTGTTCGCATCGGACATGGTGTCCATCCTTTCCGAGAAGACTCGATCTTCTGCCCGGGCATCGTATCACGATATTCGCTAGAAGTCTAGCGATAAGAGTCCAAGGTATTCTGCGAGGATGCCCACTATTCCCGCCATACGCGTACCCGCTGACTTCGAGCACGAATTCCGAGGCGCCAGCCGATCCGCGGCTGAAGTGGCCGCGAACCTCGCTCGGACCTCCAAAGCTTTCGTGGTCGAGATCGACCGCTGGCCACGAGTTCGCCACCGCCTCTCGGCCAGTGCCTTCCAGACGTTGGCCATCCTCGAAGGTGCGGGCGAGCCACTCGCCGCGCACGTCATCGCCGAGCAACTTCTCGTGAGCAGCGCCAGCATGACATCACTGCTCGACACGCTTCAACGCAGAGGTCTCGTGGAGCGCCATCCCCATCCCGACGATCGGCGCAAGATCTTGATCCATCTCACCGATGAGGCGCACGGCATTGTCAACGAGATGCTGCCCGTCATCCATGCAGTAATCACGGCGGCTGTCGCCGACCTCACCGAGCCCGAACGAGAACGCCTGATCAGAGCAATGACGACCATCTGGTCACGCCTCGGTGAGATAGCCGGCCAGCCCATCCCGACTCCAAAAACTCGTCGAAAACGTCGGGGAGTTGCTCACTGAAAGTGCAGCCCCAGGGTGGCCGACTTTGAGACTCTCAATGTCGGCACTTCGGTGCAGACATACCCCGGACTTGCGATCTCCAACATACGCTTCACACGGGCGTCGTTCAACCGGCTCCTAGGTCGACGAAAGCAGCGTGCTGAGCTGGCCCGCCAGGACGTCGTCGTTGCCCTCGATGGCGATCAGTTTCGTTCGAGAACGCGCACCTCGCACGCACTGAACAGCACGGGGACGAACACCGAAAGCGTTGGCGAGTACGGCGCATACTTCATTCGTGGCTGCGCGATCGATTGCCCGGGCCTGCACGCGCACTTGGAGAGCGCCGTCGTAGGTGCCACCAACGTTGCTCGTGGGCGACCCCGGATGAACCCGTACAGTGAATCGGATCATCCCGGGAACGACCCTGGCTCGAGAGGTGTAAAGCGCAACCACATTGAACTGTTCTAGCAATGAAAGATGACGCGGTCGACACGTGGCTATTTATCACTCCAACTAACAAACTCTCCAGTTACCTCGTTCGGCTCCATCACGTCGTATTAGCGACCCGTGTCAGCAGTCCCGATTCGTACTCTGTTTCGGAGTGGACGTTGAGTTACAGAATAAGAACCACTTGTTCACCGCAATCGCTTAAGAGCCAAAAACGACCGCTAACTAGAAATTGGGACGTCCAATGACATTACGGACTCCGACGACGTTACACCCCATCAATACGCTCGCTTCATGGGATCAACGAACGAAACGGCACCAAATGGCGCTCTCGTGAGCGCCTCGAAGATTAAGGAGCGCGGTTGGACCGATTCCCTCATCCGACGGTTCTTGGATCCACCAGACGCCACCACCACTAATCCGATGTACCGGAGTGCCGCGAGGGTCCGCCTTTACGATCTCACGCGGATCCTAAATGTGGAAGCGAGTCCTGAATGGCAAGCTGGCAAAGTTGCGGCGTCACGCAGGTCCGCGACCTCGTCGCGCGCGTCGACCCGGCGAGAATCAGACGTTGTCGAGCAGGCAGGCCAATTCAAAGTGACGTTGCCCGTACTGAGCGACGAGACGCTCTATCGACAGGCGGTCGATCACCGCAATGAACTGCGGAACGATAGGGACGACTTCGAGTACGCCACAATGGAGAGCGTTGACGAGTCGACATTGCGCCGATGGGGAGTCAACTATCTTCGCCACGTACTCACCGGATATGACTCTCAAATCGGGCGTTTCGCTGGGAAGCCGGGCGTTCGATCGGCCGAGGCGATTACCCGACGCGCAATTTACGGCACCATCGCAGCGACTTATCCGGGTCTCGCAGAGGAGTGTCGTCGCCAGCAGGCGGAACGAGAAGATCATCGGGTTTGTGGCCGGCAAGGGGTCGCGGACATTCGGTAGTGAGCGCAGCGAGAGTGGACCTTGAGTCACGCAATGAGAACCACTTGATCGCCGCACTCGCTCAAGCGTCAAGCAACCTTCAAGAGACGACGTTTCCTACAACAAGTCGATGAATTGACTCATGGTAATTCCGGACTGTCGAAGAATTGCCGAGAGCGTCCTCCGGGCGAGTTCCCGGTGATTCGGGACAATGACCGTTCTGCCCTCTTAATCTCGAAGTTTCACGTGACTACCTCGCTGACCAATTTGATCGAAACCGATCTTGCCAAGCGCCGTGACGGCCTCTTGGCCGGAAACAACCGGTAGCGCGGGACTCACGCAGGAATTAGAACAGTGGTGATGATTGGTGGCTCTAGCGAGTCGGGAAGGTCCTCACCTTCGAAGTACAAACCGAGTCCTTCTTCGAGATTCGCGACAGCATCATCGACGGTCTCGCCTTGACCTAGTACGTCGACGTCAAGGCACCTCGCAACACACCAAGAGGCTTTGTGGGTGACCGCGACAGTGAACTTATTAGTCCGAATGGTACCAGCGACCGTTGTCATCAGGCCCGGTTCGTATTCTGTTCTGGAGTGGACCTTGGGTCACACAATCAGAACCGACTTCTGGCAGTTACGGATCCAGAAATCTACGTCACATTCTCAATTGCGGAGACCCGACCGACCTGATGGTTATCAATCGCTTGGCGAGCCCTCAGGCCCGGGCCATCCTCGCGGACGGCTTTGGTATCGATCGGCCACTCGACGTTGCGGCCTCAAGCCATCCCGCAATTGCAACTTCGACCTCGGCCACGGCGTCGTGCGGCGTGTCGCCCAGCGCCGAGCAGTAAGCCAAATCGGGCACGTCTGCCACCCACGCGTCATCCTCTACGCTCCAGAACACGTTGATCGGATAGACCGGAAGCATCACTTGTTCTCCTCGATTGTCAAATTATACCGCTTGACCAGAGCAATGAGCTGGCGAAGTTGATAGGGCTTCGCCTGACCTCGTCGATCCTGCAGGTTCAACAGTTCGGGAATATCAGCTCGCGCGTAGACGTGATGGCTGCCAGTTACTCTCACTTCCTCGAAGCCAAGCGCCTCCAGTAGAAGATGCACATCCGAAAAGTCAACATTCGTAACCGCTCCGCTCGACAGTCGAAGAAGGAGTATCCCCGGTTTCATTGAACGCGATGGCATCGGGCCGCTGTGACTTCCTCAGAGACGAACTCCGACCCCGAACTACCAAACGATGGCCAAGCCGAAGGAAAGTTAAACTTCGGGGGTTCGTCTTTCCGCGATGTCTCGCAACAAAACATTGGTGGGCGCTGAGGGACTCGAACCCCCGACCTGCTGAGTGTAAATGGGAACGGTTTTGTCGTGAGGGGTCGTCAATGGTCGCCTTTGTCGATATTCATTGAGATTTCCGTCGCCCCGT
>Ga0075522_10003734_pt1 | contig 11052 bp, 8 predicted proteins | sample NGEPerA_FD_74796 | JGI IMG/M metagenome (GOLD analysis project Ga0075522, IMG submission 74796) | Arctic peat soil microbial communities from the Barrow Environmental Observatory site, Barrow, Alaska, USA - NGEE PermafrostL2-A | ecosystem: Environmental > Terrestrial > Soil > Wetlands > Peat ... | reverse complement strand
CGCTTGACCCGCCTGGTGCGCCAGGCGGCGAACGACACCGGCAAGCGCGCGGAACTCGCCGTGCAGGGCGCGGCCGCGGAGCTGGACCGGCAGATGCTGGAGCGCATGGTGCCGCCGCTCGAACACATGTTGCGCAATGCCGTGGTGCACGGCATAGAAAACCCGGAGCGTCGCGCCGCCCTCGGCAAGCCGGATGTCGGCCGCATCTCCGTCAGCTTGGAACGTGACGGCGCGGAGGTCGTGATCGTGGTCGCCGATGACGGTGCCGGCATCAACGTGAAATTGATCCGCGAGAAGGCGATTGCCTTGGGGTTGGCCGACCCGCAGGCGAAACTTACCGACGAAGAGGCTGTGCAGCTGATTTTAGAGCCGGGCTTCAGCACCGCCGGCCATGTTACGCAGGCGGCGGGCCGCGGCGTCGGCATGGACGTGGTGGCGACCGAAGTTAAAAAGCTCGGCGGCGGCCTGTTCATCGATTCGACCCCCGGCCACGGTTCGCGCTTCACGATCCGCCTGCCCTTTACGCTGGCGATCAGCCAGGCATTGATCGTGCGTGTCGCCGAGGAAGCCTATGCCTTGCCGCTGGCGACGGTGGAAGGCGTGGTGCGGCTGCCGAGAAATATCGTTGCCCGGCACCTGGGCAAGGATGCGCCTCTGTTCGAATATGGCGGCCAAAAATACCGTTTTCAGCAGCTGGGGTCGTTCGTCGGCCTCGGCGCCACGCGTCTGCCGGAAACCGATGTGTCGATGTCGGTGGTGCTGGTGCGCGCCGGCGAACATTCGACGGCCCTGGTCACGGACGAATTGGTGGGCAGCCGGGAAATCGTCGTTAAATCGCTGGGGCCGCAAATATCGGCGATTCGAGGTATCGCCGGCGCCACGATCTTGGGCGATGGGCGCATCGTCATCATTCTCGACATGGGATCATTGGTGCGTTCCGAATGGCGCGCGCGTCCGACCGAAACGGCCGTGCTCGACCAGCGAGACCGCCGTACCTTCGCGCTAGTCGTCGACGATTCCATCACGGTGCGCCGCGTGACGCAGCGGCTGCTGGAGCGCAACGGCATGCGGGTGCTGACCGCCAAGGACGGTGTGGATGCGGTATCGCTGCTACAGGAACATCTTCCGGACATCATATTGCTCGACATCGAAATGCCGCGCATGGACGGCTATGAGGTGGCCGCGCATGTGCGCAACGATCCGCGCCTGAAGGATATTCCGATCGTGATGATCACTTCGCGGGTCAGCGAAAAGCATCGCGCGCGGGCGATTGAACTCGGTGTGGACGACTATCTCGGCAAGCCGTACCAAGAAAGCCAGTTGCTCGATGCCATCGAGCCGCTCGTCAACCGCCGCAGCGCCATCGCCAGATAGCCGCCGTGTCCGATCTACGCGACGAACTGTACAGCTTGCTGGTGCCACTGGCGGGTGAGCGGCTGATCGTGCCGCGCGCCTGTGTCGCTGAGGTCATCGGTTACCAAACGCCGGCCGACATGACGAATGCGCCGCCGTGGTACGTGGGTCTCGTGAGTTGGAGCGGGCACAGCGTGCCGGTCGTGTCCTTTGAGGGCGCCTTCGGCCAGGCGCTGCCGGCGGTTTCCAGCCGCACCCGCATCGTCGTTTTTCACGCCTCCGGCGGTCACCTGCAACCCGGTTACTTCGGCATGCTGACGCAAGGGTTTCCGCAACTCGTGCGGGTCAACGCCGATGTGGTGCGCCCCGATCCCTCGCGTAGCTTCCCCGAGCGTTCGCCCGTCATCTGCCAGGTACGGATGGTCAACGAAACGCCGTTGATTCCGGACTTGGAAAGGCTCGAACAAATGATCGCGGAAGAAACCTCGGTGATGCCCGCCGCCTAACCGGTGGTGAGTACCACTCGAAAGCGCGCTTTGCCGCTCATCATCCGCTCGTAGGCCTCGGGCGCGCGCTCCAGCGGAAATGTTTCGATCATTGGGCGAATGCCGGAGAGCACGCTGAAGTCCAGGGTGTCCTCCGAATCGGCGGCGGTTCCGGACGGCCAGCCGGCGATGGAGCGTCGACTCGAAATCAACGCCAACGGCGGAACCTCGATCGGCTGCATCGAAGCGCCCACCACCATGAGCTTGCCGTCGATACCAAGTCCACCGACGGCATCGCTCATCGATTTCGAGTCGGTCACGGTCGCGAGGATCACCCGCGCGCCGCCGAGCTTGCCAAGTTCGGCCGAGACATTCTGCGACGTGCTGTCGATGTAATGGTGCGCGCCCAATTTGCGCGCGAGCGGTTCTTTGTCGGTGCCGCGCGCGATGGCCACGGTATGACAGCCCATTTTGGCGGCAAACTGCACACCGAGATGACCCAACCCGCCGATGCCGAGCACCGCGACGAGATCGCCCGCTGCCACGCCGCTATGGCGCAGCGCGTTAAACGTGGTAATGCCGGCGCACAGCAACGGCGCCGCTTGCGCCGAGGTCAATTCCTCGGGAACGGCGGCCAGCGCTTCGAAGGGGGCGATCATGTAATCCGCATAGCCGCCGTCGTACGATATGCCCGGGATCTGGCCGGTGGCGCAGGTAATGAAATCTCCGCGGCGGCACGAGGCGCAGTGTCCACAGTGACCGCCGTGCCAGCCGACGCCGACGCGGGCGCCCACCTTCCACTCCGGCACTTGATCTCCCACGGCATCCAATAGACCCACGACTTCGTGGCCGGGCACACGCGGATACTGAATGCCGGGGAAAGCGCCCAGCTTGGTAAACGAATCACTGTGGCACACGCCGCAGGCTTGCACCTTGATACGGACCTGCCGGACGCCCGGAGTGGGTATGTCGCGCTTGACCACTTCGAAGGGGCCGTTCGCGCTTAAGACCTGGACTGCTCGCATGGTTGTCATGCGGGTATTATCGCAGACTACGCGACTATTTGAGGTACCCATGATGGATGAGATTGCACACTCTTTGGCCGCGGCGCAGCGCAAAGCCGAGATCCTGTTCGCCGAGGTCATCGACAGCGGCATGATCCGGGCCGGAAAGCTCGAAAGCGAACTGAGCGCGGAGATTCATGCGCTGGCGCACGCCCGCTTCGGGTTGCGGCGCTACTGGCACAAGCGGGTGGTGCGATCGGGCCCCAATACGCTGCTGACTTACTACGACGACCCGGCAGACCGCCGGATGACCGACGACGATATCGTGTACTTGGACTTTGGACCGGTATTCGACGCCTGGGAGGCCGATTTCGGCCGAACGTACGCGCTGGGGGCCGATCCCGCAAAACATCGGTTGGTTCAAGATATCGGCGCCGCCTTTCAGCGCGGCAAGGAACTCTATCAAAACACGCCGGCATTGACGGCCGGGGCGCTGTATGACTTCGTCGCCGGCCTTGCGCAGCCCGCGGGCTGGGAGTTCGGCGCGCCGACTGCCGGTCATCTGATCGGGCATTTTCCACATGAACATGCGCCAGGGGCCCCGCAGCGGTTCTCAATCCGGCGTGGCAATGATGTTTCGCTGCGTGAACCTGATGAAAAGGGCAGGTTGCGCCATTGGATTCTGGAGATTCACTTCATCGACCGGGCCAGAGAGATCGGCGGCTTTTACGAGGAATTGCTGACGGTCGATACCTCGGCACAGTGATGTTGAGCGGTTGGTTTGGTCTTCGCCCTCGCCGGCAAATTTTTGTACCGATCAACATCAGGCGCCCAAGGCTCCTAAGCCCTCTGAGCCGAGGAACCGATCAATCGCACCTCGCGCTGCGCGCACGGAATGGCGATGCCGCGCCGCTGTAAGTCCTCCAGCAGCGACAAATTCAGTTCGCCTTCGACGGCCACGTAATCGGTCACGGCCACCCAGGGTTTGATCGTGATGCGCACGGCGGATTCACTGAGCTCCACTACCTGGATCACGGGGCTCGGGTCCGCCAGCACGCGGGGATTGGCCTGCACGAGATCACGAATCGCGCCAAGGGCGAGGGTGAGATTGCTGGCATAGGCGATGCCCACTTGGATCTCGGACTGGCGGATGCGGCCGTAGTTGTGCAGGATTTCGCCGACGATCTTGCGATTGGGCACGATGATGCGCGAGCGGTCGGCATGGGTGAGGGCCGTATTGAACAGCGCGATCGCATCCACGCGGCCCTCGACGCCGGCGATGGCGACGTATTCGCCGACACGGTACGGTTTGGTGAAAATAATGGTGAGGCCGGCGACCATGTTGCTCAACACGCCCTGAGTGGCGAGGGCGATGCCGGCGCCGGCAACGCCCAAGCCCGCGATCAGCGGCAACAGCTGCACGCCGAGATTTTGCAACGCCATGATGGCGAACAGTCCCACTACCAGCACGCGCGCGACGCGTGTCAGGAGTTGGCGCACCGGCGGTTCGAGGTCGAAGCGCTGCAAACCGCGGTCGGCGGCGCGCGCGATCCAGCCGGCGACCAGGACGCCGGCCACCATGATGAGTATCGCCACGAGCAGCTTTGGCCCGAAGCGGATGGCAAGATCGATCAACGTGCTCTTGGCTTGCGTCAACGTGCTTAGCTGTTGGTTCATTGGTTCCCCCTGGTATCCGTTTGCATATCGCCGAATCGGCTTTGCAGCCATGTCAGTGCCGCGATGGCCGCGGTCTCGGTCCGCAAGATTCTTGGCCCGAGGCCGGCGCGGAAAAATCCCGACACCCGGAAGGCCTCGAGCTCATCCGCTGCAAAGCCGCCTTCCGGACCAATCGCTATTTCCGCGGCACCGACTGTGCTGTGGCAAGGGTCGGTCGTGCCGCCCCCCGCCGCGGCTAGATGCCGTCCGCCGTTCGTTGCGGCGTCCTGCGGCTCGAACACCAGCCGCGGCGCCGAGCTTGGCGTTAAATCTCCCAAGTAGTTGAGCAGAGGCCGCGGCATCTCGACGACGGGCAGGCGATTGCGGCCGCATTGCTCGCATGCGCTTACCGTCACGGCACGCCAGTGGCCTGCTTTCGATTCCGCTTGAGAGGGGTCGAGCCGAACCACACTGCGTTGACTTAAGACCGGTACGATGCGCGCGACGCCGAGTTCCGTCGCCTTCTGCACGATGAAATCCATCCGATCGCCGCGCGGCACGCACTGTATCAGTGTAACCGCGAACGGCGACTCTCGGTCCACCGGCCGGCCGTCGCCGACCGACGCGAAGACGCGTGAGCCGCGCACTGACTCGATGGCACCACTGAATTCCCGTCCGTCGCCGTTGAATAATACCAATTCATGGCCGTCACGGGCGCGCAATACCTTCGCCAGGTGCGATGCGGTCTCGCGCGGCAATTCGATCGTTGCGCCCGGGCTCAAGGCGGAGTCGACATATACGCGGGTCAATCGCACGTCGCGAGCTCGATCCCGTCGGCCGCGACTTGCAGCATCAAGTCCATTTCGGCCTCATCGACGATATAGGGCGGCATGAAGTACACGACGTTGCCGATCGGACGCAGCAGCACGCCTTTCTGCAGCGCATAGCGGTAGATGCGCTGTCCGCGCCGTTCGGTCCACGGGTAGGGCTCGCGGCTGCGCTTGTCCTTGACGAACTCGGCGGCGAGAATCATGCCGCACTGCCTGACTTCCGCAACATGCGGATGATCTTCGAGCGCGCGCGCGCGGCCGCCGAGATAAGCGGCCTTCGCGCGATTGCGTTCGATCGTATGGTCGGTGGCGAATATATCGAGTGTCGCCAGCGCGGCCGCACAAGCCAGGGGATTGCCGGTGTAGCTGTGGGAGTGCAGGAAAGCGGTCAACTTCGTATAGTCGTCGTAGAACGCGGCATAGGTATCTTCCGTGGTCAATACCGCCGACAGCGGGAGGTAGCCTCCCGTCAGGCCCTTCGACACGCACATGAAGTCAGGCGATATCCCTGCCTGCTCGCAGGCGAACAGCGTTCCGGTGCGCCCAAAACCGACGGCGATCTCATCCGCGATCAAATGCACGCCGTAACGCGTGCAGGCATCGCGCAGGCGGGTCAGGTACACCGGATGATACATGCGCATGCCGCCCGCGCATTGCACCAGGGGCTCGACGATGACCGCCGCGATCTCAGCGGCGCGCGTGGACAGCAGTTGCTCCATGAGCTCGAACCGGCGCAATGAGTACGATTCCCAAGACTCGCCGGTTTCGCGGTGGTAACAGTCGGGCGACGGTACCGTGAGAACGTCCATCAGCAGCGGCTTGTACATGGTTTTGTACAGATCGACATTGCCGACCGCCAAGGCGCCGAGCGTCTCGCCGTGGTAGCTGTTCGCCAGAGTCACGAAACGCGTCTTGCGCGGCTTGCCGCGGTTGTGCCAGTAGTGGAAACTCATCTTGAGCGCGACTTCCACCGCGGCGGAGCCATTGTCCGCGAAGAAACAGCGGGTCAAGCGCGGCGGCGCCAAAGCGACGAGCTGCTCGGCGAGCCGTACCGCGGGTTCGTGGGTCAGTCCGGCGAAGATCACGTGTTCGAGCTGGGATAATTGTTCCTTGAGGGCCGCGTTGATGCGCGGATTGGCGTGTCCGAACAAGTTGACCCACCAGGAACTCACGGCGTCCAGGTAGCGCTTACCGTCGAAGTCCTCGAGCCAGGCGCCGGCGCCGCGCCGGATCGCGATCATCGGCAGCGTCTCGTGATCCTTCATCTGTGTGCAGGGGTGCCACACCACGCGCAGATCGCGGGCGGCCATCGAGGCGGAATCGGCAATGCTTTCGGGAATGATGTTCATATGCACGGAATTGTCGCATATGCTAATGCCGATATCGGCAACCCCGGGGATATGGAATTGCAAGTCGACCTTACGAGCGGGCTGATGCGCGGCGCCGGGCAAATCGCCTCACCCAATTGCGATCCGCGGCCGCCCGGGGTGATGGTGGATCTAATCGTGGTACATGGCATCAGTTTGCCGCCCGGTGATTTCGGCGGCCCGTGGATAGACCGTCTGTTCACCAACTCCTTGCCGGCCGATCGGCATCCCTACTTCGCCGCAATCGCTGCACGGCGGGTGTCCTCGCACTTGCTGATAAGGCGTGGCGGCGAATTGACTCAATACGTGAAGTTCACGGACCGGGCGTGGCATGCGGGCATGTCCAGCTACTGCGGCCGCGAAGCCTGCAACGATTTCTCGATCGGCGTGGAGCTCGAAGGCACCGACGAATTGCCCTACGATCCGGCGCAGTACGCCGCGCTTGCCGAGGTAGTGGCTGCGCTGTGCGCCGCCTACCCGGATTTATCCGCGCAGCGCCTGGTGGGTCACAGCGACATCGCGCCCGGCCGTAAAACGGATCCCGGCCCGGCGTTCGATTGGCCGCTCGCGCGCCGCGTGATCGCCGCCGCCTGCCGCGGCGATGCACCTCCCCGATAACCGCCTTAGGTTCGGTCGGCGATGCCGCTCACGACGCCGGGTACCCCCGATTTTCGGCACAACGTGAGCCGCGTCACGCTTTAGCCGTCAGAATTTTCCAGGTGAACCCGACACTTTTCCCGGGCAAAGCCGACACTTAACTGAGGCTTTGAATCCGTACTTGTTGTGCGACCCGGAGGGCAATTGATTCGTTGGTTCGCGGACCTTCCCATCGAACGCAAGTTGCGCGTGGTCATTATCCTGCCCGCGATGGCCGCATTCGGCATCGCCCTGCTCCTGCATGTGACCACCAATCTGCTGCACTTGCGCGACGATTTGCAGTGGTGCGCCGCGCGCATCGCGCGCGTCAACGGCGCGGACACGGTGGCGGCCATGCGGGCCGGCGACCACAAGGCGGCGCTCGCGGCCATGCAGGGCTTGCGCGACGAGTGGCTGGTGGGCGACGCGGAGGTCGTGTTGCCGAACGGCCAGTCGCTAGCCAGCTATCGCCGTGCCCAGAACGACGTGCATTTGGAAGCGGCCGCCGCGCAGCGTCCGGCCGCGGCAACCCACGGATTGACGGCCGGCGATCCGCAACATCCGGCGTTGTACCTGCACGCGGGGCACTTCCATATCACCGCGACCATCATGCACGACGGCCAGCTGCAAGGGTTCGTGCGCATTGTCGTGCCCTTGAGCGTGCTGTATCCGGATTGGCGCGGCTATTTGTTCATCACGCTGGCGGCGATCGCGGCCGCGATTTTCACCTCCTACTGGCTCGCGGCGCGGCTGCAACATCAAATATCCGGCCCCATCGTCAACCTGGCGCATACCATGAAGCGCGTGTCCGCCGAGGAGGACTACACGCTGCGCGTGGAGCGCAGTTCTCAAGATGAAATCGGCTCGCTCATCGACGGCTTCAATCAAATGCTCGGTCAAATCCGGCATCGCGACTCGCGCCTGGAGAAGTACCGTCAATTCCTCGAGCAACAAGTCGAGGAGCGCACGATCAACCTGGGGAATACCAATCTGGAGCTGAAGCTTGCGGTCGGCGAAGCAACGCGGGCCAAGGAGGCGGCGGAGCGTGCCAGCAGCGCCAAGAGCGAATTTCTGGCGCGCATGAGTCACGAGATTCGCACTCCGATGAACGGCGTCATGGGCATGTCGGAACTGCTGCGCGGAACGCAGCTCACTCCGCGCCAGCGGCGGCTTTCAGAGACCATCTCCCATTCCGCCGAAGCGCTGCTGCAGATCATCAACGATATTCTGGATTTCTCGAAGGTCGAGGCCGGTAAGCTCAAGCTCGAGCGCATCGAGTTCGGCCTACGCGAGACGGTGGAGGAGACCATCGAGATCTTTGCCGCGCGGGCCCACGCCAAGGGACTTGAATTGGTCTGCGCCGTCGAACTCGATGTGCCCACCACGGTGTGCAGCGATCCCATGCGGCTGCGGCAGGTTCTGATCAACTTGGTGGGCAATGCCATCAAATTCACGGACTCAGGGGAGGTCATCGTGCGGGTGCGGACCGCCGGTGAGGACGGACTACTGCGCTTCGAGGTCAGCGACACCGGCATCGGTATTTCCGCGGATGCCCAGGGGCAAATATTCAACGCCTTCAGCCAGGCCGATTCGTTCACCAGCCGTACCTATGGCGGCACAGGGCTGGGGCTCGCGATTTGCCGTGAACTCGCCACATTGATGGGCGGCGCAATCGGCGTTCACAGCGAACCGGATCGCGGCTCGACGTTCTGGTTCGAGGTGCCCTTGGATCCCGTGTCGCAGGCGACGCCGACCCTCACGCGCCTGCCGCGCCTGACTCTCGCCGGCCTGCGTGCACTGATCATCGATGACAATGCCAGCAACCGCGAGATCCTGCAGCAGCATTTGCAGTCATGGGGTGTCGAGGCCGTTGCCGCGCAAAGCGGCGATGCAGCGCTCGGCGCATTGAATGACAACGAGGCCACACCGTTCGACTTGGCGCTGATGGACGATCAAATGCCGGGGATGGACGGCGTGCAATTGGCAAAGCGCATTCGGCAAGACCCTCGTTGGCCATCATTGCGGCTCATCATGCTGAGCTCACGTGACGATCAGGATGGCGGCGTCGATGGCGTTCCGCTGTTCGCCGCGGTCCTCACCAAGCCGCTGCGCCGCTCGCAGATTTTCAGCTGCCTGACCCGCGTCATGACTTTGCCGGCGGACGCGACGATGCCGGATCGGGACCTGAGCGCGGCGACCACGGAAACGGCGGCGACTGCGCCGAAGATTCTGCTGGTCGAGGACAATGCGGTGAACCGGGAGGTGGCCATCGGCATGCTGGAGGGTCTGGGCTGTGCAATCCATGCCGCGGAAAATGGCTGGCTGGCCATTGAGGCCATGAATGCCGCAGCGTACGACGCGGTGTTGATGGACTGTCAAATGCCGGTGATGGATGGCTTGACGGCGACCGCCGAAATCAGGCGGCGCGAACAGAACTACGGCGGCGCGCGGGTGCCCATCATCGCGTTGACCGCGAACGCCATGGAAGGAGACCGGGAGCGTTGTCTGGCTGCGGGCATGGATGATTTTCTCTGCAAGCCGTTTACGCAGGCGCAGCTGGCGACGCTGCTCAAACGCTGGCTGGCGCTGCACGCGCTGTCCGAGGCCGACCGTCACGAATCCTCGCGAGCGCCGCTGATCGACGCGGGGGTGCTGCGCAATATTGCCGCGCTGGCGCGGCCGGCGCTGCTCAACTCCATGATCGATCTGTATATGGAACATTCACCGGCGCTGATCACGGCCATTGACGCCGCCGCGACGGGCATGCAGGCGGACGCCCTGTCGGCCGCCGTGCACACGCTCAAATCCAGCACGGCGAATTTGGGCGGCATCCGCCTGGCCGCAGTGGCCAAAGAATGCGAGGCATTGGTGCGCGCCGGCGGAGTCGCGCGCGCCGCGCCGCTCGTGCAGAGAATACGCAGAGAGTATCAAGAGTTTTGCACCGCCCTGACACGCGAGCGATCGCCCAGTGCGGCCTAAACCCAAAGGAAGCGATGAACACGATTAAAGACCACGCGGCAGCGCCGGCAACGGTGCTGGTCGTCGACGACGATCCGGGTGCGAGGCTGCTGGTCGGCACCGCTTTGGAAATGGCCGGATTTCGCGTCATCACCGCCGTTGACGGCGCTGCAGCCCTGAGCGAGTTTCGCTCCCAGGCCGCGGACTGCGTGGTGCTCGACGTCGTCATGCCGGGCATGAGCGGCTTCGACGTATGCAGCGCGTTGCGCGCGTTACCGGATTGCCGCCACGTGCCGATTTTGATGCAGACCAGCCTCGACGACATGGAGTCGGTCAACCGTGCCTATAACGCCGGCGCCACCGATTTTTCGTCCAAAGGCATCAATCCCATGCTGCTGGCGCAACGCGTCAAATTCCTGGTGCGTGCCAAACAGACCCAGGATCAATTGCGCGAGAGCGAGGCGCGAGTGCGCTATCTTGCCTACTACGACCCGCTCACGGCGCTGCCCAACCGGCAACGCTTGCTGCAAATACTGGAAGAGCAGGTGGCATGGGCGTTGCCGCGGCAACGCGGGCTTGCCGTGCTGATGCTCGATGTCGACAACTTCTCGCGCATCAACGACACGCAGGGGCAGGCGGTCGGCGATGTGCTGTTGAAGGAAGTCGCACATCGCTTGCAATACTGCCTGCGCGATACCCAACGTTCATTGGATCAAATGGACGACGCGGACAACAAGGACATCACCGACTGGGTGGCGCGAAC
>Ga0075522_10003733_pt1 | contig 11052 bp, 9 predicted proteins | sample NGEPerA_FD_74796 | JGI IMG/M metagenome (GOLD analysis project Ga0075522, IMG submission 74796) | Arctic peat soil microbial communities from the Barrow Environmental Observatory site, Barrow, Alaska, USA - NGEE PermafrostL2-A | ecosystem: Environmental > Terrestrial > Soil > Wetlands > Peat ... | reverse complement strand
GTTTGTCACCTTTTGCCTTGCAGGCACGACCTATGGGTGAAACTATGATGCCTAATACCATGTTAAGCGACGGCCCCAGCGATACGGATTTGGTCGCGGCCAGTTTATCCGGCAATCGGGATGCCTTCGGGCAGATCGTCGGTCGTTACCAATCCCTCCTTTGCTCGATCGCCTATAGCGCGACTGGCAGCGTAACCCAAAGCGAGGACGTGGCGCAGGAAACTTTCCTGACCGCCTGGCGCCAACTGCGCCAACTGCGCGAACCGGCCAAGCTTCGTCCCTGGCTTTGCCAGATTGCACGGCACCGCACCTTCGACGCTTTGCGACGCCACAAACCCGTCGAACCATTGGACGCGGCGGACGATTCCGCCTCACTGGAACTCTCGCCGCCAGAGCAAACGATTAGCAAGGAGGAAGAGGCGATTTTGTGGCGTTCGGTCGGACAGATGCCGGAAATTTACCGCGAGCCGCTGGTTTTGTTTTATCGCGAAGCCCATTCGATCCAGCGCGTGGCGGAATCATTGGACTTGACGGAGGATACGGTCAAACAGCGGCTTTCCCGAGGCCGCAAAATGCTGCACGCCGAAGTGCTGGCCTTTGTCGAAGGAACTTTGGAGCGAACCACGCCTCGGGAAGCTTTTACTCAAGCGGTCGTGGGCGCGCTTCCACCGTCAACGGGCCTGTCGGTGGCGGCGGCGGTGGCCAAAGGCGCTTTGGCCAAAGGATTGATCGGCGGACTGCGAGGAATGGCTTTGATCCTTTTTGGAAATTACGCCGGGTACCGGACTGGGATGGCGAGTGCGCAGTCGGAGGCGGAGCGCAAATACATTAAAGGCTTTTATCTGAAACTGGTCATGCTCGTGGCGGGATTTTTGGTTATATTCAGCGCGCTGATGTTCTGGGGTGTGAAGGGCGGCAAAGGCCATCCAACACTTTTTTTCGATCTGCTTTTAGGAGTGGTTGCGCTTTATGTGGCAGGCTCCATCGCCATGGGCGCATCCATTTGGCGCCAGGGACGCACGGCCTTCTCAGGATCTGCTAAACGAAGCGGACCCGCTTGGGAATATCGCAGTCCGCAAGTCTTTCTTGGCCTGCCTTTGGTTCACATTCGCGTGGGCGGTGATTCGGCGTCCAATCGCCAGCCGGTCAAGGCATGGATTGCGGCGGGCAGCTTTGCCTATGGCGGATTGTTTGCGTTTGGCGGCATCGCCATTGCGCCGTTGAGCATTGGCGGTTGTGCCATCGGGATATTCTCTTGGGGCGGCATGGCTCTCGGGGTCGTGGCCATGGGGGGATTAAGCATCGGCGGCTGGACCTTTGGAGGCCTGGCTCTGGGTTGGCAGGCTTATGGCGCGTGCGCCGTGGCGTGGAATGCCGCTTCGGGCGCCGCCGCCTTGGCTCATGACTATGCGATAGGGAACGTCGCTCGCGCTTTGCAGGCTGGAAATGCGACCGCCCGGGCGTATCTGGATTCGAGCGCTTTTTTTCGGGCCGCCGAAGGTTTCTCCCACTATGCCGGCTGGCTCAATATTTTATGGGTCGCGCCGATGCTGTGGTGTTGGCGGGTCGCTTCGCGCGCATCACGGGGCGTGGAGTCGCAGCGTCTTTGATGGCGTCGGGCGACGCTCCTTGCGGCAGCGTATTGTGCGTTAACCAGTAATGCTTGATGGCCTTGACCATGTCCTCGAGTTTGTTGGCTTCGGACGGCTTGGTCAGAAAAGAATTTGCGCCCAAACGGTAGGCGGCCACAACGTCCACCTCTTCTCCAGAAGCGGTCAACATAACGACCGGCAACGCCGTTCCACTTTGCTGGCGGATCCATTTGAGGACATCCAAGCCCATCACGTAGGGCAATTTCAAATCCAGCAGGACGAGGCACGGCAAAGGAAATTTGTCCCGGTCGGCGAATTTGCCGGCGCCTTGCAAATAATCGATCGCCTGCTGTCCGTCGCTGGCGACCTGAATCGAGTTCTCGACCCCCGCCTTCTTCCAGGCGTGCTTGAGCAGGAAAACATCGTTGGGATCATCTTCGACTTGGAGAACGGGCTTCATTTTATTCCTTTTTCATCTGAATCCAGAAATTGCTGCCCTTGCCCGGAACCGATTCAAAGCCGACGTGCGCGCCCATGCGTTGGGCGGCTTTGCGCACGATAGTCAGGCCGATGCCGGTGCCCTCGTATTCGGCGGTGGGATGAATGCGCTCGAACAACCGAAAAATTCGTTCGTGGTTTTCGGGAGCAATGCCGATGCCGTTGTCTTTAACCCACAGTCGAATCGAAGAGAGGTTGATGGCTTCCGCCGAAATCTCCAGGCGCGGGGTGGTTCCGGCTGAAACAAATTTTGCGCCATTGGTCAGCAGGTTCGAGAGGCATTGCGCCAAAAGCGCTTCATTGCCCACGACCCTTGGCAAGACGCCCTTGATTTCAATTTCCGGTTTGATCGGCTGCCCATTGGGGAAGCTGTTGACAATATCCCGCACCAGTCGATCCAGGTCCACCGGTTCCATCGGCAGCTTGGTGTGGAGAATTCGTGTGTAACTCAACACATCCTGGATAAGGCGGTCGAGCCGGACGGCCGAGCGCATAATCTGCTGGAGATAATTGGCTCCTTGTTCGTCCAGCTTGTAGCCGTAGTCATCCACCAAAAATTGAGCGTAACTTTGCATGGCCCGCAACGGCGCGCGCATGTCATGCGAGACGCTGTAGGAAAAGCCTTCCAGATCGCCGATCGTTTCGCGCAGTTCGCAGGTGCGTTCGGCGACGACTTTCTCCAGCTCGAGGGCATGTTGGGCGATGGCATTTTTGGCGTTCAGTAACGCCTCCTCGTCGCGCCGCCGTTTGGTGATGTCCAGCGTCAACACTAGAGAGTATTGCTTGTCCGCGGAAGTCTGGTTGATGCGGGAAACGCTGTTGCGCACCCACGCAACTTTCCCATTGGGGCGCAGGTAGCGCTTCTCGACGATGGAACGGGTGCCTTTCTCTTTTAATTGTTTTAGAGCGGCCATGCTGCCGGCCAGGTCGTCCGGGTGGGTGATGTCCTGCATTCTGAGGCCAAGCAGTTCCTTGGGCTTGCGTCCCGTGATGTCGCAGTAACACTTGTTGACAAGAGTGAAGCGCCCCTCCAAATCCGTTTGGGCAATGCCCACGGTCGCCTGGGTGAAAATGGCGTGAAACCGTTCCTCACTCTCTCGAAGGGCTTCCTCCGCTTGCTTGCGCTCGGTGATGTCGCGGATGTTGCATTGGATGACTTTTCGCCCGTCTTCCTCGTAGAGATTGCTGACAAATTCGACTTCGTGGCGCCGACCTGTTTTGTTTTGCAGCGGCAGATTTTCGTAGCGAATGAAGTGTTTCTTTTTTAACTCGCAAAAAGCGGCCTGGCTGGCTTTTTCATCCTTGAGCAGGCCAATTTCCCAAAGTTCCTTGCCGAGCAATTCGTTGTTGGGGTAGCCCAGCAATTCCGACATGAACGGATTGGCGTCGGTAATTTTTCGAGTGTCGGGATCGACAATTAAAATTCCGTCCCGCGCCGCTTCAAAGAGGCGGCGGTAGCGAATCTCCGAGGTTCGCAGGGCGGACTGCGATGCGCGTTGCTCTGTAACATCCTCGATAAAGAGGAGAATCCTTTGCACATGATCCACCTGCCGGCCGCTTAACAGCATGGTGCGGCGGCCAATGTCCTCAAATTCGTGCGTCACTTCAAAGTCTTTGAAAAGGGTTTTTCGCGGCAGCACTTTCTCGAGCAAGATGCGCAACGCGGGAATATTCCATTGGCCGTTGCCCAATTTATAGACCAGGCGATTGAGCGTTTCGCGCCGGGAGATTTTGAAACTCTTGCAGAAAGATTCATTGGCCATTTGCACCCGCAGTTTTCCATCAAGAACGAGCAGCGGCGGGACGGCTTCAATGATAGCTTCGATGTAGTCAGGCGTGGCGAGTAACTCTTTCTCGAGTGGCATTGCCACGGTGCCTTTCACCCGCCCATTTTGCCGCGCGCGTGTCAAATCGAGTTTTCGAAGAGGGGTTCGTGGTTTCATTCTTTGCCATTTCCCCGGCTAAAAACATAACGATTGGGCCCGCGAAACACGACCAAATGCGATTTGAGCGCGAGTTGCAACAGCCCGGGCGCCCGATGCTTGCCCCAAGTGTTGTAAAAATTCTCGATCAAGCCCCCAAGAGTCAGCGCCGTCCCCCTCGATTTCGTTTTCATCGTCTAAGAATAGAGGGGAACGCGGGCGGTGGGTAGGGGGGTGTTTCCCCCATTCCGCGGCTTTTCCCGCTCCTAATCTTAATCTTAATCTTAATCTTAATCCATTCTTATTAAAGAGATTAAGATTACGATTAGGATTAGGATTAGGAAAGAAACCTTCGTCTTGGGGTGTGAGGCGAAATTCTTCAATGCGATGCCCGGCCTCGGGGAAAAGGATAAGATTGGTGGCTCGGCACCTAGATGAAATGGCGGACGCCAGCGGGAAAGCGGCGCTAACGCGCACGCAGTCCAAAACCTGCCGGTTCTTTGGCGGCGTTGGTGCGCGCGAAGCGTCTTGGAGCGCGGAACGTCAGTTCCGCTTTGGCCCGGGAACGGGTTTTACGGCTATTGAAGAATTTTGTCTCACAACCGGCGTCCACTACCACGGTTCGTTGCACTCGCTTTTCATTTTCGTGTTAAATCCCCGTTCAAATGTTGCCTCAAACACTTTGCCAATTCCGTCAACACGATCGGCTTAGCCAGAACGGGATACACCCCGATTCGTCCTCCGCATAGATCCACCTCTTCCTTCGTGACCCTCGCCGTCAGAAAGACAATCGGCACGTCCTTTAGTTTGGCATTCGCCCTAAAACAAACAGCCAATTCGCCGCCGTCTATATCCGGCATCATTACATCCAACAGGATCAGGTGCGGTTGAAATTGCTCCGCTGCGGAAAGCGCGGCCAAGGCATCATTCACCTCTGTGACCTCGTATTCGGTGGTTCCTTCCAGGAAACGTTTCACCAACTGTGTATCACTGGGTTGGTCGTCCACCACCAGGATGCGTTTCTTCTGAGTTTTCAGATGGACAGTCATTTGTATCAGTGTCCTAGTTTGGATTTTCCCCAGAAAGAGGAGCATCCATTTTTGAAAATATCGCAGTCATACCGGCCATTCTTACCGAGTAATCGTATCTCGCGCAGAAAAACATGATGAAGTTTCGGTGTTCTTCGGTCGCGATACGTCTTTTAGGTGGGAGACCCCGCCTGCCTTTCGGAAATTCTCACAATCAATCTGCCACAACGGCGCCGTTGCGCTTGCCCAGTTCATAAACGCTTGCAACGGCGTGGTTTTGGCGGATGAAGCTTGGCCAGGGCGGCCTCCACCTTCGCCATTTGAAGTGCAAGTTTGACGAGCTTATTGGCGAACTTCTCAAGTGCTTTAAATTCGGCTCGTTGGTTCATCGGCAGTCCTATGCTCGCGCGATTCGGGACGCCGGTCAATTCTAATCTGGCTTTGGATTAAGATTACGAGTAGGAGCGGAATCTGGGGCCATCGCCCAGCGAGCGGGGCGCGGGCTTAAATAATCGTCACCCGCACGTTGCTTTCGATAAGGCCCTCGGCAATGGCATAGCGCGTCAGGCCGGCCACGTCGTGAATATCGAGTTTGTTCATCAGATGCTGGCGGTGTTTGTCCACTGTCTTAAAACTGACGCCCAGCTCGGCGGCGACTTGCTTATTGGCTTTGCCTTCGGCAATCAACTGGAGAACCTCCATCTCTCGCGAACTTAAATTTGGGCCTTGCTTGCTCGTGCCATCTTGCATCGGCGATTTCTTCAGCCGGTCTCGGACACGCTTGGAAATAGCAGGGCAGATAAAGATGTTCCCCTTCTGGACCTCGCGGATCGCCTCGGCCAGAATATGGGAGGAGGATTGTTTGAGTAAAAATCCGGCGGCGCCCAAGGCCTGCGCTCGCTCGACATACGCATCATCATTGTGGGCGGAGAGAATGAGCACTTTTGTCTCGGGAAAATCTTTGCGAATTTGCCGCGTGGCTTCCAGGCCGTTGAGGAGCGGCATCGCGATATCCATCACCAGCACGGCGGGCCGAAGCTTTCCGATCATTTGCAGGGCCTCCCGTCCAGTTTCCGCTTCGCCGACCACTTCGATGTCCTTTTCGTGTTTTAGTAATGAGCGAAACCCCTCGCGCACAAGTTGATGGTCTTCCGCCAGCAGGACAGTAATTCGTTTCATGGTATTTCAGGTCATGGATGGAACGTGCGCCACAAGGGTCGTGCCCTGGCTTGGCTTGGATTGAATGGTGAACTTTCCTCCGACCATCTCGAGCCTTTCTCGCATTCCAACCAGGCCCAATCTTCTATTCTTTTTGGCGTGCAGGACATTGTCTGGAGGAAAACCTTTGCCATTGTCTTTTATTTTCATGCAAATGATGTCATCCTTTTTCTGAATCTTCACCTCGACATGGGTCGCCTCGGCATGACGGGCGACATTGTTGAGCGCTTCCTGGGCGACCCGGTAAAGCACCGTCCGTTTGTCTCCGTTGATTTGTTCCACGGCGGCAAAGGCGGACAAGCTGGCCCGGATGCCGGTTTGCTCCCGGAAGGCTTTCATAAAAGTATGCAGGGCCGGGACCAAGCCCAAATCGTCCAACACCGCCGGGCGCAATTCACGGGCGAACTGATGGACGAGGTTGACCGATTTTTCCACCAGCCTCTGCGTGCGGGCAATGTTTCGATCCAGGCCCTTGGTGTTGCTGGACGCTTCCTTTTTCAGGTTGGTCAGCCGGAGATTGATGCTGGTCAAAGTCTGGGCGATGACGTCATGCAGTTCGCGGCTGATCATTTTGCGCTCTTGTTCCTGGGCGGAGAGAAGCTGGCGGGACAAAAGCCGCAGTTGTTCCTGCATGTGCCGCGATTGGGCCAGCAACCGGCTATAGTGCTGCTGACTCTTGCGCAGGGATTCCTCCACCGACTTGCGCTGAATAATTTCTTGTTGCAACTCCTGGTTGGAAGCGACCAAATCCGCGCTGCGCCGGTTCAGCGTTTGGATGACCTGGGTCAAATGGACACTGGCCTCGCGGGCCGTGCGATGCGTCTTCTCAAGCGGTGTGATCGTCTCGGCAAAAAAACCGCCCGCCCGCCGGACTATTCCATCCCGGGCCGCCGGAGGAGCCTCGGGTAAAATAATGACGGTCAACGCTTCCTCATGGATCCGCGCCAGATCCAGCGTCTTCAATCCGAGGGTCATCGCCAGATGTCCGAGATCGTGGGCCGGCTGCAAGGCCGCCGAACGGCCGCGCTGCTGGAGATGTTTGCGCAACGCCGCTTGATACCGCCGGGAAAATTCCGCCCGCTTACTTTTGATGATCTTTACCGAATCCACGGGTAAACTGATTTATACTTTTCATCGATTTATCCACCAATCGCCGGGTGCTGGCAATTTCTTTTTGAAGCCCCGCGGCGCTGACGGTGGCTTCTTTCTTTAACGTCACCAGCCGGACGTTGATGCCCACCAGCGTTTGGGCGATCTCCGCATGCAGTTCGCGGCTGACTTTTTTTCGTTTGTCCTCCTGCGCTGTCAGAATCTGGTGCGTCAGATGCCGCAAATGCTTTTGGAGGCGGCGTGATTCCTCCAGGAGCCCTTTGGAGTTTCCTCCGCTTTCCTTGAGAGCTTCTTCCAGATTCTTACGGCGGCGGATGCTTTGTGTCAAGCACCGATTGGCCGCAGCCAGATCCACCGTGCGCCGGTCCAGGGTTTTGTTCACATGGCTCAAGTGAGCGCTGGCTTTGAGGGCGGCGCCGTGGGTCTTCTCAATCGGGGTAATCGCTTCGGTAAAAAAATTCTCCGCTCGCAGCCTGATTCCGTCCCGGGCGTTGGATACTTTCAGGGCGAAGAGGGCTTCCTCATGAATTCGGGCGATGTCCAGCGTCTCCAACCCGAGGGCTGCGGCCTTCTGGCCCAGTCCACGCGTCGGCTGCAAACTCGTCTGCGGCCCCTGCTTGAGATACTTCCGCAATGCGAAAGCATAGAGCCGGGCCAGATTGCTTAATGTGCGTTTCATGGTGTGAGAATGTTCGGCCGCCAAACGACCCTTGGGGGCGCCGTCGGCGGGCTAACAAACTCCGTCACCATGCCCTAGACCCTTGAAGCTGTCCATTGGGGTAAATCCCCCCGTGGGAAGAAGGAAGAAGGCAGAAGGAAGAAAATTTCAAAAAGCGGTCGTCAGTTTTCATTTGGCCGCTTCACGAACTGCATTGCGCGTCTGTTTTCCCGATCATCACTCCCATGCGTCCTATCCGTCCCATCGGGCCGCCTCACGAATTGCATCGCGCCCCTGTTTTTCCTGATAGTGGCTAGGAGGCGGCGGCCATCGCAACCCTCGACACGTCAACGTTGATGGTTTTCCATTCGCGCATTTCGGCGGAGGCAAGGATCGCCAGGTTGACGCGCAGCGTCTGAACCGCTTCGGCGAGCGAGCAAAGCGGTTGGTTCCCGCCGTCCATCGCCCCGAGAAATGCCTCGGCCTGCCGGATAAACAACGTGTCTCGTTCCAGCGGGGAGGCGGGCTCGTCGTGCCACTCGCCGCCTGGTTTGGCCGACCAACGCCAGCGGCAGTCATGGTACTCAAACCGTGTCGTGCCGCGCTGGCAGATGACCGTGATGGTGGTTTCGGGGGGGGCTTGATGTTGATTGAGGCTGAAGCAGCCCATCACGGTTCCATGTCGTGTCAGCACATGAACGGTGTCTTCCACCGTCACCCCTTCCAGGAGAAGGTGCCCCACATCGGCCACCAGGCATTCCGTTGGGCCCACCAGCCATTCGGCGGCATTGATGAAGTGGGTTAGGGCGTCTTGCACCGCTCCGCCGCCCGTCTTGCGGTCCCGGTAGTAGGTTTCCCGATAGGCGGGCCGATAAAAGGGGAAATTCTGTCCGGCCACGACGACGATTTGCACCGCCTGGCCGAAGCGTCCGCTCTGAATGGCCACGCGCATCGCCGCCAGCGCCGGATGGGCGCGATAGACGTAGGCGACAGCGGAGATCACCCGGCGCCTGGCCACTTCCTGCTGAAGTTCCACCACGCCGTCAAGAGTGGCGCTCAACGGTTTTTCAATCAGGACATGCGCGCCCTGCCGCACCGCTTGCGCGGCCAGCGCGATGTGCAAGTGCGCAGGCGTGCAAATAACCACCGCGTCCGGCTGCGAAGCCAGCGCCGCGTCATAAGCTTCAAAAGTATGTTTGACTTGATAGCGTTCGGCCATGGCCGCGCGCAACGCGGGGTTCACCTCGCAGACCGAAACCTCGACCCGTCCGGTCGCCAGGAAGCAACGCAGGTGGCGCTCGCCAATCGAGCCGGCTCCCACAATCACCATGGATTTCATTTGCTGAAATGGGCTGATTTGAGCGCGGCGGCGGCGGGTTTGTAAACTTCGGCCAGAACACTGGCGCGCCAGTTGCAGGCGTCGGCCTTGACCTGCTCGTACGAGCGCGGTTCGCCGAACTTTTCAATCATCACCGGAATCCATTTGGCGCCAAAACGTAAATGCTGCGTTTCGTCGGCAATGTCATAACTCCATGCCTTGGCGCTTAATTCATCATGGTTCGCCACGGAATCTTTCAATCCCGCGTGTTTGCCGGGAAAAGCATCGGCCTCCTGCGTGGAAAGCGCGGCAAAACGATCCAGCGGCGCGAGAGTTTGGCGCATGGCATAGGCTTTGGTCGATAAACCGGCGGCGGCGGCGCTCGTCCCCAGTTCCAGAAGTTTGGCTTCGCCGAACATGGCATGCCGCGACTCGTCCCACATCTGGCGGCTCAAATCGAAAAAGCAATTCCACGGCATGTCGGGCGATTCAAATAACATCGAGGCGCACGAATCAGCCGCCTGCACCTCTTGGAGGAAATTGACGGCGTGGTAACGTTCACGATCGGCATAGGCCGGGTTTTTCGGCAACGGTTCTGGGCCGCACTCGAGGTGACGAAAGCCCAGCGGCAGTTTGGCCTCCGCCAACGGTAACACGCCCAGCCGGCGGCTTTGCGTGACGACCGCCCCGCCCCGCACGTTGTGCGCGCGCAAGGCGGCAGGCAAAGCAGCGCATAGCTCCGTAATTTCATCGACGAAATTTTTGCGCGGCTTTATATCTGCGTCCTCCGCCAGTTCGTCCAAGGCCGCCTGCGCCCAGGCCAGTTGTGACTTTAGTTCGTCGCGATCGGCTTCCAGCAATGCGACACTGGGTAAATCGTAAACGCCTTCGTTTCGTTTTAAGTAATCCTCGATCGCCGCGATGACGACCCCATGAACGACGATGATTCCGGCCTGCAGTAAATCGGCCGGGTTGTTGGCGGCGCAAAGTTTATCGATCACTGCCCGCCCGGCGACATTGGCGCTAAAGTGCATTTCCTCGAATGAAACTCCTAGTTCGCGGCCACGCTGCCGGAGATCTTGCACGCGGCGAAGTGAACGAAAGACCAGTGCGGGCAATTCTTTGCGTTGACGCCAAATAATCAGGGAAGGGATGAACCCAGCGATGACACGAGCCAACTCCGTCTGGAAGTCCCCCAGATTCTTGAGGAAAAGCCCGCGAACCCGTGGATTAACTTCCTGCGACAATGAAACAGTCTCGATTGGCATTGTGGGTTAAATATCGGATGTCACTTGTTATATCAAGCCATTTGCGCCTTCGGACAATTTGGCTGGTTTCCCATTGGTTTCAAAGGCAAAAAACGGGGGCAAAAAGATTGGGAACAGAATTTTTTTGCCCCCATCTTTTTGCCCTTCATTCTGACGGTTGGATTTGAGTATCGGTTGGGCGAAGACTGTGCTTTTTGCCCCAATATCATCTTAATGAGTTATCCACACGGCGAGCAAACTCGCGACCTGGGTACGCGATGTCGGAGAGTCGGGACCCTGCTTTCGCTCACAAGTTGCCTTTAGGCGCGTAGCGCACCAAAAGACTCTGGTGGCGCTCGGGAATTTGAAGCTCCAAGGTGGCGAGTTGTTGTTCCGACATTGTTTTGGTCGCTAATTGATGTTCCTCATCAATGAAATCGACGCGATAAGTCTGGCCGGTT
>Ga0075522_10003729_pt1 | contig 11057 bp, 4 predicted proteins | sample NGEPerA_FD_74796 | JGI IMG/M metagenome (GOLD analysis project Ga0075522, IMG submission 74796) | Arctic peat soil microbial communities from the Barrow Environmental Observatory site, Barrow, Alaska, USA - NGEE PermafrostL2-A | ecosystem: Environmental > Terrestrial > Soil > Wetlands > Peat ... | reverse complement strand
ACAGCGGCACGATCGAAGCCGGGACAGCTCCTTCGGGCACTGTGAAGTCTGTGAGACAGTCGCCACCGCTCTGGCACGCGGAACGTAGTTATCCCGCACATTCTGAGGCACTACCCGGAACCATGAATGCCGACTACGGCGCATCTGTTGTGACCTCACCCAGTTCGGCAACGATGGCGCGATTGCGCGCAGATGAGGCCGAGGTCCCGGTGTGCGCGGGCACCCTCTTTCCACTTCGACCCCGTCAAGGACGACACTATGTAGCAGGCGCAGAGTCGGGGGCTGAGGTTGTTGGGTTGCCCGCAGGCCCTCGATCGACAACTTCTTTGAGGCGCTGTGGGCATCCCCACCGCCTCGCCCCTCGTGCCAGAGTTCGCGGCGCAAATAGGCCGAACGGCGTATTGCTTGGCGCCATCTCTACGGTGAATATGGAACTGACTGGTGACTGAATATCTTGGACAGGGTGGACTGTGGAAAAATGCGGCGGGGTACACACGTGCCCATCCGGTAGAGATTCTTGTGGTCCGTTATCGTTCACGGGTTCGCGAGGATCAGGTTTAATCGCTGATGACTGGCTAGAGATGGTCTCTCGCGAGGATTCGTTTGGAACTCGCAGATGCGGACTCTTGATTGACGTGACGAGTTGCTAGCGCAATCGTACGGTCGAGGGCTGATGGCTGACGCGACGTACCGGCCGTCGCTAGATGCTGTACAGCATGAGGGCCGTCGGTCGTCACCCGTGACGAGCCGCCAAGATGTGAGAACGCGATTAACGCTGAGCGGACGTTGCACAGAAGTCTCGATAGAGGACTGCGCACTGAATTGGTCCGGCAACTTCAAAGGGGAAAATCATGGGTAACGCGCATCGGTCGGTATGGGGACGTGCCGGCGCGCTCGGCGGGGTGGCGACCATGTTGATCGCCGCCGCCGCGTTGCTCCTTCCCGCCACCCCGGCCCAGGCTGACACCTTCTCCACCCAATCGGTATCGGGGACCGCGGGTGTCAATATACTGGCTTGCCCGAGCGCCACCACCTGTGTGGCCCTGGGCTCCAACTCCTCGGACCAGGGAGTGGTGGTCACGATCGACATCGGCGCTTCGGGCGCCGCTGACACCTTCTCCACCCAGGTGGTCCCGACTCTCGTGGCCCCCGACCCGGAGTACTCGGGAATCGCCTGCGCCAGTTCCACCTCCTGCGTGGCCGTAGCCATGTCCAACGACTCAAATAACTCCGCCGAGGTGGTTCCCATCACCATCGGGTCCACCGTCACCGTCGGCACGCCCCAGGTCGTGCCGGGAATCTTCGCGTTCAATGCCGTGGCCTGTCCGAGCGCCACCTCCTGCGTGGCGGTCGGCGAGACCACGTGGGGCGGGAGCCAGGGTGTGGTGGTGCCCATCACTATCGGGACCACCGACACCGTCGGCGCGACCCAGGTGCCCTCAGGGCTCGGAGTGGCCGTCGGTGTGACCTGTCCCAGCGCCACCACCTGTGAGGTGTTCGGCTCCGGGACATTCTCCAGCAACGTGACGCCGATTACCATCGGGACTCCCGACACCGTCGGCGTGACCCAATCGGTCCCGGGGACCTTTTCGATCAGTAGCATGGCCTGTGCCAGCCCCACCAGCTGCGAAGCGGTCGGTGGGGATGGTGCAGTCGCGGTTACCATCGGGACTCCCAACACCTACGGCACCGTCCAGGCGGTGCCGGGAGTCCTATACGTTCTTAGCGTTGCCTGTCCGAGCGGCGCCACCAGCTGTGAGGCGGTCGGCGAAACCAGCACCGGCCAGGGCGTCGTAGTTCCCCTCGCCGACGGCATTCCCGGAGTTCCCGAGGTCGCCGCGGCGTTCTACAATGGACTCAATGCTGTGGCCTGCGCCACCTTCACCTCCTGTGTCGCAGTCGGCGGAATCCCCTCGGTGCTGAACGTCAGCGTCAGCGCCCTCACCGCAACCATCAGCGGCACGGTCACCTACGCCGGGACGACCACCCCAGTCATTGGCGCCCCGGTACAGGCCTGTACTACCGACGGGGCCTTCTGCACCCCTGCGCTCTACAGCACCGACTCGTCGGGTGATTACTCTCTGCCCGTGCCACCCGGGGGCAACTACGTGGTAACTGCCTTCTCGCCGGTCGGTCAAGCCCTGACTCAGGGCTCGACCTCGTCCTTCCCGGTCTCCCTCGCCGGCCAGAGCGGTGTGGACATCGCTCTCTCGCCGGGACCTGGTCTGATCTCGGGGATGACCGTCACGGGCGTGGGCGGACAAGTGTTCACCTCCGCCAGCGCCCGCCCGGTCGTCAACTGGGGTAGCCCATTCAAGATACACCTGCCGGCCGCCATGTTCCCCTCCGATGAGATAACCACGGTGCAGACCCTGGTGGTAACCGGCGTCAACGAGACCACCGGGTCGGCTGACTCGCTCACGGTCTACGCGGGCGGGGAGACCACGATCTCTTCGGGACCAGACGCGGGCCAGCCCGCAGCGGTCGGCCTCGTCGTCGGCTCCTCCGGGCTCGACTTGACCGTCCCCCCGCTGTCCCCCATCCACGGTTCGGTCAGTTTCTCCCTCACCAGTTTCTCCGTGCCGAACCCACCGACTGGTGTGGCGCTCGCGGGAGCGAACCCTGTACTGTTTACCAACGGTTCCCCTGACCAGTCAGCGACGATCACAGCGACCGACTTCGGGGTGCTCCACTCCATCGGGACGCCGACGATCACGGGTCCCGATGCCTCGAGCTTCTCGCTGTCCTCGTCCTCGTCCACCTGCCAGCCGAGCGCCCCGATCATCCAGAATGCGTCCGGTACTCCCGGACCGCTCACGTCGTGCGCCATCGGCGTCGACTGGTCCCCGCCAGTCACCCCGGGTGCCGCTCTGTACCACGCAACCATGAACGTGCCCGTCACCGACAGCGCGGGACGCTCGGCGATCCTGCCCGTACCGCTTTTAGCCTGTGACATCAGGCTCGTGAGCGCCGCGACCTGCAGCGCGCCCGGGAGCGGAACCCCAGGTGGGGGCTCAGGTGGCACTCCCAGTTACAGTGGTCCTAACATCCCCATCGGTGGCGTCTACGTCGACCCGAGCGGGATCGTCCAGGCCTCGACGAGCGATGGAGTTGTGCCATTAAGTGGCGCGAGCGTCACCCTGTCGCTCTTGGACCCAGCAACGGGCCTGTACTTAGCGGTACCCCAAGGCAGCGACATCATGTCCCCCGGGAACCAGATCAACCCCCAGACCACGCTCGCCGACGGGGCCTTCGGCTGGGACACGCTCGCTGGCACCTATGAGATCACCGCCCAGATGTCCGGGTGCACGTCACCGGTCACGAGCCCTCCCGAGACGGTACCGCCTCCAGCGACGGGGCTGGTGCTTACCCTCAACTGCCCCGGACTCACGCAGGCCGCTACCACCACGTCACTGACGGTAAACCAGAGCCCGATCGCCACCGGCCAGGCAGCTATCTTCACGGCCACCGTGGCCGGTGCCAGCCCCAGCGGCACCGTCTCTTTGACCGACGACGGCGCCCCACTGGCCGTCGTCCCGCTCGACGCCTCTAATGGCACTGCCAGCCTCACGACCGCGGCACTGGCCCCCGGCGACCACACCATCGTCGCTACCTACAGCGGCGACGCTGCCAATGCTCCGAGCAGTGCGCCGGTGACGATCGACGTGGTTGTACCCGAGACGGTCCAGGCGCCCCAGACAATAGCGTTCACCTCCACGGCTCCGAACCCAGGCGTCGTCGGCACGACGTTCACGCCGACAGCGACCGGCGGCGACTCGGGGACCCCAGTGACCTTCAGCCTCGACGGTACCTCGACCGGCTGCACCCTCAGTATCGCCGGTCTGGTGACCTTCACCACGGCCGGAAACTGTGTGATCGACGCCAACCAGGTCGGCACCGCCAGCTACTTGCGGGCTTCCCAAGTCCACCAGACCATCACGGTCAGCGACGCCTCCACCACGACAACGACCACCACCACCACCACTACGGTCCCGACGACGTCCACGACAACACCCGCGGCGCCTCCGGCCACGACGACCACGACCACAACGGTCCCGACGACATCCACCACAACACCACCAACGACCACGACCACGACCACGCCAGCGAAGCCGAGGATCACGATCAATTCGAACTCGCTCGTCCTCGGCAAGACGCTGCTCGCACCGGTGAAGCTGACGTGTTCCACTGCGACCTGCTCAGGATCTGTGCAACTGACCGAGCAGGTCACCACGAAGGTGATTGAGAAGGTCAAGGGCAAGAGCAAGGTCGTGACCAAGACCACGACCGTTGTGCTCGCGAGCGCCTCCTACAAGCTCGCCAAGAGCAAGAGCGGCACGTTCAATCTCGTTCCCAAGACGACAGGGCCCAGTGTGCTCATCAAGGCAAGCAGGAAATCACCGCTTCACGAAAAGATCACCGCCGCAGTGAAGGGCGGCATTAGCACTTCAAAGATGATCACCGTGACCTGAAAAGAGACCGTCCGTCTCTCCATACAACGTGGGTTCGTCAACGCATGGATGTTGAAAAGACACCCTGACGATGCTTATGCCGCGCCCCCATCGATCTCTGGTTGAGGTGCCACGTGCGTTACGCAGTGAGCCTCGGGAAGAGCACGGAGTCGAGTGCCCAATCAGGAGCGTCGCCGTCGCCCGGGGGTCAACTGACGATCGGACCCCCGACGACACTAGAAGAGGATCTCAACGACAGCTTGTGGCGACGTTGCGGGAAGGCTGAAGTGACCTTCCCCCCACTTGCCGGACACCTTGGGGTCAGGGCCAACGCTTGTGCGAGTCGTTGCTGGTTCCTGAACTTCCAGGTCTGAGCGAACATGATTGGCGCGAGCGCGCCGAGGTGGCACGGAGGAGGTAGAAGTGGTGACGCTCCAACTGCGTTCGCACGTTGCTGTCGATTAATGATTTAACCTCTTGCATTGCGCAGTCGGCATATTCCTCACGACCCGCAGCAGTGCATGTAGGAGACCCACAATCAGGGTGCGAAACAGGACCATTATGGGTGTTAATGGCCCGTTTTCGCTGATTCCTGGGTCCATTCATATTAGAAAGTACCTATTATCAGGAGAGTTGCACGCTGCTCCAATACCTACACGATCTTCGAAGGGACTTCGGAGATCCAGCGCCTGATCATCGCGCGCGCCATCTCAGGGGTTCACATCAGGTAGTTGCGCCGTCGGCAAGCGAGAGAAAGTCCTCGTCTTCCTGGGCGGTGTGAAGCTGCAAGATGGCGTGAAGCCCGTAAAGGATGCCGCGGAGTTCGATGATGTCCGCGTCGTCGACGTCGTCGGTCTCGATGTCTTCGAGCAATTGGCCAAGTCTTCGGATCTCGTGCTTGATCTCAATGTGGGCCCTGCTCATTGTGGCAGCGAGGTCCTGCTGACCCGTGATACGCCCGAGTTCTGGATAGAGTTCGCGCCCTTCAGCTTCTTCATGGGGGAGGACCTCGGTGAAAAGGACCTGGTACTCGTGGACCACCTCGGCGAGGGCCGATCGTGCGTCATGGGTGCCCAACTCGTCGGCCACCCGTCGTAGGTCCGCGATGTCCATTCGAATCGATACGTGCTCCTCCCAGAATCGCTTGGTAATCGCGGCGTCTTCGATACTTAGTCGGAGGAGACCGGGTGTGACGCGAAGGGCTCTCAGCGCGTTGAGGATTGCCACCACATCAATCACTTCTTGGAGCACCGCGCCGTCCACGGTCGGGAGCAGGCCCGCGGCTGCAGCACACATTGCCAATAGCGACATCGCCATACCTGCAATGACGCTCTGGCGCGCGATGCGCACCGTACGGTGAGCGAGAGCAATCGCCTCACCTAAGCGATCGATGGTGTCAACGGTGATGACGACGTCGGCCGCCTCTGTCGCTGCCGACGTACCCCTCGTGCCGATCGCGACGCCGACGTCGGCCAGAGCCAGTGCGGGCGCGTCATTGATACCGTCACCGATCATGATGGTTGGCGCGGACGCCGATTCGGCGCGAACGATCTCGAGCTTCTCGGAAGGCGTGCGCTCGGCGAGCACGTCGTCCACCCCAATTACGGCTCCGACGGTCTCTGCGACTTCGACTCGATCTCCAGAGACCATGACGATTCGCGAGACGCCGTAGCGGCGAAGGGCGCGAATCGTTCGTGGCGCTTCAAACCTCAATGGATCCTCGAAAACGAGTATTCCGGTAGGTTCGCCGTTCAGGGAAACGACGACCGTGAGCGAGCCGTCCAGGCGAGCGCGGCGCAGAGCGGACTTGGCCCACGACGGCGTCCCGAGGAGACCCTCCCAGGGTGCGTGTCCGACGGAGACCCGACGTCCTGCCACGGATCCCGAGATTCCTTCACCTAGGACCTCTTTGACGTCGTGCGGGACAACGAGGATCAGTCCTTTCTCAAGAGCGGCCCGGACGATCGCGCTGGCGAGGACGTGGGGTGAAAGTTGATCGAGGGACGCGGCCGCGCTGAGGATGTCGTCGGGGTCGACGTCGTTGGCAGTCACGACATTGACCAACTTCGGATTGCCCCGAGTCAGCGTGCCGGTCTTGTCCATGAGCACGGTAGTGCATTGGGCCAGGCGTTCGAGAACCGCGCCGCCCTTTATCACGATGCCTCGACGTGCCGCTCGCGAAAGGCCCGAAACGAATGCCACGGGGGCGGCGAGTATCAACGGGCACGGTGTCGCCACGACAAGAACGGCGACTGCGCGGTCCGCACCCCCTAGCGTCCAAGCGAGTGCGGCCCCAATCAGCGTAAGCCCAAGAAAGCCGAGGGCGTAGTGATCGGCCAGTCTGACGAAGGGCGGTTGGGAGGACTCCGCCTCTCGAACCAAGCGCACGATGCTCGAGTACGTGCTGTCAGCGCTGTTCGTGGTCGCGCGCATGTCGAAGGGCGCACCAGCGTTGAGCGTGCCGCTACGGAGGTTCTCGCCACGCACTTTTTCGATGGGCAGGGACTCTCCGGTGAGAGCCGACTCGTCCAGTGTCGCCGAATCCGAAGCGATCATTCCATCAACTGGCACAAGTTCGCCGGTCGCGACCATGAGGAGGTCACCGGGCACTACCTCAATCAAAGCGACGGTGACCAGTTGATCCTCACGGTGAAGGTGGGCGATGTGGGGAGCTCGTTCGAGGAGGGCCCGCAGGTCACGTCGAGCCTGGCCGGCCGCCCACATCTCGATGGCGCCGCCGCTGGCGAGCATCACGCTGACCACCGCCGCAGCGAGGAACTCACCCACTGAGAGAGCACCAATCAGAGCCAGCAAGGCAATGATGTCCACTCCCAATTGACCGCGACGCAGGCTGCGTACGGTTGACATCAGAGAGAAGACGATACCGATAGCGGCGGACGTGATCCAGCCAACATTGCCCGGTCCGGATCGTGACGCGAAGTGCAGGATCGCACCCACGAAGAGGCCTGATGTCGCCAGTGTCAAGCTCACGTACGGAACGAGGCGTCCGCCAGCGTTTCTCACCACCGTCGTCGCGTCGTGCAGCATATATTCATCTTCCCGCGCGCTGAATGCGACACGGTGGGGACCAAAGTCATTTCGGATTCACAGAAAGGCCCGTTTGGGCTCCCGTGTGAGATGGACGCATCGCTGGAGACCTCGTCAGGGCACCCGTGTTCCCCGTGTTGGCGTCACTGACCGACACTGCGAGCCCAAGGACCGGACGCGTGGCCAATCCGCTTGGGCTACGCGTTGGACCTGGTCAACATTGGCGCACCATGTTGTCGAGATATCGCGTGACGTCATCGACCCGTCGGTGTCGCAACGACGTCGGCGTGCACGCCGCAGCGTCTCGTGACGGTGTACACCGTGATCAAGAGCGCCATCGCGACAACACTGATGACCAAGGTAGCGACAAGAATCTCGGTCGGCAGTCGAAGAGCGAAGAACTTTCGAACCGTATCTAGAGGGAACAACAGGACGAAGCCCGCAGCGACTGCTCCAATCAACAGCGCTCGTCGCCAGGTCAGCGGCAACGCCATCAGCGCCAGCACGGTCAGGCTGAGCAAGAGCGCGACAAGCGTTGCAGCCGTACGCTGCTCGACGAGCGAAAGGTGTTTGGTTCGAGCCAGCGCGAACGTTGCAAAAACCGATGCGGCCACTACAAAGCCAGTTGGGATTGCGAAGCGAAGGACTCGATTGACAAATCCGGGCGTGTAGCGGCGCAGATTCGGTGCGAGAGCGAGGAAGAACGAGGGAATGCCAATGGTCAACGAATCGATGATCGTGAGATGGCGGGGGAGAAACGGGTAGGGCCAAAGTAAGACGCTGACGATCAGGGCGAGGATCGTTGCCCATACCGTCTTCGCGATGAAAATGTTTGCGACTCGCTCGATGTTGGCTGTGACTTTGCGTCCTGCTGCCACGACCTCAGGCATCGTTGCGAAACTACCGTCGAGCAGGACTATCTGGGCGACCGCCTTTGTGGCGGGAGATCCTGAACCCATAGCAACGCCGATGTCGGCCAGTTTGAGAGCTAACGCGTCGTTGACTCCGTCGCCGGTCATGGCCACCGTGTGGCCATTCGCTTTAAGTGCCAGGACCATCGCCTGCTTCTGACGTGGCGTCACCCGGCCGAAGATCGAACTCTCTTCAAGAATCTTCCCGAGCGCTTCCTCGTCGTCGGGTAGGTCACGAGCATCCACTGGCTGACCCACGACGGCCATACCCACACTCGATGCGACGGCTGCGACCGTGAGTGGGTTGTCGCCTGAGATCAACTTCGTAGCGACGCCTTGTCGTGCAAAGTAGGCGAGCGTCGCAGCGGCGTCGTCCCGGACCCGTTCTGCCAAGAGCACGAGTGCGGCAGCGTGCGATTCAGGTGGCAACGTTTCGCCCTCAAGGCGTGCGTCAGAGTGGGCGAGTACAAGGACCCGCTGACCAGTCGCGGCCAACTCATTCGCCCGCTGGAGTGTCGGTCCTTCGTCCGTGAGTAGCACCATTTCCGGGGCCCCGAGCACCCATGTGCCATGACTGACGAAGCTCGCCGCACTCCATTTGCGCGACGACGAAAACGGGACCGAACCATCACGAGACCATCCGTCGCCAAGTGGGAACGCGAGGCCAATAGCTGCAAGGGTTGCGTTCGCGCCCTCTTCTCTCGCGAGCGCCCCTAGGGCAATCTCGACAATCGATCGGTCCTCAATCAGTTCGATCCGATTGAAGACAATGGACCCGTCGGTGAGCGTGCCGGTCTTGTCGAAGCACACGACGTCGACTCGAGCGAGCCCTTCGATTGCGGAGAGTTCCTGAACCAGCACATTGCGGCGCGCCAAGGATACGGCCGCCACCGCGAAGGCGATGCTCGTTAGGAGGATGAGCCCTTGAGGCACCATACCTACAAGTCCGGCGACGGTACCACTGACGGCGTCACGCACGCTCACTCTCGCGTGGAGTTGACCAACGAGCAAGATCGCCGCGACAGGGAAGATCGCCCAGGTTACGTATCGAAGGATCCGGTTGATGCCGTCGATGAGCTCGGACCTCGGCGGCGTGAAGCGTCGCGCTTCGTTCGTCAACCGGCGGGCGTAGGCGTCGGCGCCCACAGCGGTGGCTTGGTATCGGCCGGTTCCCGCGACGACGAAACTGCCAGAGAGCACTTGCGCACCAATGCCTTTGTCGACCGACTCCGACTCGCCAGTGAGCAAGGATTCATCTACTTGGAGACCACTCGACAATTGAACAACCCCGTCAGCCGCAATCTGATCTCCCGAGCCTAGGCACACCAGATCATCGAGGACGATTCCGTCGATTGGGACTCTTTCCTCAGCGCCGTCGCGAATGACGGTGGCGTACGGGGCATTAAGCACTGCGAGGTGATCAAGAGTGTGTTTCGCGCGCAGTTCTTGAACGATCCCGATGAGGGCGTTGACGATGAGTACGACACCGAAGAGGGCGTCACGCAGTTGTCCCACGGCGGCGATTGTCACGAAGAGCGTGCCGAGAATGAGGTTGAACCTGGTGAGAATGTTGGCTCGAAGAATCTCGCCCACCGTTCGGCTCGTTCTCTCACCGCCGAGATTGTTCTGCCCCATGGACATGCGAGCTGTCACCTGGGCGGCGCTGAGCCCGGTGGGTCTTGTCGACGTAACGAATGTGGTGTCGACGACCTCGCTGAATGGTTCGTCGGCGCGATCGACCATCACGTCTCCGAGTGGGCGAAGGTCGTCGTGGATATTGCCTGGACCGTCGAGCGATCCATCTCACGGGCATTAGTCAAAAGTGAACCTCCTTGTAGCGAAACGGGCGGCTGTGACTTCACGTCTGTTCCAGCAGACTTCTTCATCGTGACGCTCCGGACCGGTATTCCGCTTTCCAACATGCTTTCGATCTCAGTCGTCTAACTGCTCGAAACTACTCCGCGTTCCATGCCATTCCGCTCTAAAGCTTTCTTCTTTTCGACGGGACCTTATGCCCTGGTCGATTTCCGGATTCGGGTACATGATTAGGGCAGTCGGCAAGGAGACGCGGTGGGTGAACTTGATCTTGAAGCGATGACGGAGAGTTTCGTGGTTGTTGGAGTCGATGGCTCAGAATCATCCCTACACGCCGTTGACTGGGCGACGGACGAGGCTCGGTATCGCGACGCCGAATTGAGAGTGGTGCATGTGCGCCTGTTGGATCAACAGGTAGTGGAGAATCCGCTATTAGCGAACGAAGTTCGCCGTGAATCTGCAATTGTCCGGACCGCTGTAGAGAGGGCGCAACTGCGCTCACGCGAGGTCGTCGTCAATGCGTTCATGGTTGATCCACCAACCGCAGAATCGTTGATTCAAGCGAGCATCGGTGCCGAGTTGCTCGTAGTTGGATCAAGGGGTCTCAATCGGATGCAGGAGATTCTCCTTGGTTCGGTGAGTCGAGAATGCGTCGTGGGTGCGCACTGCTCCGTGCTCGTTGTTAGGAGTCAACTGCCGTAGAGTCCACTATTCGACGATTCTGACCATCGACGACGCAATCAATGCCGTGATTCGCTCTTGGACATTGCCCGAGTTCTCGCATGATCCTCGGTGTCGACGGTGTCGAGTTCGTCCTCAGTTCGACATCGAT
>Ga0075522_10003727_pt1 | contig 11063 bp, 11 predicted proteins | sample NGEPerA_FD_74796 | JGI IMG/M metagenome (GOLD analysis project Ga0075522, IMG submission 74796) | Arctic peat soil microbial communities from the Barrow Environmental Observatory site, Barrow, Alaska, USA - NGEE PermafrostL2-A | ecosystem: Environmental > Terrestrial > Soil > Wetlands > Peat ... | reverse complement strand
TCAATCTTTATTTCTCCCTCTGTGGAGAGTCCTATTTTCAACTTTTGCGGGAGCTATTTTTGCTCATTTTTGGCTCTAAAAATGGCAAACGGTATCAGATTGCGGTATCAGATTTCAGGAACCCATTTTGCGTCAAAATCCACGTCGGATGATCCGCCACGACGGCGAATCAAAAGGGGTTATTCATTCTCCCAGGTGACGACGTAGGCGGAAAGGTCGAGAGAACTGAACGGTGAAACCGACTATTCGTGATCGGTCTTTGACGGAGGGGGATAAAGCCCTGGAAGGTGGTTGGGGTACTCAACATGCAACTGCGGGTCATCCGGCCACGGCCCATCAGCTAAATCTGCACGACGCGGGGGATTTCTCCGCCGTGATTCGTATCGCAATGCAAACGGCAGAGCAACGCAGACGAATACAAAACCGAATATGCAAATGGCGGTGAAAATCATATCTTCGCCTCAAAGCAAAATAGCACAGAAAAGCAGTTTTGTCAGGAAGCTGAATTCGGCGGACTTTGATTGCGCGTTCCGTCAAGTAAATTGTTCACTGCCTTCGTGCCGGTCAGATCATCCTTTCCAAACTGTGGCGATGATTTTCCATTTGAACCCCGTCGCGCAGAAGACCGGTCATTTTGATACGCCATAGTATTGATAAGGGAACCGCCGTGCCCGGCATTCAATGCGGAACCCACAACTGAGTTCGTGGCGGCTGCGGCTCCTGCGGCTGCGGCCAACCCTGCCGTCACCAATTTATTACCGTCGCGGGAGCTTAGGGTTGCCGCCGTGCTGGCTCCCATAAGCGAACCAAGCCAAGCGAGGCCATCGATGTCAACGGTTTTTTCAGTTTGCTCGCTTTATCGAGATTCCGTTCTTGGGAAGCCGACGAACGGCATGTCTACTCGTCGGCATCCCGATTGTAATTCGTGGCCAGCACGCAGCCCATCGTCCGACCTTAGTTTGGATTCGTGTACGGGTGCTTGGACACTTGGCTTCCGGGTGCAGGTGTCGGCATTCCGGGTGCAGCGTGGCCGGGCGAAATTCGATTCGCCTTGTTGACGATGTCTATCGCTTGATTTTGTTGATCTTTCTTGTCAACTGCGAACGGGCCGGGGTGCTTCTCAGCTTGGTTTCCCGATGCAGGCGTCCTGGGAGCAACCGGGCTGGACGATATTTGATTCGCCTTGTTGACGATGTCTTTCGCTTGTTGCTGTTGGTCTTTCTTTTCAACTTTGAACTGATCCTTCACTTCCGAAGCGTTCGCGGCCGTCAAGAGGGTCAACCCAGCAATGCAAGCAGTCAACGCGGGCGGAATCGCACCGAATACGAATCCGCGCGCTGGCTGTTTCTGTTCTTTTAAGCTCATATTTATTCCTTTCTCTGCATTCATTTGTTGATGGTCGCCCTTCGGCGATCCCGCTATATAGTCGAAAGCGGATTGAAAATGTTCCCGGCCTCGTCGAACTCGTCACGGCAACCCACCTTCAGGATCCGATCAAAGGGTGCGTGAGCGAGCTGGGCAAGCATTTGGATTGACCCTTCCAGCGGATATGACACGGTGATCAGCAGCCCAAACGTGGGCTGAATTATTTGGCGTAATTTTGCGGTGCTCGGCGTCGGGTAACTTTCCATCGCCTCAAGCCCTGCGAAAAGGAAAGAAAGATGTCGAAAACATTAGTGATTCTTCTGATTCGTCGGCAACGATTGCAACGTGGGATGCTTTCCGTGGCGGGGGGCGACCTATGCTTATTTGTTTCGCATCGGCATCTGTTTTACGAGGAAGCTGAAAGGTCAAGGAGGTGGGTTTATGCCCATTGTTGATCCTTCTGACGCACCCTTCTCGATGGAATCCCTCAAGGAAGGACGGGCGGAGGCGTGGGAAGCCTTCATCAAAAACTACAATGGATTGGTCTGGGCGGCCATACTACGGACGGGCGGATTCACCGCAGACCAGGAATATATTGCCAAGGAAATTAGCCAGGACGTTTTTCTCGCTTTTATCGGGCAAATCCATCAACTTAAAAATCCGTCTCAGGTCAAGGGCTGGGTCTATCGCATAGCGGTCAATACCACGATAAATTGGATTCGATTCAAGAAAAGAGAGCAAAAAGTGTTCGTTGATCCACCGGTGGATCTGAAAACCGGTGAAAAGAGGACGCCGGAACTTGTCGCGTTAAGTGATCCCCTGAGGGATCTGATCGGCAAAGAAGATTACGCAAGAATCGAAAGTTGCCTGGAAAAACTTCGCGAATCTCCTCATTTCAACTGGTGGGAAATCATTGTCCGCCGATGTTTGAATAACATGGAATTCAGCGAAATCGCTGAGGACATGCATGTATCTCAAATTACTGTCCGAACCGGTTTGAGCAAAGCAAGAAAACTGCTTTGGAATTGCATTTTTGGGGAACAAAACGTCGATCTTGACGACTAATGGGTATGGACGACAACAAGAAGGCAAAGCAAATCGATGGCTTGCTGGCAAAATTGGCGGCCCACCGAGAGGGCCGCTTGTCTCCTCCTCCGATCGAGGGTTTCCAAATGAATGCCTTGCTTCGAGAGGTTGAACGGACACGCGGTCCGTCGCAGGTCCGAAAGGACTCCTCCGGGCTATGGCTAACGAGATTTTGGCCGGCGCTGGCCTTTGGCGTTTCCGCCATCGTAATGGCCGTTATCCTTGCGAACCAAATGAGGTGGAAGAGTCGCTCGGTTCAAAAGGCAGATGGCGCACAATCCGGTACAGTGACATTGGCTAATGGCACGCAAGAAAATAGAGCGACTTTAGCAGGAGCCTCTGCGCCGGGGCCGGATTCCGATATTGCCCGCTCCCTCCTGAGTGAGGGTTCCTCGAATGGGCGGGTTATCGGCTTGGATCTACTTTCGTCACATTATTTCGAGCAGTACCAAATGTGGACCCGAGCGGGATCGAAGAAAAACGCGGACAAGGCATACCAGCAGATGCTTGAGCACATGCAAAAAAACCCGCAATTGGCGGCTATGGCTCTTCAACGCCTTCCCCCTGAACACGCCAAGTATCACCCTCATATGACGAAAGATTGCAGCCTCCTAAAGGGTCTCAAGCCGGGAGACAAATTTGATGCTGCGGGACATGCGGAGGCAATCATTTCGGAGAGCCTAGCCTGCCCTATTTGCAACGCTCCTTCTTCTGGAGACAACAATGGAAAGCCGAATCAGAATCCGCGACCTCAGCCGGGGGATTCTGACGGCGCCAAGGTGGACTCCCACAGTGCCGCCATCGCCCGCGGCTCATTGCGTTACGCCGCTGGAATGAACTGGCTTCCCGCCGGAATGGACGACAAATTCTTCAACTCTCTGAGCGATGTCGAAGCTGTCGCGATGGCGGAAATGTGGACAGAATTCGCTTCGCCTGACAGCAAAAAATCTAGCCAAGTTGATTTGGGTCGGCATGTGGCGGCACTTGCCGAATCAATGAAGGATAGCCCAGATTACGCAACATCCGATTCGGGGGATGCGAAATACCCCTACACTCGTAATCGGTTTGTTTACGACGTCCTTGTTGCTGCCGGCCTGCCTGTGCATCTTCGTGACCGATGGGACGGCCTGCTTCAACCCCAGTACCCTCCCTTGGCCGGCGACTACGCTGACCCCCTGCACGAGATTCCCGGTCTGCCCGTGATTCACGGAATGCCCCGCCCCGGAGATATCGTCGCCGTGCCATTGGATTCTGACAACGCATCCGGACACGTCGGGATCCTCCTAACATACGACCCCGTGACGGGAATGGGCCGTTCAATCTACGTTAGCTCGGCACAAGCACCCTTTACTGTGCGAGAGGGGAATTTTGGTTTTCGTCCCATAGATGTTGGAGTGGTGTTCCGCCGACCGACCTGGACGGCGAAAGGACCATGAGGACCTGGCCGGAATTATTTAACCGGAGATAAAAATTATGTGTTGCTCCAATTTGCAATCTCGAAGTCTGGGAATTGGCATGTGTTTGGTTCTCGGCGCAGGCATCCACTTGTTGGCCTCGGAACCGAAGCCAATCACATCTGACAACGAACGAGGATTCGTTGCCATGCCCGTTTCCTTGGCTGGGCCACTGGCAGGCAATGCTGGGGTCTTCATGGGCGTTAATGACTTCGACGCCTATGGCCCACCACAAAGTCTCGGCGACTTGCATTACGCGGTGGATGACGCTGTTGCACTGGCACATCTTTTCGTTATGGAATTGGGTCTGTTGCCGGCAGTGGACACGGAGTTGTGTCTCTCAGGCAGCCCGACAACCGATCAAGCCAAGAGTGATTTGGCAGAGTTACTGGAAGCGCGCGTGCGCGTGTCGGGCGCATCACGTAATACGCTGCTGGCGGCGTTGCAACGAGCACGATTGGCCGCCCAGACCAGTAGCAATATCCTGGTCATCGCCCTCTCCTCACATGGATTTGGTGATGCAGCGGCGGAAGGCGGCGGCGGCGGCGACTTTTTCGTGATGCCCGCCGACGGACAGCCAACAATGCTCAAGGAGACGTGCGTGCCAGGAAAGGTCTTGGAGCAAGCGATAACAGAACGACGGTCTGATGCGCCGGAGATCGGAACGCGGGCGGGCAAGCGACTGCTGTTTGTCGATGCTTGCCGTTCTGTTCCCAGCATGAGCAAATTCCCTTTACCCGCCGGTATAGACGAGCAATTTCTTCAACGGTTGGCAGTCGCCAAAGGTCAAGTGGTGGTTTCTGCCAGTGCCAACCGGGAGGCAAGTTTTGAAGATGCCAAGCTTGGCCACGGCGCGTTTACCTATTTTCTTCTGGAAGCGTGCCGAGGATCCGTCGAACCAAACTCCGATGGTGTTCTGACGTTGGATGCGGCAGTTCGCTGGGCTACCACTAACACCACAGACTTTGTGCGGCGAACGTTTGCACGAGAACAAATACCACGTCTCAACGGAGAATTTTCAGGTGAAGGACTGCCTTTGGCACGCATGACCAGAGCGGCTGATGTCGGCGACACAAAATTGCCTCTGAAGTGGAGGGCTCGAATTGCAGAGCGCTTGTTGGCGTCAGACGTCAGATCCGAACGGTGGCGTGTTTCGGAAATCTGGGTGCATCGGGAATTCCTAAGGCTCCTGGATCATATTCCGAACGAAACTCGCTCTCAGGATCCGGTAGATAGCCAATTGGTTTCGATAGCTTCTGATTTGCTGACGATCCCCTGGCGCGACCGAGATATTTATTTCACTGAGGATTTCATTGCTAAAATCGCCGATTCGGCTACCTGGGGCGCACGGAAAAATGGAGAAAGGGTCGAAAATCTCTACTTTGCGGGATTATCGGCGGAGACTGCAAATGATTGGTCGGGGGCGATTGAATTGCTCAAAGAGGCCGCTGCCGGGGGGCACGTTGCGGCTATTTGGGAATTGAGTTGCATTCACAGGACTGGGGCTGGGAGTGCGGGCATAAGAAGGGCCTCCCCGGAAGCCATCAAGGACGCCCCGGAGTCCATGAGGTGGACCAAGCTGGCGGCGGAAGCTGGATTTGGTTGGGCAATGAGCCAGTACGGCGATGAACTCCTCCACCTTGGAAGGGTGGAGGAAGGCTTGGAATGGTGGAAAAAAAACGCTGTGAAGGGGGATAATTGGACATGCGGCAATGAAGCATGTCTTCTAGGTGATGCCAATTTAGAGGGGCGGATTTTGGATACTTTGGGTTTACCTGGGCATTTCTATTTCTCCGTCCCTAAGAATAAGAACGAGGCATTTCAGTGGTACAGTCGTGGAGCAGAATTGGATGACGAATCTGCGATGGAAGCTCTTGGTCTCATGTTCGAATATGGATGCGGCGTCGAACAAAGTGATCGCTTGGCGGTGGAATGGTTTCAAAAAGCTGCGGATCACGACAACGATGAGGCAAAAGAGAATCTCGCGAGAATGTTTGACGCGGGGCGTGGGGGATTGCCCAAAGACCATTCGCAAGCCAAATTTTGGAGGGGTCGGATAAAGTATTCGAACCTGGCCAACGATGATCGATTACGAAATTTAATGAAATAACAAGAAATAGGTTAAGAAGGAGACGAGAGATTATGAACTTCCTTGTGTCAGCACGATTACAAAAAACTTTAATGAGTTGCAAAAGTCAAAGCCAAGAAGCCAAATCTGTGAAGGTAGCTGGCTGTCCGAGAGTTTTGAATGTCAGCCTGATTGGTATTGCTCTCATTCTTTTCAGTATTCCAACTTTAATCAGTGGACAGGTCCCCGCAGAGGGGCTACGAAGTAGGCTGGAGCTGATTGACGCTAGAAACCCCGCAGCGACGTTTAAGGTGCGCCTGCAAAGCGCCACTGGGCAAACCACCTTTAAGGTGGGTGAAAAAACCGTTTTTGAACTCCAGAGCGACATAGATGCTTACGCTATTGTACTCACCCGAGATGCCTCTGGCGCAATCGTGCAACTTTGGCCGAATGAGTGGTCGGTCGCCGCCCACTTGAAAAAAGGAGTTTCCACCCTTCTGCCGAGTGGACCGGACGCTGGTTTCAAAATCGAAGCACAGCCACCCGTTGGGCTAACGATAATCAAGGTCATCGCCAGCCGCCACCAATTGACCATTGATGGCGCGGCCGGCGGCGGTTTTCCCGAAATTCCTGAGGGCAGTAAAGGATTTGCGCTGATTGCCGACGCCAAAATACCGCCTCGGCGTCCTTCGGAACTGGCCCCGGATGAATGGGCCACGGCAGAGCTGCTCGTGGTGGTAACCGACAAGAACAATCCAACTCCGTTCCCTCTCCCGCCCAAGATGGACTCTGACCGCCATCACCCGATCAAGGCGGATAGCACCGCGAACGAGAGATATTGGCAGAGTTGGATTCGGATTGGTCGAGACCTTCGCGCTGGTAAGCTTGATACCGAGGGTGCTGGGGAATTGGGCCAAACTCCGGTACTCTCTCAGAGTGAGGTCAAGCCGCCCTCGCCAACGGAAATCATTGTTGTCCGGCGTAACGGTGCGAAAGGCGCCCCAGGTGGATACCGCCGCGAAGTGGTTCCAGTGGCTCCCGTTGGGGCGAAGGGATTTGACAGGGGTGACCTGCTTGCTCAAATCGAAAAGATTCGAAAGGAACCGGATGTCATCACTGCTTATCCTAATGGAACGATTGACAAGCAACAATCCGGCGGTGTGAAACTCTGGAGTTTACACTACCACCTTACGAACGAATTCGCGCCGGGGATTGATATCGGTTGGACAAAGTTGCCGCCTGAAGCGAGGAGGGTGCGCACGCCGTTTATCGGTGTTGTTGACGAGGGACCCGACCTTACTGACCCAAGGATCGCCGGTATTTTCGCCAAGAACCTGGGTGAGATTCCTGGGAACAACATTGACGATGATGGGAATGGATTCATTGACGATGTTATTGGATGGAATTTCCTGCGAAATTCCCCCGAACTCTCAGACTCGCCGCGAACAGGACAATTCAATCATGGCTCCTTTGTCTGTTCGATTATCGCAGGCCGTCCTGTTGGTATGGCGAGAGACGTGCAAGGAATAGCGCCTTCGGCACAAATCGTGCCGGCTGCTGTGTTCGATGGAGATCGGAAACCTTCCGACACTGACATTATAAGAGCGATCGAATACTGCACAAATCGCGGCGCACGGGTGATTAATATGAGCCTTGGGCGGCCGATAAAACCGGTAGATCTAGTCGCAGAAAGCGCCGATCCAGCTTGGGCGGGCTTCCAGGCCGCAGGCGTGGTATTAGTGTGCGCCGCCGGCAATGATGGTGTTGACACAGATGTTACTCCTTTTTTCCCCGCAGGCTTAACTCGGTTTTATCCCAACGTTATATCAGTTATGGCGACGGATGTTGGAGGGGATCGGGGAAAGTCCAGAAAATCACAAGACGACTGGTCCTACTTCAGTAATTTCGGCGCGCAGTCCGTGACTTTGGCTGCGCCGGGCACATGCATACCCGGCGTACCCGAGCCGAACAAGATTGGGATAAACAACGGCACTTCATTTGCTGCGCCACAAGTAACTGCAGCGGTAGCCATCATCATGGGTATACACCCCGACTGGAATTATGAGAAAGTCATTCGTGCATTGGTTCAAACTTCAACACCTCTGGAAGCGCTCTCTGGCGAGTGCGTCTCAGGAGGAATTATCAATTTGCCTGCCGCAGTAGCATTCAACCCCGATGCCCCAAGCGGGAATTGAAGCTCCGAGAATCCGGTTTCACATGTGGACGATTCTCGTTTTAACGCTCTGATGGTTTGTGGCTGCAGCCACTCGGACTTGCGTCTGGGGTTCTCGAGAGAGATTGTTGAAAATATGAACGCTATATTTCCTCAAAAGTTATTTCATGTTATTCGGGTTTTCGCTCTTATAGCCGTTGCATGGGGGATAGCGGCCTGCTCGCAGGGTGGACAGACCACGCGCGATGAGCGATCGAGGGCGCTTTGGCATGATCTGCGTCCGAAGCTTGGAAAGAACGTGCCGGACGGGGAGCCGTCTCGATTGATTCGGCATGAAGGCAAACACCTCACCGCCGTGGCTTTTGGGTTTTCTGATGTTGACCCTTATATAAACTGGTGTGTCGTCTATCTTGAAAATGAGGCCAAAACAGTTGTCGCTCCATGTACCATTCTCGAATGTCGGGTGATTGATGAGGCTCCGTCCTTTTTCGAAACTGCCACTGGTCGAATTTTGTTCACGGCCGAAGAGGAAAGTCGCGGAACAGGTCTGCACTTCATAAATTTCGAGGTCTTCATTGGCCCTACCCGTGCATTAAATGAAACAACGTATTCACCCTCGAAGATGGTTTTTTATGGTCATTCCGAAGGCTATGCGCTTGTTCCCTTGAATTACTCTCGAAGGATGGCCGAATTCTATTTTGGCAGCGCACGGCCATTGAAACACTTTCCAAAAGGAGAGTGGCCGCTGTGGGCCTACGACTTCAATTATCTTGTCACGATGAGTGATGATGTGCTGCACATCAATCGCAACGGTACGATTCACTTAAGAAAGGCTGATGATGGTCGTGATCTCAATCCGAAGGACCTTTCCAATCGATCCATTTCCGAGATCTATCAATTCCATGTGGACGAGGGACTATTCGAGCCAGGCTTCTAATCAAGCGATGAGTGTTGGACTGAATTGCGGCGTTCGCATTCGCTCAAAAACTCGCATAGGGGGGCCGCGGATCGTGATGTTTGGACCGGGCGCGCCAGACGACACGGCAAGCCCCCGCAACCAAGGGTTGGTGGAAATTTAAGACACCAATTGTTTTTCAGGAATCATATCCACGACGTTGCTCGGTGAGGTTTCATCGAAGGAGACACGTTGAGCCATGTTTACGCTGTGTTGATCGCGCAAATGACCATAAACCTTCATCGCCAACGCGCCGCCGTCCTTATGCCCAAGCCACCTCGAAACGGTCGGAATATCCACCCCTGATTCGATACAAGTGGTCGCAAACAAATGGCGCAAATCGTGGTGAGTGATGTGTGGGATACTAAGCCGTTTGCAGGCATGTCTCAAAGAAGCGCTGCATTTTGAAACCTGCATGATCTTTGCGTCGGCGGGTTCTCCGGGCCGTTCCGCCTTGAGCCGTTCCAGGAGCTTCCGCATTCCGGGAATCATTGGAACCGTTCGCACCGTCCAGTTTTTGGTCCCGGTTTTTTCGTCGCCGCGAACGAGGATTTCCCCCTTTTCAAAGTTGCAATCGGACCAGCAAATGTTTTTGGCTTCGGCCTTGCGGTAGCCGCCATACGCCAAAAATTCGATCAAATCCGCAGCATCATGGCTGAAGCGTTTGTTGACTGCCCGAACGCTTTCAATCAACGAATGAAACTGAGCACGGCTGGGCAACTGGAGCGGTTTCTGCCGCACTTTCATCGTTTTGATGAACCGCGCCGGGTTGTCATACCGGATGCCGCCTTCAATCGGAATATCCAGTATTAGGCGAAGGGTCTGCGCGGTTTTATTAAAATTGACCGCGCTGGTCGAATAACCGGCCCCCCATTGCAAGCAATCTTGTTTCGTGATTTTACGAACGTCTGTTATTTCCAGAGACGGCCACGTCTTCAGGAGGACGGCGATCCGTTCCTCTCGATGGGCTTTCGTGCGCGGCTTGAGCGAAGCGTCGCCGTGAAGGCGTTGGCGATAAATCTGCAAACCGTCCCCAAATGTCATCTTTCCTTCGGAGAGGGAGGAGGCATTTTCGGCCATCTGGCGTTCTTGTTTTTCCAGGTCCGACAGACGGAGCTTCCCGACCGAAAGACTTTTGGATTTTAATGATCGGCGAATGAGCTTGCCCTTGACCTTCATTCGTGCGAATAAAATGCCTGATGGAACGTATCGAACTAAATTTGACACTGGCGTCTTTTGCCAGACCGACTTTGATTCTGTTTGGCTCTCTTTCATACAAACAGTATCACATAGCGGTATCAGAATGTCAAATTATGAATGTTACGTTCTTGCGTAAGTGTCAGTAATTCAATTGTTTGGAGAGGTGGCAGAGTGGTTTAACGCGCACGCCTGGAAAGCGTGAGTGCCTAATAAGCACCGGGGGTTCGAATCCCTCCCTCTCCGCCATTTTGAAGTTTCGTGATTTTCGCCGCAAGCGGCGATGCTTGACAGCGAAGCGGAATTGAATTCCGCCACGATTTTCCAAGGTTTTTTCAACTCGACCCACAACCATTTCTCCGCCAACTGAAAGTTGGAACCGGTTTTTCTGAAAAAATCGCGTTTTTTTTCCGGGTTTCCTTCCGCGAGCAGAATAGTTTAGGGACACTACCCTGGTATTATTAAGCCAAGATCTGATTGATGACGTGGCCATGCACGTCTGTAAGTCGCCGATCAATGCCGCTGTGGCGAAAGGTTAGCTTGGTATGGTCGATGCCGAGCAGATAGAGAATCGTGGCGTGGAAATCATAGCTGGTGGTGATGCCCTCAACGGCTTTCCAGGACCATTCGTCACTTTGACCGAGAGCCGCACCCGGTTTCACGCCCGCGCCGGCGAACCACGAGACGAAGGTGCCGCCGTTGTGGTCACGGCCCGTGCTGCCTTGACTGAATGGCATCCGGCCAAACTCAGTCGTCCAGACCAGC
>Ga0075522_10003726_pt1 | contig 11064 bp, 14 predicted proteins | sample NGEPerA_FD_74796 | JGI IMG/M metagenome (GOLD analysis project Ga0075522, IMG submission 74796) | Arctic peat soil microbial communities from the Barrow Environmental Observatory site, Barrow, Alaska, USA - NGEE PermafrostL2-A | ecosystem: Environmental > Terrestrial > Soil > Wetlands > Peat ... | reverse complement strand
GAATTACAGTCGCTGGATCGGAAGCATGCGGAGTTTTACCGGATGCAACCCTTTGTGGCCGGCCCGGACTTGGCGCAAAAACTTCGCGAAATTCTTGCGCAATCGAGTTTAGACACAAACTGAAAAAATCTTCATGCGAACTGTCACAGTCGCGTTTTCGGATTGTCTATTTAATTGAAGCCCACAAACGGGCCAAACCAAAACAATTAATTAAAGTCAATTATGAATACGAAAATGATTGCTGAAACAGCGCGTAAAACTCTGGATGGCACGATGTCCTTTCCCGAAGTTGTCGGCCACTTGCTTGCCACCGGGGTGGAGTATTACCATGTGGATTATGTCGGGATGCGCAAGACCTTTTACAGTGCGGACGGCAACACGGTTGTGACGCCTATCCATTACGAAGGTTTGCCGCCAGTCGCCGACGATTTCGATGCTGCGGCTCTGCGCGCCGACATTTTGGACAGCCAGCGCAACGGGCAGCCCTATCGCGATTTCACACGGCGCGCGATGGAAGCCGGCACGCAAGGTTACTTCGCCTTTCTGCGCGGGAAACGGGTCACTTACTTTGGCCGTCAAGGCGATGAGCACACGGAGTGGCTTCCGAACTCACGACCCGCGCCATTCACCGAACAATGACTCTTTTGTTTCGACACTGGCGGCAGGCCGCCAGACCACTGTTGGCTTTCCTGCAAGTTTTGGCGCCTAATACCCGGCATTCGCGGCGGCTATGGGGCTAATCTTCGTAAGAGCTTCAATGGCAGCCTCGCGAGTTGCTCCGTGTTCGTTTTTGATGACTGTCAAGAGATCGACTACGCTGCTGCTATCACTGGCGTCCCCGCGCAATTCAAGAACCGCATCGGTAAAGTTCCGGTCGCTGCGTCCCGTCCCCTTGGGACCAGGGGCGTCTTCGAACCACACCTGAATTGTTCCGGACAAGTAGGAGCGGACAACAGCATGGACAAGATGATCCGGGTTCTTCTTCGAGTCACCGGCACAAAGAGTATAATTGTCGCACGTCCTTAGAGCGAGAATGATCTCTCCCGGAGGTAATTTTCCCAAATGTACTGTGGTTCCGTATTGATTCCAATTGGCGATGAAGCGCTGCGGGCCTGGCGCAAGGAGGTAAACCTTGCTGGGCACGCCGCCCTTGGGCCCGCTCGGAAAGATGGAATTTGGGACGTGGACGCTTTCTGAAGTCGGCTGTGTCATCGAAGGGCTACGGGGGGATAAAACCGTAAGCTCGATATCGCCTGTTCCACTGGAAAAAATCTTGCCCCCAAAATGATCCGAATATGAATCGACTAAATTTACCTTCGCTGGGGGCGTGGATAATTGGGCGGATTGACTAACGCCAGTAGGGGTAAGCCCTTGGGAAGGTCTGGTTATTCCAAAACCTGGATTTGTCCTAGTCGGAACGGTTCGCAATTCAGGGCCCGCGCAAGCAATGGGAACTTCTCTTGTCGTGAAAAAACACGTCAGAACTAGCCAACCTGCCAAACAATCGGACGATTTCATATATTTCCTTTCGCCAAAAGTTAACACAGAAATGCTAACACGGAATCTTCAAATGACTGGCTGAATTCTAGGGGAGGCAGATCAAATTGTCAAGTAATTATTTTAATTGTAAACTATATTGCATTGATTACCAAATGTTTAACAATCGCAAAGCAGATTAAGAAAGAAGATTTCGTCCGTAAGCTATTTGAATAAAGATCAAATTAGGCCTACGATACAAACTAAACTGCGGCAACGTTTTTGAAGCGGCGCCAGCGGGCTCCTAATTCAAACCCCATTCCCGCTCCCATTGGCAGGAGCAATCCCCAAAGGATGGTCACCAGCAACTGGCCCATGGGGAAGTCGTGATTGGGCAGGACGATTTTGAAACAGACCAGAAACCAAAGTGTCAGCAGCCCTCCGCTAAACATGTAAATGGCATCCCTGATTTTCGAGCGCGTCAGTAAACGCAGGAGAGGTCCAGCACCTGGCCGCAGCCGCATTGGATGCGGATGGCGGAGACGATCTCGCCTTTGCGCTGGAGCGTCACGATGGGCTTGGAGCACGGCTCCGGCTCGGGCGGCGAGGCCGGCGCAGCGGAAGCGGCCAGTTGGCTCGCCTGGAAGGCGGACCGGCCGGTTTCGGCTGTGGGCACGAGGGGAATGAATGTGTCAAACATAAGTTATAGCTGGGCTGATTTGACGTTGAGCAGGACGGTTACGCGCCGGTTGATTTCGGCCCCCATCTCTTCGTTGGGCATCGGGATGGTCGCGCCGTAGCCAGCCACTTTCCTGATCTGATGGCTGGTCACGCCGTGCTCGAGCAATTTGCGGCGGACGGCGTTGGCGCGGTCGGCGGAAATCTCCCAGTCGCCATAATCGACGCGCACGGGTTTGTTGCCGCTCTCGGTATGGCCTTCCAACTCGATGGATAAATTGCTGTAGCGCGAAATTTCCCAGGCGAGGGTCGAGAAAACCCAGTCGCCATAAGGGGTGAACCGGGTCGATTGCGCCTCGAAGATCGGCTTGTGGGAGCGGTCGAATACATTGATGGACAGCCCTTCGGGAGTCATGTCGAGCTTGACCGGGCTTTCGTCTTTGTCATCGGAGCCTTGCAGGGATTTGAGGAGGTCCTGGTTGAGGCGGCGCAGCATGGTCAGTTCCACTGCGGAGGAGGAGTCGAAATTGCCGGTGCTGCTTTTGACGGCCTGGGTCTCTTTGCTCGGGATGATGCCGACGGAGTCTTTGGTGACGGACGAAAAGGGATTGCGAAAGGCGCGCTCGACCGCCTCTTTGATGCGCTGGTCCTGCGAGGTGAGCCACAAGACCATGAAGAGCGCCATCATCGCGGTGACAAAGTCCGCGTAAGCCACTTTCCAAGCGCCGCCGTGATGGGCTTTCTTGCTCATGCTCTATTTGGCCGGGGCCTGGTTGAGGGATTTGAGCATCGTCTCCAAATCGTCGGACGTCGGTTTGACTTCGCTGCTCAAACCGCGCCGGGCCACTTCCACCGCCATGATGGGCGACATGCCGTTGGCGAAGCCGACGACGGAGGACGCAATGCAACGGATGTAAGTCATCTGCGCCATGTTGACGAATTCCATATTGACAGCGAGCGGGTTCATGAAACCGTAGGAGAGAAAGATGCCCAGGAAAGTGCCGACGAGCGCGGCGGCCACCTTTTCGCCGATTTGCTCGATAGGCCCGGCAATGGAAGCCATCGTAATGACAATGCCCAGCACCGCCGCCACAATGCCGAAGCCGGGCATGGCGTCGGCCGCCTTGGTCAGGACGCTTACCGGTTTATCGTGCTCGGCTTCCATGGCGTCCAACTCGATTTCCAGAAGCAGCTTGAGCTGGTCCGGCTTGATCTTGCCATCAATGATGGGGCGGAGGCCGTTGCAGAGGAAATCCATGGCGTGATGGTTTCTTTGGAACGAAGGGTATTTGCTGAAAATGCTGCTGGTGGCCGGGTTCATGACATGCTCCTCCAAGGCGACCATCCCGCTGCGGCGTCCCATCATGAACAATTCGTAGAGCGCCTTGAAAAGTTCCTCGTACGTCACGCGGTTGTAAGGAGAGCCTTTGAGCGTGCCGGCGACCTGTTTGGCGAGGTCAAATAGAACTTTGCGCGGCGACATCAGAACCAGCGCGCCGAACGCCGCGCCCGCGATGATGACAAATTCGGAAGCATGCATCAGGGCGATAGGATGACCGCCGGCCATGATAAAGCCGCCAATCACCGAGCCCAGGACAATAATGACTCCGAGAATAACAATCATGAGGCAATGACTAATCGCGGTTAAACGCGTCAGGGTCCTGCTCGACGAGCAAGGCCTTGATGGCCAGGATGGCCTGGGCGTGGATTTGACAGATGCGGGATTCCGTCAGGCCGAAGGCCTCGGCAATTTCGCGCAGGCGCAAATCTTCAAAATAGTAAAGAGACAGGACCTTGCGCTGCATCTCGGGGAGTTCCTGCAAGCGGTCGGCGATCATCTGGGCCATCTCGCGGGTGGCGGTGCCTCGCCACGGTTCGATTTGAGATTCGTCGGCGATGAGGTCGGCGCTCGAGCCGTAGCCGTCGCCATGTTCGTCCTGCACCGCGTCCAGGCAGACATAGGAGGCGGGCCGGATTTCCTCCAGCAGTTCCTCATAATCGGAAAGCGAAAGTTTCATGGCGCGCGCCATTTGCGAGTCGCTGGGAATGCCGCCGTCGCGCTGCGAAAGCTGTTGCATGACTTGGGCGACTTTTTTGGCTTTCTCGTGGACAGAGCGGGGGACCCAATCCAGGCGGCGCAGCTCATCGAAAACGGCGCCGCGAATGCGCAGCCGCGCGTAGTGTTCAAAGGACGAACCGCTTTTAAGATCGAAGCGGCGCACCGCGTTGAGCAATCCCACCAGGCCGGCGCTGTAAAGGTCGTCCAGGTTGACGTGGGAGGGCAGGGTCATGGCCAGCCGTCCGACGACGGCCTTGACCAGCGGGAGATATTGTTCGATCAGGGTGTTTTCCGAGGCGCTGCCCGCGCCAGTCTTGGAATAGGATTGCCAAAGATCGCGTTGCGGCGAGGATTGTTCCTCCGAGACGGGTGGGGCGAGGTCGAGGGTGGTTGAACTCATGATTTATTCACTTTGGCTGGGAGGGTATGGCGTTCGCGCAGGGCTTCTTCGAGGCCTTTGCGCCAGGCGCCGCCCCACCACCGCATTAACAGGCTGGTGAGGTAAGCGGCGAGGCAGGCGTGCCACAGGCAAGTCGAGCCGGAGCTTTCCTCCGCCCAACTAAACAGGAACCCGACGGCAAAACCGAGTAGAGCGCCAATTAACAATAATACTTTCATAACAACTTCAGCACCGGACTGCTTAGCAGGTACGTTGCCAGCTTCATTTTTTGGGGAATTGCCGGGCAAAAATCATTTCCGCCGACGCTTCGCAGAGGTCTCCGGGTATATTTTGCCCAGCGCTGAAGTGTCGGACGGAGTAATTTGTGCCTAACACAAGGTTCCAAATTTTTCCCCAGCAGGACTCCTCGTCCAGATGGGTGATGACCAGGTCTTCGATCGGCAACGAGGCGAAACCGCGCAATTGGGCCAGCAGGATCGAAATATCGTAGGCGCCGTTCAGGACGAGATGGACATGGGCTGAACTGAATTGCTGCAATTGCGCGCCCAACTCCTGCACGGCGGTTGGGTTGCGCCAGTCCACTCCGGGAAGGTCGATGAAGCCAATGTCCTCGGCGAGCAGTTCGTCGTTGGGCTGCCAGGCCCGCTCGTGGGGCGCGCCCAGGATGTCGCAATAGACGCTGAGGGATTCGGCCATGTTGGCCGTCGCGCCGTCGAGCCGCCAGACGCGAGCCTGCCGGCTTTCCACTAAGGCAGCCTGGGTCAGCCATTTGCAGAGGTAGGTTGTCTTGCCGCAGCCAGCGGGACCGACCAGGACGTGGAGGGAGTTATGGGCGATAGGGGATGGATTGCGCCAGAATGTCGCCAAGACGTCCTGGGTGCGGGTGATTTCTTCGGCCAGGGAGGCGGGAGGAGACTCGCCGTATTGGGCGTGCAGGCGGTCGAGCACCTTTTGGGCTTGCAGGGGGAGGAGGCCGCTTTTTTGCAGGATCGCTCCGATGCGCCATTGGCCGGGTTTTAAAGGAAGCGGTTCCGCCGCAGGGGTTTCCGGGGCGGGGCGGTTTTCGACCTGGAATTTGATTTCTTCCAACTGCTGGCGAAATTCGGCCAATGTTTCGGAAAGCGCGGTGGATTCGGGTTCGGCTTCCGGCTCTGTTTCGGGCAATGAGGCCAAAACCTCGATCATTGGCTTTTGCCAGAGCCGGGCCAAGCCGTTGGCTGGCAGACGCCGGACGTTCAAAACAATCGCTTCTGGGCCTAACCTCGCGCGAATAAGGGCCACTGCCTCTTCGGCTGAGGCCGCCAGAAACGGGACGGGTTGCATGGCCGGGCTTGCGGTCATTCCATCGAAGCCACAATGCCGGCATTCATGATCTGGACGCGGGACGGCACCTCGGCATAAGACAGCACCGTCAGATCAGCGAAAGTGGTTTCAAAGAAGCGGCGGAAAGCCAGCCGAATCTGCGGCGCGCACATAATGAGCGCCGGCTGCCCATCGGAGAGCAATTGCTGGATCTTTTGCGAAAGCGTATCAACCACATGCCGGGCCAGCTTGGGTTCCATCATCAGGGTGATTTCGGTCGGCGATTGTTTTACGCCCTGGGCAATCTGTTGTTCGAGGCGCGGGTCGAGCGTAATGGCGTGCAAACTGCCGTTGTCGCCTTGATACGGTTTGACGATCTGCGAACCGAGGGCGCGGCGGGCGTGTTCGGATAATTCGTCGGGATTCTTGGTCACGCTGGCGTAGTCGCTGATCTTTTCCAAAATACCGGCGAGGTTGCGAATGGAGATTCCCTCAGCGAGGAGATTTTGCAGGATGCGCTGAACCTGGCCGACATTCAATTGGGCGGGGATCAATTCGGTGACGACGGTGGGATGGGTGATCTTTAAGTTATCGAGCAGGTTTTGGACATCCTGGCGGCTGAGAATATTGTGGCAGTTGCGCTTGACGGTCTCGGAAAGATGGGTGACCAGAACGGAGGCGGCATCGACCAGCGTGTAACCGTTGATTTCGGCATTCTTGCGTTCCACATCGGTGACCCATGTGGCGGGCAGTTTGAAAACGGGTTCAACCGTCGGGACGCCCTTGAGCACGACCTTGCTGTTGCAGGCGTTCATGGCCAGCCAGTGGTCCGGCATCAGTTCGCCTTGCGCAATGGGATTGCCCTTGAGGAGGAAACGGTATTGGTTGGGTTCGAGCTGCAGGTTGTCGCGCAGGCGGATGGGAGGCACGATGACCCCCATTTCCTGGGCGAACGTTTTGCGCACGCCGGTGACGCGGTCGAGCATGTCGCCGCCTTTGCGCGCGTCGGCCAGGCTGACCAATTTGAAGCCCAACTCGATTTGCAAGGCGTCGAGATTGAGGAGCGTCTCGAGTTTATCGCCGGCGGCGTTGGGGGCCGCGCCCTTGGCATTGGGAGTTCCGTCCGGAGCGGTTCCAGCGGCGGCCGGTTTTACCATGCTGCCTTCCTGGCCTTTCAAACTGTAAGCGAGGAAGCCGGTGATCGCGGCCAGGGAGAAAAAGGGAATCATCGGCAGGCCCGGCACAATGCCAAAGACCACCAGCATGCAGGTGAGAATGGCCAGCACGCGCGGATAGGCCAGCAATTGCCGGGTCAACTCGCTGCCCAGTTCCTCTTTGGCGGCGGCGCGGGTGATGAGGATGCCGGCGGCGGTCGAGGTAATCAGCGCCGGGATTTGTGAAACCAAGCCGTCGCCAATCGAGAGCAGGGTGAATCGTTGCAACGCTTCGCTCACCGTCATGCCCTTTTGCATGATGCCGATGGCAAAGCCGCCCAGCACGTTGATCAGGGTAATCAGAATGGCCGCGATGGCGTCGCCGCGGACGAACTTGCTCGCGCCGTCCATGGCGCCGTAAAAGTCCGCCTCCTGCTCGACTTTGCGGCGGCGAAGGCGCGCCTCGCCTTCGTTGATCATGCCGGCGTTGAGTTCGGCATCGATGGCCATCTGTTTGCCGGGCATGGCGTCCAAAGTGAAGCGGGCGGCGACTTCGGCGATGCGCCCCGCGCCCTTGGTGATGACGATGAAATTGATCAGCACCAGGATCAAAAAAATGACCAGCCCGACGACATAGTTCCCGCGCACCACGAAATTGCCGAAGGCCTCGATGATGTGCCCGGCATATCCATCCAGCAGAATCAGGCGCGTCGAGGCAATGTTCAGCGAAAGGCGGAAAAGGGTGATAAACAAAAGCAGGGTCGGAAACCCGGTAAACTCCGCCGGTTCCTTGACATACAGGATGGCCAGCAGAACCAACAAGGAGAGCGCGATGCTGATGGCCAAAAATCCATCGAGCAGGAATGGATGGATCGGCAGGATCATCAGCAGGATGGTCGTGAACAACGCACCCACCAGCAATACGTCGCCGTTGCGGAATAATCCGGTCAGGCTGCCTTTTTTCGGTTTCGTCGGTGCCATTTGCTTTCTATGAGTTCAAACTTTGTTCGCGGTAATAGCGGTAAGCGTTGACGCGGTACACCCACGCCAGCACTTCTGCCACTGCGGCGTATAGCTCAGCAGGAACCTCGCCACCCACCCGTCCGTATTTGAACATGAGGCGGGCGAGGGGGATGTTTTCGACGATGGGCACTTGATGGGCGGTGGCAATTTCGCGGATTTGCAGCGCGTTCAGGCGGGTGCCCTTGGCCACGATTTTGGGGGCTTTCATGGTTTTCCGGTCATAACGCAAGGCCACGGCGATGTGGGTAGGATTCACGATAACAACATCAGCCTTAGGCACTTCCGCCAGCATCTTGCGTTTCGTGCTGGCGCGGTGTTTGCGACGGCGGTGGGTTTTGACCTGCGGATTGCCTTCCTGGTTTTTGGCCTCTTCCTTGACTTCTTCCTTGGTCATCTTGAGGTCTTCGTTCGTCCGCCAAAATTGATACGCATAATCGACCGAGGCCAAAATAACGAGGGAGAGGGCCACCCGGGTGATGATTCGAAAGGACGAGTGGGCCATGAACTCGGCAATTCTTGCCACATTCACTGAGGAATGGAAAATTGGGTCGGTCAACACGCTCTCGACCACTCCGTAAGTCAAACCAATGATCGCCCCGAGTTTGAGCAGGCTCAGGCCAGTCGGCACGGCGGCGCGCATTGAGAAGGTGCGTTTGAAACCTTCCACGGGGTTCATCTTGCCCCAGTTCAAGTCCAGGGCATTGGGAGAGGTCCGAAAACGGGTTTGCAGGCCGCCCGCCAAAAGACCCGCCAGCATGGTGGCGGCCAGGACCGGCCAAACGCAGCGCCCGAGAACCAGGAGGCTGCTCACGGCATAGCCTTGCATGGCGTCCTGCGTCAGCGGCGTATCATGCAGATGACTGAGCACCTGGATTTGGGTGTTGGCCAGCAGCCGCCACATCTCGTTGCCGGAAAACATCATAGCGACCAGCGCCCCCATCAAGACGAAGGCCGTCTGCACTTCCGGGCTGCGCGCGAACTGGCCGCGGTCGTGCGCTTCGGACAGCCGCTTGGCTGTTGCATTCTCTGTCTTATCGCCTGCCTGGTCGGCCATGCCATTCCCCCCGGTTTAACTCGCGCCCAGGAATTGGGCCACGGACAAAATATCCTCCGGCAGCCGGCGCAGGTAGTTGATGATGTGCTGGGACATCAGTTGCAGCGTCAAACCGAAGACGCTCAGGCCGGCCAGGGTGCGAATGGTGAAACTCTCGTGGAAAACATTCATTTGCGGCACCGCCCGCCCCAGCACGGAGAAGACGAGCGAGACAATAAAAGAAACCGCCATGATCGGCGCGGCCAATTGCAGCGCGATGACGAACGTCTGGCTGGTGCGGCCAATCATGTCCACCATGAAGGCTTCCGATAAATGCGCCGCGCCCACCGGCAGGTAAACGTAGGTTTTTTGAAAGCCGGCCAGCATCCAATGATGCATGTCCATGCTCAGCCAAAGCATCGCGGCCAGGTAATACAAAATGGTGCCTGGCGCGGTCATTTGCGCGCCACTCATCGGGTTCATGGTGGGCGGCAGGCTCAAACCAATTTCCGCGCCGATGATGGCGCCGGCCATATCCAGCGCGTAGAAAATCATCCGGCTGGCGAAACCGAACAACAGCCCCACCCCGACTTCGACCGACATCAAACCGACCAAGCCCCATAAATCCTGCGATTGGACCAAGCCGCTGGGTAACGAAGGGCTGACCAGCAGGGCCATCAACGCGCCTAGGGCCAGGCGCAATTGGACGGGAAAATTCGCGGCCGAGAAAACGGGAAACACCGCCAGCATGGCGCTGACCCGCAGAAAAACCAGCATCCAGTTGGTGATCTCGCTCATCGTGCGCCTCACTGCACCATTTGCGGTATTTTTTGGATGACGGCGGTGGAGAACTCGACCAGCGTGCGCAGCATCCACGGCATCAATATCACCAGCAGCCCGACAATGCCCAGCGCCTTGGGCACAAAGGTCAGAGTTTGCTCCTGGATGGAGGTGACCGATTGAAATATGCTGATGGCCAGCCCGATGACCAGCGCAGTCAATAATATTGGCGCGGCCAAGGTGACCGCCTCGAACATGAGGGCCTTGAGCAATTCTGTGGCAAATTCAGGGTTCATAAGATTAAGTTCCGAAACTTTGGACAATGGAGCTGACAATGAGATGCCAGCCGTCCACTAAAACGAATAAAAGGATTTTCAACGGCATCGAAATTGTCATGGGCGGCATCATCATCATGCCCATGCTCATGAGCACCGTCGCCACCACCAGGTCGATGAGAATGAACGGCACGAAGAGGAGAAAACCCATCTGAAAGGCCGTGCGCAGTTCGCTGATGATGAAACTGGGAATGACAATCTTGAGCGGCAAATGATCCGGCGCCATCGGCCCGGTCTTGGCCATGGCCACAAATAATTCCACGTCCGCCGGCCGCGTCTGCTTCAACATGAAATTGCGAATCGGGATGGTGGCGCGATCAATGGCCACGTCGCTGGTGATGAGTTTGGCGCGGTACGGAGTCAGCGCGTCGTGGTCGATCTTTTCCCAAACCGGCGACATGATAAAAAAAGTCAGAAAGAGCGAGAGGCCGATAATGATCTGGTTCGACGGCGTCCCTTGCAAAGAAAGGGCCGAGCGCACAAAAGAAAGCACGATGACAATGCGGGTGAAACAGGTCATGAGCAGGATGATCGACGGGGCCAGCGTCAACAAAGTCATGATGACCAGGACCTTGATCGCGCCATCGACATCGGTGGGCTGTCCGACCCCGTTAAGGCCAATGCTTAAATTGAAATTGCCGTTGGTCTGCGTTTGGGCCTGCGCGCCCATCGCGCCGAAAAGCAGGCAGAAGACAAGGAACGGCCACAGCCAGCGCCTCGAGGTGGAGGAGGACGAACTCATTGCCTGCGTCCGAGAACGTGTTGAAACGCCTCGGCAAAACTTAAATTAGGCGCGGGCGCCGTTACTTCGGCTTCGCCCGCCT
>Ga0075522_10003724_pt1 | contig 11065 bp, 18 predicted proteins | sample NGEPerA_FD_74796 | JGI IMG/M metagenome (GOLD analysis project Ga0075522, IMG submission 74796) | Arctic peat soil microbial communities from the Barrow Environmental Observatory site, Barrow, Alaska, USA - NGEE PermafrostL2-A | ecosystem: Environmental > Terrestrial > Soil > Wetlands > Peat ... | reverse complement strand
ATTAATAATGGTAAAAAAGTCGGATCAAATAGTGGTTCAACCAAAGTTATTTTCCATGCTAATAGAATTGTGTCTAAGGGATTAACGATAAATGAAGAAAATTGGAATTTAATTCGGAAAGAACGGGCTACTCACAATACACCTAAATGGCATAATGTATCAAAACACTTCTCTGATTTAAATGAATTACAGGAAAAAGCCATCAATTATAACCATTATGTTACCAATATTAAAGTAATTGATACGCCTATGGATGTTTATTGTTTAACTGTTCCTGGGTTTGAAAATTTTGCATTATCTGCCGGTGTCTTTGTGCATAATTGCACCGCTCATGGTATTACAGGAGTCCTTAGATATAATCGAATTAAGGCTGGTCAACCTGATATTCCTCTTGCAAGACTCCAGCTATATTATGATGAAAGAGCTATGGAAGGTACTATTGCTTCGGATGCAGGGGCTTCTATCCGGGATGGTATCCAGTCAGCCGGTTCTAAGGGTGTAGCACCTGAGACTCTTTGGCCATACGATATTACCAAATTTACCGTTCAGCCAACACCTGATGTTTATAAGGCTGCAATTCTTGAGCGTGCTATTCGATATCAAAGAGTTGCTGTTTCCGCTCATGGACTCAAAGTAGCCCTATCGGGTGGTCATCCGGTTGTAATTGGTATTTCAATCTATGAATCATTTGAATCTGATGCTGTAGCAGCTACAGGAATTGTTCCTATGCCGGACCAATCAGAGAGTCAACTCGGTGGTCATTGTTTTATCGGAGAAACGGAAATACCACTACTAAACGGCGAATCGGTTACAATGAAAGATTTATCAGAAAACCATGAAAATAAATATGTTTACAGTATGAACGAAAATCATCGAATTGTTGCCGGGAAAATTATTAAAGTTTGGAAAACAGGGAATAAACCGTGTTTGAAAGTTACTTTAGATGATTCATCATCTTTCCTTTGTACGCCGGAACACCTGATAATGCGTCGGGATGGATCATATCAACAAGCCCAATTTCTCATGGAGAATGACGCTCTAATGCCTTTATATAGGAAAATAGGGAAAGACAAAAGATTCCCAGGTTATGAATTGGTATACAATCCTGAAACAGGAAATTACAAATATACACACAGATTAATGGCTTCCGAAAACGGTCTTTATGAAGGAGTTGTTCATCATTCGAATTTTAATAAGCGGGACAATTCTCCGACAAATTTACGAATAATGACATGGGACGACCACACAAAACTCCACAGCGAGAATACATTTTTATTAAATCAATATGCTACTAGTGCTATAGGCCGAGAAAAATCCAAAGAGCTTATGAATAAATTATGGGCCAATCCGGATTGGGCAGAAAAACAAAGAGAAAAATTACGAATTAGATTGCAATCTCCTGAAATGAAACAAAAAGCCAGTGAAAATCTCAAAAATTACCACAAAAAAATAAAAATCGGCGAAATTAATATAACCGATAACCAAAGAAAATCACGACAGATAAATGGCGCGAAGAATTTACAAAATCCTGAATATATTGCAAAAAGGACATTAACACGTAAAAAAAGATTTGAAAATGATGAAGAATACAAATTAAAGGTTCAACAAACCGCTAGAGAAAATGGTAGGAAAAATGTGGGAAAATATCAAAATCACAAAGTAATATCAGTAGAAAAGGTTGGTAATTATGATGTTTATGATATGGAAATAGAGAAATATCATAATTTTGCAATTGGATCTGGGATATTTGTTCATAATTGTATCTATCTCGTTGGATATGGCCAGAAACCAGGTTACTTCACAGCCCGTAATTCGTGGGGTGATACTTGGGGTGACAAGGGAGACTTTTATCTCCCCGAGGCCTATGTTGGTTCCTCAAGATATGGGGATGACTATTGGGTTATAACTCAGGATTCCTAAAATCTTTGATAATATAAACTAGGCCAATAATGGCCCAGATCAATGCACCAATTAATACCCCGATAATTATCGGGGTATTTTCATATGGAAGGAGAACCAAACAAATCATAAGAGCACAAGAGACCCATAGATAAAACTTAATCATCTTCTTACTTTCGAAAAATCACAAGAAGGAGAATAAACATCACCCAAACCCAAAGATATTACGCATCTGTGACTACTTCAAACCTTTCCATAAATTCCTCGGTTGGTCTTACCCAAACCTTATGATCCTTGAGTGAGGTATAAACAACCACGGGTTCCATATCTACTTGTTCATCATATATAATTTGGTCGTTTTTGTGAATGTCGCGAAACCAATCCTTGGCCTGCATCTTGGCATCATCGCAAAGTACCAGATAAAGGCCTCCTGTTTTTATATGTCGATAAATTTCAGTTATCCGGACGTCTTTTAACATAATTAACTATTAAAATGAGTAATTGACATGAGAATGACTAAAAATATCACATACATCCCACCAATTATTCCAAAGATTGCCCATGGGCCCCAAAATGGAGCGAGTACCCACCACCAAGACCAGGTGATCAAACCTAGTAATTTAAGAGTTATAAACACAACACCTAAGAGTCCAAAAACTCCAATACCACCGGTTGCAGCCGTTGTGTTAGTTGAATTTGACATAGTTTAGATTTCCTCTGTTGAAAAGTTTGAGTTAAAGAGATTGTACACGGGAATATTATAAGCTTGGGCAATCCTTAGAGCCTGGCCAGTACCCCCCGAAGCCTTACCATCTTTGGTCCAACAAACAATAAACTTAACGGGAGTTTTGAGAGTTGGACCTAAAATTTGGAAACCATTTCGTGCAATAAGATTCTGACCCCAAGGTTTTAGGGTTGCCCAATTCGGATGGAATTTTTTGGCCAATTCAATAGCTTCATCAGTAACATCAGAAGGTCGCCAGATTTTCTTCCCCGTTTCTGGTACAGATAAGGCAAAGGCTTTGTCAGCCCCGTCAGCGCCGCCTGAATATAAGAAATACCCCTTTTGATAAAGGAGAAATCCTATTTTGGTCATCTTGTTACAGATTGCCTCAGGAGTTTCCCTGGAACCTATACCAGCATATATGAATTGATTATCGTTCATTTTCTACGCTTATTGGCCGTTTCCAATTCCGAATATATTTTTCTCAGATATGTTCCAGCATACTCTAATTCCAACATGATAAACAACCAACCCAAGAACCACCACATAATAATTTCCTTTTTGTATTAAACTTAGTATAACATAATCAAGCGAAAAAGCAAGAGGAACCTTACCATTCCTCTTGCTTTCTGACCATCGTTGATAGTGACATATATTACACTTTATCTATGGTTAAAACGGTTTAATTATTTCTACTCTGTTTTAGAATCTCAATATAAACATTGGCTTCCGAAGAAGTTAGGAACATTTCATCTAATTCCGGATCGCCGCTGGTCAAATCGAGAGCAGTAGTTTCCGAATCTGGTGTAACAGGTTCAAAGATATATTCATCCTCAACAGAAAAATAACTCTTTTTAATGATTTCGGAATCGCCTTCTACTTGATGGGTTATCCTGGTTACAAGAATATAAGGATCAACTCGATAAGTCCAAAGTTTCTTCTCATATCGAGACCATTCTATACCATCTGAATCTGTCATAAAGATTTTTTTACGATCGATATTGAAAGTATCACGAACCACATAAACTATGGTTCCAATCTTTAACAACTTCAACGTTGAGATATCCATTATAATCTATCCCTCATACTAAAAGTTTCTGTGTCTCTCAGTTCAATTTGAACCATATCAACAATTCCGAAAATCTTGGATAATCGAGCCTGAGAATCAACTTTATCATCTACAAAATCTCGAATGGAATGTTGTGTTTGTTTCACGATAGCGTCAAGGGCCTGTACGGCCCTATCCAGGTTCCATTTGAGTTTTTCAACCTCAGACTTAGCATCCCATTCAGACTGTTGCTTTCTTACAGCAACCTCAACTTCCTGGAGATGCTGCATGAGTTCCTCAACTGAAAGATTCTTAGCCTTAGGTCCTAGAGTTACATGGAAATCCTTGAGATTAGGATTCGTATTTCGCTTCATATATTCGGCCGAAACCTTCGCTTCCAATTGAGCCGTTTCAATCATATCCTGGATAGTGTCTAGGACGGTTTCTTCGGTCCCAAGGATTTCTGAGGTATGGGAAATACGACCCAGATCATTTTCAAAATCGCTCATAATATAGCCTTCCTAATGTATCTATTGATTATAATACGGAAATAGTCACTTGGCAAACACCAAAACAACCAATAGCTTGGGCTGCACCTTTTGTTAGGTCCAAAGAACGACCTGAGATATATGGTCCTCGATCATTGATTCGGACAACCACAGATTTTCCTTTATATTCCACTAATAATCTAGTCCCAAATGGATATTCTAGAGACGCGGCGGCCATATCCCACTCATTGAAGATTTCACCATTAGCTGTTAAACATTTTTGGGGACTTTTATGTTGTTGGACACAAGTTTCGGCTCCATAAAATGAAGCCCAGATTGTCCTAGTATTAGCAGCTTCTACATTTAAGGCCATCCCGAGGATGAAAACAAACGCAATGAGAAATCGTTTTATTCAGACAATCCTTTTTATAAATATGGTTGAGGAGTAAACTATTTATGCAATCTTTTACCGAATATATAACAGAAAGTCAGAAGAGTTCCAAAGGGACTCCCGTTCTTATACAACAAGGACGACATTCTATACCTAAAAATTCTAAGGGGCAACCAGTTTTAATTCAACAGGGCCAACATTCCTTACCTAAGAAACCACTCAAAGAAGGAGTTGATTTTAGGAGGGAACCAACTCGACCAGGGGCCATGCCTGATATTCTAACTTCTTCCTCCCATGCAGTTGGTTATGATCCTCTCCAAGGTAAAAAACCATATATACATAAAGAGCATGTCCATATATGGAATGCTCATCCAGTTCAGGATTAATTAATCAGTAACCTGTTCAGGAAATGATTTCCCCTGTATCTTTATCTCGAATTTCAGCTAAGAAATCCGGATTAAGTCTCCAATCCTTGACTGCTACCTGCGCTTCTGTCAGTGTATTACAATCTTCTAGAAATCGAGAATCTTCATCCGAGTATGCACCCCAAATTTCATACTCAGCCGTCATTCGCATATCTTCAAACATCTTAATACTTTCCGGCTTGTACGTATTCGTTAAACAATCCGAATTCCATTGAGTAGGCCTCGATTTCCCAGGGCTGATCATAATACTCAACTTCACAAGGAACGCCGTGCCACTCGGTAGGACGCCGACTCAGAAATTCCTTCATTTCATTCCGAGCATATTGCTTTACATGGACCATTTCATGGGCCAGAGCAATCAAGAACTCAGGACGAGGAAGGTCCTTATTCATGTGGATTTGAAACTCTCGGGGATGATCATTGGAATCAAGCCAATTACAGAAACCATTCACCCGACCCATATCTTCCGAGTACTTGGTCGAAAACTCAGTACCAAGGTTCTTCTGAGAAACATTAACCAGAAAGATGCTAATCTTTCCAAGCAATCGAGGCATCAACTTCTTGGTATAAAAAGTGATAGCTTCCTTGATTTCCTTGTTGGAAACAGTCCCAGGACGACCAATGATCTTCAGCCTATCTTCCATCAGACAGCTTTCCTTGATAGCAGCACGTATAAGTGTCTCATTCATACTAGGTATATGGTGATGGGGGGAGGAATTTCAAGAGGTAGGCGGAAATAAATTAAGGTGTGGCATTTCTGCCACACCTTTGAATGTCCGAGCTTAACTAAAAACCAGCTTATGGGGCTGGAGTTGGATCGGGGGTAGGAGCCGGAGTTGGATCGGGGGTTGGCGCTGGAGTTGGTGCAGGCGTAGGTGCGGGAGTAGCAGAAGCTACAGCCGTTGCGAGCGCGGTAGCAGCACCGGATAGAGCGGTGGTAGCAGCTACAACATCAGCAGGATCAACCTTATCAGCCGTTAGAGCGGCTACCTGGGAAGTTAGGTCTGCAACCTGTGCGGTTAGAGCCACAACTTGTGGTGAGAGGTTATTAAGAGTGGTAACGGCATCATTGATACCGGCTACAACTACAGTAACTTCTGCGGTTAGGTCGTCAAATTCTTTTAACATGGTTTCTTGTTTCTCCTTAAGGTCTTGATAGTCTTTGTATTGATTCGAAATTATTTCGTGTAAAAGGGTCTTAGTAGATTTACGTTTAAAAATCAATTCGAATATGCTCATGAGTTTCTCCCTTTCACATCCCTATTTAGTATTTCAAAACCTTGGAGTATGTGAATGTTTAATGAATTTTTGGTTATGGTAACAGAGAGCAGAATTAAACTGCCATTTTCAGGTTTATGAGACCCGCGCGACACTCAGCGCCGCCCCTCTGTCATAATTAATATTTATTCGAAAATCCTGTTATGGGTATTATTAACTCGGATAAACGTCGTACACTTAGATAATTGTTTTAGGGTAGAGGCTCCGGTATAAGTACAGGTGCTTCTCAATCCCCCGAGTATATCCTCAACGGTATCCTTTACTTCACCCTTATAAGGTATCTTAACAGATTTACCTTCCGCGGCCCGATAATCAGCTTTGCCCCCATAATGTATATCCATGGCTTCCTTAGAACTCATTCCATGAAATTCTACAAAACTTTTAACTTTTGCGTTTGTTTGGCCAGTTTGATCCAATTCGATGCTAGTAATTTCTTGATTTACATTACCACCTTCTTTATGCCCCGCCAACATAGAACCTAGCATTACAAAATCAGCACCAGCACCAAAAGCTTTGGCTACATCACCAGGATTAGTGCAACCACCATCCCCAATGATATGTCCGCCAAGACCGTGAGCCGCATCCGCACATTCGATAATAGCCGACAATTGGGGGTATCCAACGCCAGTCTTAATCCGAGTAGTACACACAGAGCCAGGACCAATACCGACCTTAACAATATCTGCACCATTTAATATCAGTTCCTCAGTCATTTCACCGGTAACAACATTACCTGCAATGATAACCATATTCGGATAAAGACTTCTAAATTTAGCTACAAAATCCACAAATGTCTCGGTATAACCATTTGCAACATCTATGCAAACATATGACGGAGGAATCTTCAAAGATTTGAATTTGTCCAAATCTTCATTTGATGTACCTAAAGAATATGCATATCGACCGATGGATGTTCCTATTTCAGACATTCGGAAATCATTTAATTGGTCGAGTGTATGAAACTTGTGGAGACAGGTAAACAGACTATAATCGGAGAGAGCTTTGGCCATTTCCATGGTACCCACCCCATACATATTGGCTGCCATAATTGGAATACCAGTATAGGTTCGTCCTGAATTTTTGAATTTATAAGTTCTTAGCAAATCAACGTCTTTGCGAGATTTTAGGGTAGACCTCTTGGGACGAATAAGAACATCAGAGAAATCTAACTTAATATCATTTTCAAGGCGCATAATAATATTCCATAAATTTACTTGCATCAGGGATATTATTAAATCTAATTAACAATTCCGACCAGTTCGGTCGTCCAAATTCATATTCGATATTATTTTGTTTCGACCATTCTTTAAAAGCTTCATCAATTTTTAAATCATCTACTGTCAAATCCTTTTTATCCTCAGTATCAGCAGTAATCCAAGCAACACAAGGACCTTTATTAGGATCCGAATACATTTTCGTCAATAATCTAAAAGTTGGTTTATTGTCAATTCTCACTTATATCATCCTTAATCATTAAAGTAATTCCGCCATTTGTGAGCCCAACTATTTTTGGTCTTTGATTCCATAAGGCAATTGCAGCTTCTTCACTTCGGGCCCGGATTGTTATGGATTTTTTATCAAAATTATCTTTTGAAAAATCTTTACACCAATGACGCAAGGTAACACTAATAACTTGGGAAGATCGGCCCGTCCAATATGTTTGTGGATCAATTACAATTTCATCAGATCCACATAATGGACAAGGAATTATTTTATCTGTCATTTTATCATCCTACAGTAAAAACCTCTCCGTGGCAAGGGAGAGGTTATCTTTATTTTGGTAGGAGTGCTCGGAATTGGACCGAGTCGAGAACGGTTATCTGCCGCTAGAAGGATTATAAAGCCTCCCTGTGTACCAACACCCACTCCCAAAAATTTTGACATGTGAATTATCTTCCATAATATTCCACTAGCCCATACGCGATAATCGAGCACTCGGTGTCGCCGAGTTAGTTTTTTTGTTAAGGTAATGCTAAAACCTTGTAGTTGCCACCCTCACTCGAACTACCGGAGGCGCCCACTATATTTAACCACCACAGGGATTGGTGCTGGAAAATGGTTGCGGGCCCGCGGAGATGCTCCGGGCATACCATTGCTTATGAGACAATTTAGTCCACTGGGACTTGTACCCGCAATTTGGTGATCCTTGAGGGACTCGAACCCCCGACTCCTACGGTCGAAACGTAGCACTCTGTTCCACTGAGTTAAAGGACCAAATTAGTTGCCCCATTTTTGGATCGTCAAGCGGGTCCACATGACTGTTAATTTCTATTGCATACCTTTGCAGAAATTAACACCTAGAAATTGGTAATCTAGCACACTTTGAAAATGGTATCCGTGGTCAGATTCGAACTGACCCTTATTAGTTCCTAAGACTAATGCCTCTACCGCTGGGCTACACGGACATAAACTGGTACTGGATACAGGAATTGAACCTATGTAACTAGTTCCACAAACTAGCGTTCTACCATTTAACTAATCCAGCATAAAATTATATATCGTCTCTCCGATTGCCACGCCCCTGCTTTATACTCTTGCTTGGAAAATATCACTTGGTACCAGGATATTCACCTCATAATGGGAAATGACGTTTCCCCTCTGCCTCTGGTGCCACACCTGAGAATCAAACTCAGGACCTTTGTCCTACCAAGACATTGCTCTAAATCACTGAGCTAGTGCGGCATTATTTTTTAGGCTTCGAAAACTCAAAAACTGCTTCATAACTTTCATTATAGCCTGGTTTATCATAAGCGACATGCCAACCTACAGCGCGATAAATTGGTTCAATATCCAAATAGTTGCTGTTAAAAACGGTATCTCGGTCACAATTTAAAGCTACCATCAAAGCAGCTACAATCTCATCCTGAGTAATTTTGATTATATTACTCCCAGTAGATTTCCTGGCAATAAGTCTATTCCAAGTTGTAATCACTAACTCAGGCAAATCATTTAACTTTTGATCTGCAACTTCATCAGGAGAAATAGGTTTTATTGTCAAGATAACCTCATAATTTAGAAATGGTGCAAGACCAGCGAATCGAACGCTGTTAGCTGGGACTTCAATCCAGTGCTATGACCACACTAGCTCGCCTTGCGTTTAGTTTCTTTTTGATCGTTGTATCTGAAACACCAACTACTTTTGATATTTCAACATAATTTAAAGTTTTATACATTTCAACCAGGTCAAATTTGGACCAATCAATTTTCTGTTGGTGTTGGTGTGAACAAGTACTACTACAAAACTTAATATTACTCGTCTCTCTACCACAAACATAACAAGGATGTAAAATTTTTGTCCTAATATAAGAATCTACAATTTGGGTATCATCAAAAATTATTTCCATACTTTCTGTGGTAAATAATCCGGCATGATATTCTCTATGACAATTTGCACATAGCAACAAACATTTTTTAATTTCTTCAACGACAAGTTGAATTGATTTTGATTGATATTTACCAAATGCAAATTTTTTTAATGTTGGATCTTTATGATGAAATTCTAATGCTTGTATGCATTTGTTATAACCACAACGACGACATTTACCTCCACAAGCATTAACCAATTTTATTTTGGTTCTTTGTCGCCATAAAATGACTGGTTCAGAATGTTTATTCATAGAACTCTCCTATTATAGATTACTAAATCTATTTAGATAACAGGAGGGTGTTATAATTGGAGGACCAAAAGGGATTCGAACCCTTGTTGTGCTTGCGCAACTGGATTAAGAGTCCAGTACCATCGTCCACTCGGCTCATTGGTCCTTATATTTTTAATTTTGGTCCCCCGCAAGGGAGTCAAACCCTTTTAAACAGATTGAAAGCCTGTGGTCCTAATCGGTAGACGAGCAGGGGAGATATTCCTTATTTATACAACTATCATAACACGATTCAGATATTTAGAGCCATTAGTCTGAATTTCCATCAGAATTGAAATGAATATAAGAGTCTTTTGTATGTTGTTTTGGTGGCTCAAAAAATTCATTCAGGACTTCACCATAATATTTCAACATATCAGCCTCAAATGAACTTTCTACTTCATGCAAAGAGGATGGAGTTTTCCGACGTTCAAAATCTAAACGTTCTCTAGCTTCTAAATAATCTTCAAGTGCCTCAGAAAATTTCATAACAACCTCAAATTGGTTTGACTTGAATAATTTCCATGTCCCATGCTACAGGTGGCTCATTTCCTCTTTTAATACATCGCCGGTCTGCTTCATAACTAGCTTTAATAAAAGCATCATCTTCTGATTTTGCTTCAACGGTAACCTGTCGTCTAGGTTCAAAGTATCCAACCTTCACCACATATTTATTCATAACAACCTCAAATTGGTTCTCCTCACTAGATTCGAACTAATATAACTGGATTCAGAGTCCAGGGTCCTACCGTTGGACGAAAGGAGAATAAAATAGACGCGGAGTATATAGCCACCCCGCGGGGCTCAAAGCAATTCTAACGTCAAGCTTCGGCAGACGTGAAAGGTGCTACCTTCCAATCTAAGGAGGTCTATGACCTCAATGCGACCCAAACAGGACTCGAACCTGCATACTCCACTTACTCAATTAACGCCAGCTTCGTAGGCTGGAGAGATATTGGGCCATTTTATTTATTTAGGCGATCCCACCTGATCTTAACGGATTTGAACCGAACCTAACTTGAATAGGAGCATAGATACCACATATCCAGTCATTGGCTCTATGATTGCACTCCCCTCCGCTGGATGATGGAGTTAAGGGATTGCGACGGAAACTGTTACCAGGCCGTAGACTCCTAACTGTTACGACCTTTATAATACCCTAATTCCTGGTATTTGT
>Ga0075522_10003723_pt1 | contig 11067 bp, 9 predicted proteins | sample NGEPerA_FD_74796 | JGI IMG/M metagenome (GOLD analysis project Ga0075522, IMG submission 74796) | Arctic peat soil microbial communities from the Barrow Environmental Observatory site, Barrow, Alaska, USA - NGEE PermafrostL2-A | ecosystem: Environmental > Terrestrial > Soil > Wetlands > Peat ... | reverse complement strand
GCGTCGTGCCCGCGACCGAACACGGGCCCGGCGCCGTGGCTGCCGGTGTCCCCGACTACATCGACGGCCTGCTCGGTGCCTTCATGGTCGACCCACCTCGGATCTGGGCCCGCGGGCCCACCTCGGGCCGGTTCGGCGGCGAGGAGGCGTTCGCCGGGTTCCACCCGCTGTCGGCTCTGGACGAGCTGGCGTGGCGAACCCGGCTCGAAGGCTCGAAGGGTCGGCCCGAACGGGAGTTCAACGGCCCGGTCGTTGGGCTCCAGGAGCGCTACCGGGCGGCACTGGACGCGCTCGGCGCGGACTTCTGCCGCGTGCGTCCCGAGGAGCAGGACGCCCGGCTGGCCGCGGTGGACGGGTTCGGCGAGCTCTTGTTCCACCACTGCTGTGAAGGTCTGTACGGGGCCCCCGAATACGGGGGGAACCGGGACGGCGCAGCGTGGGCCGCAATCGGCTTCGCCGGTGACGTCCAACCCCGCGGCTGGACCGATGCCGAGGTGTCCGAGCCGTGACCCTCGATGCCGTCATCATCGGCTCAGGACCGGGCGGCTCTGCCGCGGCCGAGGTGCTCACCGCGGCTGGCTGGACGGTGACCATCATCGAGAAGGGCCGCAACCACCTGCTCGACCCCGGCGACCTGAGCCGGCCCTCGTCGGACTACTCGAACGACGAGATCAAGTTCCACAGCCGTCACTTCCTCGGCCCGGACCCACTGGTCGAGCCCCGGACGTTCCGGACCGGCGAGGAGGACGGCGACCGGGTCCACGTGGGTGAAGTCAACTCGGTGCCGTCCACGGTCGGGGGCGGGGGCACCCATGCTGACGGCAAGGTGCCCCGCTTCATGCCCGGCGACTTCCACCTCCTCTCGGATCTCGGCCCGCAGCCCGATGCCGATATTGCCGACTGGCCCGTCACCTACGACGAGCTCGAGCCGTTCTACGCAGAGGTGGAGCGGTCCATCGGCGTGGCCGGACTGGATGGCGCCAACCCGTTCGCCGGGCCCCGGTCGGGACCGTTCCCCATGCCCCCCGGCGCGCCGATGTTCGGCGCAATCCGGTCGACGGCTGCCGCGGAGCGCCTGGGCTACCACCCGTACCCGGCTCCGACGGCGGCCAATAGCGTCCCATACGACGGGCGCCCCGCCTGCAATAACTGCGGCTTCTGCGCCTTCTTCGGCTGCCCGATCCACGCAAAGGGCGACCCGGTGGCTCTGCTCACCCGGACCATGGCGACCGGCCGGGCGGAGCTGCTGGCCGAGACCTTCGTGTCGCGGATCCGATTCGAGGGCCGGCGGGCGACCGGGGTGGACCTGGTCGAGGCCGACGGGACCACCCGGTTCCTGGCCGCCCGCCACGTCGTCGTGGCGGCCGGGGCCATCGAGACACCCCGGCTCCTTCTGCTGTCGGACGTGGAGCACCCGGCGCTCGGCCGGTACCTCATGGTCCACTTCCAGACCATTGTGGCCGGCGGCATGCCGTACCGGACCTACGCCGAGCGGGGCCGCTCGGTGACCCACGTCCACGACGACATGATCGTCGGCGACGAGGGGTCCCGCACCGCCGCCCGCGACGCCGACCTCCCGTGGATCCGCGGGGGCCTGGTCGAGCACGCCGGTGCGGCCATGCCCATCATGGAGGCCAAGCACTACCCACCCGGCGCGACCCACAACCGGCTGATGGCCGAGTCACCCATCCGAGGGCGCCTGTGGGCCTTCACCATGCAGGGCGAAGACCTGCCCTACGCCACCAACCGGGTCGACCTCGACCCGTCGATTCGTGACGCCCGGGGGTTCCCCGTGGCCCGGATCACCTACCGTCCCGGTCGTCACGAGCTGGTGGCCCACGAGCACTTCGGGCCCCGACTGGCGGACATCTTGAAGGAGATGGGCGCACGGTGGACGGCGGTGACCTCCTCGCCCGGGCGGGGCAATGCCGGCTTTACCCCGGACTCGGTGCCGGAGAGCCGCCACAACATGGGGACGGTGCGCATGGGGACCGACGCGGCGACGTCGGTGACCGACCCGTTCGGCCGGCTCCACGCCTACGACAACGTCGTCGTGGCCGACTCCTCGGTCTTCGTGACCTCGTCGGGCTACGGCCCCACGCTCACCCTGGCCACGCTGGCCGCCCGCGCCGCACACCACCTGGACTGACGGAGCCGGCGGCGGTCCCGGTAGCCGGTCAGGCGAGGCCTCGGGTGAGCAGGAGCGAGCCGGCGATCGGGCCCCCGCCGTTGCTGACCGCGGCCACTTCGGGCGGACCGCCCCGTGCCGTTACCACCTGGCGGTCCCCGCCGTCGCCGCGCAGCTGCACGCACGCCTCGTGGATGAGCCCGAAGCCGTGCAGGCGCCCGCCAGACAGCTGGCCGCCGGCGGTGTTGATCGGCAACGAGCCGGCCCGGCTGATGGTCATTCCGTCCTCGACGAACGGCCCACTCTCGCCACGACCGCAGAAGCCCATGGCCTCCAGCCACACCATGGCCAGGATCGAGAACCCGTCGTAGAGCTGGGCGACGTCGACGTCCTCGGGTCGCAGGTCGGTCCGCTCCCACATCGAGGCTGCCGCGTCCCGGGCCGCCATGGTCGTCATGTCGTCGAACTGGTCCCAGCTGGGTCGGCCCCGCAGCGCGGTGCCGACCGCGTTGACCTGACACACCGGATGGGGCACGTCGGGTGTGTGGTCGCGGTGGGACACCACCAAGGCGGTGGACCCGTCGCTCGGGGCGTCGCAGTCGAACAGGCACAGCGGGGTCGAGATCATCCGGGCGTCGAGGTAGTCGGCCATGTCCATCGGATCCCGGTAGATCGCCGATGGGTTGTCGGCGGCATTGCGCCGGGCATTGAGGGCGATCTGGGCCAGCTGCGCGCGGGTCAGTCCGAACTCGTGCATCCGCCGCTGGGCCACCAGGGCGATCCAGTTGACGGCGGACACCGCTCCGAAGGGGAGCGTCCACTGCAGGAACCCGGAGAACCGGGGCACGCCACCGCCGCCGTCACCGCCGATACCCTGACGGCCACCGGCGCCCTGGGCGGTCGACTCGGTCACCGTCCGGTAGACCAGCACGTGGCGGGCCAGCCCGGCGCCGACGGCGAGGCAGGCGGCGATCAGCGCCCGCATCTGTCCGGGGCCCTCACCACCGCCGTCGTGCCAGTTCAGCCGCAGGCGGAGGGCGTCCTGGACCTCGGGAGTGGTCGGTCCGGCGAACCCGGGGGTCCCCACCCCCATGCCCGGGTAGGTTGCCAGGCCGTCGATGTCGTCGCGGGTGAGTCCGGCGTCGGCCACCGCAGCCAGGCAGGCGTCGAGGGTCAGGTCGAGGCCGGTCCGCCCGAGTCGACGGCCCACGGCCGATTGGCCGATACCCGAGATGACGGCCTGTCGCTCGAGCGGCGCACCGGACCCGGGGCTCATGTCCGGTCCCCGGTCGCTGGTCGGAAGAGCGGAAGGTAGACGTCCTCGCGGTGGTCGAACACGACTTCGACAGCCATGCCGGTGCGCACGTCGTCGGGGGCCACGTCGACCAGGTTGGTCATGAGCCGCACCCGCTCGTCCTCTTCGATGGACACCAGGCCGATCAGGTAGGGCCCGCTTCCCGGAACCCACTCCTGGACGTTCATCGTGTGGGCGACGACGGTGGCCCGCCCGCTCACTACCTCGGGGGCCAGTTCGGACGACAGGCAGTCCGGGCAGCGCGGTGACGGGGGATGAACGTAGGTGCGGCAGGCCCGGCATCGGAGGAAGCGGAGCCGACCGTCGGCACCGCCGGTCCAGAAGAATTCGTTCTCGGGCTCGAGTCGCGGCAGCAGGCGCAGGGCCGGTCCACGGGCCGGAACCGCGCCACCACCGGTTGCCGACCCGGAGCCGCCTGTCCCGGGGGTCCCCGTCATCCCCGGTCCGCCGGCATCAGCGGACCAGCACGTCGGGATTGACGACGTGGAGGGGCCGTGCGCCGGCCAGCAGCCGGCACAGGTCCTCGGCGATGATCTGGGTGTGATTCGCCTCGGTGTCGTAGGTGGCGCCGCCGATGTGGGGCGTGAGCACCACCGACGGGAGGCGGCACAGCGGGTGGTCCGGGGCCAGGAACTCCCCCTCGAAGTGATCCAGCCCGGCGGCGGACACATGGCCCGAGGTGAGGGCGGCCACCAGCGCGTCGGTGTCGTGCAGCGCGGCCCGGGCGGAATTGAGGAAGACCACGCCCGGGCGCATGGCGGCAAACTGGTCGCTCCCGATCATGCCCGAGGTTTCAGGGGTCACCGGGGCGTGCAGCGAGACCACATCCGAGCGCTCGAGCAGCTCGTCGAGCCCCACCGTGGATTCGTCGGCGTACGGGTCGTAGGCGATGACCTCCATGCCGAGCCCGCGCAGCCGCCACCGCAGGGCCCGGGCCACGGCACCCAGACCGACCAGGCCGACCGTCTTGCCGGCCAGCTCCCAGGCCCGGAATCGCTGGTAGGGGATGGTGCCGTCCTTGTAGATGTCCCCCTTGCGCACGTCGGCGTCGGCGTCGATCACCTGGCGGGTGGCTCCGAATAGCAGGGCGACCGTCAACTCGGCCACGGCGTCCGCGTTGCGTCCCGGTGCCCGCAGGACGGGCACTCCCGCCTCGGTTGCGGCGGCGACATCGACGTTGTTGGGATCGCCACGGCAGCTGCACACGGCCACGAGCGGCAGCTCGAAGAGTGGGCCGGCACAGCGGTCGCTCTCCACTACGGCGATGGTGGCGCCCTCGGCCTCCATGCGGGCCGCCAGTTGGTCGGCGTCGTAGATGCGCAGCTTCGGCTGGTCGAGCCAGGAGTCGAGCGTGAGATCGGCCAGCTGGCCGAGGAGGTCGAGCCCGGGGCCGCGTACCGCGGCGGTGACCAGCGCCTTGGGTCGTGCCTGCGGCATACGTTCGCCCTCTCCCATGGGTAGCGTGCTGACCGACCGGGACAGTACCACCGACCCGAGGAGGCCGACCCATCCCAGTACACCGAGACGAGCAGGCACGGGGGACGGCAGCGCTCGAAAAAGGGGACCACTGCACCATCGGGATCGACGTGGGCACCACGTCGGTCAAGGCGGTGGCGGTCGATGCCGAGGGGAGGGTGGTGGCCCGTGCACGGGTGCCGCACCGGGTGATCACCCCGACACCGGACGTGCTGGAGCACGACGCGCTTCGGGCCTGGCGGCACGGGCCCCGTCGGGCGCTGGCCCGGGTGGCCGCCGCCCTGGACGGGCCGGCCGCCGGAGTGGTGGCCACGTCGATGGTCCCCTCGATGACGGCGGTCGACAGGCGAGGGATCCCCCGGCTCCCGGGGCTCCTGTATGGGGACGTACGCGCCAGAGACGACGGCCCCGACGGTCCGGTGGCCCGACCTGAGGACCACGGGGGCGAGCGCGAGGAGGGCCGGCGGATGCTGGCCTGGGCTGTGGGCGAGCTGCCCGGGGCGGCCGGATATTGGCCGTGCCAAGCCGTCGCCACCCATGCGCTGTGCGGCGTGCCCGCGGTCGACTCCGCCACCGCCAGCTCCTTTGGGAGCCTGCTGCGCAAGGGGCGCTGGGACCGCGACGCCCTCGCCGAGCTGGGCCTGTCCGAGGGCCAGCTGTCGACGGTGGTCCCGCTCGGACAGCCGGTGGGCACGATCCCGGACTCGCCCACGGTCGTGGGAGGCGGGTCGATCGACGCCTTCTGCGAGCAGATCGTGTCGGGGGCGGTCCAGCCGGGCGACGTGCTGGTCATCTTCGGCGCCACCCTCGTCGTCTGGGTGGTCGCGGGGGAGTGGGTCGAGGTGGCGGGGCTCACCTCGTTCCCGAGCACGGTGCCGGACCGGTTCCTGATCGGTGGTCCGAGCAATGCAGGCGCCCTCTTCGTGGACTGGGTGCGCGCCCTCACCGGTGGTGTCACCGCCGCGGTCGGGCGCAGTGGAGGGACCGGGGCGGACTCCGACGTCCGCCCCGGGGACCCGGCGCGGGTCCCGATCTGGCTCCCCTACCTACGGGGGGAGCGCACGCCGTTCCACGACCCGCGACTCCAGGCCGGGCTGCACGGGCTGGACATCGCCCATGGGCCCGATGCCGCGGTGCGGGCTTCCCACGAGGCGTCCGGCTTCGTCATCCGGCGACTGGTGGAGCGGTCGGGGGTGCCGGCCCGCCGGGTCGTGGCCACGGGTGGGGGGTCACGCTCGATGGCGTGGATGCAGGCCGTGGCCGACGCCACCGGTCTCCCGGTCGACACGGTGGCGGTGCCCGAGGGGGCGGCGCTCGGGGCGGCGTTCCTGGCCCGGATGGTGTCCGGGCTCGAGTCAGACTTCCAGGCCTCGGGCACGTGGGCCCGGACCGGACGGCGCATCGAGCCGGATCCGGCGTGGGTGGCCGCCGCAGACCGTCGGTACCGCCGGTTCGAGGCACTCGGCCCGGGTACATCCACGCCGACCTAGGGCGGGGACGAGCGGCCCGGCGCCCTCAGGCGCCGTTCGGGGTGAATGCCGCCTTCAGCACACCGCTGCGCTCTGGTCGGGCCAGGGCACCCAGTGCCCCCCACCAGTCCTCGAGCGGGAACCGGTGGGTCACCATGTCGGTCAGGTCGATCCGTCCGTCGCCCACCAGGTCCAGGTAGTGATCGATGGCGTGCCGGCGGCGACCCTCGAACTCCTCCATGGCGAAGGCGTTCGATCCGATGACGGTGAGCTCTTTGAAGTACACCGGCGTCCACTCCCAGCGACCAGGGATCGCCACCCCGGTGTAGACGAGCGTGCCGCGCTCGGCCAGGACCCGCACGGCCACTTCGAAGGTCTCGGGTTTGGCCACCGAGTCGTAGACCACGTCGACGTGCCCGGGGTGGGACATCGGGAGCCCGTCGAACGCCTGGTGCAGGACGCCCCCCGACCACGCGGCCAGCGCCTCGAGTGCGGCCAGACGCGGCTCGTGCTGCACGACGATCGACGCGCCGTACCGGCGGGCCATCTCGAACTGGGCTGGGAAGCGGGCCACCACCGCCACCTCGACATCGGGGTAGAGGGCGGTGAGGATGGCGACGCTGGTCAGCCCGAGGGCGCCAGCGCCGAAGACGACCACCTTCCCACCGGGCGGTGGCGGGTGGCGCACGATTGCGTGGAACGAGACCGAGAAGGGGTCGGCCAGGACGGCGGCGGTGTCTGAGATGTCGTCGGGTACGGCGTGGAGCATCGAGTCGTGGGCGGCCATGAGCTCTGCCCAGGCGCCGGCGGCACCGGTGACCACGCCGATGTGGACGCCGGGACCGATGTCCCCCTTCGTGAAGGACCAGCACATGTTGACGTCCCCCACCCGGCACGGCGGGCAGGGTGGAGTGATGCCCCGCGGTGCGCAGCTGAGCCACGGGTTGAGCACCACCCGCTGGCCGATCTCCACCCCGCGGGCCTCCGGGCCGAGCGAGACGACCTCCGCCACCACCTCGTGCCCGGGCACGTGCGGCAGGGACGAGAACGCGGCCATCGGGTTGTCGATGTCCCCGTCGTCGAAGTCGCCGAGCACCAGCTTGGCGTCGGACCCGCAGATGCCCGACAGGATCGGTCGGGTCACCACCCAGTCGGGGTGGATCGGCTGGGCGTCGTCCATCCGATGGAGCCCGAAGGGCAGAGAGGCCAGGTGCTCCTCGACGTCGTCGGTGGGCACCGGTCGGGGCTCGGTCCTGTCGGGTCGGGCCCCGAAGACGAGGGCCTTCACTGGTCACTCCCGGGGGCTTGGTCGCCCATCGACCGCATGGCGGCCACGAATCCGTCGAAGTCCTTCGTCTTCATCTCGACCACCGCGCTCATGTCCGGAAGGTAGTGCTCGAACCGGGGGCTGTCGATGCAGTCGACGATGCCGGCCGCGACATCCTCGGCGGGCACGAGTGGTCCCGAGTAGTCCGCAGGATCGTTGCCGGGCTGGTCCCAGATCTCGGTGTCGATGGGTCCGGGCAGGACCAGGCGCACGTTCACGCCCGTTCCCACCAGGTCGGCCGCCAGCGACTCGCTCCAGCCGGCGAGGGCGAACTTGGAGGCGCAGTAGGCAGCCTCGTGGGCGATCCCGAGCCGTCCCCCGAGGCTGGACACGTTGACGATGGTGCCCGCCCCGCGCTCGAGGAGCCGGGGGAGCAGGGCCAGGGTGACGGCCACCGGTGAGAGGTAGTTGACGGTCATGGCCCGCTGGACCTCGGCCATGGTCAGTCGCTCCGCCGGCCGGCGCAGGGGGATGCCGGCATTGTTGACGATCACGTCGATCGGCCCGAGCTCGTCCCAGACGGCGAGGGCCAATCCGGCGGCCGCCGCCGGGTCAGACAGGTCGGCCGACCACCACCGGGAGTCGGGGGCGCCCTCCCGGCAGTCTGCGGCGACCTGCTCGAGCCGGTCGGCCCGGCGGGCTACCAGGGCGACGGTGGTGCCGGCGGATGCGAAGAGGCGGGCCGTCGCCGCGCCGATGCCGGAGGAGGCACCGGTGACCAGCGCCGTGGTCACCGCCGCGTCCCCGCTGTGCGATCAGCGGCCGGTGAGGTCATCGGCCGAGGATAGACCTTCCCATCCGGCGGGCGGGTGGTCGAGCCGCCAGTACTGCTCGGGGACGCTCGCCTGCAGGCGCTCCTCCAACAGATGGTCGCGCCGGAGCGGGGCCAACTGGCTCCGGTAACACTCGATGGCCCGTCGCTTGGCCACCATGTCGGGGACCACCGGGACGATCGCGGGCGTGGGCCACAGGCCAGCGCGGAAGAGCTTCGCCACCCGCCAGGCGAGGAGCCCGGGCAGGTGGGTGTAGCCACCGTCCTCGTAACAGAACCAGCTCGGTCCGGCGCCGTCGGCGCCGAGGGTGTCGCGGGCCAGGAGCCCCGCGTCGTGGGTGAGCACGTGGTCCGGGTTGGCCAGCCCCATCGGAAGGAACACCGCGGTGGCGCCGGCTTCGCCGATGGCCTCGCCCAGCGCCAGCGCGACGTCGCCCGGGGCCGGCCGCGCGTCGGGGGCGAGGTACTGGTGGTCGGCGAACTCGAGCCACACCGGTCGGGCGTCCAGGGACGCCATGGCCGCACGATCCTCCTCGCGGCGGACCGCCACCACGTCGTCGCCCGCCGTGAACCCGCCGGCGCCATCCCACTCGGACACCGGGTCGGGATAGGCCGGCGGTCGCCCGGCCAGGACGGTCACCACCGCGCTCCCGGGGTAAGACGACAACAGGTGGGCGGCCCCTAGGGCGGCGTCGTCGAAGTGCGGGGACACCACCACCACCCGGTCGAGCTCCCCGTCGTCCAGGCAGCCCCACATGCGCCGCGCGTCCATGCCGCGAGCGTACCGGCCGGTCGCGGGCCCAGCCGGGGGGCTCCTGCCCGCGGGCTCAGCTCAGGGCGCGCCGGTTGAAGCCGTACATGCCGACGACCATCAGCACCACCAGGTAGGTCACGGCCACCATGAAGCACGCCCAGGTGGCGATATGGGGCACGTGCGGGACCATGAGTCCGCGGAGCCCCTCGCTCACGTAGGTCATCGGGTTGAGGGCGGAGACGACCTGGAACCACCGGATGTGGTCGAGTGACGGCCAGGGGTACTGGCTCGACCCGGTGAAGATGAGCGGGGTCAGCACGAGGGCAAAGGTGACATTGATGCGGTTGGGAGGGACGTACGTGCCGAGGATGAGGCCCATGGCCGCGCCGAGCAATGACCCGAGCACCATCATCGCCACGACGGCCACCCCGGTGGACGCCCGCCAGGGGATGGACCCGAGGATCCAGACACCGATCGGAAACATGACCGTGGCGGCGACGAACCCGCGCATGGCGGCGAACACCACCTTCTCGACGGCGACGGCGCCCACGGGCAGGGGGGCGAGGAGGCGGTCCTCGATCTCGTTGCTGTACGAGAACTCGATCACCAGGGGGAGCGCCGTGCTCTGCAGCCCGGTGAGGACGGCGGCCAGGGCCACCAGGCCAGGGAAGAGGACCTCCTGGTACCCGGCCTGGGCATAGCCGAGCTCGGTGAGGACCTTGCCGAACACGAAGAGCAGGAAGAGGGGCTGCAAGATGACCTGGGCCAGGAAGATGGGGAACTCCCGACCGGTCACCATGAGGTCGCGCCGCAGAATGGCGAGTCCCGTGCGCCACGGTCCCCAACGGGCAACGGGCCCGGCGGTCGCCGCGCCACCGGGTCGCCCGACGCCCGCCACCGGTTCGGAGGGCGCGCTCATCGCAGTGCCCTCCCCGTCATGTGGATAAAGACGTCCTCGAGGTTGGGCTCGCCCAGGCGCACGTCGGTGAGTTTGGCTCCGGCCTCGGCCACCACCGTCGCCACCGGTGCCACGAATGGGGCGGGCTCGCCGTCAACATCGATGCGGTAGCGCCAGCCGATCCCGGCCGGATCGTCGAGCTGGTCGACGGCGCGGACCCCGGCCAGCCCGCCCAGCGCGATTGCGAGGGAGGCGGCGTCACCGGTGGGTCCCGGCTCCATCGTGCAGTCGAGGGTGCGCTCGCTGTGCATGCCCTGCACCAGTCGCTGTGGCGTGTCGAGGGCGAGGAGGGTGCCGTGGTCGATGATGGCCACCCGGTCGCTCAAGGTGGCGGCCTCGTCCATGTCGTGGGTGGTGATGACCACTGTCGTCCCCGCCGCCTTGAGCTCGGCGACCTTCTCCCACAGGAACAGGCGCGCGGCGGGGTCGAGCCCGGTCGAGGGCTCGTCGAGGAACAACACCGATGGGTTGTGCATCAGTGCCCGGGCGATCATCATCCGCTGGATCTGTCCCCCTGAGAAGTCGTCCGGCCGACCGTCGGGCCGGTCGGCCAGGCCGAACTGCTCGAGGAGGGCGTCGGCCAGCTTGTTGCGCGTCGCACGGGGCACGCCGTGGTAGCTGGCGTGGTAGATCAGGTTCTGGCGCACCGACAGCGAGCGGTCGAGGTTGTTTTGCTGCGGCACCACGCCGAGCACTCGACGGGCGCCGACCGGGTCGTCCGCCACGTCGACGCCAGCCACGATGGCCCGCCCACCGGTGGGCCGGATCCGGGTGGTCAGGATCCCGATGGTGGTGCTCTTGCCGGCGCCGTTGGGTCCGAGGAACCCGAAGACCTCGCCCTGCTCCACCTGGAAGCTGACCCCGGTGA
>Ga0075522_10003722_pt1 | contig 11067 bp, 11 predicted proteins | sample NGEPerA_FD_74796 | JGI IMG/M metagenome (GOLD analysis project Ga0075522, IMG submission 74796) | Arctic peat soil microbial communities from the Barrow Environmental Observatory site, Barrow, Alaska, USA - NGEE PermafrostL2-A | ecosystem: Environmental > Terrestrial > Soil > Wetlands > Peat ... | reverse complement strand
AGCCTGATCGCGGCCACGACGGGGGCAAGGGCGAGACGCCCAGCACCGGCAACATCGCCGCCAGATCGGACGGTGAAACGGTGGCTCGGGTGGTTCCAGCAGGTGCTGCCGCGGTCGGTCCGTTTCGAGCCGGATTTCGCGCGATCGGTCGGATTGGGGCCGGTGAGGTCCCCCCTTTTGGCGCCTTCACTGTCGCGCTGTCCATCGAGCACCAGCTCAGATCGACTCCGATCTTCTCGTCGTAGTACAGGACCATCTCGACGTGCAACATCTGGAACACCCCAGCCGCTTCCCACTCCCGGAACCTGTCGTAGCATGTGCTGCCGCTGCCAAACTCCTTCGGGATCGCGTCCCACTGGCCGCCCGTCTTGAGCCGGTAAACGATCCCGGCCATGACTCGGCGGTCGTCGTTCCACGGCCGCCCACCCTTCAGGTTGCGAGAATGCTCCGGGAGCCACACCTTCAGGCGCTCCCACACTTCGTCGGGTATGTCGGTGAACTCGGCTTTCATATCCAGCAGAGATCACGTCGAGATGCCCTCAGCAAGTTTTCAACAGGTTGTCGGGGCCCGCTCTAAGGTCCGCAAGACGGTAGAGGCTCTGAGAGTTCTACCCGATACCATCGGCACGTATGTCGAGGCGGAAGTGCGACGTGCCGCCGAGCAGCGGAGACGGTCTTGGTCGACATTTTATTCGACGCCAATCCGCTGAATGGGACGTCTGACCGTCGGAACACCAGCGCCCTCCACGTTCAGCGTGACGTTGCCGCCCCCGCTCTCGTAGACAACGTACTCTTGACCAGCATTGGCCAGTGCCCAACGCCCTCGCCGAGTTCGCGCCGCAAATACGTGTGGAGGTTGCATTTGCTGCGCATCTCGATTTGGCGGACGCGTTCACGGGTCACTCGGAAGCGCTCGGCAAGCTCGACCAAGGTCACCGGATCTTCGCTCACAATGCGGGCCCTGAAAATCAAACGCTCGCGATCGTGCAGAGCGGTGCCAAAACAAAACACCTTATCGTTGATGGCGTCAGCGAACTCGCGGTTCTCGAACTCGAGGTCGGGCCGGGAGCCGGCCGAAGCTTGCAGCACCGGCGAGCGCACCCGATCGCCCTGATCGTCGGAGCGCGCGGGAACGTCGAGCGACAGGTCGGAGCTGTTGAGCCGGCGTTCCATGTCGACGACGTCCTTCTCGCTGACGTAGAGGGCGGCGGCGAGCGTCTTGGTGTCGACCTCTGCGCCTTGTACGTCCAGCTTGTGGCGCGTTTTGCGCAGATTGAAGAATAGGCGGCGCTGCATCTGCGTGGTCCCGACTTTGACGAGCCGCCAATTGCTAAGGATGAACTTGAGGATATAGGCTCGAATCCACCAGGCGGCGTACGAGCAGACCCGGACGCCACGGTTCGGATCGTATTTTCTCACCGCGTGGATGAGACCCACGTTTCCTTCCTGAATGAGGTCCACGAGGTTGTTGTGGATGCGACGGTACTCGCGCGCGATCTTGACGACCAGGCGGAGGTTGGCGTTGACGAGGCGGGCGGTGAGGCGCGAGTCCGGTCCATGCGACAATTTCAGCGCCACCTCATGCTCTTCTTCTCGCGTGAGCAGCGGGTATTGGCGGATCTGCCTCAGGTAGATTCCGAGAGCGGAACGGTCGGACGTCGAGCGCCGATCCGCGGAGAAAGGCAGCAGATCGCGACTGTCCGCCCGTCCAGCGGCGTGCTGCCCAACGGACTGATCTTCGGGAGCGCGGTCATGACCTTCTACGTGGAGTTCGCCACGTGCTTCGCCGGGCGAGTGCGCCGAAATCGATTCGATGGGCGCGCCCAGTCCTGGAGAGATCGGAATCACGCAGGCCGAAGCCGTGCGTTTGACTCCGGGGCGCCCCTGATCCGCTCTCCTGCCAGTGATCACTGGACGCCGCATCTCGGGTCCGCTCACCGCGGCATGACGAATGTGATCATTTTGCATGACGTTTTGCGTTGCAAAGGCCGCTTGAGCTTCGCCGGCAACATCCCGCAACATAAGGGCCGTCGGCCGCCCCCATCCGCGGTGGTGGTTACAAAAATTAGACGGCGACTCAGCCTTTGGTTGCGCGCAAGTAACAAACGTCTTTTACAGGAGAGCGCGGGGGCTGGAATTGGCACGCAAGCCCCTCAGTTTTGACGGTCGGCACCATCGTTCTTTATGATAGATGTTCGACTCCGCCGGTGGACGATACGCCAGCAGAGCGCCTAAAATGTACGCCCGGTTGCGCGCGGCCGCGGAGCGGAGGTCGATCGCCCGATTGAGCGCGAACGCGAACGCAGCTCAAGGCGAGAGCGGCTCGCGGGGACCTCCTCGCGGAACGAATGCCCGCCATCGATCTGAGGTGCTGATCGCTGTACGCGAAGGGGTCCTGCCGCCGGCTCGAGCTCGCTTTCGCGCACGGTCGCCTCGAGGCCGCGCATCGCCTGCATTGCGTCGGGGAATACCGTTCTGTAGTCGATCCGCATCGTCTCCTTCTTTTCCTTTCAAATGGACTGACGATACCCGAAAAACTCGTGGTCTTCGTTGTAACCACCATGTCCGCCACCGACCTCGGAGTAGTTGACCACGAAGTCGATGCCCGCGATCCACTTGACCTGCTTGAAGCCGAGCTGCACCTCATTGCGCAGGCGAAGTGGAGCCCCGTGGCCGTAGGACAGCGGCTTGCCGTTCATGTCGTAGGCCAGCATCGTCAGCTGGTAGCGCATCTGTTCGATGGGGTGCGCGTCATAGTAGAGGCCCCCGTTCGGACCGTCGCCGAGCGAGTAGAACACCGCCCACTTGGCATCGGGCTTGGGTTTGACCAGGTCGAGCATGGTCTGCATCGAGACACCGCCCCACTTGGCGATCCCGGACCAGCCTTGGATGCAAAAATGCTGGGTGATCTGCTCGTGGTACGGCAGAGCGCGCAATTGCTCCAGAGTCAGCTCAACTGGATTCTCGACGAGTCCGCCGACTCGGAGCCGATAGCTCCCGAACTGGCCGTCGAACAGGGCCCGGTACTCGCTCGACTCGGGGTACTTGCCGTTGTGCCAGAAGTACGGCGAGATGTCCTTCTCCGTGTATTCGCCGGGCATCGCATCAACGTGCTCGAACAGGCGCTGCGCCGGACCAATCAACGCAAACCCTATCCGCTGCACCCAGCGCGGATGTCGCAGGGTCACGGGTGTCGCCGCGACCCAGGCGACCACCACCACCACCATGGACGCCGCGAATATGCCGAGCCCGACCAGGCTGCGGTCGTTCACCCCTGTGTAGATATGGTTCAGATTTCGCAGCGCGCCGGTGCTGAAGACCAGCGTCACGTGAACGACAATGAAAAAGAGGAACCAGCCGAGGACCAGGAAATGCAGGGATCGAGCCGTCTGGATGCTGAGGAGCTTGCTCACACCCCTGAAGCGGGTCGAGAGCGCCGGCGACATTCCCAACCCGGTCACGAGGGCGAGCGGCGCGGCCACGAAGACCGTGGTGAAGTAGGCGAGGATTTGCAGTCCATTGTAGGCCGTCCAGCTGTTCTCGACCGGCCAGTTCAAAGAGAGGTACTGAAGCAACACCGAGGCGGCATCGGGAAATACCTGCCAGCTCGCCGGCACCAGACGGCGCCACTCGCCGCTCGCAAACAACAGAGCGTAGAAGACAAGCCCGTTGGTGAGCCAGAGCGTGTCGGCGCCCAGGTGCCACCAGCGCGCCAGCCCGATGGAATGCCGGATGCCCGGCAGACCCAGGTGCTTCGGCAGGGTGATGGAATCCTGCTTCGCCGTCCAAAGAGGGAGGTCAGGTACCTGCGTTTGCATGCGGAACCACTCTTTCCCGGGGGTCGAGTGTCGCGTCCAGTACAGCCGCGGGTGGTCGGCCAGGATCTGGAGGCCCGCCCTGATGATGAAGGTCATGAGGAACAGGTTCAAGAAGTGCTGAACGCGCAGCCAGACGGGCAACGCCGTGTCGAAGCGGGTGGCGAATCCAATCCCCGGATGCTGCAGGATGAAGAGTTGAATGCTCGGCGTCGTGCGCAGGCCCTTCGCCAAGGCGACCGCCGCGAGCAAGGACACGAACCCGATCGGGACCAGCCAGAGCAGGTTGAACCAACGCGTCGCGCCGATCCTAATCCGGGGTGCGATCCCGAAGGCGGCAGGGATGGCGCCCGCCCAGGTCTTCGGGTCGACGGTCTCTTCTCCGACGGTTAGCTTCGCTCGAAATTCGCGCATCGTCTCCGGTGAGACGCGATCGGATGGGGATTGCGACGGACTCGTCGCTTTGTCTTCGTCGGTGTTCTCGGACATTCGCGACTCCTTTTACGCTGCCGGATATCGAGCACGCTGATCTAGAATAGGCTTAGGTCTTGTGGCTAAAGGAGGGTCGCCTCGGCGTCCTCCGGCGCGGGATAGCGCAGCGTGCCGTCGACCATGGGACACGCACCGGGCGTGAGGGTCGCCGGGACGACTTGACCACGTCCCATAATGTGCTCGACGCGCCTCCCGTCGGCCAACAGGTAATCGGTGATGATGCGGCGATGACAGCGCCACCACAGCGCTTCGGCGCACATGATCGCGCACCGATCAACGCGCGCGAGCGCGCGCAGCGCATTAAGACCGACGCGGAATTCGTCGGAGCCCGCATAATCAGCGTAATTTCGGAACGCCACGACGCGCCAGTACATGTTGACTGAGGGTGGCGCGCCTTTGCGATGATGCCGTCGGCCGCCGAGCGTGCGCAGATGCCAGTAACCGATGCCATCGGCGGCGAGGGAGTCTGGTAGCGTGTCTCCGTTGAACTGCGGTGTCGTCCGCGAGCGCGGGAACGAGCGCACATCCACGAGCATCGTGACGTCAGCCTGTCGCAGCAGCGCGACGAATTCGGGGAGGGTCCGTGTAGAGTGGCCGATGGTGAAGATGGGATCGCTCGCCTGGCGATTCACTTTCCGAGCTTCCTGAGCGCCGATCCCTTGTGCATCGCGATATGGTCCGTCGTATCGCTCTTGATTTCGTACTGCGGCTCGTCTCCGCTCGCGTGGACCGTGTAGCTCTTGAACTTCGTGGGCGACGTAACGACGCGCGTGATTTTGCCGCGCACACGACCGGCTTCCGAATTCCACGAGACGTGATCCCCGCGCTTGAACCGCTTCGCCGCTATTGGTCTCCTCGCGCAGATGATCCGTGATAGCTTACATGCAGTATCGTCGCTCGCCGCCTCGGCTAGCTGCAACTGCCATCCTGGATCTTAGGCCGCCGAGCGCGGGCCGCCAAGTCCGAGGGTCATTTGTCATCTGTTTCTCGATCGCATAGCCCGTCGCGCCCCACGACGCACAAAATTCAGGTCGTCACGCCGTACCGGCTCGACCTTACGGTAAGCGCGCTGCGTCGCATGGCAACGAACCTGGTGGACGTCTATACAACAGACGGTCGCTACCTGCGCGCGCTCGGTGGTTTCGCCGAGCCGGTCATCGTGAGCGTCACGCAGCCGCGCGCCGATGCGCTGGCAATCTCGGTAAACGGCGGCGCCGGCGACACCATGCGGGCGCTCGCGAGCGTTCGTCGGATGCTTGGCACCGAGGTCGACCTCTCGGAGTTTCATCGGCATGCGCGGGCAACCCCCTGGTTGGCGCCGCTCGCGCGAAGCATGCGCGGCCTCAAGCCGCCGCGGTATCCCGCACTGTTCGAGGCGTGCGCCAATGCGATTGTGTTTCAGCAGGTTAGCCTGCATGCGGCGAGTGCGATCATGCGCCGCTTGATTCTCGCGCTCAGCACGAAGGTCGAGCGCGACGGCGTGTCCCTTGCCGTATTTCCGAGCGTGGAGGAATTTCTTGGTGCTGACGACGCCGTGATCCGCACCGCAGGCCTGAGCGCGGGAAAGCTCGCCACACTTCGGCGCGCGGGCGAGGCGATCGCTACCGGTGCGATCAGCGAGGCGATGCTGGAGGAGCGATCGAGTGCGGACGCCGGCCTTCTACTTCGCGGAATCAAGGGCATCGGGCACTGGACGGCCGCGGTGATTCTGCTGCGCGGGTTCGGCCGGCTGGATGTGTTTCCCAGCAACGACAGCAGCGTGGCGGTAAACCTCGCACTCGTCGCGGGCGAGCGCGTGGACGCCGGACCCGTCGTCGAGACGCTGGGAGCCCAGCGCGGCATGCTGTACTTCTTCCTGCTGCTCGCGCGCCTGGAAGCTCGCGGCGAGATCGGCCGTACGTCCGACGTGGCGAGATAGCTACGATCCACTCGTTTTTTTTCATCGCGCGATTTATTCCAGATGAACATCGACCTCCCCGGAAATAAAGCTCCGCCACGTCGCCAGCAGATGGTGTCGACCGAACGACAAATACCCGTCTGATTCGGGGATCTGACGGACAGGTGCGATCGGCGAATGGGGTAGCATCCTTGGTCTGCACTCAGCGCCATCACGAATACGCCTCAACCGGTGACTCGGCACGCGCGCCGGCGTCGACGGCCCTGCGAAGAGCGGCCTCGACGTCATCGACAACAAAGTCGATGTGCACCGGTGTCCAGTGTCGGCCGTAGTCGCGCGTGACGACTGCGCTCACCGTCTCGTTGGCGACGGCGCAGTAGGTACCGAGCGTCGAATGCAGCTCACGAGGGATATAGGGTTGAATGCGGATGTGGTTTTTCATGGCTCGGGGGTTCTCGGCCAGGAGCCCGAAATTTGTGCCTAGGCGTCGGCGACCGTTCGGGAGCGGATCGCCGGCCAGAGGGAGTTCTCGGCAAGCACCCCCCAAAAGCGTCCAGAATTCGGCAGCCGGTCGGCGTTGACGGCGGCGTTTCGGTCCAGATCGAAAAAAATCGACCGTGTGGCCGTTCTCCGTCGACGAATTTCTTCGCGAGGTGCCGGTGCTATATGAAAAGACGTGAGGAATCAGCGACTTGAGTCGCTCGTGCTAGCTCGACGATCAGCGTAGCTCTATACTTTTCTCAACGAGCACAGCGAGTTAGGCCGGCGTAGCTCCGGCCCTTTATCTTGCAGTTGGCTCTATCCGCATCTTCGCCCTTCCGCCGCCATCTCCTCAGGACGCTTTTGGGGTCGACTGGCCGAGAACCCCCTGCGCCAACCAATGGCAAGGAGGACGAGATGACGACGAAGATGCAGCGGAAAATCAGTTTGGCCGTTCTGGAAACCGCACGAGAGACTCTGGAGGCAATCCCGCCGGCTCCGAAGGAGATGAGGGAGGTGGGCATCGGGGAGGTACTTCGGACGCTCACGCCGACGATCCGAAAGCTCCTCGCGAAGGGGTACTCGAAGACGAAGGTCGTCGAGCTCCTGAACGAACAGGGCGTGCCCGCGACGCTGACATCGCTGCGGGAGTACTTCCGGCTAAGGCCCGTTCGCCAGGCGAAAGAAGATGCAGCTTCGCCGTCGGCCCGCGAGGCGGAGGGTCGGCCGGCTACCCGTGCTGGCGCTTCGATAGAGAGCGGTCGGGCGGTCGCCGGAACGCCAGGCGGAGGTACTGCCGACGAACGAGCGGGCTCGGTGTCGCCACGGCGGCCGGCTAGTGCTCAACAGCCGGCGGAACATCTCATGGAAGGTTCGTCGGGCTCGGGAGGTCTCGACCGACGGCCCGCGAACGCGTCCTAGCTAACGGGACGAAGCGTCACGCCGCCACCTCAAAGATGGGGTGGCGGCGCCGGAGCTATGGCTGGCTAGAGGAACCGACCGACGGCGGTGCAACGGGTCGAACCGCAGCGGCCGCAGGTGGACAGTAGGGTGAAAGAGAGTGATCGATGAACGCTACCGCGGGGTTTGAGTTGGCCTGATTCGTCGCCAGTCGACTTGCTTGCGGTGCGGGCAGATGGCCTCGGCGGCGCAGACGTCCTGAGCGCGTCGAGGTCAGCAGACAGCCGACCACCCCGGACCCGATCGCGGTTATCCGGCGCGAAAGCTAGGATCCCACCCCAGCTCTCGGCGGGCCTTGTCGATCGCGAGGGCGGGGCTGGGCTCGGCGACGTTGTAAACGCCCGGAGCTCCGCGCTCGATGGCGAGCACGGCGGCGTGCGCCGCTGCGTCCACGTGCACGCCGGGGATGCTAGCCGGCGTTGCGTTCGCCCCCCCACCGTAGAACGAGCCGTAGCGCAGCACGACGCCTTCGACGGGGGCGGCGTCGAGGACGGCTTCCTCGAGTGCGATGACTCCACGCGCAGTGACCGCTTGCGGTCCGTCCTCCGCGCGGTCGAGGGGATCGTCTTCGCGGTGGGGCAGCGGGCCTGGGGCATAGACCCAGGCGATGCTTTGGGCAATCAGCCGGCGCACGCCGGTGGCCCGCGCGGCGGCGACGAGGTTCTGGGTGCCTTCCATGCGAAGGCGGCTGGTCTTGGCGCGGGTCTCCGCGATCCGATCGGGCTGCAAACCGCCGGAGAGATCGGTCAACTGATGGATGACCACGTCCGGGCACGCCCCCTTGATCGCGTCCGCGACCGCCTGGCGGTCGAACACGTCGAGCACGATCGGACTCACCCCCGATCGCTCCAGGTTGGCCGCCCGCGTCTTCGACCGGGTCGTTCCGAACACGCGATGACCACCCTGCACCAGCAGGGTCACCAGAGGCTTGCCGATTACGCCCGCAGCGCCGGCAACGAAAACGATGTGCACGCCCGACAATCTAGTACGGCCGCGCGGGCAGACAAGAAAGTCGAGACCACGTCGCCGCGATGACGGGCCCGCTCCCGATCGCCTGGGATCGCCAACGTCTTGGCTGGTCGTTCAGACTGGGTCTACCGCCCTCCCTGAGCCGCCCCACCCACTTGTAGCCGGTCTTGCGACTGACCCCGTGGACGCGGCACAAAACGGCGAGACTTTCGTACTCCGTCGCGAGCCAATCCTCGATAAATCGAACGCGTGCTTGCACTTGGGTGGTCTCTTTCCACGGCATCTGCGCATCGTCCGCATCGCCGCTGAAGTGTCACCCATGAAGTCGGTCTATCTGTCACCCATGAAGCCGGTCCGTACAACAGGCGACCCGACCCCTTCCCGGGCCGACGTCGAGCTAACGACTCGGCTGCGCGAGGTGGGCGAGCTCGTTGGGATTCTGCTTCTCGACCACGTAGTCGTCTGCACCGACGGGTTCATCTCCCTTGCCGAACGAAACTGGCGCTAGCGACGCCCGCGAGAACCGTGCTCCGGCGACTCGTGCGCATCACACGGGCGGGTTGCACCGCGCAACCAGCTCCGCAGCGGCAGCGTCGAGCGTCACGACGCTCTGGCGGCCGTCGCGCTCGCGCAGGGCCACTTTGGATGCGGCGGCTTCGCGCTTGCCCACAATGGCGAGGAAGGGCACGCCGGCATCATGAGCGTCGACGATTGCCCGCGACAGCGTCTGGCTTCCCGGTCCCAAAGACGCACGCAGTCCCTGTCGCAGCAGCGCTTCGAGGATCATCCTCGCATAGGGCGCCTGCTCGTCAGAGATGGGGAGCACGCGCACCTGCTCAGGGGCGAGCCAGGCGGGGAGCGCTCGCTGGTGGTGCTCCAACAGGATCGCCACAAACCGTTCGATCGACCCGAAGATCGCCCGATGAAGCATCACCGGCCTCGCCTTGCCGCCCCGCGAATCGATATACGAGAGACCGAAGCGCTCGGGCATGACGAAGTCGAGCTGGATCGTGCCGCACTGCCATGAACGGCCCAGACGGTCCCGCAGCGAGAACTCGAGCTTCGGCCCGTAGAAGGCCCCCTCCCCCGCCTGGAGCTCGGGCATGAGTTCGGCGCCTCGCGCCGCTGTGGCGAGGACGAGCTCGGCCCTGTCCCAAAGGTCGTCGCTTCCCACGCGTTGTGCCGGCCGTGTCGAGAGGGCGACCGAGAAGGACGAGAAACCGAACGCAGCGTAGAGCGAGCGGAGCGAGCGACAGAACCGCGCGACCTCGTCTTCAATCTGCCCCTCCTCGCAAAAAACGTGTCCGTCGTCCTGTGTGAACTGGCGTAGCCTGAAGAGGCCATTCAGTGCGCCCTGGTCCTCGTCGCGGTGGACGAGGTCGAATTCGGCGATACGGATGGGGAGGTCTCGGTACGAAGGAGCCAGGCGCTCGACGATCTCGATGTGGCACGGGCAGCTCACGGGCTTCAACGCCTCCTCGCGCCCCTCGTCCCCGAACACGAACATGTGGCCCGCGAAGTTCTCCCAGTGCCCGCTCGCTTCCCAGATCGGGCGCCGCACGAGCTGTGGGGTCCTCACCTCGACGAACCCGTCCGAGACGATCCGCCGTCGGATCGCGTTCTCCATAGCGTGAACGAGAACTAAGCCGGCGGGATGCCAGAAAACCATTCCAGGCGCTTCCTCCTGGAAATGGAACAGCCGCAGCTTTTGTCCGATTTGCTTGTGATCCAGAGAATCCATGGTCGTCTCCTTGTGGTGCCGGAGACGACCTCGAGGCCCGCTCCGGCGATTTGCCGGCGGGGCCTCTGTCGGTTCGTGCTCGCGTCAGGAACGCACGACGACGGCCCCGCCGAGGCGGGTGGTGGTCGTCGTGGTGGTCTTACGCGCGATCACGGAAAACGAACTTTACCGCGCTGCGGGTATAGGGTCCAGCGCTCCTCCGGTGCACGGCCCCGAGCGGGGAGAAAACGTAGAAGCGTAATCGGACACGCGCGATGGTCGAGAGCGAGATGGCCGACCTCGCGCGCGAGAACGGCCTCCGCTCCCGCGAAGTGTGCCAGGGCTTAGAGGACCCGGATCACTCGCATACACGCTGCAGGCTGACGGTGCCGACAGGCGGCCATGACGCAGCAGCTCCGCCCGCCATCAACGGTGGAGGACGCCGAACCGCCGCAGCACGACCGCGACGAGCAGCAACAACACCGTGATCACGTTGCCGGTCACGCGGCGCGCCCACGAGGTAGGTCGGGCCGGCCCTGTCCCCGTCGCGCCCTGGGTGACCGATCGGAACCCACCTCGCAGCGAGGTTAGAACTCCACCGCTCCTTTTCCCTGAGAGGGTGTCCTACAGGAGGATCGCGTGAAATCAACACGGAGCGAGGCGCCGGAGCATAAGGCGAGTCATACAAAGCTTGATGTCACTTTCACTCGACGCAATCGTTCGCTCGAATTCCT
>Ga0075522_10003720_pt1 | contig 11069 bp, 10 predicted proteins | sample NGEPerA_FD_74796 | JGI IMG/M metagenome (GOLD analysis project Ga0075522, IMG submission 74796) | Arctic peat soil microbial communities from the Barrow Environmental Observatory site, Barrow, Alaska, USA - NGEE PermafrostL2-A | ecosystem: Environmental > Terrestrial > Soil > Wetlands > Peat ... | reverse complement strand
GTGACTGCGCTCGGGGATCTCTTGGTTCGGTGGACGCTGCAGGAGGATGGGGATGCCGTCGACGTGGCCTCCAGCTTCGACGGCGAGCCGGACGCCACGGTCGTGCCTGACGCGCTCGATCCGACGCCCTCGACCGTCGACGACTAGTCTCGCCGGGTGCCAGAGATCGACCCAGTGAGACGGAGGCAGGTGCGATGACGATCGAGTCCGAGGGCGAAGACGAGGTATCCGACCGTGGCCACCTCGCCGGGCTGCAGCTGCGAGGTGCGCTCGAGGCAGTCCTCCTAGTCGTCGACGAGCCGGCGGATCCGACCGTTCTCGCGCAGGTGCTCGCCACCCCAGAGCCCGACATCGTCGCGATGTTGGAGGCGCTGCAGGCCGACTACGACGAGGCTGGGAGAGGCTTCGAGCTACGAGAAATCGCAGGTGGTTGGCGCCTGTACACATGTGCCGAGTTCGCGCCCTACGTGGAGCGGTTCGTCCTCGAGGGACAGCAGGCGCGGCTCACGCAGGCGGCGCTGGAGACGCTTGCCGTGGTCGCGTACAGACAGCCGGTGAGCCGCACAAGGGTAAGCGCGGTCCGGGGCGTCAACGTCGACGGCGTCATTCGGACCCTGGTGAGCAGGGGTCTCGTCGAGGAGGCCGGTGCCGATCACGAGTCGGGCGCGATCTTGTACCGAACGTCTCCGTACTTCCTCGAACGTTTGGGCTTGGCTGACTTGACAGAACTGCCGAATTTGGCTGACTTTCTGCCTGAGTCTACGACGATTGACGCACTTGAAGACGAACTCTCAAGTGAAGGTTGAGATGACGAGCTCGGATATCGGCCAGTCAGAGATCCGCCTGCAGAAGGTTCTCGCTGCGGCCGGATTGGGCAGTCGGCGGGCGTGCGAGGAGATGATCGCGCAGGGCCGGGTCGAGGTCGATGGCCAGCTTGTTCTCGAGCAGGGCAGGCGGGTCGACCCCGAGAACGCGGTCATCAAGGTTGACGGGATGCGCGTCACGACCCGCATGTCGGCGGTATATCTGGCGCTGAATAAGCCGCGCGGGATGGTCAGCACGATGTCGGATCCGCAGGGACGTCCCTGCCTGGCCGATCTGGTCGGCAATCGTGAGCAGCGGCTCTTCCACGTGGGACGCCTGGACGCCGACAGCGAAGGCCTGATCCTGCTGACGAACGACGGGGAGCTCGGTCACCGACTGACGCACCCCTCATTCGGCGTCCCGAAGACCTACCTGGCGGAGGTCGTGGGGGCGGTTCCGCGCGACCTGGGCAAGACATTGAAGGCCGGCGTCGAGCTGGAGGACGGCCTGGTCCAGGTCGATTCGTTCCGGGTTATTGGCCGTTCCGGCGCCCGGGTGATGGTCGAGGTCGTCCTGCACGAGGGCCGAAACCACGTCGTACGCCGCCTGCTCGCGGCGGTCGATCACCCCGTCCAGCGGCTCATCAGGACCGCGGTTGGACCGGTCCGGCTGGGGGATCTGCGCCCCGGACGGAGCCGCCCGTTGAACAGCCACGAGATCGCCGAGCTCTTCGCCGCCGTCGATCTTTAGGCCAACTTTTGACCGAGCGGGTCCAGTAGTCGGCGTCGCGGCAAAGCGGGGTATCGGTAAGTCGATAAACAGACTGAGCCATGTGTCGGCCTCCATGCGGCTGCGGCCGGAGCTCGGCGCCAGCGACCTTTCTTGCCCATCGAACGGGCGTTCGTGCAGGTCAGAGCCTTGCAAAGAATCGACTTATTGCTAAGTCACCAGTACGTGTACGTCTCGTCCAACCTTGCGAAGTCGCCGAACAGGCGGGTTGCTTTGTCGATAGGGCGGTATTGCGACTGACCGACACACCGTTCTAGCGCTTTGAGGCGATGTCACTAGCTCGCTATGGTGACCTCCGGGTCGGCCAACGCATGAGGAGCAACCGTGGCGGTTCGCGCTGTTCGAGGCGCCATCCAGGTTGATGCCGACGAGCCCGAGTTGATCTTCCAGGGGGTACGCGAGATGTTGGCCGCCGTCCTGCTTCGCAACGAGCTCGATTCGCAGGACGTGATCAGCATCTTCTTCACGGCGACCACCGACCTGACCTCCTGCTTTCCGGCCGCCGGCGCCCGCGAGGTCGGGTTCTCCGACGTCCCCCTGCTCTGCGCCAGTGAGATCGCGGTCCCTGGGGCGATGCCGCGAACGCTGCGGCTGCTTGCCCACGTCGAGACGCCGCTGCCCCGCTCGGAGATCAGGCACGCGTTTCTCGGCGCGGCTGCCGCGTTGCGTGACGACCTCCAGCAATGAGCACGGAGGGTTCGATGCCAGCCGGCGACGGCGAACCTGAGACGGATGGCATCCATCGGGTGCTGATCGTCGGGGCCGGTCTGATCGGGACCTCGATCGGGCTCGCGCTGCGGCAGCGGTTCGTGGACGTTGCACTCGAAGACCGTGCACCGGGACGCCTGGCGTTGGCGACCGAACTCGGTGCTGGGCGCCCATCGATCGCCGGGGAGCGTTTTGACGTCGCCGTCGTGGCGGTTCCGCCGGCAGCAGTCGCCAGTGAGCTTTTACGACTGCAGCGTCTCGATCTCGCTCGGACATATACAGACGTCGCCTCTGCAAAGGCTGAACCTCAGCAGGAAGCTGAGACCATAGGGGTGGATATGTCGACATACGTCGGCGGGCACCCTGTGGCGGGCCGCGAGCGCTCAGGTCCGGCAGCTGCACACGCCGATTTGTTCGTCGGACGCCCATGGGTCGTCACGACCACTCGTGCGGCCTCGGAGCAGGCGGTCACCGACGTCGATGCCCTCGCTCGCGCCTGCGGCGCCGTCCCGGTGGCGATGACAGCCGACGATCACGACGCCGCGCTTGCCACGGTGTCCCACCTTCCGCACCTCGTGGCATCGCTTCTTGCCGCTCAACTCGTCAGCTCCGACGAGGCGACTGTCGCCCTCGGGGGTACTGGGCTCCATGACACGACGCGGGTGGCAGCGGGGGATCCGGACCTGTGGACCCAGATCCTGCTGGCAAACGCTGATCATCTGGCCACTGCGCTGTCCGGCTTCGCGATCGACGTGGCGCGCACGGTCGATGACCTGCAGCGCATCGCCAGCGGGGATCGAGCCGCGGCGACAGCGCTTACCGAGACCCTGCGTCGCGGTGCTGCAGGGCGCGCAAGGGTGCCGGTGAAACGGGGCCAACCGGCCGCCGGGTTCGTCACCGTTCCAATCGTCGTGCGCGACGCGCCTGGTGAGTTGGCATTAGTGCTACGGACCATTGGTGACGCCGGGATCAACCTCGAGGACGTGCGGGTCGAACACGAGCCTGGCCGTGCACGCGGTGTTGTCGAGATCGACGTGCGCGAGGACGCGGCATCGAAGTTGATTTCGGTTATGCAGGAAGCCGGCTGGGAGGTCTACTCCTAACGCCGGAGGCGTTCTCACCGGTCGGGTCACTCCGCCGCGGCGGCTATCATGGCTGCTGCGCCTCGTCTCGAGCCGGTCTCGAGTCGCACGACCGAATCTATGTCGCCCTACGGTTGCGTGGGAGCGGCGCACGCGGTTACGGCAGCCGCGAACACTTTGGAGACAGACGATGCTCGCCGATGAGGCGCCAGGCCCACTATCTGGGTCAGCCAGCACCCCTACGTTGGTGATTGCGATCGACGGTCCGTCGGGTTCCGGCAAGTCAACCGTCGCCCGGCGGGTCGCTGCGGCGTTGCACCTTCGCTATCTCGACACCGGCGCCGTCTACAGGGCGTTGACATGGGCGGTCCTCGACAGGGCTGTCGAGCCCGACAACGTCGATGGTGTGTTGGCAGTTGCAGGAGTGGCGCAGATCCGAGTCTCGACCGACCCGCAGGCGCAGGCGGTGTCGGTTGACGGGCGCGATGTGGCCGCAGCGATTAGAGGGCCCGAGGTGACGGGCGCTGTCAGTGCGGTCAGTGCGATCCCGCAAGTGCGTGAGCGTTTGGTCGCCCTGCAACGGGCGATCATTGGCGCGGGCGGAATCGTCGTCGAGGGGCGCGACATCGGAACGGTCGTGGCTCCGGACTCGCCGGTTAAAATCTTCCTCACAGCCTCTCCGGAAATGCGTGCGGCTCGTCGATCCGCGGACGCCGAGATATCTGTCGGCGATCGCGACGTCAGCAGCGTCCAAGCAGATCTCGCCAGGCGCGACACGCTTGACTCAACTCGCGCCGCTTCGCCACTGGCAATGGCGCCAGACGCAGTGCAACTCGACTCGACGGCGATGGATGAGGACGCGGTAGTGGCTCGGGTGCTCGATCTGGTTGCGCAGCGTTCGCGCGAGCTTGCGAGTTCGTCGCAGTCGACCGGGCAAGGGGCGCGCACCGATGAAGCCTGAGAACACCGACGACCCGCAGTCCGTCAACAGCAAATCATCCGACAGTGAGATCACCGACAGTGAACTCCCCGACGGCGAGACGTGGGATAGCGAGGCGGACTGGGTCGGCCTCGATGACGCGGACGACGATGAAGCCGAGGCCGAGATCTCCGCCGCAAGCATCGATGACTACCTAGCCCCAGCCGTCCCCGTTGTCGCCATCGTCGGGCGGCCCAACGTCGGAAAGTCGACGTTGGTCAACCGAATCCTCGGCCGGCGTGAAGCCGTCGTCGAAGATGTACCCGGTGTGACACGCGACCGGGTGATGTACGACGCGAACTGGCGCGGGCGTGCGTTCACTGTCGTCGACACCGGGGGATGGGAACCCGCCGCGCTTGGGCTTCAGGCACAGGTTTCCGCGCAGGCTGAGATTGGCGCATTCGCAGCGCAGGTCGTCGTCATGGTCGTTGACGCGACTGTCGGTGCGACCGATACCGATGAGGCGGTTGCAAGGGTTCTGCGCAAGGCACGCAAGCCCGTCGTGCTCGTCGCAAACAAGGTTGACACCGCGAAGACCGAGTCCGACGCTTCGAGCCTTTGGTCGTTGGGTCTTGGCGAGCCGTACGCCGTCAGCGCGTTGCACGGGCGTGGCAGCGGTGAGTTGCTCGACGCAATCTTCGAGGCGCTACCAGAGCCGCCACCCGAAGACGGTATTCGAGGTGGCGGTCCGCGTCGCGTTGCACTGCTCGGCCGTCCGAACGTTGGCAAGTCCAGCCTGCTGAACAAGGTGTCCGGTGAAGATCGGGCCGTCGTCGATTCCGTTGCCGGAACGACGCGTGACCCGGTCGACTCGCTTGTGACGCTTGGCGGAGTTACCTGGCGTTTCATCGACACAGCAGGCATTCGGCGGCGCGTGCGTGAAGCCAGCGGCGCCGAGTACTACTCAAGCTTGCGGACGGCGACAGCTTTGCGTGAAGCGGAAGTTGCCGTCGTCCTGCTTGATTCGAGTGAACCCCTCGCAGAACAAGATCTGCGCATCATCGAGATGGTGGTCGAAGCAGGGCGCGCGTTGGTTCTCGCATTCAACAAGTGGGACCTCGTCGACGAGGATCGGCACGATCTGCTCGAGAAGGAGATCGACCGCCAACTTCACCATGTGGCATGGGCGCCGCGAGTGAACCTGTCCGCGAAGACTGGCCGCGCGATCGACAAACTCACACCCGCAATCGAACTCGCTCTCGATGGATGGTCGCAGCGTGTCGCGACGAGCAAGCTCAACGCGTGGCTCAGTGCCTTGATCGCCGCAACACCGCCGCCCGTTCGCGGTGGTCGGCAGCCGAAGGTCCTGTTCGCAACGCAGGCTGGCACGCAGCCACCCCGCTTCGTGCTGTTCTCCTCGGGCTTTCTCGAGGCCACGTATCGCCGATTCATCGAACGGCGATTGCGCGAGGATTTCGGATTTCCTGGCACGCCGGTTGAGGTGGCGGTGCGCGTGAAGGAGTCCCGCAAAGGCCGACCGCGCGGTGTGCGCAATCGCGCCGGACGCACCTCGTAACTGGGGCCAGACGCACGTCGCAACTCGAGAGCGCTCGCGCGGTCGAGAAGGCGGGCGCTGCGGGTGCGATATCGTCGGGCCTGCTCGGGAAACCGAGCGCCGGGATGTGGCGCAGCTTGGTAGCGCACTTGACTGGGGGTCAAGGGGTCGCAGGTTCAAATCCTGTCATCCCGACGGCGAACTGCAGCTCAGCGGACCGTCGGTCGGCATTGTGAGTAGTAGGCGGCGTGATCGCCCGCTACGCCGACGGCGGACGGGTGTCCGCGAAATGGCGCAACCGTCGTTGACCCGATCGAAGACCGGGGATTGGGCCGATCTCAGGCCTCTTCGCTAGGCCAAATGGTCTAACCGGATGGGCCTCTTCGCGAAGGTTGGCCCTGAACCATAAAGGCGTACCCCTATCCCGCCCGATAGCAACGGGGACGCACGTACCGCGGGGCCGGTCGGTGCGCACGAACAGGGAGAGCTATGAAGAAGAGGTTCGCGCTGCTGACGCTGTGCGCCGCGTTCGCCGTGAGTGCCTGTGGCTCGTCTCACAAGGCGAAGCCGCCCGGCACAGACGTGAACTTCAAGCCAGAGTTCACCTCGGTCGGCTTCAGCGCGTTCTCGGACGAGTTGGCCAAGAAGACGAACGACCTGCCTGCCTTGGAGCAGCTGTCCTCAGACACCGCGACCCTGGCGGCGGTCGAAGACACGGCTTTTACCGACGCCGACAACCAGGATGTTCCGCGATTCACCGCTGACTGCCTGCAGCTCAAGCCACTCGGCGACCGATGGACTGCGGATCTGGCGAGCATCAAGAAGAACTTCCCGACGGTGCTTGCTCCCGGTGCCTTGGACCCGACAGACGCCGAAACCACCCTGGCCGAATTGCTCGCCGGATGTGCTCCGTTCATGGGGTCGCCCTCACCGTCTCCCGTCGGCTAGCTCGCCGCCCAGCCTGCCGCCGGGTTTGGTCGAAAGGCCTGAGGGAAGTAGTCCGGTGACGGTGGGTGTGGATTATGTCAATCTCCACCACCTCGACCGGCATGATTGTGAGCCGAGAACAGGCGGGCAGTAAGCCATGACTGATGCGGCTCAAAACAGCCAGGCATTGCGAGATGCCGTACGTGCAGGTTCCGAGCTCCTCGAAGCTCAAGAAGCGGGCGCGTCGGCGACCATATTGGCCGAGCTCATCAAGGTCCGCAGCTCCGCCGATGCCCGGGTCGACTCTTTGCGCCGCAGGGTCGGCTAGCGGGGCGCAGGGTCGGCTAGCGAGCCGCACGGTTGGCTAGCGAGGCGTCGGTCGGGCGTACTGTCACCCGCCTAAGCTGATCCCGAGCAAAACGGACGGCGGGCCGCGGAAGGACGTCGGGTGAGCGTCGGGGTGACAGTCGAACAGGCAGCGTCGGATCGTGTTCTGACCGTGCCCAATGCGCTGAGCTTCCTGCGACTCCTTGGGGTCCCCCTGTTCTTGTGGTTGGCACTAGGCCCAAAGGCTGACGGTTGGGCGATCGTGGTCCTCGGCATCAGCAGCTTCACCGACTGGCTTGACGGCAAACTTGCGCGGCTCCTGCACCAGACGAGCCGACTCGGCCAGCTCCTCGATCCCGCGGCCGATCGCCTCTACATCTTCGCAACCGTGCTGGCACTGTCACTGCGCCACATCATGCCGTGGTGGTTGGCCGGCGTGCTGATCGCCCGCGACATCGTCCTCGCCGGATTCCTGCCCGTCTTAAAGAGACATGGGTATGGGCCATTGCCAGTTCACTACCTCGGCAAGGCGGCGACGTTCAACCTGTTGTACGCACTCCCACTGTTGCTTCTCGGTGACGGACACGAGACCGTCAACCACGTGGCAAGGATTATCGGCTGGGCATTCGCCATCTGGGGCACCGCGCTCTACTGGTGGGCCGGTGGCCTCTACGCCCTGCAGGTCCGGCAACTCGTGCGCGCCGATCGATTCGGCGTGCCGTCGGTGCCGGGTGGCCTTGATCACGTCGAAGGGGCGGCCGTATGACTGCCTGCGCGCACCCGGGTTCCCCTCCAGGTGCCGGCATGAAAGCCGTGGTGATGGCCGGCGGCGAAGGCACCCGCCTGCGGCCGATGACCGCGAACCAGCCGAAGCCGCTGCTCCCCGTCGTGAACCGCCCGATCATGGAACATGTGCTGCGGTTGTTGCGCAGGCACGGGTTCACCGACACCGTCGTCACGGTGCAATTCCTCGCGTCGTTGATCCGAAACTACTTCGGGGACGGCGATGAGCTGGGGATGAATCTCCAGTACGCCACGGAGGAGAAGCCTCTCGGCACTGCGGGCAGCGTGAAGAACGCCGAGGCGGAGCTGCGTGACAGTCGGTTTGTCGTTATCTCCGGCGATGCGTTGACTGACATCGACCTGACCGCGATGGCGCGCTTCCACGAGGCCAACAACGCACTTGTCACCGTTGCTCTCAAGCGAGTGCCAAACCCGCTCGAGTTCGGCATCGTGAACACCGCCGATGACGGCCGCATCGAGCGCTTCCTCGAGAAGCCGACGTGGGGACAGGTGTTTTCCGACACAGCGAACACCGGCATTTACATCATGGAGCCGGAGATCTTCAAGTACGTGGCAGCCGGCGAATCCGTCGACTGGTCGCAAGACGTCTTTCCGAAGCTGCTCGATCTCGGTGCACCGGTCTTCGGTTATGTGGCAGACGCGTACTGGGAAGACGTCGGCACGCTGGAAAGCCTTCTCCAGGTGCAGGCTGACGTGCTGAACCGGCAGGTCGATATCGACATCGAGGGCTTCGAGATGATGCCGGGTGTCTGGGTCTGCGAGGGCGCCGAGGTCGATCCCGAAGCGATCCTGAAAGGCCCGCTGTACATCGGCGATTACGCAAAGGTCGAAGGCGGCGCCGAACTGCGTGAATACACGGTTCTGGGCAGCAACGTTGTCGTGAAGAGCGGCGCGTTCTTGCATCGTGCGGTGGTGCACGACAACGTGTTCATCGGATCCCAGGTGAACCTGCGTGGCTGCATCATCGGCAAGAACACCGACATCATGCGTGGCGCGCGGATCGAAGAGGGGGCCGTCGTCGGCGACGAATGCGTCGTCGAGGAGGAGGCCTACATCTCAGCCGGCGTGAAGGTCTATCCGTTCAAGACCATCGAAGCTGGCGCTCTCGTGAATACCAGCGTGATCTGGGAATCGCGAGGACAGCGCAACCTGTTCGGGCCCCGCGGCGTCTCCGGGCTCGTCAACGTCGAGATCACGCCCGAACTCGCCGTCCGGTTGGCTTCTGCCTATGCGACGACGCTGAAGAAGGGTGACGTCGTCACCACCGCGCGTGACGTGTCGCGAGCAGCCCGGGCATTGAAGCGAGCCGTCATCAGCGCGTTGACCGCGAGCGCGATCAATGTGCGCGACCTCGAAGCCGCGCCAGCGCCGGTGACCCGCTTCGAGATCGCGCATAGCGATTCGGCAGGCGGCATCATGATCCGGACCACACCAGGTGACGCGCAAAGTGTTGACATCAGCTTCCTCGATGAACGCGGGGCCGATCTGTCGCAGGGAGCTCGGCGCAAGCTCGAGCGGGTGTTCTCACGCCAGGAGTTCCGGCGTGCGTTCCCAGGTGAAATTGCCGACTTGACCAACCCGTCGCGCACGCTCGAGGACTACTCCCAAGAGGTGATGCGATGCGTCGACACCACGGGTGTGCTCGACGCTGGCCTGAAGGTCGTCATCGATACCGCAGGCGGCACGGCCGCCTTGGTGTTGCCGACGTTGCTCGGGCGGATCGGCATCGACGTACTAACCGTCAACAACCGGCTCGACGAATCCTCTCCGACCGAGACCGTCGCTGAGCACATGCGGGCACTGGAACGGCTCGGTGAGCTGGTTGCGTCTTCGCGAGCCGCGTTCGGCGTCCGATTCGATCCGGTGGGGGAGCGGATGTCGCTCGTCGACGAGCGAGGCGTCATCGTGCACGACGATCGGGCGCTGCTCGTCTTGATGGACCTCGTCGCAGCGGAGCTGCACTCGGGCAGCATCGCGATACCGATCACGACTACCCGCATTGCCGAGGACGTCGCGCGGTTCCATCACGTGACCACCCGCTGGGCTCCTACGTCTCCCGACGAGCTCACCAAGGCCGCTGGCTTCGAAGATGCCATCTTCGCGGGCGACGGCAGAGGTGGTTACGTCATTCCCGAGTTCAATACAGCGATCGACGGCATCGCCGCGTTCGTGCGCCTCACCGGTCTCGTAGCGCGCACGAAGCTGACGCTGAGTCAGATCGATGCCCGCATTCCGCAGGCGCACGTGCTTCGCCGCTCGGTGCCAACACCGTGGGCGGCGAAGGGCATGGTCATGCGCTCGGTCGTCGAAGCCGCAGGTGATCGTGAGCTCGACACGACCGACGGTGTTCGGGTCGTCGAAGATGATGGTCGCTGGGTTCTCGTGCTGCCCGATCCGGCCGAGGCGACGACGCACCTGTGGGCAGAAGGCCCGGACGCCGACTCGGCTACCGAGTTGCTCGAGGAATGGGCCAGTGTGGTCGAGGGGGCCGGCACCTGACCAGCAGCTCACCGGGGGAGCCAGTTCGCCGACCCGACGCATCGATGTCGATCCTGGTTGATCTGATGGCCAACGCTGTCGACGAGGGATATGCAACAGCGGCGGCTCGCCGCGGCACACAGCCGGTACCAACCGCCGTCCCATCGACCGCTGTCCCGGGTAAACAGCTGGGGCTGCGAGGCCGCGCCGCAATCGGCGCGGCGGTGGCTCTCGCCCTCGCTGGTGCCTTGTTCGCCACTGCTGCGGTCGCGACCCATCGGGGGAACGCGGCCGCGAACCGTGACCGGAAGCAACTCGTGGCGCAGGTGACATTGCAAACGGCCGCTACCGATGCGCTCGAGCGCCAGGTTTCCACGCTCTCAACGCAGGTGAGCAACGCGCGAACCTCCGCGCTCTCGCTCACAGGTCGCGGCGCGAGTCTGCTGTCGCAGATCAAGGAGCTTGAACCGGTCGACGGTGCCGTCCCCGTCGTAGGCACCGGCGTCCGGGTCACTCTCGATGACGCGCCGTCCTCACACGCTGCCGGCAGCGACGGCTCTGGGGTGATCGTCGACAGCGACCTACGGGCGGCGGTCAACGGCCTGTTCATCGCGGGCGCCCAGGCGGTCAGCATCAACGGTCAGCGACTGACGGCCCAGACCGCGATCAGGGAGGC
>Ga0075522_10003718_pt1 | contig 11071 bp, 10 predicted proteins | sample NGEPerA_FD_74796 | JGI IMG/M metagenome (GOLD analysis project Ga0075522, IMG submission 74796) | Arctic peat soil microbial communities from the Barrow Environmental Observatory site, Barrow, Alaska, USA - NGEE PermafrostL2-A | ecosystem: Environmental > Terrestrial > Soil > Wetlands > Peat ... | reverse complement strand
ACGTAGCGTGGAAACGAGAGCGCCGTCGCCTGTGTGGGTTGCGCGCTGACGAGCGCCGCGTGCTCTTCGAGCCAGCGCCCATAGAGCGACGATCCGTCGCGAACGAGGTCGCGCTGGCGTGCGAGCAGTGCTCTGCGCCGTTCCGGCGCGAGCGCCCGCTCCGCGAGAAAGACGCTCGGCAGCGCGGTGGAGATGACTGCGTACTCGTGCCTGCGCCACAGCGCGTCGGCAAGCGGTTGCGGCGCCACGACCCACCCGATGCGCAGCCCGCAGAGCCCATACGCCTTCGAGAGGCTGTTCACGCAGACCGCGCGAGGGTGGGCGCCCCAGAACGACTGCGTCTCCACGCCGTCGCGCTCGGAGCCGCGGTAGACCTCGTCCGCGAGGAGCCAGCAGCCGGTCGTCTCGACGACGTCGAGGATCGCGGCGCGTGCATCGGAAGTGAGGATCGTGCCGGTCGGATTGTTCGGGTTCACGACGGCGAGGAGCTTCGTCTGCGGCCCGACACTCGCACGCAACTCGTCGAGATCCAGTTCCCAGTGGTTCTCCTCGCGCAGTTGCACGACGTCGACCGCGCAGCCGAGATTCTCCGCGAGGCCCCGCACCTGGCGATACCCGGGCTCGATGACCGTGACCCGGTCGCCGGGCTCGAGCAGCGTCTGGCAGACGAGGGCGTTCGCCTCCGACGCGCCGACGGTCACGAGGACCTCGTCCTCGGCCGGCGGAGGGGCATACGTCTGGGCGATCCGCGCGCGCAGCAGGGCCGTGCCGTTGACCTCGGGATAGAAGAGCTCGAGACCCGCGAGCTCCTCGAGCTCCCCGGCATCGAGGAGCAGCCCGAGCGGCGCACAGCGCACGGCGCTGTCGGCGAGGTTCAGCTCCACCTGGTGCTCGTGGAGCGACTGCCAGTGCTCCATCTCGAATGGCCGAAACGTCGAGGTCGCAGCGCTCACAGCTCGATTGTCCGTCCGAGCCCTGCGCCGGCGGCGCGGCGCATCACTTCGGCGGCGACTGCGGCGTCCTGTACTCCGACACCGCAGAGGTCGGCGATGGTGATCTGCGTCGCGGCGGTGCGTCCGCCGGCATCACCTGTGACGATCGCTCCGAGCGCTATCACCTGGTCGTGCTCGATCGCGCCGGCCTCGAGCGCATGGTGCACCTCGCCGTTTGCGGCTGCCACCGGCGGATGGTCGGCGACGACGAGGTCGGCTCTGCCGAGGAGCGCGGCCTCGAGTTCTTGCTTCTCGCTGAAGTCCGAGCCCATCGCGGTGATGTGCGTCCCGGGTTGCACCCACTCGGCAAAGACGATCGGCTCGCGCGAAGGGGTCGTGGTGACGACGAGCTGCGAGCCGCGAACGGCGCTCTCGACGTCCGCTGCGACGGAGATGTCGATGTCGTGCGTCGCGCGCATCTCGCTTGCGTACGCGTCCGCGCCGCTGCGTGAGGCGACGACGACGCGCTGCGGCCTGCGGACGCCGAGCAGCGCTTCGAGCTGGTACCTCGCCTGGCCTCCTGCACCGACGATCGCCGCCTGCTCCACGTCTGTGGGCGCGAGCAGATCTGCCGCGAGCGCGCCCGCTGCGCCCGTGCGCAACTCAGTGAGGTAGCCGTTGTCGAAGAGGATCGCCGCAAGCATCCCGGTCTCGGCCGAGAAGACGAGGGAGAGGCCGTTCGTGAGCGGTAGGCCCCGGTCGGGGTTTCCCCAGAAGCCGGTCGCCGCCTTGACGGCCCAGTACTCCGAGCCGTGGATGTGCGCGCCCTTCAGGTGCGCCTCGCCCTGCGCGTCCGGAAACTCGAGATCCATGATCGCGGGCAGCGTGACCGCGCCGCGCGACAGGGCGGCGAACGCCGTCCGCATGCATTCGAGCGCCTCCGCCGGGCCGACGAGCGAGCGAACGTCCGCTTCGCTCAGCGCGAGGACGTCAGGCAAGGACGCTCCGGATCCGTTCGAGGAGCGACTCGTCGTCCTCTTCTGCAACCGTCTCGAGGCAGAAGACGAGCTTGCCCTCCATCGGGATGCTCACGATGCTCGGGCTCCCTTCCATGAGCGCTCGGGCAAGCTCCTCCTCGCGTCCGCCGACGTCGACCACGAGCGAGTTCGGCGACTCGTCGAGCGTGAACTGCGCCAACGATGCCCCGTGTCCAAGCTCCGACGCGAGCCGTTCCCCTCGCGCGCGGTACGACGACCAGCGCGCGGCATGGTCGAGGGAGAGCCACTCCTCGAGCGCGAGGACGGTGCCGACGACGGCGCTTCTGTCCATCTTGAACACACGACCGAAGATCAGATGCGGGCCTGACTCGAAGCGCGTGAAATCGATCTGGGCGACTGCCGCGATCAGCTCCGGCGTCCCGTACACGAACCCTCCGGCATTCGGGCCCCAGAAGTACTTGGCGCTGAACATCGTGAGATCCGCGCCCTGCGCGCCGTACGTCGCGATCAGCTCGGTTGGATAGCTCATGTATGCCGCGTCGACGACGACGGGCACACCGTGCGCGTGCGCGCGCTCGGCGGTGTCGGCGAGCGACAGTGTTCCGTCGCGTCCCTCGAGGTGCGCGGGATAGAGCACGCACGCGATGTCCCCGCCGAGTGCCTCGTCCATTCCGTCAGGGTCACACTCGACGAGCGTCGCGCCTGTCATGCGCGCGCAGCGGTCGTACTTGTAGCGGTGGTTGCGCTGGATGAGAACGCCGCGCCGCATTCCGGCGGTGTCCGGCAGCTGCTCCATCAGCCGCCCGTCGCTGCGTGTCATGCAGGCGCCGACCGAGAGCGCGATGCCGGCGGCGGCTCCGGGGATCACCCGAGCCGCCTCGACGCCGAGCAGTTCGGCGAGCAACTCGCCACTCCGGTCGAGGAGCTCCGTCATCGACGCGAACGTCCCGTTCACCGCGTGGACGGCGTCGCGAACGGCGGGCGGGAGGACGGAGCCGCCGAAGTCCGTGTAAATGCCCGCGGCGTTGATCACCGGGCGCACGCCGAGGCGGTCGTAGACCTCTGCCGCGCCCGCCGGGATCGCTCGACTGTTCAACAATCGGCACGCTACTCCACTCGCTGCCGGGGTTCAAGCGTTGAAGAAGCGGCCGACGTCTCTGGTCGATAGGCCCTTGCACAGGGTGCGGAATCTGCTACTATAGCGCTTAGATTTTCTGACTAGCAGGCACACAGAGCATGTAGGAGGCAACAGCATGGCAAAGACACTTGGCATCGACCTCGGGACGACGAACTCGTGCATGGCAGTGCTCGAGGGCGGCGAGCCCACGGTGATCCCGAACGCCGAAGGCGGCCGTACGACACCGTCCGTCGTCGGGTTCACGAAGGACGGCCAGCGGCTCGTCGGCGCTCCGGCGCGGCGTCAGCAGGTCACGAATCCCGAGAACACCATCTTCTCGATCAAGCGCTTCATGGGGCGCAAGTTCTCCGAGGTCTCGGAGGAGATGACCATGATCCCGTACTCGGTCTTCGAAGGCCCGGGCGGGGACGTGCGCGTGAAGGCGGAGGGCAAGGACTACGCCCCGCCGGAGATCAGCGCGATGATCCTGCAGAAGCTGAAGGCCGATGCCGAGGCGTATCTCGGCGAGTCGGTGACCGACGCGGTGATCACCGTGCCGGCCTACTTCAACAACGCCCAGCGCGAGGCGACGAAGGACGCCGGCAAGATCGCCGGCCTCAACGTCCTGCGCATCATCAACGAGCCGACCGCGGCATCGCTTGCATATGGGCTCGACAAGGAAGGCGACCAGACGATCCTCGTCTTCGATCTCGGCGGCGGCACGTTTGACGTGTCGGTGCTCGATCTCGGCGAAGGCGTCTTCGAGGTCAAGTCGACCGCTGGTGATAACCACCTCGGCGGCGACAACTTCGACAAGACCGTCGTCGACTGGATGGTCGCGGAGTTCAAGAAGGACCAGGGCATCGACCTCTCGGCCGACAAGATGGCGCTTCAGCGCCTGTACGAGGCGGCGGAGAAGGCGAAGATCGAGCTGTCGTCGACGATGACAACGCAGATCAACCTGCCGTTCATCACGGCGACCCAGGACGGGCCGAAGCACCTCGACCTGCAGCTCACGCGGGCGAAGCTCGAGGAGATCACGGCCGACCTGCTCGAGCGCACCGTCGGCCCGACGAAGCAGGCGCTCAAGGACGCCGGCCTCGACGCGTCGAAGATCGACCACGTCGTGCTCGTCGGCGGCATGACCCGCATGCCTGCAGTGCAGGACAAGGTCAAGCAGATCGTCGGCAAGGACCCGCACAAGGGCGTCAACCCGGATGAGGTCGTCGCCGTCGGCGCCGCGCTCCAGGCCGGCGTGCTCAAGGGCGAGGTCAAGGACATCCTTCTGCTCGACGTCACGCCCCTGTCGCTCGGCATCGAGACCAAGGGCGGCGTGATGACAAAGCTCATCGAGCGCAACACCACGATTCCGACGAAGAAGTCGGAGACGTTCACGACCGCGGAGGACAACCAGCCGTCGGTCGAGGTGCACGTGCTCCAGGGCGAGTCGGAGATGGCGACGTACAACAAGACGCTCGGCAAGTTCCAGCTCGTTGGCATCCCGCCGGCGCCGCGGGGCATGCCGCAGGTCGAGGTCACGTTCGACATCGACGCCAACGGGATCATCAACGTCTCGGCGAAGGACATGGGCACGGGCAACGTGCAGCAGATCCAGATCCAGGGCGGCTCCGGCCTCTCGGACACCGAGGTGCAGGACATGATCCGGAACGCGGAGACGCACGCCGACGAGGCGCGCAAGCTCAAGGAGACCGTCGACGCGAAGAACAACGCGGAGACGCTCGCGTACCAGACGGAGCGCTCGCTCAAGGAGCATCGCGACAAGCTCGACGAGTCCGAGGCGTCGACGATCGACGGCCGGATCATGGAGCTGCGCCAGGCGCTCGAGGGCGACGACGTCGCGGATATCCGCGCGAAGACGGAGGCGCTCCAGGAGGCCTCGCACAAGCTGGCCGAGGCGGTCTACGCGCAGGCAACGGCGACTGCGCAGGCGTCCGGCGGCAACGGCGCGACCACTCCCGACGACGAGGTCGTCGAGGAGGGCGAGTACGAGGTCGTGGACGAGGAGGCGAAGACGTCGTAATGACGGACGAGCCCCGGATTCAGGACACACAGGTTCAAGAGACGGCACCGGCAGATGAGAGCGGCGACGATCCCGTCGCCGCTCTGATCGCCGAGCGCGACGAGGCGATCGACCGCTGGAAGCGGACGGCCGCCGATTTCGACAACTTCCGCAAGCGCGCGACGCGCGAGCGGGAGGAGACCGTCACGCTCGCGAACGAGCGGCTCGTGAAGGAGCTGCTGCCGATCCTCGACGATCTCGAGCGTGCGCTCGTCGCGGCGACGGAGCATCAGGAGGCCGCGCTCGAGGACGGCGTTCGCCTCGTCCACCGCTCGCTCGAGCATCTGCTCGCGCGGCAGGGGCTCGAGGAGATCGACGCCGCGGGCATGTTCGACCCGCACGTGCACGAGGCGCTGCTCTCGCAGCCGTCCGACGCCGCCGAGGGCTCCGTGATCGACGTCGTCCAGAAGGGATACAAGCTCGGCGACCGCGTCGTGCGGCCCGCGCGCGTCGTCATCGCCGCACCGTCGGACCGGAGCGATGCCTAAGACTCCCTACGAGACGCTCGGCGTCGCGAAGAACGCGTCGCAGGATGAGATCAAGAGGGCGTACCGCAAGCTTGCGCGCGAGTTCCATCCGGACAAGAACGCGGGCGACAAGGACGCCGAAGAGCGCTTCAAGGAAGTGCAGACGGCCTACGACATCGTCTCGGACGACGAGAAGCGCAAGCAGTACGACCGCTTCGGCTCGCAAAATGGACGCCCCGGGCCCGCAAGTGGCCCGAGCGCGGACTTCGGCAACGTCGACTTCGGCAACATCGATCTCGGCGACCTGTTCGGCAACATCTTCGGCGCACGTGCGGGCGGCAGCGCCGGCGCGCAACGCCGTCAGCCGCTGCGCGGCAACGACGTCGAAGCCGTCGTGCACCTGTCGTTCGAGGACTCGCTCAAGGGCGCCGAGGCGAAGATCCCCGTCGAGCTCACCGTCGCCTGCCGCGAGTGCGGCGGCACCGGTGCGCAGCCGGGGACAGCGCCCGTGATCTGCCCGGAGTGCAACGGACGCGGCGTGAAGGCCGAGAGCCAGGGGCTCTTCGCCCTCTCGCAGCCGTGCCCGCGCTGCCGCGGCAACGGCACCGTGATCGAGCAGCCGTGCAAGAACTGCCACGGCTCGGGGCGCGAGCGCCGGCTCAAGACGTACACCGTCAAGATCAAGCCCGGCGTCAAGGACGGCACGCGCATCCGGCTGAAGGGCAAGGGCGAAGCGGGAGAGCACGGCGGGCCTGCGGGCGACCTGATCGTCGTCACGCACGTCGCCGACTCACCGATCTATGAACGGCGCGGCGACGACCTCATCGTCGAGGTGCCCGTGTCGTACGCAGCTGCCGCGCTCGGTGACAAGGTCGAGGTACCGACGCCGGAGGGCCCGGTCTCGCTGAAGATCCCCGCCGGCTCCGAGGACGGCAAGCTGCTGCGCATCAAGGGTCGCGGCGCGCCGCGCCTGAACGGCTCCGGCAAGGGCGACGTGCTCGCGCGCGTGCGCATCCAGGTGCCGAAGCGCATGAACAAGAAGGAGCGCGAGCTGCTCGAGGAGCTCAAGAAGGTGGGCGGCTAAGTGGACGACCGCCCGATGTACATGATCAGCGTCGCCGCCGAGCTCGCGGGGATGCATCCGCAGACATTGCGCACGTACGAGACGAAAGGTCTCGTTCGGCCGAAGCGCACGCCGGGCGGTACGCGTCTCTACTCGGAGGCGGACGTCGACCGCTTGCAGATCATTCAACGGCTGACGACGGAGCTCGGCCTCAATCTCGCGGGTGTCGAGCTCGTGCTGCGACTCGAGGACGAGCTGCGCCGCGCTCGGGCCCAGATCGCGCAGCTGCAGCAGCAGCTGCGCGACGACGTACAGAACGTGCACAAGGAATATCGCCGCGACCTGGTGCTCTACCGCCAGGAACGGCACCCGGAAAGAAGGTAACGACATGGATTTCAACAAGCTGACGATCAAAGCCCAGGAGGCCGTCGCCGCCGCACAGGAGCTGGCGCGCCGGACAGGCAATCCCGAGCTCTATCCCGACCACCTGGTGCTCGCTCTGCTCGACCAGGAGCTGCCGCGGCAGCTCGTCCCCGACGCGGACTCGCTCCGCACCGAGGCCGAGGCGCGCCTGGCGCAGAAGCCGCGCATCGACGGTGCGCAGCAGCAGCCGCAGGTGTCCGCGCAGTTCACGCGCGTGCTCGACCAGGCATTCGACGAGGCGAAGCGCATGGAGGACGACTACGTCGCCTCCGAGCACCTGCTGCTCGCGCTCGACGTCATCCCGCGTGAGCAGTTGGAAGCGAAGATCGCCGCGGTGCGGGGCGGCCGCCGCGTTACGTCGCAGGACCCCGAGGGGACGTACAACGCGCTCGCGAAGTTCGGGCGCGACCTCACGGAGGCGGCGGAGGACGGCAAGCTCGACCCGGTGATCGGGCGCGACGAGGAGATCCGGCGCGTCATCCAGGTGCTGTCCCGGCGCACGAAGAACAACCCGGTGCTGATCGGCGAGCCCGGCACGGGTAAGACCGCCATCGTCGAGGGCCTCGCGCAGCGCATCGTCGCCGGCGACGTGCCGGAGGGGCTGAAGGGCAAGCGCGTGTGGGCGCTCGACATCGGCTCGCTGCTCGCCGGCTCGAAGTACCGCGGCGAGTTCGAGGAGCGGCTCAAGGCCGTGCTCGAGGAGATCAAGAACGCCGAGGGCAAGCTGATCCTCTTCATCGACGAACTGCACACGATCGTCGGCGCAGGCGCGGCTGAAGGTGCGGTCGACGCCGCCAATCTGTTGAAGCCGATGCTCGCGCGCGGCGAGCTGCGCTGTGTCGGCGCGACCACGCTCGACGAGTACCGCAAGTACATCGAGAAGGATGCCGCGCTCGAGCGCCGCTTCCAGCCGATCTTCGTCGGCGAGCCGTCGGTCGCCGACACGATCGCGATCCTGCGCGGCCTGAAGGAGCGCTACGAAGCGCATCACGGCGTTCGCATCCGCGACGCCGCGCTCGTCGCCGCCGCCGTGCTGTCGCATCGCTACATCGCCGACCGCTTCCTGCCCGACAAGGCGATCGACCTCGTCGACGAAGCAGGTTCGCGTCTGCGCATGGAGATCGACTCGTCGCCGATCGAGCTCGACGAAGCCGACCGGCGCGTGCGCCAGCTCGAGATCGAGCTCGCCGCGATGGTGAACGAGTCGAAGAACGTGCGCGAGCCGCTCGAACGCGCGCTTGCCGATGCAAGGGAAGCGCGCGACGCGCTCGCCGCACGCTGGGCGCAGGAGAAGGGTGCGCTCGAGCGTGTGAAGGAGATCACCAAGCGCATCGACGAGCTGAAGATGGAAGCGGAGCGCGCCGAGCGGCAAGGCGACCTGCAGCGCGTCGCCGAGATTCGCTACGGCGAGCTTCCCGCGCTCGAGCAGGAACTGGCCGAGCGCGACGGCGTCACGCCCGGCTCGAACGGCCTGCCCCCGATGGTCAAGGAGGAGGTCGACGAGGACGACATCGCCGAGGTCGTCGCACGCTGGACGGGCATTCCCGTCTCGCGGCTCCTCGAGGGTGAGACCGAGAAGCTGATCCACATGGAAGAGCGGCTACACCAGCGCGTCGTCGGCCAGGACGACGCGGTCGAGGCCGTCGCGAACGCATTGCGCCGCGCGCGCACGGGGCTGCAGGATCCGGACAGGCCGATCGGCAGCTTCGTCTTCCTCGGCCCGACGGGCGTCGGCAAGACCGAGCTCGCTCGTGCGCTCGCCGAGTTCATGTTCGACGACGAGAAGGCGATGGTCCGGCTCGACATGTCGGAGTACCAGGAGCGCCACACCGTGTCTCGCCTCCTCGGCGCGCCGCCCGGCTACATCGGCTACGACGAGGGCGGCCAGCTCACCGAGGCCGTGCGGCGGCGCCCGTACACCGTCGTGCTGCTCGACGAGATCGAGAAGGCGCACACCGAGGTCTTCGACGTGCTGCTCCAGGTGCTCGACGAGGGTCGGCTCACCGATGGGCAAGGCCGCACCGTCGACTTCCGCAACACGGTGCTGATCATGACGTCGAATATCCGTAGCGCTGACGCGTTGCGCGATCACTTCCGTCCGGAGTTCCTGAACCGTGTCGACGAGATCGTCGAGTTCAAGCCGCTCTCGCGCGAGCAGATCGCAGTGATCGTCGAGCACCAACTCGCGCGCCTGCGTGACCGGCTCGCGGAACGGCGGATCGCACTCGAGCTCACCGATGCCGCCAAGGAGACGCTTGCGGAAGCAGGCTGGGATCCGGCCTACGGCGCCCGGCCGCTGAAGCGGGCGATCCAGCGTCTCGTCGAGAACCCGCTCGCACTCCGGCTGCTCGAAGGCGAGTTCGCCGACGGCGACACGATCCGCATCGACGCTCACGACGGGGAGATCGTCTTCGAGAAGGCGCCCGCGCGGGCCGCCGCGGCCGCCTGAGACAAGCGTCTGAGGGGTTAGGGCCGGGACGCGCGCCGCCGATACATCCCTCATGCGGCGAAGTGCTTTTCTGCGGCCGGCCAAGACGGTGTGCCTCGCGATTGCCTCGGTGGTGACCATTCTCTCCACCTCGGGTGCGCCGCTCGGTCAGGCCCAGCTCCTCGTCCGCCAGACGCAGATCGCGATCTCGGACGCAATCGACGGCCCACAGTTCAGCGACGCGGCGTTCTCGCTCGAGCAGTACCACACGCTCTCGGGCACCTACGACGGCGCGGCGGTCGAGGGACGGCGGATCACCGTCCGCTGGGCGACGGACCGGACGTATTGCATCGACGGCGTCAGCCAGGGCGGTGCGGCCGAGTACCTGCTCGGCCCGAACGGCCAGGTTGAGCCCGGCCGCTGCCCGGCCGTCGGCTTCTAGGTCAAACCGGTCGACCCGCGCCGACGAAGGTCCCACGGAAGCCCTCGACAGGAGGTCGATCGTGAAGAAGCTCGTTCTATTGCTCGCAGCCGTGGGCGTGCTCGGCGTCACCGCCGGATCGCTCGCCGCAACACGCAGCGTCAGCTGGTCGACCAAGCTGACCGCCGCACAGGAGATCCCCGCGCAGGCCGTGATGGCATCGGCAGCGCACGGTGCGTTCACCGCGACCCTGAGTGGCAGGGAGCTGAACTGGAAGCTGACGTTCTCGAAGCTCAGCGGCCCGGCGACCGCGGCGCACATCCATCTGGGCGCGAAGGGCAAGGCGGGCAACGTGCTCATCCCGCTCTGCGGGCCGTGCAAGAGCGGCGTGTCAGGCAGCGCTGCGCTGACCGTTGCCGTGACGAAGGACTTCACGAAGCACCTGCTCTACGTCAACGTGCACACCGCGAAGAACCCCGCCGGGGAGATCCGCGGACAGCTCGGGGGCTAATCACCCCTGACGGCAGGAGCGGCGCCTTGCGGTCGGCGCCGCTCCGCTACCGTCACCTCCATGCTCCTCGTCGTCGCCGCAAGTGAGCGTGAGCTCGTGTTCGTCAAGGGCGCCGGGACCGTCTGCTGCGGTGTCGGGCCGGTCGAGGCGGCGCTTCGCACCGCGCGGGCGCTCGCCGAGCAGGATGTCACCGCCGTGCTCCACATCGGGATCGCGGGCGCCCGGACGATCGACGCCCCCGCGCTCGTGCTCGGCTCGGAAGCCGTCTATGACGACGTGATCGACGAGGGGTCGAAGTGGCCGCGCGTCGAGCGCGTCATGCCCGACGGAGCACTGCTCGCAGCCGTGCATGAGCTGCTGCCGGAGGCGCACGTCGCGTCGATCTCGACGACCGGCAGGATCGGCGGCGGCAGCGACGTCGAGGCGATGGAGGGCTTCGGCGTGCTCCGCGCGGCGCAGCTCGCCAGTGTTCCTGCGGTCGAGCTGCGTGCGATCTCGAACGCCGTGAACGAGCCGGATCGCGCAAAGTGGCGCTTCGACGATGCGCTCGCGCTGCTCGCAGACGCCGTCGCGCGGATCGTTCCGGCGCTGAGCTAGGCCGACGGCGCGTCGACGACGTCGTCGATGAACG
>Ga0075522_10003717_pt1 | contig 11072 bp, 7 predicted proteins | sample NGEPerA_FD_74796 | JGI IMG/M metagenome (GOLD analysis project Ga0075522, IMG submission 74796) | Arctic peat soil microbial communities from the Barrow Environmental Observatory site, Barrow, Alaska, USA - NGEE PermafrostL2-A | ecosystem: Environmental > Terrestrial > Soil > Wetlands > Peat ... | reverse complement strand
ACCGGGCGGTCTGGGAGAGAGCTGTCGCATCGCAGGAAAACAGGCCTCAATCTGGACAGGCCAGTGCCACCGGCTCTTAGGCCTCCTTTCTATTTTCGCTCTTTTTGTCTGGCTGAACGTGGTGACGACGATGGCGTGGCTTCCCAGTTTGCTCAAAACGTTGTTTGGCTTTGAGACGGCTTTCACCCAAGCGGGCTGGAGCATCGTCCTCAACACCACTTATCTGGCATGCTCATTTGCGCTGACTTATTTGTTTATCGATCCCCTGGTCAAAGCGGTTTTTACCCTTCGTTGTTTCTATGGCCAATCGATTCAAACGGGGGACGACTTAAAATCGGAGTTGCTCCGGATGAGAAGGGCCGCCTCTCAATCCGTGGCTGTGGTGGCGGCGGTGTTTTTCTGTCTGCCAAGTTCGGCGACCGCCACTCCAATTGACCCCGCTGCCGTGCAGGCGCGTTCCGCAACCGTAACCATCTCCTCTTCGGAACTCGACCACTCCATTGCTGAAGTCTTGAAACGCCGCGAGTTTGCCTGGCGCATGCCGCGCGAAAAAGTCGCAGACGCCTCCTCCAGCCACGCCAATTGGTTCACCCGCACGCTCAGAGCCAGCGGGGGCGTTCTCAAGGACGCCTTGAAGTACTGTCTCGATGGCGTGATTAAAGCCTGCCGCTGGATCTGGGAGACGGTGCTCAAGTTGTGGCCGAATTCAAGCTCTCCAGAGTCTGATTCCGGCTTCGGCAGTTTCAGGTGGGAATCCGCGTTGCAATTTTCGTTGCTGATCTTGATTGTCGGGATTGCGAGCTTCCTGGCTGTCCTGGTCATTCGCTCGTGGCGTCGCCGCCGCCGCTCCCCAGGAGTTTCGGCCGAGCCAATCGTTGCTCTGCCGGATCTGAATGATGAAAATGTGGCCGCAGACCAATTGCCCGAAGACGAGTGGCTGAGGATGGCGCAAGAAATGATGGGGCGGGGAGACTTTCGCCTCGCTTTGCGCGCCTTGTATCTGGCCGGGCTGGCCCACTTGGCGGCGCGCGAGATGATTGCTATCGCGCTCTTCAAGTCCAATCACGATTATGAGACTGAGTTGGTCCGGCGAACTCGGGCCCTTCCCGAACTGCAATCGGCCTTCAGCCAGAATGTGGCCCTCTTTGACCGCGTCTGGTATGGCCGGCACGAGGTCAGCCCGGAAGGATTGGCCCAGTTTCGCTCTAATCTCGAACAAATCCGGGCATGTTGAAATCGCGCCGCATTGCACCTCTCTTGCTGGTCTTGTTGCTGGCCGGTTTTGGCCTGGGCGTCGTCTGGCTTTTTCAACTGCGCTTCACTGCGGGCGATATTTATCCGCCCTACTCCTCGCTCCGCGCCGACCCGCTTGGCGCCAAGGTTTTTTACGAAAGCTTGCAAGACATTCCGAGTCTTGCCGTACGCCGTTTTTCCCAGGCCTCCGCCAAGCTCGAAGGCAGCCCCAACCGCGTCCTGTTTATTTTCGGCACAGACACCAATAATCTGGGCGAAATGCCGGAGAGTGATTTCAAAATCCTGCGCAGGTTTCTATTTAGCGGAGGACGGGTGGTCATTTCTCTTTTGCCTGCGGAGAACCCGGAGAATTCCAGCCCGGACAGGAAGCCAACTCTCTCCAGGCCGGAGCCGCCCGCGCGCAAGAGCACGAACACCGACGAAACAGTTGTCAAAATGATTTCCTTTCTGGACACGAACGAAGTGAAGATAAAATACGACCGCCTTTTCATTCCCGACACCGCCGCCAGTCACGCTGAATTGGCGCAAAGCTCGGACGCGCCCGCTGGCTTGCCTGAATCGATTTCCTGGCACAGCGCCGCTTATTTCGCCGGGTTGGAGCCGCACTGGCGGACTCTTTACCAGCGCATGAAACAGCCGGTGATCATCGAACGCTCCTTCGGAACGGGCTCATTGGTTCTTTCGTCCGATTCCTATTTCCTGAGCAACGAAGCGTTGCGGCGCGAGCGTCATCCCGCCTTGTTGGCCTGGCTCATTGGCCGGCATCGCGAAATCCTTTTCGATGAAACCCACTTGGGGGTCGAGGAACATCCCGGCATCGCTGCCCTCCTTCGTCAATATCATTTACAAGGCGTCCTGGCGGGACTCTTGCTCATGGCCGGACTTTTTATTTGGAAAAATAGCGCGCCCTTAATTCCGCCGCTTCCCGATGATCCAGTACAAGGACGAAGCGCTTTAGTCCTGGGCCGGGAATCGACGGCCGGTTTTGCCAGTCTCTTGCGCCGCAGCCTGCCGCCGTCCCAGATCCTGGCCGTCTGTTTTGCCGAGTGGAAGGCTGCTTGCGCCCGCCAACCGCGCGCCGCCGCCCGCCTGCCGGCCATCACCCAAATCATCGAGCAAGAACAAGCCGGTTCCCGCCTTCCGGTGCAAACCTGGCAACGCATCCAACGCATCCTAACCGAACGAAAATGAACACTATCGTGGACCAACTCAAAGAAGCCCTCGCCGCCGCCCGCACGGAAGTCGCCAAGGTGGTCATCGGCCAGCGCGATGTTATTGACAGGGCGCTCATCCCCATTATCACCGGCCATCACGCGCTCATTGAAGGCGTGCCCGGCGTCGCCAAAACCCTTCTCGTGCGCACGCTTGCCCATGTCCTGGGCTGCGATTTCGGACGCATCCAGTTCACCCCGGACCTCATGCCGGCGGACATCACCGGCACGAACGTCTTCAACTTGCAGCGCAACGAATTCGCTCTCATCAAAGGCCCCATCTTCACCAGCTTTCTTCTCGCCGACGAAATCAACCGCGCGCCGGCCAAGACCCAGTCGGCCCTCTTGCAAGCCATGCAGGAACGGCGCGTCAGCATCGACCGCGAAACTTATTCGCTTTCGCCCAACTTCAGTGTGTTCGCCACCCAGAACCCGATTGAATACGAAGGAACCTACCCGCTGCCCGAAGCGCAGAAAGACCGCTTCATGCTCAAAATCACCATGAACGTTCCTGAGCGCGATGAGGAACTGACCCTGGCCAGACGCATGTTGGGCAACGACTCTCCAGAGGCAGTCCTCGCCGCCGGCGGCGTACGGCAAGTATTGACTGCAGAGACACTGGCCGCCTCGCGCGCGCAACTCAAACAAATTGTGGTGCGCGAGGAACTTCTCGCCTACATCGTGGACATCGTCCGCGCGTCGCGCAGCAACGAAAGCGTCCTGGTGGGCGCGGGGCCGCGCGCCACCCAAGCGTTGCTCCTGGCCAGCCGTGCCGCCTCCGCCATTGCTGGGCGCGACTTCGTCACGCCCGACGACATCAAAGCCATGTCCAGTGCTGTCCTCGAGCATCGCCTCATCTTGCGTCCTGAATTCGAGATCGAAGGGGTCACCGTCACCGAAGTGATCCAAAAAATTCTTCAACAAGTCGCTGTGCCGCGCTGAGAAAATGATCGTCCCTTGCGCCAGATTGATTCTCTGGGTGGCTATCGTCGTGCTGCCGGCGGCGGCGCTAGGCGGCGTGTTGCCAGCGTTATACTCGACAGCACTGGCTTTCATTGCGCTTTTCCTGGTCGTGACGGCCATCGATGCCGCGCTCGGCTTTGGCGGCTTAAAGGGAATCGAAGTCTTGCTCCCACCTGTCGTCAGGCTCAACAAAGACCGTCCGGCCGACCTTGAAATTCGGATTAAAAACGAAACGCAACGCCCCCGGGGTATTCGGTTGGGCCTGCCGCTGCCGCGCGAATTTGCCGCCTCGCAGGAGGACACTCAGGTTCACTTGCCCGCCCAGGCTCTCTGGTCGCGCCTGAGCTGGCCTTGCACGCCGTTGCGCCGCGGCAATTTTCGCCTCAATACGTGCCATCTCGAAACCTGCTCGCCGCTCGGGTTCTGGGCGGTGCGAACGGTTGCGACGGTTCAGAGCGAGCTGCGCGTCTATCCCAATTTGCGGCGCGAACGCAATAGCGCCGCCGCCCTCTTTCTCAATCGTGGCGCGTTCGGCATCCACCTCCAGCGCCAGGTGGGCAAGGCGCGCGACTTCGAACAATTGCGCGAATATCTTCCGGGCGACGGCTACGAGGACATTCATTGGAAGGCCACGGCCAAGCGCGGCCATCCTGTCACCAAGATTTTCCAACTGGAACGGACCCAGGAAGTCTATGTCGTCATCGACGCTTCCCGGTTGAGCGCGCGGCTGGCGCCGGACGGCTCGACTCTTCTCGAACGCTTCATTTCCGCTGGTCTTGTGCTTGGCCTGGCGGCCGGGCAACAAGGCGATCTCTTCGGGCTGATTACCTTCAACGACCGCATCGCCCAGTTCGTGCGCGCCAAGACCGGCCAATCCCACTACAACACCTGCCGCGATGCCATCTACGCGCTGCAACCGCGCCTGGTCACGCCGGACTTCGACGAACTGGCCACCTTCGTTCGGTTGCGCCTGCGCCGGCGTGCGCTTTTGATATTCTTGACCTCGTTGGACGATCCCGTTTTGGCCGAGAGTTTCGTCCGCGCGGTGGACCTGATCCGCCGCCAGCATGTTATCGTGGTCAATATGATGCAGGTCCCGGAAATCGTGCCGATGTTTTCCGGCGCGCCGGTGGTATCGCTGGACGATATTTATCGCCATCTTGGCGGGCATATACTCTGGAACACCTTGCGCGGTTTGGAGAAAACGCTGCAACGCCGCGGAGTCCGCTTCTCACTCCTCCAGGACGAACGGCTCAGCGCGCAACTCATTACGCAGTATTTGACAGTCAAACGAAGGCAGTTGCTGTGATTATCGACCTGCACAAGTTTCTCACCACCGAACGTCCCCACTGGATCGAACTGGAGCAAATCCTGGCGAAGCTGGAGAGCGAGCCCAATTGGCGGATGGACCTGGCGCAACTCAAGCATTTTCATTATCTCTACGAGCGCACCTCGGCCGACTTGGGGAAAATCGTGACGTTCGCTTCCGAACCCGAGACACGGCACTACCTGGAATCCCTGGTGGCCCGCGCTTACGGCGAGATTCATGAGTCGCGCGACAAAGCCGCCCGATGGCAACCCTTCCAATGGTTTTTCCAGGTTTTTCCCCAAACTTTCCGACGCCACATTCGGGCTTTCTGGCTTTCGCTGGCTATCACGCTGGCGGGTTGTTTGTTTGGCGGATTGGCCCTCGCCCTTGATCCTGACTCGAAGCCGGTGCTGATGCCTTTTTCTCACTTGCTGGGAGATCCCTCCGAACGCGTGAAGCGTGAAGAACAATCCACCCATGACCATCTTGCGGGCGAACGAGGAGGATTCTCGGCTTTCCTGATGACTCATAATACGCAGGTCTCAATTTTTCTGCTGGCGCTCGGAGCGACCTGGGGCGCCGGCACCATTCTGCTCCTGTTCTACAACGGCGTCATCCTGGGTGCGGTATCGGTCGATTACATCCTAGCCGGTCAAACTAAATTTCTGGCCGGGTGGCTTCTGCCCCACGGCGCTTTTGAAATCCCGGCCATCTTGATTGCCGGCCAGGGAGGATTGATTCTCGGCGGCGCGCTGATTGGCTGGGGCCGAAGCACCTCGCTGACCAACCGTTTGCGCGCGGTGGCCCCTGATCTTGTCACCTTGATGTTCGGCGTGGCGATTATGCTGATTTGGGCCGGGTTGGTCGAAAGTTTCCTTTCCCAATACCATGAACCGATCCTTCCTTACTCTTTCAAAATCGTATTTGGCCTCATTGAACTGGCCTTGTTAAGCATGCTACTGGGCAAATCTGGCCGCTCCACCCAGCGACTCACATCCAAGGCCATTTCTCTGCAATGAACCCGGCCGCCTCCTCCCGCGTCAGCACGCTGATCATTCAAACTCCGGAAGGAATTTCTTTTTCGTTGCCGCTGGCCTGTCCCGTCACCCGCTGTCTGGCTTGGGCGGTTGATCTCTCCTGTATCATTGGGCTGACCACCCTGGCCGGCAGCCTGCTGCATCTGACCAGCCTCATCAACCTGGACCTGAGCCGCGCACTCACTACCCTGGCGTATTTTGCCCTGCAAATTGGTTACGGCATGACTTGCGAATGGTTATGGCGCGGCCAGACTGTCGGCAAACGTCTGCTCGGTTTGCGCGTCATGGACGCCCAGGGGTTGCGCCTGCAATTCAACCAAGTCGCCTTGCGCAACCTGCTTCGTTTTGTTGACAGTCTGCCGATATTCTACCTCGTCGGCGGCCTGGTTTCACTGCTCAATTCACGCGCCCAACGTTTAGGAGACCTCGTCGCCAACACGATTGTCGTGCGCCATATCAGGCTGCCCGAGCCGGACATCGACCAACTCATGGCTGGCAAATACAACTCACTGCGGGACTATCCCCACTTGGAGGCACGTCTGCGGCAGCGAGTCACTCCTGCCGAAGCCAGCCTGGCCTTGCAAGCCCTCGTTCGTCGCGATCAGCTCGACTTGCAAGCGCGACTCACTCTCTTTGACGAACTGGCCACCCATTTTCGTTCCATCGTAACCTTCCCGCCAGAAGCCTGCGAAGGAATCGCCGCCGAGCAATACATCCGCAACGTGGTGGATGTACTCTTCCGGTCCCAGAATGCGGGCAATAGGGTTCTTTCTTAATCTTAATCGTAATCTTAATCCTAATCTTTTTTGAAAGAGATTAAGATTAGGATTAAGATTAAGAGCAGTAACCAGAAACCGGGGTGGTTTTCAGCTTGACTGCAAGCTGGGACAACTGAACCATTCCCGTCATGCAAAAACCCATGGCTGCAACGTATCCGATGGCGAAGCTGCATCGCCGGACATTTCTCAAGCAAGCAGGCCTCGGCGCCGCGGGATTGGGTTTGGTTTCAAATTTTCCAGCGTGTTTTTCGGCCGGCGCCGGCGTTTTTGTATCTCATAAACTTCCGCGCGGCCAGCCTGAGAACCAAGGCGTTTCGTCAGAAGCTATCCTTAATTTTCTTGAGGCGGTCGAAAGTTCCAAACACGAGTTCCATAGCTTCATGATGATTCGCCACGGCCACGTCGTAGCCGAGGGTTGGTGGGCGCCTTATCGGGAGAAGGCCAATCACATGCTCTATTCGTTGAGCAAAAGTTTTACTTCGACGGCGGTTGGTTTTGCCGTCACCGAAGGGAAGTTCGGGGTCGATGATTTGGTGACATCGTTTTTTCCAGACGATTTGCCGGATACGGTGAGCGATCATCTGGCCGCCTTGCGAGTGAAACATTTGTTGACCATGTCCGTCGGGCACGCCAAGGATTCGACTCCGTCCATTACTAAGGAAGAGAACTGGGTGAAAGCCTTTCTCGGGCTGCCCATTGCTAACCCGCCCGGCAGCAACTTCCTCTACAATAGCGGCGCAACCTATATGCTTTCTGCAATCGTTCAGAAACGTTGCGGGCAACGGGTGCTTGAGTATTTGCGGCCCCGTCTTTTTGAGCCACTGGCCATTGAAGGGATGACTTGGGAAACCTGCCCGCGCGGCATCAATACCGGGGGATGGGGCCTGAAGGTTCCCACCGAGGGATTGGGCAAATTCGGCCAGCTTTATTTGCAAAAGGGCCTGTGGAATGGCCGGCAGATCCTGGGCGCACCTTGGATTGAGGAAGCGACCAGCTTTAAAATCCAACAGCCGCCGACCAGCGGCCCAAACGTGGAACATCTCAAAGAAACGAGTGACTGGCATCAAGGCTATTGCTACCAGTTTTGGCGCTGCCGCCACAACGCCTTCCGCGGCGACGGCGCTTTTGGCCAATACGCCATCGTTATGCCCGAGCAGGACGCGGTGATTGCGATCACCTGCGAAACCGCAGACATGCAAAGCGAATTAGATTTGGTCTGGGAACACCTTCTGCCCGCCATGAAGAGCGGCCCAGTTCCCTCCAACCGGCGAACCGATGCAGTGCTCAAGGAAAAGCTTGAGTCGCTCTCATTACCCATGCGAACCAGCTTGCCGGCCCCGTCCATGGCGGCGGCCCTTTCGGGCCGAACCTTCCAGGTCGAGCCTAACGCCTTGGACGCGCGAGCCCTCTCTTTCGATTTCGAGCGCAACCTTTGCACATTCACCTTGACAGATGTGGCAGGCCGGCACCCGATCCGGTGCGGCATGGGAAAATGGCTGGACGGCGTGACCGACATGCCTGGCACGCCGCCCAAGCTGACCGTCGGAAATCTCTTGCCCGCCAAAGTCGCCGCTAGTGGCGCGTGGACAGACTCAAATACCTTCGAGATGACTTGGCGCTTTTACGAAACTCCGCACCACGATACTGTGGCCTGTCATTTTGACGGGGAGAGCGTCGAGGTGAAATTCATGAACAGCATCTCCGAAAAATCGTCCTCACATCCCGAAACGCGCCCTGCCTTACGGGCGCACGTCTAACTGCCACCGGCGCGAGCGTGGAATAAAAAGCGCGTCGATGGTTTGGGGCTGGCGGGCCAAATCGACGCGCAACCGCGCCCGCCACGCTTTTTCAGCCACCATGAGCAAACCATCCACATGGGGATAAACGCGAATTTCGTGGCGCGTCAATTGGTCGGCGCGACGGCGGGCATGTTCGGCTTTGGCGGCAGCGAGACGATCCGCTGTTTTGGTCTTGGAATTCTCATTGGAACTTCGCTTGGCTCGGGCGATCAACTCATTCTCATAGTTGGCGAAATAGTCGTCAACCCGCTCCAGTTCGCGGCGCAGGCTGTTTTCCTGCCGGACGCGCACTCGCGCCAATTCAGCGGCTACCTCGTTTTCAAAAACCACTTGGAGCAGTTCTCGCCATCGCGCCGGGTCGGGGCGCGGCCAAACGATCTCCGGGCTGAGTTCAGCCGTTTGCTGATGAAAACCGATGTTTTGCGCGAGGGTTTCGTCGGCGTCTCCGCCAGGCAACGACATGGCCAGGCGATGCAATGACCAATGTTGATCCATGGCTTGAATTTCGCAACGCGCGACAACGACGAGGGAAAAATGAAGATCCTCCTTAAACGGCTCGGCCAGTTGCCAGCGGGTCGTCTCGGCAAATTGCGACCTCCATAATTTTTCCGCCACCGCTGCCTGGGGTGGCCGCGAGGCGGCCTCATCAGTCAAGACGAAGCGTTCCAACGCCAGGGGAGCGGGGCGCAGTGCTTCCGCCAATCCAAAGGTCAGCGGACAACCGGGAAACACTTCGCGCGCGGCATCATGCGCGGACGTCGTGTCCGCAGGGGTGAAATGCAACTCGACTTCGTGCAAAGCTCCCTGGGCATTCCAGAAACTGGCGGCGCGGCCCTCGGCGATGACCTCCAGGCGGTCATGCCAGGTGCGTTCGCAGAGCGCGCCCAGCGAGGAAAAGCCTTCTTCGTAGAATTCCAGCAATTCGCCTGGGTTATGGGTGGCACGATTCAGTTTCATGGCAGTGAAGGGATCACAACGATTCGTAGTCCTTGGCAAAAAGAGTTTCGTCGAGTTTTTTAACTTCCGAATAGGCATCGCGCGCGGCGGCCAGTTCATCGCCGAGACCGGCCATCGCTTCCGCCACCCGGCCTTCACTTTCACGCCAGAGACGGAAAACTTCTTCGGCGAATTCGTCACTGCCGAAGCGCTCACCGAGCAGCAAACCGGTTTCGCCGACGACCAGTTCAAAGAGGTTGAGCTTCTCCTGCAAAATCTGCAACAGGTGTTCCTGCAAAGTGCCTGCTTGAACAAAATTGTAGATATGCACTGGATGTTGCTGTCCCAAGCGATGCAAACGGCCAATGCGCTGTTCGATTTCCATCGGATTCCACGGCAGGTCAAAGTTCACCAGACGATGGCAGAATTGCAGGTTGCGCCCCTCGGTGCCGCTATGGGTGAGCAGCAGCGCGCCCCCGCGCTTGCGAAATTCTTCCGTGATGGGCTGGCGTTCGGGCGCAGGGGTCGCGCCGTTGATGACAAAGGTTTCCACGCGAGCGGCGCGCAGGGATTCCGCCAGGGCCGCCTGCGTTTCCAGGAATTGGGTAAAGATCACCGCGCCGCCCTGGCCGTGAGCCAGCGGTGGAATCAACGCGCATTTGCGCTGCCAGCTTTTTTCGAGCGGCGCAAGTTCGCGCCAGGCGCGAGCCGCGGTGGCATTGGGAAACTTGGCCAGCGACGCGCGCCATGCGGCTGGACTGCTGCTGGCGGTTTGCAAAAGCAAACGGCCCCAAAGGGTTGATTGGCTGGCGTTGAGCTTCGCCAGTTCGGCGCGCAATTCAGTGTCCCATTTGTCCCAGAACGCGCGCTCGCCTTCCTCGGGCTCGAAAAGCACGGTCTCGGCCCGGCGGGGCGGGAGTTTAAGCCCCGCATTGGCGCGGGTGTTGCGGATCATGACCTGGCCGAGCAATCGCCGCAGTTCCTCCGGTTCGCGTGGCTGGCGCGGCCGTTTGGGATCGAGAAAGCGCGCGCGAAATTCCTTGGGCGAGGGCAATTGGCCGGGTTGGAGAAGAGTGACGAGGTTGTAAAGGTCTTCGAGGGAATTCTGCACCGGCGTGGCCGTCAACAATAACAAAAACTGGCGGGGCAGCACATTCACCGCCTGCCAGGCCTGCGACTCGCGGTTGCGCAGGTAATGCGCTTCGTCCACGACCAGAATGTCCCAGCTCATCTGGCGGGCAATTTCCAGATGGGCCGGTTGCTTAAGGGTATGCAGGCTGGCGACAATGCCGGCATTCTCGCGCCAGAATTTTTGCGGGTCGCCGCGCGACTCGCCCTCGTTGGTTGTCGCGGCAGTCAAGCCGAATTTGTCGGCCAGCTCCTCCTTCCATTGATCCACCAGCGACGGCACGGTCAGCACCAGAAAGCGTTTGACCATCCCGCGGGTGAGCAACTCCTTGATCACCAGACCCGCCTCAATGGTCTTGCCCAGGCCGACCTCGTCGGAAAGCAGGGCGCGTCCGCGCAAAGGACCCAGCACGCGCAAGGCGGTCCTGATCTGGTATTCGAGCCGCTCGACACGGCAATGCGGCAAACAAAGCAAGTCATCCGATTGGTTGGAGACCCACCACACCGCCGCGCGCTCGCGCAGGAAGAAGCTGCGCAAGTCCTCCAGGGGAAAGGACGTTTCCTGCAAGTCGAGCGAGGGCATCTCGAAGCGCACCGGCAATGGCGGCAGCTCCGCGCGTGGGCGGGATGCCGGATTGGAAACGTGGGAGTGGAGC
>Ga0075522_10003713_pt1 | contig 11084 bp, 12 predicted proteins | sample NGEPerA_FD_74796 | JGI IMG/M metagenome (GOLD analysis project Ga0075522, IMG submission 74796) | Arctic peat soil microbial communities from the Barrow Environmental Observatory site, Barrow, Alaska, USA - NGEE PermafrostL2-A | ecosystem: Environmental > Terrestrial > Soil > Wetlands > Peat ... | reverse complement strand
CACCTAGCATATAAGATTAGCTTTCGGCACATTCGTTCAAAAAGAAAGAGAGCTTCATGCCTGTAAATCACTGGATCGACATTCACTCACATTTTTTCCCGCCGGAGTCCGACGCCGAAAGGGAGGTTCGCAGAGTACGAATGACCGAGGCTGGCTGGATTATTCCCCAACCACCTCGCTGGGAGCCGCAAACCGTGCTTGCCTACATGGATCGAGCCGGAATCGCCATGCAAATGCTGAGCAACATCCCAAAAACTTTGGACGCTCTTCGACTTTCAAATGAATATGCGGCATCTCTCGTAAAACATTTTCCGGGCCGGTTTGGCTTATTGACCGCTTTGCCCACAGATAGCCCGGAGGACGCTTTGTCGGAAGTTGAACGCGCTTACAGCCTGCTGGATACGGACGGATTCGCGGTGACGTGCCATTACAACGGTGTTTACCTGAGCGATGCGCGTCTCGATCCGGTTTGGAAAGAATTGGATCGACGCGGCGCCGTAGTTTTCGCGCATCCAAACGCGTACGCCCCGGCGGCAATGGGGCGCCCAGCCGCTCTCCTCGAAGTCGCATTTGAGACCGCGCGGACGGTAGTCGACATGCTCTACGCCGGAACTTTTCGCAGATTTCCGAAGATCAAATTTGTGCTGGCGCATTGCGGTGGCGCACTCCCCGCGCTTGCCGGCAGACTCATGATTCTGGGCCATGAGAGCTGGGTTCCTGATGCTAATCTCACAACTGCCTCTGAATTTCGCAATCACCTTCGCCGCCTTTATCTGGACACGGCGGCCACCTGCCCGACAACTCTCGGGCCGGCGCTGGCGATGACCACGCCGGACCATCTCGTTTATGGTTCGGATTGCGGCGTCCCTTGCACCACGGATGCAACGATGCAAATGAATATGGAAGCTTTGTTGGGGTACACGGGTCTAACCCCAGAACAGATCGAAGACATTGGCCATAACGCGCTCGCTCTTTTTCCGGCGGCCGCCGAACGAATCAGAAAAAATAAATAGCACGACGTCAGCCCTTTGGTCATCCACCGCAAAGTCCAGATAGAAACTTCTAAACGATCCGAACAAATTGGACGACCTGTTCTTGTTGGCAAGCCCTTGCCATCAGATTTTTTTGGAAATCGCAATTCTTTTGAACTTGGGCTTATACTAGGCCCACGATTTTCCACGAAGAAGAGGAGAAGACCCACATGGACGGTAAATGGTTTCAATCATCGATCGCGCGAAGAATGTTTCTTACGCGGCTGGGCGTGGGAGTTGGCGCGGCGAGCGCCGCCGCGGTGGGTTTGCCCGCGGCGATGCCACAGGCTGCGGCGGAGACAACATTCCGGCCGGCCCGCTACGCACAGGATGACTGGTACGACAAAATTCCCGGCAGTCACCGCTACGTGTTCGATACTTTCTCGGCGGAAGGCATCGGTTGGGGACTGCAATTTGCGAGCAACTACTTCACGGCGAGCGAGCAGGCCTACAGCTTGAAAGACAGCGATCTCGCCGTCATCATCGTGGCGCGGCACAAAGCCACGTCCTTTGCCTATAACGACGCCATCTGGGCGAAGTACGGCAAGCAGCTTTCCGAGCAGTCCGAATATGTGGATCCCAAAACCAAAGAGGCGCCAAAATTTAATATTTACGGTTCCTCGGGCGACACTCCGCAGGCAGGCAAGATGGAAGGACTGATAAAAAAGGGCGCGCAGTTTGCCGTCTGCTCCACCTCCACGCGCGGAATCGCTACGCGCATCGCCAAGGCAAACAGCTTGGAAGTGGACGCCGTTGTGAAGGAAATCACTTCCAACCTGATCGGAAATGCGCGCATGGTTCCAGCAGGCGTGATCGCCGTAAACCGCGCGCAGGAGCATGGCTACTCGTTTATTTCCGCGGTGTAAGTTTTTCCAGTAGCGCGGGCTTCCGCCCGCGGGGTTTAGTCCCTGCAAGGACCAAATTCCGCAGGCTGAAGCCCGCGCCACTCAAATCCACTTCCAACTTTTGCCGGAGGGCAGCGATGCTGACGCGACGAAATTTCGTAACGGGAGCACTCGCTACGGGAGTTCTCTTGTCGAGCGACGACGGTTTTTCCAAGGCTTCGCAACCCGCAACGGGGGTGAACTTCGACGTCCCCGCACATGCCTGCGACTGCCACACGCACTATTACGGCGACCCGCAAAAATTTCCGCTTTCACCGAAACACATCAACACGCCCGAAGGCACGCTGCCGGAAGAGATGACCGCGCTGCATCGCGCGCTGCACATCGAGCGCGTTGTGATCGTCACACCAAGCGCCTATGGCACCGATAATTCCTCCACGTTGTATGGGATGAAGGCGCGCGGCGCGGCTGCGCGCGGCATCGCTGTGGTGGACAGCAAAACGTCCGACAGCGAATTTGAGTCGTTAACGAAAGCGGGTTTCCGCGGCGCGCGAATTGTGAGCGGAGCCTCCGGCCCGACCGACCCCGCGTCGGTTCGCCCTCTGTATCAATGGGCGGCCGAGCGTTTCAAGCCGTATAACTGGAACATTGAGCTGTACACGAATCTGGCGGTAATCTCCGCGATCAAAGATCTGGTTCTGGCTTCTCCCCTGCCAACTGTGTTCGATCACTTGGGCGGCGTCGATCCCGTGCTCGGCCTGCAGCAACCCGGCCTCGCGGATTTGCTTGAAATGATCCATTCAGGAAAAGCGTACATGAAACTTTCCGCCGCGTACCGCTCGTCCACAAAAGCTCCGGACTATCGCGACGTCACGCCGTACGCCAAAGCATTCATCGAAGCCAATCCGGATCGCATGCTTTGGGGCAGCGACTGGCCGCATCCCGACTCAAATCCCTACCCCGGCCGGAAACCGAGCGACATCATGCGGTTGTACGCAGTCGACGACGGGATTCTGCTCAATCAACTTGCGGCGTGGGCGCCTGATAGTTCCCTGCGCAAAAAAATCCTCGTGGATAATCCCGCGCGGCTTTACGGATTTTAGACTCGACCCAAAAACTTATTTGTTGGGCTTGGGCGTGGCGGGATCCGCAATGCGCTCGGCGAATGATTTTTCTTCCGACGGCACGCAAATTTCTTCCACCAGTTCGTCCTTCGGCCGCATTTTCATGGTTCGATGAGGTCCAACAATCGGCTGCGTGTAGGCCTTAGGATCTGTAATCGTAATGTCATACAAAATCGTATCGGCATCCACGCGCCGGTAGCGTTCCGTCACGCGCATGTTTTCGCTGTGAGGATAGCCGGTGGAACCAAGCCACGTGCTGTCGCGAAATCCGGCGGACTCGACGACCAGCGTGTCATCGCCTTCCCAGTGGCCGATGGCGTAGCCGTACCACGTGGGATCGGCGTCCATGGGAAGCGAGCGTCCATCCATCCAGATGGTGCGGTACTCGTGTTCATGCTCAAAAAACTGAATAACTCTTTGCTTGGTCTGCACAAATTCAAATGGGGTATTCAGAAACATGACGCGCGGAAAACCGATCGGATCGCATTGCAGGATCGGGTCGTTCCCGCCTGGAGAACGTCTCGGGCCGTAGCCGGGACGCTCCGCGTCGAACTTTGCTTTTGCCCACGGCGTCATCGGAGGAATCAGATTGTCCGGGGCAACGGGCTCGGAGGCTCCGGTGCTGGCGTAGTGCCATAGACCCGAGAGGTCGCGTTTTGGAGCCAAGGACTGCGCGCTGGGCGGAGTCGATCGCTGTTGGCTTCGCGCGACGGACGCGATGAAGGAGAACGCCGCCAACAGAATCAATTTGCGTTCTATGCTGCCGCGAATGTTCGTGCTCCTTATGCGCGGGTAACGAAGCTTCTTTATATCGCGCGATGCAAATGCTTTTCTTATTTGCGCACAAAAGCAGACAGGCTGAAGCCTGTCCTACTTTATTTCTGCTGGGGGGTTGCGGGATTTCGGATTCTCTGCGCGAATTCGTTTTCCTGCGACCATACGCAGGGCTGCTCGCTGATCTCTTCGTTTGGCTTGAGCTTCATGATGCGATGCGGCGTGACGACGGGCTTGGTGTAGGCCTTCGGGTCGGTGATCGTCATGTCGTAGGCGATGGTGTCATGATCCACGCGGCGATAGCGTTCCACCACGCGCATGTCTTCACTGTGCGGATAGCCCGTGGGTCCGAGCCACGTCTTGTCATTGAAGCCCATCGACTCGACGACAAACGTGTCATCGCTTTCCCAGTGGCCGATTGAGTATCCGAACCACGCAGGATCGGGGTCGGTGGGAAGCGGACGGCCGTCGGTCCAGATGGTGCGCCACTCGTGTTCGCGCTCCCAAAACTGTATCGTACGCCCTGGAACTTGCAAAAGTTCGTTCGGCGTCGGCATCAGCATGATGCGCGGAAAACCAATCGGATCGCATTGCAGAATGGGATCGTTGCCGCCTGCCGCGCCTCTTAAGCCGTAGCCGGGTTTCTGCGTATCGAATTTTACTTTTGCCCACGGAGTCATCGGAGGCATGTCTTTGTCCTCCGCAATGGGCTGCGCGCCGCCATCGCCGCCCTGCAATTGCCACACGCCCGTCAGATCGCGCTTCGGGCCCGGGGCAGACGCAGTGGAAGATTTCGCCGCAGCCTGCGGCGGTTCGGATTGAGCGGACGAGAACGGTGCTGTGGCCAGCACTGCGAAAAACGCTGCCATCGAACTCGCGATCCATATCCATTGCCGGCTACGCACGTTGCTGCTCCTATCGCTGGCTGAAAATTTTCACTTGCGATTCGTTGCGTTGCTACCGGTTGCTCATTTTCAATATTCGGCCATCTGAAAAAACGACTTTGCCGTCCGCGTTCCCGGAAAATCCTACAGGAGCTCCATTTTTAGCGGGCGCGAGGGTCACGGTGATCTGATCTCCCGGTTGGAGGGAAGTTCTGCTCCAGCTGTTGCGCCGCATGATGCCCGGACTCTGGCTTTCAATCGCCCAGTTCACCACTTTGCCTTTATCGTCCTTCACATCCATAAAAATCTGGCAATGCGGATTGGACCACACGAATTCCGTGACGGTGCCGGAAATCGTGATCCAGTGAGACTCGTCATACGCGGAATTTCCGTGGTGCGCGCGCACAGGACCGCACGTCAGAAAAAATCCCACCACCAATACAGTGAAAACCGCCGCCCTGAGTTTCATCAGAAAAACCTCGCCACGTTGGATCTCGAATGACGTTTGCGTCATTTCTTCTTACGGTCGCCCATCTGCTGTAGCACATCGCCTGCTCAAGGCTACATTTCTACAGATCCGGCAATTCCTTGCCATCGGACAGCACAATCTTTTTCAGACGCAAAATATTGGTGCCGTTCTTGGCGCGAAAACCAATGGCGGTAATCACGTCACCGGGCTTGAGCGTATTTTTGTCCCAGCCGCCATTGCGCACCAGCATCGCCGGGCTCCGTGCTTCGCAGGTCCACTTCTCGACGTCGCCTTTATCGCTTTTTGCTTCGAGCGTGATCTGCGTATGCGGATTGATGAATTCAAAACTGGTGACCGTGGCCTTCACGCTGACCAGTTTTTCCGTGTCGTAATTGGTTTCCCCGTGGTGCGCAAAAATCGGCGCACCAACGAACAGTACCGCGAGCGCCATGCTCAGAACGAGCGCCAATTTCTTCATTTGGTACGCCTCCTGCACACTGGAATCCAAGTTAGACGGGTAAAAGACGGGCGGTTAAGCCGCGTGTTAAGTAACTGGTTAAAATATCCCACCGCGATTATAGGGATGTCAATCTCAAAACCACCTACTTTGCGGGGGTCGTCTCCTGCTCTTCGAGACTGTCAAAGCTGCGAATGTCCTCGCAAAATTCTTCGGACAGCGTCCACTTCGGCTTCAGCGCAAAAATAATTTTCCCCGTCCACGGCTTGGTGTAGGCCTTCGGATCGTCAATCGTAATTTCGTCCTCCAGATGATCGCGATCGACGCGCCGGATATGCTCAATTACGTGCAGCGCATCGCTGTGCGGATGCCCGATGCGATCGAGCCAGGTCTTGTCGTTGAAATTCACGGTGTCCGCCACCAGCGTGTTCCCGTCCCAGTGGCCGATCGCGTCACCCATCCACAGGGGGCCAAGCGCTGTGTCATGTGCGCGGCCGTCGGTAAAAATCTGGTGGCGCAAGGAGTCCCACTCAAACAGCACTATTACCGCGGTCGGCGACTGCACAATTTGAATGGGAAACGCATGAAGATAGGCGCGCGGAAATCCGGGCGGAGTACACGCGTGGTACAGCGGGTCGTTTAGCTCCGCAATGGGATAGGCATGCGTCCCGTAGGAAGATTTTGCGGCCTTGAACTGAGCGAGGCCCCACGCGGTCATGGGCGGCTCCTCCAGCGTAAGCTCATAGATCCAGTAACGTTCCAGTACGCTTCCCGGCCGCGGGCGATCCTGCATCCACACGCCGGACAAATCGCGCGGATCAAATGCATTTGAGGACGACGCAGACGGATTGGGCGAGGGCGCTGGAGAAGCCTGCTTCGATTGCGCGGGCACGCTGCGAGCAATCGCCGGAACGCCAAGCGCGGCTATCAGCAATCCTATGTAAAATTGTCGCATCGCAGAAAAAACTATCTCTCCAGGGCCTCCGAGTGGCACAGCCACTCTTGGCTGTGTGCACTTTGCAAAACCTACACAGGCAAGAGTGCCTGTGCTACTCAAAGATTCGCCCAACTATTTTTTCGCCGGCGCGGCGCCGCTTTCATCGATGCCCTCGAAGCTCTGCTCGTCCTCGCAAAACGATTCCGCGACGGTCCACTTGGGTTCCAGCACAAAAACCTGATGAGCGGCCCACGGCTTCGTATAGGCCTTCGGATCGTCAATCGTCATGTCATCCACCAGGTGATCGTGATCGATGCGCCGGATGCGTTCGACCACGTGCAACTGATCGCTGTGCGGATGTCCCATGCGATCGAGCCACGTCTTATCGTTCAGATTTGTAGTGTCCGCGACGAACGTGTCGCCTTCCCAGTGTCCGATGGCGTCGCCCATCCACAGCGGGCCAAGCGCTTCGTCATGCTTGCGCCCGTCCGCGTAAATCTGGTGCCGCAGCCAATCGTATTCAAATAGCACGATGACTTCCGTAGGGGTCTGCACAATCTGAAACGGCAACGGATAGAGAAAGATGCGCGGAAAACCAAGCGGAGCGCAGGTGTGATACACAGGATCGTTCGTCTCCGCAAGCGGAGTCGCGTGCGGTCCAAACGAAGTCTTCGTGGCGGCAAATTGTTTTTGTCCCCATTCGGACAAGGGCGGCTCTTCGAGCGTGAACTTGTAGACCCAGTACCGCGCATCGGCCGTAATCAGCCGCGGATGATCCTGCATCCACACGCCGGAAAGATCGTGCGGATCGAACGAAGCTTTACCCGCCGCCGCCGGCGCGTCATTTGATTTCGCACTCTGCGCGGACAACGCAGTCGAAATGCATAGCGCTAGGGCCAACGCCAGCGCAATTGCCCATGGCCGGTTATGCATTTCGAGGCTCCTCGAACATAAATTCCGAGACATTTTGACGACGTTCAGTTGGGGGGATCATACACCGCTGGCGTTCGGTAACGTCAAGACAATTCACGCCGCAGTTCAGGCAGTTCGTTTGCAACGTGCACGCACGGCTTAGAGCAGACCACTGGAGAGACAAGTCGCAGAAGTATGTCAGGAAACGGATGCGGAAAAAACAAAATCTAAAATACGAACTGCGCAGTAAAAGCCTACAAATTATCTTTTACTGTTCCGTCCGCTAGAATAATTTTGTTGAGACGCAGCACCATCGCTCCCCCCTTGCCGCGATAGCCGGATGCGGTGATCACGTCGCCCACCTTCAGCGTCCCCTTGTCCCAACCGCCTGCGCGCACGAGCATTCCCGGACTCCGCGCTTCGCAATTCCACTTTTCAATCTCGCCTTTGTCGTTCTTTACGTCCATCGCGATCAGCGTGTGCGGATTAATAAACTGAAATTCGGTCACCGTTCCTTTGACCGAAACAATCTTGTCGGTGTCATAGTTGGCTTCCCCGTGATGTGCAGGCACTGGGGTCGAGGCGATAAGTGCGGCAATCGACATAAGCACGAAAAGCGCGAGCTTTTTCATATTCGGAGCCTCCCTAACACAGGCGGATCAATTGAAAATCTGGGAATCTTGAATGGGCCTACGCGCAAGAAAACTAACTAATTTAAGTATTCTATTAAACAGTGAAAACTGTCAATCACGTTTCCGTAAAGCGCCCGGTATAGGATACGGCTCACCGCAGTCAGTTGAATGTGCTTCAGGGGCTAAAAGTGTCTGAATGGGAACTCGATTTTCGTCTATGTAGCGCTCGCCTTCAGGCGAGCATGTGCTGGATTCCAAAGTGCGCGCCTAAGGGCGGGCGCTACGAAAACCTGCCCATTTCGGATCTCGCGTAAGAACGGCGCAATCATTGTGGTTCGTGGCTTTAGCCACGACATAAATCCCGCGAAATGAGTCCGGCTTTAGCCGCTGAAGTTCCGAGTTTGCGCTGCTCACGCCAACTCGTTACCACTTTGTGCTCTTTTAAATTGAGCGGCCAATTATTTAAGAAAGTGTGTCCAATTGAATTATTTCGGCGCCACTGTTCCCTTTTTGTCAAAGTCCTCAAAGTTTTGTTGATCTTCGCAAAATTGCTCGCCGAGCGTCCAAGTCGGTCGCAAAATAAAATCGAGATGCGCCGTCCACGGCTTGCTGTACGCCTTCGGATCGTCAATCGTAATGTCATTCACTAAGTGCGTGCGGTCGGTGCGCTTGAAACGCTCCACAAGGTGAAGATCGACGGTGTGCGGATGGCCTACACGATCGACCCATGTTTTGTCGTTAAAATTCGTAGTGTCCACCACCAGCGTATCGCCTTCCCAATGGCCGATCGCGTCGCCCATCCATTGGGGCCCGAGAGTCTCATCGTGCTTGCGCCCGTCTGTATAAATCGGATGGCGCAGCGAATCCCATTCAAAAAGGATCAGCGTTTCGCCCGGCATCTGCACAATTTCCATCGGAAAAGGATGGAGGTACGTGCGCGGCAAACCCGCCGGCGTGCAGCTGTGGTACATCGGATCGTTGGTTTCGGCGGTTGGGTAGGTGTGCTGTCCAAAAGAAGATTTCGCGGCAGCGAATTGCGACTGCCCCCACGCCGTCATCGGCGGTTCTTCTTTATTAAATTCGTAGTTCCAGTAGCGCTCGACCACGGGAAGGTTTCGCGGATGCTCCTGGCTCCAGACGCCAGACAAATCGTGCGGATCGAAAGCACCGGACGCGGCCGGCTCGTCAGATTTTTTTTTCGTTTGCGCGCTTGCCGGGAAACAACAAGCCAGCACAATCCCCAGAGCCAGAGCGGTACCCAACAAGCGACTTCGCATTGAAAAATCCTCCCAGGCCGGAAACCGATTTCGGACGAAATTTAGAGAGATCATACACTGCGCGAGTTCGGCCGCGTCAAGGCGAATTTGTAAGTGTATTGGTTTGGGCGGTGAACGGAAAAAACAACTGCCCGCTCAAAAAACGAGCGTGCGCTGAGAAGGCAAAAGCGGTTTGGTAGAGGCCTCTCCATCCCGCGTTTTTCGGGATGGAGAGGGCAGCTTTAGCAAATTGCACCCACAATCCCGTAAATCAAATCATCAATGCGCCTGCATCCCTCGCGCCTTGATCGACGCGGCCGCATCCGGCCCCGCCAGAAATTTAATCAGCGCATTCGCCGCCTCCGGATTTTTTGCATTGGTTCCAACCGCCGCGTTAAACCGCACATACCCCTGAAACTCCTCGGGAAATGGCCCCAGAAGTTCGACGCCCTTCGCGGGCAAAATTTCACTGACCAGCGTCATCCCGAAATCAACCTTGCCATCCGCCACAGCTTCGTTTATTTCGTCCGAGTTTTTTAAAAAGACGGTCTTCGGCTTCATCGTTTCGGCAATTCCAAGAGACTCCATCATCTTCGTAATATATGGAAGGCTGGCCCCCACTGGACCGTACGAAACCGCCTTCGTCGCGAGCAGCGCGCGCTTCATCGCTTCCGGCGTGCTGATGTCGGGTTTCGGCGCTCCCTTGCGTATGCCGATGCCCACGCCGACGCGGCTGATCGGCGTTCCCTCGCCGCCCAGCGTCTTCCCTTCTTTGGTCAACTGCCCGATGCTGTCCGCGGTCACGATGACCAGATCGAATTGCGCGCCCGCATCGATATCCTGCTTCAGATTGGCCGTCGGTTTGTAATCCACAGTAATCGTATGCCCGATCGCGTGCTCCCCCTGCGCGCGCAAATCTTCGAGCACCGCCTTGATGCCGTTCGAGGCCAGCACGTGCACGTCGGAAGTTTGCGCTGCGGCAATGTGTGAGAAGAAAAGCACGCAAGCCAGCGCCATCACAGCAATCGAAATTTTTCTCATTTTAATTTTCCCTTTTATCGTTTCAGATAGTTGCAAATCGTAAAACGTTTTAAGTGGCATAGGCTTCAGCCTGTGGGGGTAAGACCTTGGAAGTACCAAACCCCACAGGCTGAAGCCTATGCCACATAAACCCTCACCAAATCGATCCCGCCTCGGTTTCTACAAACACTTCGTGCTCCATCCCGAGATCCCGCGCCGAGGGCGTAAGAATCGTCTTGCGACCAATGTAGATTTTCTCGCTGCGCGTCATCGCCCTGCGCACATCGTTCTCGCTGACAAAAACTTGCACTTCAACCGCAGCCTTGGTAGGAGTTTCACTCTTCTTCGCGGCGTCCGCCACACTGTAGCGCCCATCTTCAGGTGGGCACATGCCCGGAGCCGAGGCGTCCGCAGAAGCTCTCGCCCCGCCCAAGCCATGAACAGCATTAGTCCGCGCACCAAACAGCCGATCCGCAATTTCCTCCGCAATCGTCGCCGGAGTTTTCGCAGCCACCGGAGCAGTTACTGGTTCTGTTGCGCTCGTCGCAGTCTCGGGCAAAGTCGCGGGCACGGGCGAAGCCGCAGGCACGCCACTTCCACGTACAATTCCCTGCGCCGCCATCACGGTTTCCACCACGCGCGCGATCGCCGCACGATTGACCCCAGCCGCTGACCCTGGTTCCGGAGGCGCTACAGCAACTTCCTTTTCATGCTGCTTCGACTCAGGCGGGGCATCGGCCGCG
>Ga0075522_10003711_pt1 | contig 11084 bp, 9 predicted proteins | sample NGEPerA_FD_74796 | JGI IMG/M metagenome (GOLD analysis project Ga0075522, IMG submission 74796) | Arctic peat soil microbial communities from the Barrow Environmental Observatory site, Barrow, Alaska, USA - NGEE PermafrostL2-A | ecosystem: Environmental > Terrestrial > Soil > Wetlands > Peat ... | reverse complement strand
GCCAGACCGAGGCGCTTGCGCTTGCCGACCACGTAGCGCACGCAGTCGACCGTCAGCGACAGTTTGCCGGGCGTGGCGTTGTGCGACGAGGAGATCGAGTAGAGCCGCGGCTGCAGCGGCTCCAGCGCCTCGACGAAGGCTTCGGGGTGCGGGCGCACGCCGGCGAATTTTTGCAGCGCGGCCATCACGTCGAGCGTCGCGGCGTCGCGGTCGGGATCCTCACCCTGCGCCAGCGCGCGCGCTTTTTCGCGCGGCGCGCCGCCGGTGATGTAGGAGAGCAATTCGAACAGCTTGTCCGGCGCGGGCGCCAGCGACACGTCGTCGGTCAATACCTCGCGCAAGGTCTTGCCGTTGACCTCGGTGGTATGGGAGGCGCCGAGCAACGCGATGATCTGGTCGACATGGCCGAGATCGTTGCGGGCGAAAATGCCGAAGGAGTCGCCGACCTCGTAATCGAGGCCGCAGCCACTGAGGTCGAAATCGATATGCCAGGTTTCCTTTTCCGAACCCGCCTTGTTCAGCAGCCGGCGCGCCAGGAAGGTGGCCGGCACCGGATTGTCGCGCGAGCGACCCTGCTCCGCGGTGACGATAGGCGCCGTCACGATCGCTGGCGCGCTCGAACCCGGTGACGCCGCCGGCGCTTTTTCCATTTCCTCGTTCAGCGCCTTGAGCATCCGGGCGGTTTCCTTGCCGCCGGGCACGCACAGGTTCAAACGCGCTTCGACCTTGCCGGCGATCGCTTCGGAATAGTCGTTGCAGTTGTAGCCGCACTGGCCGCAGTCCTGCTGCGCCATCGCCGCCATCATCCGCCGCCGCACCGGGCGGCCTTCGGCGAGTTTCATCCGCTCCGATAACGGCATGGTCTGGTCGTGCCAGGGCGCTTCGCCGTCGTCGGCGTCGCCGGCCGGTCCCTGCAGCATCGCGGCGCCCTGCTCTGCCGACAGCAGCGAGGGAGCGTCGGTCGAGAGCAGCCCGACCAGAAACCCGTTCAGCCAGGAGCGCTGGGCTTCGGAAAACGGCGCGCTGGCGGGAATGATCTCGATTTTAGGCGGCGGCGTCATCTGGTTCATGTGGAAGCCTCGGCGTCTGCCAGTTGGCGCAGCCTTTCGCCGTCGTGGCGGCGCGCAAAGCCGAGAAAGGTTTCTTCCGACGACACGCGATGCGACAGATAGGCTTTCAGGAGTTTTTCGATTGTCTTCGGCGCATCCGCCGCCTTGACGTCGCGATAGACCTCCTGCCCGAGATCGGCGTTGGGACCAAATCCCCCGCCGGCGAACAGATGGTAGCCTTCGACGGTATCGTCCGTCTGGCCATTGGGCACCTTGGCGCCGATCAGGCCGATATCGCTGATGTAGTGCTGGGCGCAGGAATGATGGCAGCCGGTGAGATGGATGTTCAGCGGGGTATCGAGCGGCACACGAGACTCGCACCAGTCGCCGATCTCGGCCGCGTGGCGCTTGGTATCGGAGGCCGCAAACTTGCAGCCGGCATTGCCGGTGCAGGCGACCAATCCGGCGCGAATGTGGGAGGCCGTGACTGAAAGACCGGTTGCTTCGACGGCGGCGACTGCAAGCCCCACATCGTCGTCGCTCACGCCCGAGATCAGAAGGTTCTGCCAGACCGTGAGCCTGAGTTCGCCGTCGCCGAGATCGCGGGCGATCCTGGCAAGCCCGCGCATCTGCTCGCAGGTCAGCTTGCCCAAGGGCAATGTGACCCCGAGCCAGTTCAATCCTTCCTGCTTCTGCCTGTGAACGCCGATATGCGCCATGCGATCGAAGGCCGGGCGCGGCGACAGCGCGACCGGCGGCACCCGGGTCAGGGTCTGGCCGAATTTTTGCTCGACCAGCACCAGAAACGTTTCCATCCCGATGCCGTCGATGACATATTTCAACCGGGCCTTGAGCCGGTTGGTGCGGTCGCCGAGATCGATGAACACGCGGACGATGGCGTCGGCTACCTTGGTGGCGTCGGCGGGCTTGACGATGATGCCGGTCTCGCTGGCAAAATCCTTGTGGCCGGTAATGCCGCCGATCCCGAGCCGAAACCAGACGCCGGGTTCGGCGCCGAAGCCCTCCTTCACTTCCACCGCCGCGAAGGCGATATCGTTGGTGTCTTCCAGCACCGCGATGGTGCCGGCACCGTCGAAGGCGACGTTGAACTTGCGCGGCAATCCCGTCAGCGACCGGTCGTTGAGGATGTGGTAGTGCCATTCACGGGCGTAGGCGCGGGTATCGAGCAATTCCTGCGGATCGATACCGGCGGTCGGCGTGCCCGTGACGTTGCGGATATTGTCGGCGCCGGAACCGCGCGAGCACAGGCCGAGATCCTGAATGCCCTCGATCAGCGCGACCGCATGCTTCGGCGGAATTTCGCGAACCTGCAGGTTGGCGCGGGTGGTGACATGGCAGTACGGCCCACAAAAGCGCTCGGCGAGATCGGCCATCCCCGAAAGCTGCCAATGCGTGAGAATGCCGTTCGGAATCCGCAGCCGGCACATGTAGGAATCCTGCGCCGGCGCGACATAGAACAGGCCGTAATAGCGCCAGCGAAAATTGTCCGCCGGCGGCGGCGGCGCGTTGGTCAGCGCCTGCGCCTTCAGCCGCGGATAAGCATCGAACGGATGCTCTTCGCGCTTGAATTTCTCCTGGTCGGCGAGCTTTTTGCCTGACGCGGTGACCTTGTCCTGCGCCTTGAGGTGCGCCGCGTCGGGCCCGACAGGCTCCGCGCTGGTCTGACTGGCGACGCCACCACCAAGGCCGCGCCCGACGCGGCTGATCTGCACGCCTGTGGCGAAGCCTTCGAGGTAGCGTTTTTGCTCGTCGGTAAAGTCGACGGAGAGCGTTTCCATTTTCATGATGCGCGCCGCGGCATTATTCGGCGGGAATTTGGGCGGCGGCAGACAGCCCGATCGGAGCCGGCGATATCGCCGGCTTGAAGGTCGTGTAGAGCGCGAGACCCGTGAAGACAAAACCACCGACGAGATTGCCAAGGGTGACCGGAATCTGGTTCCACACCCACCATTGATAGACGCTTACTTTGGCGCCGAGCAGCATGCCGGTCGGGATGATGAACATGTTGACGACGGCGTGCTCGAATCCGAGCGCAAAGAACATGAAGATCGGCATCCAGGTGGCGACGATTTTGCCGATCGTGGAGCTGGTGGTCATCGCCATCACCACGCCGAGGCAAACCAGCCAGTTGCAGAGAATGGCCTTGACGAAAACGCTGACCATTCCGGCGAGCCCGAGCGCCTCATTGGCGACGGTCTTGGCTTCGGCAATGCTGACGATGCGCGCGGCGACGCCGGCCGGTTCGATCTTGCCCATGTTGGTGAGCGCAATCGCGATCAGGATGCCGTAGCCGATGCTGCCGAGCAGATTTCCCAGGAAAACCCACGACCAGTTGGCGCCGATGGCGCTCCAACTCGCCTTGCCTTCGAGCCGCGCCAGCGGCAGCAATCCAAAACTTCCGGTCACAAGTTCAAGGCCGAGCAACACGATGATGATCAGGCTGACGGGAAAGATGATCGCGCCCGCCAGCGGCTGCCCGGTGGTGATCGCGCCGCTGAATGCCAGCGTGGTGGCGGCGCCGAGCAGCGCACCGGAAAGCACACCTCGAATAAGCAGGTCGCGCGGGGAAAGCGCCAGCTTCTTCAGGCTGGCATCGATCATCGAGGCAACGACGTCGGCAGGTTTCGCGTAGTCCATATCCAGGCTCCAATTGCCACAGGCAGGCGTGGCCAAAACGAGAAAACGGGATGGGCGATCGCTCGGAAATTCGGCTCGAAGGGCAGCGCCGTATCGGAATTTCAGAGCGATCCGATCAGCCTCATTGCTGCGGAAACCCATCCGGCAAGACCACCAGCAGGCATCGATGGCCGCTGGCTTGGACTGTGCTATTCAAGTTGTGTGCCAGTGCAGCAATTCCAAAAACTACAAGTATAATCAATATATTGCGCGCCCTTGATCGCACGAATTCGGCAATCGGAATTGCCGCTTAGGCGAGCATGAGGCTAAATTTTGTGCTTCGAATCAATCCGCTTAATCTTTAAGCAGCGAATCTTTAAGCAACGGATCTTTAAGCAACGGATCCTTGCGCCTTACGGCTTCAGCCGAGAAATCTTGAATGAAGCCAGGTATCCCGCGACGTCAGCCGGATCGAAGGGAGCGCCAGCGAATGCACCGATGGAACCGGGCGCGGGGCGCTCGGTGTCCCCCCGCAGTCCCAATGCGGTGTCGTAGAGGTCCGGCCTGAACACCGCCATGGCGGTCTTGAGCGCCTCCGGGCTGATCGAGGCCTGCCCCCAGCGCGCCATCTGCGCGTAGAGCCAGGCGGCCTGCGCCGGGTCCGGCCGCGCCGCGCCTTGCCGGTCGGCCAGCCGAAAGCGGCCGCTCTCGCGCATGACTCCGTCGGGCGAAATCTTGAGACGGCCGTCCAGCGTTCGCTGGATGATTTCGGCGTCAACCCCGATCCGCTCCGGCCGCGCCAGGATGCGGGCGGCCTCGGCGCGATTTTCCGGCTGTTCGATGAATTCGGCAGCACGAAAGGCGGCCCGGATCAGTGCGGCAAGGATTGGTTGATTTCGCTCCGACCAGCTCTGCCTGACGGCAAGCACCTTTTCCGCCGCGCGTACCAGAATATCGGAGACGAAATGCAGGATATGACCGACGCCGCGGTCGACCGCGATCGAATTCCAGGGCGCGCCGACGCAGAATCCGTCGATCTGGCCGCTGGCAAGACTGTCCCCCATGTAGGGCGGCGGCAGCACCACCATGCGAACGTCCTCATCGGGATCGACGCCGCCCGCCGCCATCCAGAACCGCAATTGATAATTGTGGGTCGAAAACGGAAAGGTCATGCCGAAAGTCAGCGGTTCTGCGCCGCGCTTGCACCTTGCTGCTACCACGCGCGCCAGCGCCAGCGCCGTCGCCATCGGGTCGAACCGGTCGCCCGATATTTCCCCCATGATCGCCGCGTGCAGCGCCGGCGATACCGTGATGGAGTTGCGATTGAAGCCGAGATTGAAGGGCGCCACGATCGGCACCTTGACATGTCCAAGCCCGAGACTTGAAGCGATCGCCACCGGCGCCAGCAGATGCGCGGCGTCGAACAGGCCGATGTTGAGCTTGTCGCGGACATTCGACCACGACACCTCGCGGACCAGCGCGACATCGAGGCCCTCGGCGGCGGCAAAGCCCTTGTCGACGGCGACGATCAGGGCGGCGGCATCGACCAGCGGGATGAAACCGACCTGCAGCGGACCGGTCATTTCAGCAACTCCGACGCGGTCAGGATCGACTGGGCGATTTCGCCGATCTTCTTTTTCTCGCGCATCGCGGTCGAACGCAGCAGCACATAGGCCTCATCTTCGGTGAGGCCCTTCAGCTTCATCAGGATTCCCTTGGCGCGATCGATCACCTTGCGGTCTTCCAGCGCGGATTTGGCGCGATCGAGTTCGGCCTGCAGCTTGGCGAAGGCGTTGAAACGGGAAATGCAGAGGTCGAGGATCGGCTTGATACGTTCCTTCTTCAAGCCGTCGACGATATAGGCGGAAACGCCGGCATCGACCGAGGCCTGAATCGACGCCGCGTCGCTCTGGTCGACGAACATCGCGATCGGCCGGCGCACCGCGCGGCTGACCTGGAACATCTGTTCCAGCACGTCCCGGCTGGGATTCTCCAGATCGATCAGGATGACGTCGGGATCGAGCGCGTAGATCCGGGCCAGCAGGCTCTGCATCTCGCTGATATGGACCACGCCGGTAAAGCCGGCTTCCCGCAATCCCTCCTCGAGGATCGCTGCGCGGATCGGGCTTTCGTCGACAATGACGATTTTAGGTGACGACTCGGCGCCCATCGATCATTCGCACTCCCAACCAAGCATCCATAGCACGCCGCAAGCCGGCTCAAAGCCTTGTAATTATGAGCAATTAGGACTAGCTCCTGCGCATCAATCAGGCAGATCAAACATGCAACAGGCCGCCGCGCCCAAAGTCAGCTTTGTTTCGCTGGGATGCCCGAAAGCGCTGGTGGATTCCGAGCGGATCATCACCCGGCTGCGCGCGGAGGGCTATGAGCTGGCGCGCAAGCATGACGGCGCCGATCTCGTCATCGTCAACACCTGCGGCTTTCTCGACAGCGCCAAGCAGGAGTCGCTCGGCGCCATCGGCGAGGCCATGGCCGAGAACGGCAAGGTGATCGTCACCGGCTGCATGGGCGCGGAACCCGAGCAGATCGCCGCCGCCTACCCCGGCGTGCTGTCGATCACGGGACCGCAGCAATATGAAAGCGTGATCGACGCCGTGCATCGGGCGTTGCCGCCGCTGCACAATCCGCATCTCGATCTGGTACCGGCCCACGGCATCAAGCTGACGCCGCGGCATTATGCGTACTTGAAGATTTCGGAAGGCTGCAACAACCGCTGCAGCTTCTGCATCATCCCGAAACTGCGCGGCGACCTGGTGTCGCGGCCGGCCGGCGACGTGCTGCGCGAGGCCGAAAAACTGGTCAACGCCGGCGTCAAGGAACTGCTGGTGATTTCGCAGGACACCTCGGCCTATGGCGTCGACATCAAATATGCCGAGAGCCCGTGGAGAGATCGTCAGGTCCGCGCCAGATTCTTCGACCTGGCAAAAGAGCTCGGCGAATTCGGCGCCTGGGTGCGGTTGCAATATGTCTACCCCTACCCGCATGTCGATGAAGTGATCGGCCTGATGACGCAGGGCAAGATTTTGCCTTACCTCGATATTCCCTTTCAGCATGCCAGCCCGGAAATCCTCAAGGCCATGAAGCGGCCGGCCGCACAGGACAAGACGCTGGGGCGGATCAAGAAGTGGCGCGAGGAATGTCCGGAACTGACGCTGCGCTCCACCTTCATCGTCGGCTTCCCCGGCGAGACCGATTCCGATTTTGCGTACTTGCTCGACTGGCTTGACGAAGCCGAGATCGATCGGGTCGGTTGCTTCAAGTATGAGCCGGTCGCCGGCGCCTCGTCGAACGCACTCGGCCATGATGCCGTGCCTGAAGCAACAAAACAGGAGCGCTGGAACGCGCTGATGGCGCGGCAGCAAACGATTTCCGCGCGCCGGCTGAAGCGCAAGGTCGGCACCCGGCAGCAGGTCGTCATCGACGAAGTCGGCCCGACCGTCTCGAAAGGCCGCTCGAAGGCGGACGCGCCGCAGATCGATGGCGCGGTCTACCTGTCGAGCCGCCGTCCCTTGCGCGTCGGCGAAATCGTCACCGCCAAGATCGAGCGATCGGATCAATACGACCTGCATGGCAGCGTCGCGGGGTTCTGAGTTTTCCGGCTTTATCCCAGGGTGTTGCGCGTCGAAATAGCGTCGTTCATGTCCGAACACGTTGCCAGGCAATTTCGGTATCTGCGTTTTACGCCAAAAAAGACATGCACGACGATGCCGGCATCTTGGAATGTTGCCGCTCAAATCGAAATCCGCGGCGACTCCATAGGGGTTAGCTTGTGAGCCCCGGGCTTCTCGCCAAGGAGAATTCGAACAACGTACTCAGCCCCTCGCCGGAATAGTCGATGCTCCCGCGCCTAGCACCGATGCGCCGGTGGAGGAGCCGTCCAACAGCACCAACGACGGAGGCACGCACCGCAGCCAAGATATCTTTATTCGATCACCTTGTCGGCGAGGGCGAGCAAAGTTGGTGCGATCGTCAGGCCGAGCGCCTTGGCGGTTTTGAGGTTGATGACCAGCTCGAATTGGGTGGGTTGCTCGATCGGCGGTGCGCCGGAATTGATAAAGACGATTCGCCCCATACGACATCAGCCCGCCAGCTTCAACTTGCTCACGTGTACCGTGCAGCGTGGGCAGACCTTCGGCGAGAGCCACCGTATTAAGGCGGACTCGATTGCTGTCCACGAGAGGGCCTGAGGCGATATACAAGGCCTGCGCTTGACCCTTCAATGCCGCCAAGGCTGGCACTATATCCTCGGCTCGTCGGATTTCTGATTTGACAACCTGCATGCCGAGCGCATGCGCCAACTCTGCAACGGCGTTCATATCCAGCGCGACACTGGGACTGCCATAGTCGCCCAAAATTGCCAAGCGCTGAAGACCCGGAATGACCTCGTGCAAGAGCTCGACGCGTTTACCGGCAAGGTCCGTAAACTGGTTCGACACACCGGTGACATTGCCAGCCGGTCGGGCCAGGCTCGCGACCAGACCAGCACCGACTGGATCGCCCGCTGTCGCAAAAACGATCGGGATTGTTGATGTTGCCTGCTTTGCCGCAATCACTGGCGAGGTTCCAGATGTGACGATGACGTCAACCTTCAGCCGGACGAACTCCGCCGCGATTTCGGCGAAGCGCTCCTCGCGTCCCTCTGCCCACCGAAACTCGATCGTAACGGTTCGACCCTCGACCCAGCCGAGTTCTCGGAGTCGCTGCAAGAAGGTTGCGACCCATTGCCTCCACGCTTCGGAAGTTCCTGCGCCCAAGAATCCGATGGTGCGCAACTTCCCGGTCTGCTGCGCATGCACCATCGCAAGCGGCCGGATTGCAGCGGAGCTCGCAATCGCTGTGATAAAATCGCGTCGTCGCACTGCCTCTCCCCAAAGACTAACGGACAACGTCAACTTCGCCTCGCAATTTGCCTGATTAAAGCAGGGAGTTGCGGTTGCCGGAATAGGGATCGGGGATCAATTTGCCGAGAACCGAGCCGTCCCTGAAGGTCAAAAGGCGAAATACTCGCGGCGAGCAGATGTCGTCCTGCATGGCAGCGTCGCGGGGTTTTAGTTTTCTGGCTGTATCGACGCTGCCTACTGCAAACCGAAAGCGCTGACTGCTGGGGCGTCGGGTATCCGACTCTCATGCTCCGTCAAGTTCCTTCAATCTGAAATCTCATCATTGGCGAATGGTCTTCCCAAAATGGAACCCGTCGCGTCATGCAGTTGCTCGCGCTATTTCCGCAACAGTCGGCATGAATCGATTTCACATCATAAGTTTGGATTCGGGGAACCGGATCATCATCATCTAGGGTGCAATCGAAATTTCCGAGTAAAAATTGCGTGGAGGTGTTGTGCAAAATTCTGGATTGATGTGTTCCGCCGTCGTGGCGGCCAGCGTGGTTTTCGGTAGCGGGGCGTCATCGGCAGCGGATCTTCCGGCGCGGATTTATAACAAAGCGCCGCTGATGATCGATAGAGTGTATGACTGGAGCGGTTTCTATGCTGGCGTGAACGCCGGGTATGCGTTCGACGGCAGGGCCAGGGATGCCATCTCCGGCAACGATCCAACGTCGCTGGGAGGCATCACAGGCGGCTTTGTCCCGACCAGCGTCAGCAACCGCGGCGACGGTTTCACGGGCGGTGGCCAGATCGGCTATAATTACCAGTTTCATAATGACCCAACCGGCGGTGTCGTGATCGGCATCGAGGCCGACGCGGCTTATATGGATTTAAGCCGGACCAGCGATACCGTCACCGGCAGGGGTTTCGACACCCAGTTTCACTCGGGGATGGATTTCCTTGGGACGGTGCGTGGCCGACTTGGTTATGCCTTTGACCGGTTGCTGGTCTACGGCACCGGCGGCTTTGCTTATGGCGACGTCAACGACCGGATGACTAATTCCAACAGGGTTGGCGTTGCCGGCTACACCGGATCGCAAGACACGATGCGCACGGGCTACGCTTATGGCGGCGGCGTGGAATACGCGCTGACGTCAACTTCTGCTTTCAATTTTTCCATGCCGGCGGCGTGACGGTGAAGGTCGAGTATCTGCATTACGATCTTGGTACAAGTTCGTTTCTGTCGAACAGCGTGCCGGGTGTGGGAGGCGTGGGAGCGGTGGGTTCTTCCTTCACCAATTCGGTTCACACAGACGGTGATCTGGTTCGCGCCGGCCTGAACTACAAGTTCGGCGGCCCGGTCTTCGCGAAATACTGACTCGTCGCAATATAAAACACTGTTGGGGATTTACTTGAGAACGCTCAGTCTTTGCGCTTCCATTCTCGTCGTTTGCGTTACAAGTGCATCAGCCGCGGATATGGCCGTCAAAGCACCTCGCTATGATGCACCCGATGCGGCGGCCCCAAGCTGGACTGGATTTTACCTGGGAGCATCGCTTGGCGCAAAAGAGGCTAACGCCGACTGGACCACGACCTCGTTCGCAAATCCTTTCGCGCCTCCCGGCGCCTTTGTCGTAGATGGATCTTCGCCTGCGGACTATCGGCCGTCGGCAGGGCGCTTTGGCGGTTTCCTCGGATATGATTTGCAGATCGACCCTCGTTGGATCGTGGGCCTGGAAGCTGATGCGACCTATTCGGATAGAACCACAGCAATCGCAGGAATTCCGGGGTGCATCATTTCATGCATTGGAACCCCGGGTCCCAGCGCCGATGCGTCCAGCGTGACAATAAGGTGGGACGCGAGCGCAAGAGGTCGCGTTGGCTATCTTGTCTCGCCAAATCTTTTGATCTACGGGACCGGCGGCATTGCTTGGCAGAGCATCCAGGATTCAGCGACATGTCAAAATGGCCTTGCCGATGCCGTTTGTCCGGGTATTGCGGGAGAACCGTTCTCGACCGTCACCAACAAAACAATTCGAACCGGCTGGACCGTGGGCGGTGGCATCGATGCGCGGGTCTACGGCAACTGGATGCTGCGCGGCGAGTACCGGTACTCGGATTTCGGCACCTGGAACAACGCGTTTGCTTTGGGACCCGCGCCGTTCACGACCACGGTCAGCACGCAACTCAAAATCGACACGCAGATTGCGTTGGTCGGCATCATCTACAAGTTCGGCAACCCGGTTGTCGACAGGCCCTAACGGCCAAACGGTTTCACAGGCCCCCCCGACCATCGATCCGCGTCGTGCCGCGGATCGATGACGCGCGGGACCCCTGCGGGAGCCGGCGTCGGCGTGCGTTAATGCGTGAACTTTGGAATTTGTTGGGCGAAGCCGTCAAAGCACCCAAGTCGGTCGTTGATGTCGACGATGTAACGGCAATCGCGGATGCCATTGGCGGGCGGCGCCTTCGGGTTGGGCTGCGGCTTGACGGCGGCGTCGTAGCAATCCAGCCGGCGTTGAGGATCCTCCAGGATCTTGAGACACTTCTGGGC
>Ga0075522_10003710_pt1 | contig 11085 bp, 7 predicted proteins | sample NGEPerA_FD_74796 | JGI IMG/M metagenome (GOLD analysis project Ga0075522, IMG submission 74796) | Arctic peat soil microbial communities from the Barrow Environmental Observatory site, Barrow, Alaska, USA - NGEE PermafrostL2-A | ecosystem: Environmental > Terrestrial > Soil > Wetlands > Peat ... | reverse complement strand
GTTGGTGGCGGCGACCACCCGCACGTTCACCGAGAGATCGCGGGTGCCGCCCAGCCGCCGGAAGGTCATCTCCTCGAGCACGTTGAGCAGCTTGGCCTGGGTGGACATCGGCATCTCACCGACCTCGTCGAGCAGCAAGGTGCCGCCGTCGGCCTCCTCGAAGAGGCCGCGCTTCTGCGTCTTGGCGTCGGTGAAGGCGCCGCGCTCGTGGCCGAAGAGCTCGCTTTCGAGCAGGCTCTCCGGCACCGAGGCGCAGTTGATCTCGACGAAGGGCCCGTCCTTGCGCCCGATGGTCCGGCGGGCGATCAGGTCGGCGATCAGCTCCTTGCCGGTCCCCGACTCGCCCTGGATGAGGACCGTGGTGTCGGGCGCCTGGGCCACCTTGTCGACCATGTCGATGACCTTCTGCATGGCGGCCGAGGTGCCGACCACCAGATCCCCCATCGCGGCTTGGGTACGACCGGTGAGCTGGCGAACCTGAGCCCGCAGGCGCTTGGCCTCGATGGCCTTGCGCATGGTGACCAGGAACTCCGGGAGCTGCAACGGCTTCGACAGGTAGTCGAAGGCGCCCAACTTCAGGGCCTGCACGGCGCTCGCGACGTCGGCGTAGGCGGTCGCCACCACGATCAGGGTGTCGAGCCCGCGCTCGCGCGACTCGCGGATCATGGCCTCCAGCACCGCGATACCGTCGGTGTCGGGCAGGTGCCGGTCCAGGATCACCAGATCGCACGGCTCGCGCTGCCAGGCGGCCAGGCCGGCTTGCCCGCTCGAGGCGGTCGTGACCGCGAACCCCTCGGCCGACAGCGCCTCCTCCGCCACGATGCGGAAGGTCTTCTCGTCGTCGATGACCAGAACTGTGGGTTTCATGCCGGCCGCACCTCTGCCTCGGGACGCGCATCCAGTGGTAGCCGCACGCGGAAGAGCGCGCCACCGAGATCGGATTGGGCGACGTCGATCGTGCCCCCGTGCGCCTCGACGAACCGCCGCGAGGTCGGCAGTCCCAGGCCGGTCCCGTTGGGCTTGGTCGTGAAGAACGGCTCGAACAGGTGCTCGCGGGCCTCTTGCGACAGTCCCGGTCCGTCGTCGGCCACCTCCAGGGCGGCTTCGCCGTCGAGCATCCCGACGGTGACCGCCACCGTGCGGCCCGCCTCGACGGCGTTCTTGATCAGGTTCACCAGCACGCCCTGGATCTTGTGGGCGTCGCAACGCACCGGCAGCGTGGGCGGCGCGTGGACGGTCAGCGCCACGCCCCGATCGGCGACCAGATCGGCCACCGCCTCGGTCGCGCGGGCGGCCACCGCCGAAAGATCGGCCGGCGCGCGATCGATGCGCGGCGAGCGCGAGAACGACAGGAGCGAATCGACCACGTCGCGCAGGCGGGCGATCTCGCCCACCACCTGGGGCCGCAGCCGCGCCACGCGCGCGTGGTTGGCGGGATCTTGCGCGATGAGCTCGACCGCCATGCCCAGGCCGTTGAGCGCGTTCTTGAGCTCGTGGGCGATCGCCGCCGAGGTCTTGCCCATGGCCGCGAAACGCTCGGCCTCGACCAGCGCGGCCTGGATCGCGACCAACTCGGCGGTGCGGGCCGCCACCCGCTGCTCGAGCAGGCCGGCGGCCTCGCGCAGCTCCTGATCGCGCTTTTGGATGGCGCGCTCCATGTGCTCGAAGGCGCCCAGCAGCGCCGAGATCTCCTCGGTCCCCGCCGGCTGCGGCTGGCCGGGCGTGGGCATCGGCTGGCCGCGCGCGATCCGGATGGCGCCGTCCGCCAGCGCGCGCAGCGGACGCGTCAAATAGGCCGACAACAACACCCCCGCGATCGAAGCGACCACCACGCCGAAAACCAGGATCCCCCCCAGCGTCACCCCTTGCTGCTCGACGTTGGCGGTCAAGGTCCGCCAGGGCCAAGAGAACACCACCGCGTAACGGGTTGCCGCGCCCACCGGCGAGTAGGCAAACAGCGTCTTCTGCCCGTTGGCCTCGCCCATCAGGGTACCGCTGCCCCCCTGGGCCGCCGCCGCGATCGCCTGCGCCCAGCCCGAGCCCGCCACCACCGGCGGGCGACCGGGCGGATAGATCACCTGCCCCGGCGAGCCGGTCTCATCGATGTCGACCAGCACCGCGTCGGTCTGGCGCGGCAGGTTCTCGTGGAAAGTGGGCGAGATCAGGTTGTTCTCCGCCAGCGCGATGATGCCGACCAGCGCGCCGGCGAAGCGGCCGCCGCGGATCACGGGCTGCACGATCTTCAGCGTCTGACCGAGCGCCGGCTCGTCGGTGATCCGGAACAGCGGTCCCGGCGCGCCGCCGTGCACCGCGCGAAACCAGGCCCGATCGCCGAAGTCCTGGCCCCGAAACGCCGAACGATCGGGGACCGAGCGCAGGCAGCGGCCGTCGCCGTCGAGCAGCAGCACCGCCGTGTTGTAGAGCACCGAGTGATCGTGGGCGCCGGACAGGATCTGCTCTTCCTGCAGCAGGTCCGGATCGGTGGGGTTCATCTCGGGCATGAACGCCAGCCGTTTGAGCTCGTCCTCTAGGATCTCGAAGTTGTCGCGCAGCGCAAAGGCCCGGTTCTCGGCGAAGAGCTGGTACTCGGTGGTCAGCTCGCGGCGCATGGTCTGCGCCGACTGGTAGATGATCGTGCCGCCGGCCAGGCCGATCGACACGACCAGCAGCGACGACAGCACCAGCGAGAGCTCGGTCCGGAGGGTCAGGCCGGCAACGCTAGCACCGCCCGCGAGGTTTTACATACCTTGCTCCGCCCGGAAACCATGCGTTGACACCCCCCGCGTTAGATTGCGTGGCATCGGGAGGTAATCATGATGTCGGTTCTGGCGCGGCGATTCGGCGGACGGGTGGGCGATCGCGGCTTGGTGGGCGGTGGCGCGCGGTTCGCGGTGAAGGTGATCGGCGTCGGGCTGCTCGCCGGTGTGCTCTTGGTGGTGTGCCAGTTTCTGATCGACGCCTGGTTCCGACCCATCCGCTAGCCGTTACCGCCCCCGACCGGACTATCCGTCGGCGCGGTGAGATCCGTCAGCGTTGCCAGGCGCGCAGGAGCTCGTCGACGCGCGCGTTGGAGGCGGCGTCGACGGCCTGGCGGGCCGGATCGGCGTCGAACCAGGCCACCGTGCGGCGGATCCCTTCCCCAAACGGAATCTGGGCCTGCCAGCCGGGGACGAAGGATTTGATCTTCGAGTTGTCGAAGAGCGCGCACCAGCTCTTGTCGCCGATCAGGCCAGCCCCCGTGTCGGGATCGAGCTTGGCGATGAATGCGCTCGGCAGGTGGACGATGTTTGGCTCGGCGCCGGCGGCGCGCCCAACCAGGCGCAGGATCTGATCCCAGGTTAGCCACTCGTCGGACGTGATGTGGAAGGCGTGGCCGATCGCGCGCGGGTTGCCCAGGAGCCCGAGGAACGCTTGCCCGAAGTCCTCGGCGTGGGTGAGCGTCCAGAGCGAGGTCCCTTCGCCGTGGACCACCACCGGGTTGCCGCGCCGGATGCGATCGATGATCGTGAAGTCGGACTTGCCGACCGCCACCGGTACGATGGTGTCGTAGGTGTGCGACGGCCGCACGATGGTCATCGGAAACCCGGTCGCCCGAAAGGCCTGCGTGAGGCGCTCTTCGCAGGCGATCTTGTCGCGCGAGTACTGCCAGTAGGGGTTGGCCAGCGGCGTCGACTCGGTGATCACCGGATGCACGGGCGGCTTCTGATAGGCCGAGGCCGAGCTGATGAAGATGAATTGCCCGGTGGTGGCGGCCTCGGCGCCGCCGCCGAACCAGGCGAGATCGCGCTCGACGTCGGCGGTGGTGAAGGCGATCCAGTCGACCACCACGTCGTAGCGCGCCCCGCGTAGCGCCGCGGGCAACCCGCCGGCGTGGATGTCGCCGGCGATCACCGCCACACCCTTGGGGAGCGGGTGCTTGAACGTCTTGCCGCGATTGAGAAGGTGGACCTCGTGCCCGGCCGTCGCCAGCTGGGCGGTCAGGGTCGAGCTGATGTTGCCGGTGCCGCCAATGAACAAGATCTTCACGCCCCGACTATACTGGAAAATCGATGGGGCGATTCGGCGCACCAGCCCGGCCATTCCGGAGGTTCGGTTGGCCCGCCACGCGGGCGTGGTGGACGGCCCGCGCGACTGTCGCGTTGGCGATCTGGTTGCCCTTCGGATGCGGCGGGGGCCACGCCATCGGCCCGGTCGATGCGGGTGCGCCGGCCGACTCGGGCGACGCCGCCCCGATGGGCGTGGCGTGGCCGCCGGTGATCGATCCGGCCGCCATCGGCCACGCCGATCTGTCGAACGTGACCGTGGCGGCCTTCAGCCAGGTCGCGACCAATGGCAGCGATCCCCAGGTGACGACGCTGGCACCGGACATCGTCCCGCGCGCCTGGGCGCAGTGGGACACCGGCGGCATCCACGCGGGCGACTACCTGTTCTCCTATCCCCAGGCCTGCCAGACGAAAGGGGTCACCTTCCTCGGCGGCCTCACGGCGTCCGTGATCTTCCAGGACGAGATGTCGGCCACCGACTTCGCCGACGAGGTCGGACGCGACGCCACCGACCAGCCGGTTCCACACAGCGAGATCGTCCCGCTGGCCTTTCGGGGCGCGCTGGCCAGCCCGGGCCTTCGGCAGAAGCTCATCGACATCGCAGAGCTGCAGATCGACGGCGGTGTCGACGGCATCTTCTTCGACGAGGTGGTCTCCAGCTACATCGGCGCCAACTACGACGGCGACGAAGGCTTCGACGACCACGACGTCGCCGACTTCGGCCGCTTCCTGTGCGCCAAGCACGCGGGCGATCCGGCGGCGCTGGCGGCGTTCGACTTCGCGCCCACCGACGGCTTCGACTGCGCGGCCCCCGATCCAGGCGCCGGCTTCGACTACCGCGGCTACCTGGCGCGCCACGGCGCCGCGACCGCGCCGCTCGGCACCGCCAACCCGCTGGCCGGCGAATGGGGCACCGTCGTCGCCAATCGCCCCGATCCCGCGGAGGGGACCTTCGTGCAGACCTTTCCCGCGCTGATCTACTGGCAGGAGGTCGTCGTGGCGGTCCGGCGGTACGCGCGCGAAACCTACGGCAGGGAGATCCTCATCACCGGCAACGGCATTCTCCCGTTCGTCGACTTCCAGTCGGTCGGGCTCTACGACTACAACCCCGACGGGCCGGCGCCGCTCGGCTTCAACTACGTACCGACCACCGGCACGGCGCCCGACGTTCACCTCGACGGGACCGTGTCGTTTCTACCGGTGCTGGCCAGCCTGAGAGCGCGGTCGAAGCAGCTGGTCGAGTCGGCGGGCGGCACCGAGGTTCCGGTGTTGGTCTTCCTCGACTGGCCAACCGACAGCATCAACCGCTACTACGCCTTGCCCACCGCCGAGCGCCAGGACTACGTGCGGATCTTCCTGGCCGAGGCGTATGCGTCGGGCGTCTGGTTCTCGCTGCCGCTGTCGACCACCACCGATACCAACACCGCGACCGCGCTGGGGATGATGGATTTCTTCGGGACCTTGCGCGACTTCTACCGCGGGCACGCCGATCTCTACCGCGGCGCGCACGACGCAACCGCCAGCGCTGCCGTGTCGGTCGGTGACGTGCCGGCAACCGGGATCGCCAGCCGCCTGGTCACGCTCGACGACGGGCGAGTGGTGCTGCACCTGGTGAACCACAACTACGCCGCGGGATTCGTCGCGCAGTCGGCGGTCACGGCGACGATCGCCCTTGCGGCGGCGCCGACCTCGGTCACGCTCGCGTCGCCCGATCTGGCCAGCGATCGGCCGGCGACGTTCACGTACGCGGGCGGCAACCTGACGGTGAACGTAGGGGTGCTCCAGTCGTCGGTCGCGATCGTCGTGCAGTGACGGCGGTCCCGCCCGACCGCCGGCGGCGTTGTGTCGGCGGCGTTGTATATAGTCGCTACGAATGCCCTACGACCACTCCACCGTCGAACCGAAATGGCAGGCCCGCTGGCGCGAAGCGAATCTGCACAAGACCCCCGAAGATCCGACCAAGCCCAAGTTCTACGCGCTGGACATGTTCCCCTACCCCTCCGGCGCCGGGCTGCACGTGGGGCACTGCGAGGGCTACACCGCCACCGACGTCATCACGCGCTGGAAGCGGATGCAGGGCTTCCGCGTGCTGCACCCGATGGGATGGGACGCCTTCGGCTTGCCGGCCGAGAACTACGCCATCAAGCACGGCGTCCACCCGCGCGTGACGACCGAAGCGGCCATCGCCAACTTCCACCGCCAGATCGACGCCGTGGGCTTCGCCTACGACTGGTCCCGCGAGGTCGACACCACCGATCCCGAATACGTCAAATGGACCCAGTGGATCTTCCTGCAGCTCTACCAGCGCGGTCTGGCCTACGAAGGGGTCATCGCCATCAACTGGTGCCCGTCGTGCAAGACCGGCCTGGCCAACGAAGAGGTCAGCCAAGGGCGCTGCGAACGCTGCGGGACGCTGGTGGTCCGCAAGGACATGCGCCAATGGCTGCTGCGCATCACCCGCTACGCCGATCGGCTGCTGGAGGATCTGGCCGAGCTCGACTGGCCGTCGTCGACGGTGGCCATGCAGCGCAACTGGATCGGCCGCAGCGAAGGGGCCGAGGTTTCGTTCACCAGCGCCACCCCGGTGGCCGGCCGCGAGCTGAGGGTCTTCACGACCCGCCCCGACACGCTCTACGGCGCGACCTACATGGTGCTCTCGCCCGAGCACGCACTGGTGGCGGATCTGACCACCCCCGATCGCCGCGAGGCCGTCGCCGCCTATCAAGAAGAAGCGCGCCGCAAGAGCGATCTCGAACGGACCGACCTGGCCAAGGACAAGACCGGCGTCTTCACCGGCGCCACCGCCACCAACCCGGTCACCGGCCGGCCGATCCCGATCTGGATCGCCGACTACGTGCTGGCCGGCTACGGCACGGGCGCCATCATGGCGGTGCCGGCCCACGACGAGCGCGACTTCGCCTTCGCCACCAAGTTCGGTCTGCCGGTGATTCAGGTGGTGCGCCCGTCCGATGGGGCTGCGACGGATTCGGCCACCGCGTTCACCGGCGAAGGGGTGGCGGTCAACTCGGGTCCGCTCGACGGCCTCTCCACGGCGGAGGCCAAACGCGCCGTCACGCGCGATCTCGAGACGCGCGGCCTCGGCAAAGCGGCCGTCAGCTATCGCCTGCGCGACTGGGTGTTTTCGCGCCAGCGCTACTGGGGCGAGCCGATCCCGCTGGTCCACTGCGCCACCGACGGCGTGGTGGCGGTCCCCGAATCGGCGCTCCCGGTGCGCCTGCCCGACGTCGAGAGCTATGCGCCCACCGGTACCGGCGAGTCGCCGCTGGCCGGTATCGAGAGCTGGGTCGCCACCATCTGCCCGAGGTGCGGCGGTCCGGCGCGCCGCGAGACCAACACCATGCCGCAGTGGGCCGGCTCGTGCTGGTATTACCTGCGCTACCTCGATCCGAAGAACGACGCGCGTCCCTTCGATGGGGCGCTCGAAAAACAGTGGATGGCGGTCGACCTTTACGTCGGCGGCGGCGAGCACGCGGTGCTGCACCTGCTCTACGCGCGCTTCTGGCACAAGGTGCTCTACGACATGGGCTTGGTATCGACCAAGGAGCCCTTCAAGAAGCTGCGCCACCAGGGAACCGTGCTGGCCTATTCGTATCAGGACAGCCTGGGCCGCTACCATGACCCGGCGGAGATCGAATTCCGTGGCGAGGCGGCGGTGCTGCGCGCGACCGGCGAGACGCTCGAGGCCACCGTCGAGAAGATGGCCAAATCCAAGCTGAACGGTGTCAACCCCGACGACGTGATCCGCGACTACGGCGCCGACGTGATGCGTCTCTACGAAATGTTCATGGGTGAGTTCGAGCTGCCCAAGCCCTGGGATCCGCGCGCCATCGAAGGGGTCAACCGTTTCCTGAAAAGGGTCTGGCGGCTATGCGAAGAATGGGACGCCGCCCGCGCGCCGGCCGGCGATCCGCACCTGCGCCTGCGCCACAAGACCATCCGCCGCGTGACCGCCGACCTCGAACGCATGCAGTTCAACACCGCCATCTCGGCGCTGATGGAGTACGTCAATGAGATGGTCTCGGGCGGCGCGACGCGGGAGGATCTGCGCACGCTCATCAAGCTCTGCGGCCCATACGCGCCCCACTTGGGCGACGAAGCCTGGTCGCGGCTCGGCGAGAGCGGCTTCCTGCTCGAGGCGACCTGGCCGACCTTCGACGGGGCGCTGACCATCGACGAGCGGGTCACCGTCGGCGTCCAGGTCGACGGCAAGCTGCGCGGCAGCGTCGAGCTGGCCCGCGACGCTTCCGAGGCCGACGCGCGCGCCGCCGCGCTGGCCATCCCCAACGTCGCCAAGCACTTGGAAGGACGTACCCTCAAGAAGCTCATCTACAAGGCCGGCCGAATCATCGGGATTGTGACCGGCTGAGTGGGCGCTCGGCCTCGGTCCAACTCCTTTCAGGTCGAACCTGTATGCTAAAAACCTACATTAGCGTGCGAAAATCTGGTAGAAGCCTCGCCATGCCCGAGAACTTCTTCGAGAACCACGCCGACGCCAAGCGCGCCATGAAAGATAACCTCTTCACCGAGGTCTACCTCTCGACGTCTGTGCAGACGCCCGTGCAGGTCAAAGGCTGGGTCACTCAGCCGAACCCCTACGCGCGACACGGTCAGCGCTGGCACCTCTATCTGCCGCGCATCGAGATCCTGCGCCGCCTCGCGGCCCGCAACCGCAAGAACCTCACGACGCCGGTCGAGGGCCGCCCCGCCTGACCCACCCCGGCAGGCCGACACCGGCGACGCATGTCCCAGTCTGACGGCCTCACCCATCTCGTCGAAGAAGGGATCATCGACGCCGTCCACGCGCGCCTGATGAGCGGCAAGGAGGCGACGGTCTACGTCGTCGAGCGCGAAGGCCATCTGGGCGCCGCCAAGGTCTACAAGACCCGCGACGAGCGAACCTTCAAGAAGACCGCCAGCTACGTCGAGGGGCGGAATCAGACCCGCAACTCGCGCGATCGCCGCGCCATGCAGAACAAGAGCGCCTACGGGCGCGGCCTCATCGAAGACAGCTGGCAGGACATGGAATTTCACGCCTTGCGCGCCGCCTTCGACGCCGGCGTGCGGGTGCCCGAGCCGTACTTCCTCTACGAGAACGTCCTCTTCATGGAGCTGGTCGTCGATGCGGCCGGCGCGCCGGCCTCCCGGCTGGCCGACTTCAGCTTCACGGCCGAAGAGGCCACCCGGCTGCACCAGGAGGTGTTCCTGCAGGTGCGGACCCTCCTCGGCACCGGGCGCATCCACGGCGATCTGTCGGCCTACAACGTGCTGATGGCGGCGGCCGGCCCGACCATCATCGACATGCCGCAGGTGGTGGAGGTGGCCGGCAACAACAACGCGCGGCAGATCCTGCGCCGCGATCTGCGCAACGTGACCGAGCACCTGGCGCGCTACGACGCCCGCTTGCTGCACTTCGCCGACTGCGGCGACGCTCTGTTTCATCACCTGCTGCGCGGCACCCTGGACACGGTGGTCGGTCCCGAAGCGGGCGCCCCGGTTCAGCGCGGCGGCGGCGCCGGCAAGCGCGGTCGCGACGCCGAGCGCGGACGCGCCGGGCGCGACAAGAGCAAAGGCCAGCTCCCGCGCCCGGGGATGGCTGGTGGCGCCGCGGCTTCGGCGCCGGGCAGATCGGGTGGCGGCTCGGCACCGCAAGGCGGGCCGCACGCGGGCGGACCGTCGCGCGGCCATGCGCGCCCGGGCGGATCGCCGCCGCTCGAACCGCGCGGCGGACAGCCGCCCTCGCCGGCTGGATCGCATCACCGCCGCCGTCGCCGCGGCGGACGCTGACCCCCCTCGCCAAGGTCATCCGCGCCGTCGGTCAATCGGCGCAGAGCATGACCTTGCCGCAGGTCACCTCGCCGATGGCGAGCGCGCTGCCGCTCGGCGAGAAAGCGACCGAGACCGGATAATAGGTCGGGACCACCGCGCCGTACTGGGTGCGGGCTGGATACGCGTAGATGCTGGCCGACCCGCCGAAGTACGGGGTGCCGGCGGCGATCGCCAGGTACGCGCCGTCGCGCGACCAGGAGAGCCCGTCGACGCCGTTCACGTTGCCTTTGGTCGCAAACGCCAACGCCGTGCCACTGGCGTTGCCATTGCTCACGGGGTTGGGCCAGAACTGCAGCTCGCCATCGTCGTCCCCCACGGCCAGCAAGGTGCCGGTTGGGGCGAACGCGGCGGCCAGCACGTCGACGCTGGTGCTGGTTTCGACGGTAAAGGCCGACACCAGCGAGATCGTCGAACCGGAGATCTGGAATGTTGCGGCGCGTCCCGTGTCGAAGCCGACCGCCCCCGCGATCTTCGTGGCGCTGGACCCCGCCTCGAGCGACAGGCTGAGCGGATAGACACCGAGTGAATAGACGACCGGGGTACCACCGCTTACCAGCGTGTGGACGTATAGATTCTCGGCGCCGTCGATCGTCACGATCCGCTGGCTATCGGCGCTCACGGCGACGCCGCGGACCTGCCCGGTCACGCCCGTGAACGCCGGCCCCAGCGTCCAGTTGGCGGTCTTGTAGGTGACGAGGGCGCCATTGGATCCCGCCACCAACGTCGAGCCGTCCGGCGAGAAGGCGACGTAGGTCTGCCCGTTGGTCGAGATGACGTGCCCGGACGCGGTCAGCGTGTGTCCGTCGAAGTTCCAGATCTTCACGCGACCGTCGTCGCCCGCGGTGGCGAGCAAGCGGCCGTCGGGCGAGAACGCCAGCGACCAGATCTCCCAGTTGCTGATTCCCTGGTTGTCGTTGCAAGGCGGATCGCCGGCGTCGTTGTGGTCATACTCCGTGCAGGCTGTCAGAGACGGCGGCGTGACCGCCCCACCGCTGCCCCCTGCCGCGGCGCCACCGGTGCCCGCGGCGCCGCCCGACCCGCCGCCGGTGCCCGCGGCGCCGCCGGTGCCCGTCGCGCCACCGGTCGCCGCGGCGCCGCCATTTCCTGACGAGCCGCTGCTTCCGCCGGTCGCCGCTTTGCCGGCGCCGCCGCCGCTTCCTGAAATGCCTCCGGTCCCCGCGAGGCCGCCGGTCCC
>Ga0075522_10003708_pt1 | contig 11086 bp, 10 predicted proteins | sample NGEPerA_FD_74796 | JGI IMG/M metagenome (GOLD analysis project Ga0075522, IMG submission 74796) | Arctic peat soil microbial communities from the Barrow Environmental Observatory site, Barrow, Alaska, USA - NGEE PermafrostL2-A | ecosystem: Environmental > Terrestrial > Soil > Wetlands > Peat ... | reverse complement strand
TCCGCGATCTTGCGGCGCTGGTCGGCCTTGTCGCCCGAATTGATCGCGTGCTCGACGCAATGGGCGACGTGGTCGCGCAGGATTTCCTCCTCGACCCGGCGCAACGCCGCCTTCGCGGCGGCGATCTGCGTCACCACATCGATGCAATAGCGGTCGCCCTCGACCATCCCGGCGACGCCACGGATCTGGCCTTCAATTCGTTTCAGCCGTTTCAGGCAGGAGGTCTTGATCTCGGGGCGCATTGGGGTCATATACCCCCCTAGGGTATATAGTTCAAGGTCCCGGGAGAGTTTTTAGTGGCGCACGATCAGATACATGGCACGGGCGCGGTTCACGCCGGCCATGACAATGGCGCCGCAGCGCCGGTTCATGCCTGCTGCGGCGGCAAGCACGATCATGGCGATAAAGCTGCCCCAGCGGCCGCGATCGATCCGGTCTGCGGCATGCGCGTCGATCCGGCCACCGCCAAACATCGCTTTTCCCACAACGGGCAGGATTACTTCTTTTGCTCGGCGCGCTGCCGCCAGCGTTTCGAGGCGGAGCCGGAAAAATTCCTGTCGCCAAGCGCGCTGCCCGCGGCGACGGAGGCAGGCGCCATTTACACCTGCCCGATGCATCCGGAGGTCCGACAGGCCGGCCCGGGCAGCTGTCCGATCTGCGGCATGGCGCTGGAGCCGGAGCAGGTCACGCTCGACGACGCGCCGGATCCCGAACTGACCGACATGACCATGCGATTTTGGGTCGCGCTGGCGCTGACACTTCCGGTGTTCGTGCTCGAGATGGGCGGCCATCTCGGCCTGATGCATCTGGTGCCGCCATCGTGGTCGAACTGGATTTCGTTCGCGCTGGCGACGCCGGTGGTGCTGTGGGCCGGCGCGCCGTTTTTTGCGCGCGGCTGGCGGTCGCTGGTTACCCGGAATCTCAACATGTTCACGCTGATTGCGCTCGGCACCGGGGTCGCCTGGCTCTACAGCGCGATCGGCACGCTGGCGCCGCAGTGGTTTCCGCCTGCGTTTCGCGACATCCACGGCATGGTCGCGGTGTATTTCGAGGCGGCGGCTGTGATCACGGTGCTGGTGTTGCTGGGGCAAATCCTGGAATTGCGGGCGCGCGCACGCACCTCCGGCGCCATCCGCGCGCTGCTCGGCCTCGCGCCAAAAATCGCGCGGCGCATCGCTGCGCATGGCGACGAGGATGTCGCAATCGACGCAATCGCGGTCGGCGATCTCTTGCGGGTGCGTCCCGGCGAGAAGATCCCGGTCGACGGCGTCGTCACCGAAGGCCATTCCTTTGTCGATGAGTCCATGGTGACAGGCGAGTCGATGCCGCTGGCGAAGGCCGACGGCGATCGGGTGATCGGCGGCACCGTCAACCAGGCCGGCGGACTGGTGCTGCGCGCCAACAGGATCGGCCGCGACACCATGTTGGCGCGGATCGTCGACATGGTGGCCCGCGCGCAGCGCTCGCGGGCGCCGGTCCAGCGCCTCGCCGACCGGGTCGCCGGCTGGTTCGTCCCGGCGGTGATCGCGGCAGCGTTGCTGGCATTCGCGGCCTGGATGCTGTTCGGGCCGGAGCCGCGCTTTTCCTTCGGCCTGGTCGCCGCCGTCACGGTGCTGATCATCGCCTGTCCCTGCGCGCTCGGGCTCGCCACCCCGATGTCGATCATGGTCGGAATCGGCCGCGGCGCGCAGTTGGGCATCCTGATCCGCGATGCCGAGGCGCTGGAGCGGTTCGAGCACATCGACACGATCGTGATCGACAAGACCGGCACGCTGACCGAGGGCAAGCCGAAGGTGGTCTCGATCGTTACGTCAGGCGGTGTCGACGAGAACGAATTGCTGCGGCTCGCGGCTTCGGTCGAGCGCGGCAGTGAGCATCCGCTGGCACAGGCCATCGTGAATGCGGGGCGAGAGCGTCACTTGAAGCTTGGCGAGGCCAGCGATTTTGCTTCGTCCGCGGGCAAGGGTACGAGCGGCACGGTCGACGGCCGCAAGATCGGGCTTGGCAACGCGATGCTGATGGGTGAAATGAACATCGTCACGCAGGATTTCGACGCAGCCGCGGAAGCCGCGCGGCAAACCGGCGCTACCGCGATTTACGTGGCGATCGACGGCCGCGCCGCCGGAATTATCGCCGTCGCCGATCCGGTCAAGCTTTCCGCGCAGGCCGCGCTGCAGGCATTGCGCGACGACGGCCTGCGCATCGTCATGCTGACCGGCGACAATGCCACCACCGCGCGCGCGGTGGCCGCTCAACTCGGCATCGACGAGATCGAGGCCAGCGTCCTGCCTGAGCGCAAGAGCGAAGTGGTGCAACGGCTGCGCGACGAGGGCCGCCGCGTCGCCATGGTCGGCGATGGCGTCAATGACGCGCCGGCGCTGGCGGCGGCCGATATCGGCATCGCCATGGGGGGCGGCACCGATGTTGCGATCGAAAGCGCCGGCGTCACGCTCCTGACCGGCGACCTCATGGGGCTGCTGCGGGCGCGACGGCTGTCGGTCGCCACCATGCGCAACATCCGGCAGAACCTCACCTTTGCGTTCCTGTACAATGCCGCCGGCGTGCCCATCGCCGCCGGCGTGCTCTATCCCGCGTTCGGCATCCTGCTGTCGCCGATGGTCGGCGCCGCCGCGATGGCGCTGTCCTCGGTCAGCGTGATCGGGAATGCGCTGCGGCTGGCGCGGACAAAGCTGGATTAATCCGTCATTCCGGGTCCGGTCTAGTTGGCAAACAGCCCGGGAGTTCGCCGCAGGACATCTTCGCGCGCCGCTCTGTTGCCCTCGACCGACTGGCGCTTGTTGCCAGGCCAATCGAAATCATGGGTGGCGCCGGGATAGTCGACAACTTCGATCGGACTGCCGTTGCTTTGAGCTCTATCCAGCACCCGGTGGCAAACCGCCGGCGAAACCTCTTCGTCATCGGAAGCGAGGAAGATCGTCACGGGGGTGCGCGTTCTGTAGTCCTGCGAGATCAAGGCGCCGCGGCCGCATCCCGGATAAAACGCCATCGCGGCACGAAAGCCGCCGGCGGCCGGCGAGACCTGTCGAAACATGACATTCAGCGCCGTGCTCGCACCGTTTGACCAGCCCTGCAAGAATATCCGATCCGCGGTGACGTCATCGCGCGACTGCAGATATTTCAGCGCGCCTTCCGCATCGAGGGGACGAACGGTACGTTCGTTGACGTCGTCGCGGTCGGGATCGTCGTGGGTGAACCTTCCGAAACCGTGGCCCTTGTTTCGCGGTCCGAAACTGTCGGGAAGTAAAGCAAGATAGCCATGTTCGGCCCAATAGGCGCCCCACGCCGCATGCCGGCTGGAGAGCGAGGACGCATTGCAGGGCGAGGGAATGTCTTTTGCGACCAGGGTGCAATCCTTGTTGGCGTTGGTGGAATAGGGTCCACCTCTGCCATGCAACATCACGACAGCGGGATGTGGGCCCGCGGTTTGAGGAAAATATAAATAGCCCACCAGCGCGGTCTTGCCGTCAGCGCTGGCAGAGTAAACCGTGGCCGGCTCTGCGCGTGCAGCAGCGACAGCAAGGCAGCCTATGGTCGCACCGCCGATCAGACCGAATAATCTGCGCCGCCTCATGCCGCCTCCCGGATCGGCAATTATTGGCGAAAACCCCGGACTTTGAAAGAGGCTGGGAGATGGCCACGGTCACTATGCCCTCCGCAATGCCGGTGCCGACCGCCGCTCGATCTCGACATCGAGCCGCGCGGCGAGCTCGACACTCACTTCCGTCATCGGCAGTCGCACCTCGGCGCTGTCGATCAATCCCGTGCGCCACAGCCAGTATTTGATCGGCGCCGGGCTCGGTTCGGCGAACAGCAATCGCGTGAGGTTCGCAACATCCTGCCAAAGCGACAGCGCGGCGCCGCGCTCGCCCGCTGCCATCAGTTCGCAAATCTTCGCAAAAGCCCCGGTCTCGACATGCGCCGTCGCCACGATGCCGCCGTCGGCTCCGTCGGACAGCGCTTCGTGATACTGGGCGTCCTCGCCGGTCAGCACCGCGAAGCTTTCCGGCCGGCCGCGCAACAGTTCGAGCGACTGGTTGCGGTCGGCGCCGCAATCCTTCAGGCCCTTGATATTGGGATGGGTAGCGAGATGCAGCATCGCTTCGTTGCCGAGATTGACGCCGGTGCGGTAGGGGATGTTGTAGATCAGCACGGGATGACGGGCGCGATCGGCGAGCGCGGCGAAGTGAAGTTGCAGCCCGCGCTGCGACGGCCGTGAATAATACGGGCAAGAAATCAGATAGCCGTCGATCGGCCACGCCGCCGTGCCGTCGATTGTGTCCAGCAACGCGCGCGTGTTGCTGCCGGAGAGGCCGAGAAGAATCGGAAGTTTCTTCGCACTCTCGACCTCGTTGCGCACCGTGACCACCAGCCGCTCGGTTTCGCGCGGCGTCAGCGTCAGGCCTTCGCCTGTCGTGGCGGCGAGGATCAGTCCGTCGACCGGCAGGCCCGCGTAATGCCGCGCCAGCCGCCGCAGCGACGCCTCGTCGAGCGCGCCATCGCGGAATGGCGTCACCAGCGGCAGCCACAGGCCGTGCAGCCGGGTTCGAAGATCGGCTGTTCGATGATCGGAAGTTCGCAGTTCGGTCATTGCTCCATCTCCTGGGTTAAGCCGGAGACGGAGCAATAAAAAACCCCGCACTCACGGCGGGGTTTGGCGGATCGGTCTGGGCGAGAAGTTATCGCGCGCGTCGATCCGCAGCCCCCGGAACGGGAGCTTTTTTCGACAACGCGGCCATGCAAAGACTCATGAGCATGCGCGCATGATGATCCGCGACGACCAGCCTGTCAACGAATCCCCTCGGTCAATCTGACGAACTGCGCGCATGCGCGGCGTTCCAAACGACGAACGCGCAAAAAAAAGCCGGGCTCGATAGAGCCCGGCTTCAAGGTATTGGCCATGTGAGGCCGACACAATCACCTTCCAAGAGGGATTACTGAGCGCCCGCGCCACTGGAGGAGGGGGACAAATGCGCAACGCGAAAACTCAGCGTGCAGGCATTATGATCCGCACCGGCGCCTTGCAGCAACTACTTAGGTCGCATGTCAGTCATGCGGAGTCCGATGGCTTATCGATCGATAATCAGGACGGCCAGCGCTGCGCCTTGCTCACCACGAAATCGCGGAATACCTGAACCCGCGCCACCGTCTTCAGCTCTTCCGGATAGACGAAATAGGTGTCGACCTGAATCGAATCGGTTTCGCCGAACAGCTGCACCAGGCGGTTGTTTTCCTCGACCAGATAGTCGGGCAGCGCCGCGATGCCGAGGCCCTGCTGGCACGCGCGCACCAGGCCGAGAATGTTGTTGATCTTGAAATAGGGCTCGCGCGGGCCGGAGCCGTTACGGCCGGCATCGACCAGCCAGCTGCGGTTCGCCAGATGCAGCGGCACCTGCGCGTCGCTCAGCATGATGATGCGATGCGCGTCGAGATCCTCGAGCGTGCGCGGCGTGCCGAAGCGTTTGATGTATTCCGGCGAGCAATAGGCGTGAAAGCCGATCGAGAACAGCTTGCGCTGGATCAGGTCGGGCTGGGTCGGCTTGCGGGCGCGGATCGCGACGTCGGCCTCGCGCATCGACAGATCGAGGTCTTCGTCGGTGACGATCATGGTAATCCGGATATCCGGATAGAGCGCGGTGAATTCGTGCAGCCGCGGAATCAGCCAGTTGATGCCGAGCGCCGGAGGCGTCTGGATCTTGAGGTCGCCGCTCGGCCGCTCGCGGCTGTCGGTCAGTTTGGCGCGCGCCGCCTGCAGCTGCATGAACACGTCATGCGCGGTGCGGAACAACAGGTCGCCCTGCTCCGTCAGGATCAGGCCGCGCGCGTGGCGGTGGAACAACGACACCGACAATTCCTGCTCCAGCGCGCTGACCTGGCGCGACACCGCCGACTGCGACAGCCCGAGCTGCTCCCCGGCATGCGTGAAGCTGCCCGCTTCCGCCGCTGCGTGAAACACCTTCAGCTTGTCCCAATCCATGTCGGTAAATCCGTCTCTGCTTCGTGCCATGATCATTCCGCCGCCGCGCGTTCGCTGGCGCGCAAGGCCAGGAAACGCTCGGCTTCAAGGGCTGCCATGCAGCCGAGGCCGGCGGCGGTGACCGCCTGCCGGTAGGTTTCGTCGGCGACATCGCCGGCGGCGAACACCCCGGGAACCGAAGTCGCGGTCGAATTCGGCGCCACTTCGACATAGCCCGACGGTTTCAGCTTGACCTGGCCGAGCACGAGCTCTGTGGCCGGCGCATGGCCAATCGCGATAAAGACGCCATCGGCGGGCAGTTCGCTCAGAGCGCCGGTCTTGACGTTCTTCAAGCGGACATGGGTGACCTTGGCCGGGTTTTCGCCGCCGCGGATTTCATCGATTGCGCTATCCCACACCACCTTGATCTTGGGATGCTTGAACAGGCGCTCCTGCAGGATGCGTTCGGCGCGAAAATGGTCACGGCGATGTACGATCGTCACGGCTGAGGCAAAGTTGGTCAGGAACAACGCCTCCTCGACCGCGGTGTTGCCGCCGCCGACCACGACCACTTCCTTGCCGCGATAGAAAAATCCGTCGCAGGTCGCGCAAGCCGAGACGCCAAAGCCCTTGAACTGCTCTTCCGACGGCATGCCGAGCCAGCGCGCCTGCGCGCCGGTGGCCAGGATGACGGTCTCGGCGAGATAGATGTCGCCGCTATCGCAGGTCAGGCGGAATGGCCGCTGGCCGAGTTCGAGCTTGATGACGAGGTCGGTGACGATTTTGGTACCGACATGGGCGGCCTGCTTCTCCATCTGCTCCATCAGCCAGGGGCCCTGGATGACGTCGGCGAAGCCGGGATAGTTTTCCACGTCGGTGGTGATGGTGAGCTGGCCGCCCGGCTGGATGCCCTGGATCAAAACCGGTTCGAGCATGGCGCGCGCTGCATAGACCGCGGCCGTATAGCCGGCCGGGCCGGAACCGATGATGACCACCTTGGCATGGATGGGGGCAGGCATAGGCAGATCCGTCTGTTCGCGGGATTTGGTCAGCGCTTAGGCGGAATAAGCCCGGAAACGCGTCGCAGCGGCGTTGAAAGTGGCAAATCCAAGTCTAGGACATCTGGCGAGCTATGCAAGAATTGCAATCCATCTGCTCGGATTTTCCCCCCAAGCGGAAAAAATGGCGCGGCGCACGCGCAATAAAATTGCGCAAGCCGCCCCGGCTGCGCTAAGACTATTGCCAACCATTATCAGCAGCCTTGCCAGCCCAGGATCCGGACCCGCGTGTCGAAGAACCTTGACGAGATCGACCTCAAAATCCTCTCCGAAATCCAGGCCGACGGCCGAATCACCAATGTCGAATTGGCGAGGCGTGTCGGGATCTCTCCGCCGCCCTGTCTGAGGCGGGTGCGCACGCTGGAGGAGGAAGGTTACATCCAGGGTTATCGCGGATTGCTCGATCCGCGCCGGCTCGGCTTCGACGTCACGGTGTTCGCCTCCGTGCATCTCGCAAGCCAGGCGGATTCCGACCTGCGTGCGTTCGAGGAGTTCGTGCGCGCCGAGCCTTTGGTGCGCGAATGCTGGATGCTGTCGGGCGAGGTGGATTTCATTTTGAAATGCGTGGCGCCCGACATGGCGACGTTCCAGGACTTCGTCACCCACCTCACCGCGGCGCCGCACGTACGCAACGTGCGGACCTCGCTGGTGCTGCACAATTCCAAATACGAAGCGGCGGTGCCGCTCGAGGTGAAGGTGGCGGGGTAGCCCGTATCCGTCATTCCGGGATGCGCGAAGCGCAGACCGGAATCTCGAGATTCCCGGTGCGCAATTGCGAAACTGAGGCCTGGTCCTTCGGACCATCCCGGAATGACTAGGTTTGTCTGGACGGGTTCGCTCTCAACCCTTCTTGCGCATCATCGCGTCCAGACTCCACGGCCCGCCGCCGGCGCAAGCAAGATACAAAAATACAAAGCAGAGCGCGACGGCGAGGTCGCCGTGATTGAGCACCGGAAAAAATCCGCGCGGCAAATGTTCGATGAAGTAGGCCGCGGCCATTTCGCCTGACAGCACGAACGCCACCGGCCGCGTGAACAGGCCGAGCACCAGCAATGCGCCGCCGACCAGTTCGAACATGCCGGCGACGCCATAGAGCGAGAGCCAAGGCAGGTTCTCGAACATCTTGACGACGGGCCAGCCCAATAATTTCGCGGTGCCGTACTGCAGCACGAGCAGTCCGGCGATCATCCGCAGAACGCTGCGGACGCGCGGGCTCCAGATGGACTCGATGGCGGTGGCATTCATGGCCTGGTGTCCACCTCGAAAAACACGAAACGCGCCCCCGGATCGGGCCGGAGGCGCGGCTCTTGATTCGAACGTCGACAGCGCAAATCGCTATTTGCGCCGCATCATCGCATCGACGCTCCACGGACCCGGTCCGGCAAAGAAAATGTATAGAAACACGAAGCAGAACAGAATCGCGGCCTCGCCGGCGTTCAGCATCGGAAAGAAGGCCCTTGGGGCATGCGCGTAGAAATACGCGACCGCCATGTTGCCGGACAACAGGAATGCGACCGGGCGCGTGAACAGGCCAAGCACGAGCAGCGCGCCGCCGACCAATTCGAGCATGCCGCTGACGCCACTCATCGAGACCGGATTCGGGACTTTTTCAAGGTGCGGAAAGCCGAGATATTTGGCGGTGCCGTGCTCCAGAAACAAAAGCCCGGTCATGATCCGCAGCACGCTCAGGAACTTATCGTGCCACTTCGCGCAGAATTCTTCCATGTCATTTCCCCCTGTTTGACATTCGGTACTTCAAGATTATCGCAATACCCATCAATGGTCACTGCCGAATGATGGCAACACTCTTGCCTCGCGAATATTCCCAACTGACGACAGCCATGTCCTTCGGTCTTATCGCAACGCAATAAAAAAGCCGCGCAACGCGCGCGGCCTTCCGTGTGAGGCTTGCAAAGCGGTCAGCGCCACTCGACCTTGGTGATCTCGTAGGCCTTGGAGCCGCCGGGCGCCGTCACTTCGACGGAAGCGCCCTTTTTCTTGCCGATCAGCGCGCGCGCCAAGGGTGAGGTGATGGAGATGCGCCCTTTCTTGGCGTCGGCTTCCGGCTCGCCGACGATCTGCCACACCGCCTTCTTGTCGGTGTCCTCGTCGACCAGCGTCACGGTGGCGCCGAACTTGATGGTGTCGCCGGACAGTTTCGAGATGTCGATGACATCGGCGCGCGCCAGCTTGTCCTCGAGTTCGGCGATGCGGCCTTCATTGTGGGACTGCTCTTCCTTGGCGGCGTGATATTCCGCGTTCTCCGAAAGGTCGCCATGCGAGCGCGCCTCGGCGATGTGTTCGATGATGCGCGGACGCTCCACCGACTGGCGCTGCTTCAACTCGACCTCGAGGGCGGCATAGCCGCCGGCGGTCATCGGAACCTTTTCGATCATCGTCTATCGTCCTTCAACCGCATGCGGACCGATCCGTGAGCCCCGCATAAACGCCGAAACAGAACACCCTCATGGCTGGCAGGTTCCCAGTCACGAGGGCATCATTGCCGATCGATTGCCGGACGAATTGCCCGGCGAAGGGATCAGGTTTCGGAAAAGTAACTCTGCAGCGTGCGGACCTCAAGGTCCCCGCCCAGATAGGCGCGGATGCCTTGGGCAGCCGCCACGGCACCCGAAAGAGTGGTGTAATATGGCACTTTATGCAAGAGGGCAGCTCGTCGCAAAGAGCGGCTGTCGGCCAGCGCCTGCGGCCCTTCGGTGGTATTGAACACGAGCTGGATGTCGCCGTTTATGATGGCGTCGACGATATGTGGCCGGCCTTCCAGCACCTTGTTGACCTTTTCGGTCGGCACCCCGGAATCCGCCAGGAAGCGCTGGGTCCCCGAGGTCGCCAGCACCTTGAAGCCGACCGAGGACAACAGCCTTACCGCCTCTGCGATCCTGACCTTGTCGATGTCGCGGACGGAGACGAACACCGTCCCCTTGCGTGGCACCCGCGTGCCGCCGCCGAGCTGGCTCTTGGCGAAGGCGATCTCGAACGAGCGGTCGATGCCCATCACCTCGCCGGTCGAGCGCATCTCGGGTCCCAGCACGGTATCGACGCCCGGGAAGCGCGCGAATGGAAATACCGATTCCTTGACCCCGACATGGCCAAGTTTGCGCTTCTTCAGCTTAAAGTCCGCAAGCTTCTCGCCGGCCATCAGGCGCGCCGCGATCTTCGCCACCGGCATGCCGATCACCTTGGCCACGAACGGCACCGTGCGCGAGGCCCGCGGATTGACTTCCAGCACGTAGATGTCGCCGTCCTTGATGGCGAATTGCACGTTCATCAGGCCGACCACGTCGAGCCCGAGCGCAAGCTCGCGGGTCTGCCGCTCAAGTTCAGCGATCATCGCCGCGTCCAGCGAATGCGGCGGCAGCGAGCAGGCGCTGTCGCCGGAGTGAATGCCGGCTTCCTCGATATGCTCCATGATGCCGACGATGAAGGTGTCCTTGCCGTCGCACAGGCAGTCGACGTCGATCTCGATGGCGTCCGACAGATAGCGGTCGAACAACAGCGGATTGGTGCCGAGCACGGTGTTGATCTGGCCGGTCTTGTCGTTCGGATAGCGCGCCTTGACGTCGCCCGGCACCAGTTCGGGCAGGGTGCCGAGCAGATAGTCGCCGAGCTGGCTTTCCTCGCGGATGATCTGCATGGCGCGGCCGCCGAGCACGTAGGACGGGCGCACCACCAGTGGCAGGCCGAGATCGGCCGCCACCAGGCGGGCCTGCTCGACCGAATAGGCGATGCCGTTCTTGGGCTGCTTCAGGCGTAATTTGTCGAGTACGCGCTTGAAGCGGTCACGGTCTTCGGCCAGATCGATGGCGTCCGGCGAGGTGCCGAGGATCGGCACATTGGCCGCCTCCAGCGCACGCGCCAGTTTCAGCGGGGTCTGGCCGCCGAACTGCACGATCACGCCTTGCAGCGTGCCGTTCTGCCGCTCGGTCGTGATGATTTCCAGCACGTCTTCGGCGGTGAGCGGCTCGAAATAGAGGCGATCCGCGGTGTCGTAGTCGGTCGACACCGTTTCCGGATTGCAGTTGATCATGATGGTCTC
>Ga0075522_10003707_pt1 | contig 11088 bp, 7 predicted proteins | sample NGEPerA_FD_74796 | JGI IMG/M metagenome (GOLD analysis project Ga0075522, IMG submission 74796) | Arctic peat soil microbial communities from the Barrow Environmental Observatory site, Barrow, Alaska, USA - NGEE PermafrostL2-A | ecosystem: Environmental > Terrestrial > Soil > Wetlands > Peat ... | reverse complement strand
ATTATCTGGTCATCAGCATCGAGCCCACTGAAGGCATCACCCTGCAGTTCAATACCAAGGTGCCGGGGCCGGCGATTTCGATCGACGGCGTCGAGATGAAATTCCGCTACAAGGACTACTTCAAGGTCGAGCCCGCCACCGGCTATGAAACCCTGATCTATGATTGCATGATCGGCGACAATATCCTGTTCCAGCGCGCCGACAGCGTGGAAGCCGGCTGGCAGGCGGTGCAGCCGTTCCTGGATGCATGGAAGAAGGCGGGCGCCAAGGGTCTCGAGACCTACAAGACCGGCAGCGAGGGTCCGGCCGGCGCCGAGGAATTGCTCACGCGCGACGGTCGCCACTGGCGGAAGTTCGAATAGAAATGGCTCCAAGCGATCAACGGCAGGTGAAGAATAAAGCGAACATCAAGATGATCGCGGTTTCCGATGCCGCCGCGTTGGCGAAGGCGGCTGCGGATCGCGTGACCGCTGGCATCGCGGCAAACAGCGGCCGTGTCGCGGTTTGCCTGGCCGGCGGCTCGAGCCCGAAGCAGCTGTTTCAATTGCTGGCGACCGACGCCTATCGGAGCCGAATCCCTTGGGACCGCGTGCACTGGTTCATCGGCGACGAGCGTTTCGTGCCGGTGGACGATTCCCGCAACAACATGGCGATGGCACGGGGGGCGTTCCTCGATCGCTGCGCGCCTGCTGCCAACATCCATCCGATTCCGGTCGATAGCGCCAGCTCCGCGGAAGCCGCGCGCCGCTACCAGCGCGCGCTGCAATCGTTCTACGGCGCCGATGAACTGGATCCGGCCTTGCCGCTGTTCGATGTGGTGCTGCTGGGTGTCGGGCCTGACGGCCATACCGCCTCGCTGTTTCCCGGCTATCCGGCCGTGGAAGAGACCAGGCGCTGGGTGGTCGAGGTGCCTGAGGCCCATGTCGAGCCGTTCGTGCCGCGGGTCACGCTCACCCTGCCGGCGCTCGGCTCCTGCCGCGAAATGCTGTTCGAGGCCAGCGGCTCGGCCAAGCGCGCGATTTTGAGCCGCGTGCTGCAAGGCGATAACCTGCCCGCGACCCGCGCGCATTCACTTCGTGAGACCATCTGGCTGGTGGATGAGGCCGCGCTTCCGGAGAATTTTCGTGGCCAATGAGTCAGACGAAATGCCCTGCGCGCTGGTGGTGATGGGCGTTTCCGGCTCGGGCAAGAGCACCATCGCCGACAAGCTCGCCGTACGGCTGGGCTGGCGCTATGAGGATGGCGACAAGTTTCATCCCGCCAGCAACGTCGCGAAGATGAGCGCTGGCCATCCCCTCACCGACGAAGATCGCTGGCCCTGGCTGCAGGCGATCGCCGACGAGATCGACCGGCTCTGCAAGGCCGGTGAACATGCTGTGATCGCCTGTTCGGCGCTGAAGCGCGCTTACCGCGATGTCCTCGTGCATGGACGGAACGACGTCCGCATGGTCTATCTCAAGGGCGGCAAGCAATTGATCGCCGAACGCCTCGCCCGGCGCAAACACCACTTCATGCCGCCGGGGCTGCTGGACAGCCAGTTCGACACCCTGGAGCCGCCCGGCGCGGATGAAAACCCCCTCACAGTGTCGATCGACCCGTCTGTCGACGAAATCGTCGAAGCCATTGTCCACCAGTTGAAGCCGGATTCCGCTGACGCCAGCGCGAGCGGCAGGAAAACCCCATGACCCGCATTGCGCTCGTCGTTTCCGATATCGACGGTACGCTCCTGACCAAAGACAAGATCCTGACCGACGGCGCCACCCGCGCGGTGCGGCGGCTGGAAAACAGCGGCGTCGGTTTCACCATCACCTCAAGCCGCCCGACAATCGGGATGCGGTTTCTGATCGAGCCGCTTGGAATCACGCTGCCGGTCGGAGCTTTTAACGGCAGCTCGATCGTCGATGCGCAATTGAATCCGATCGAACAGCATCTGATCCCGGCGGCCGCGGCGCAGCGCAGTCTCGGTATATTGAGCGAATTCGGCGTCGATAGCTGGGTATTTACCAACAATCAGTGGCTGGTCCGCAGCGCCGATGGCGAATACGTTCCGTTCGAAGCGCGCACCATCAAACACGATCCGACCATCGTCGGGGATTTTTCGCCTTACCTGTCCGATGTCTGCAAGATCGTCGGGGCCAGCTCTGACGCGGCGATGATGCAACGCTGCGAAGCGGCAATGCAGCAGGCAATGGGCGCGGAGGCCACCGCCGCCCGATCGCAAGCCTATTATCTCGATGTGACCCCGCCGGGCTGCGACAAGGGTACCTTCGTGCACGCGATGGCCAAACGCCAGGGCATTGCCACCGACGCCATCGCCACCATCGGCGACATGTCGAACGATCTGGCGATGTTCCGGGTAAGCGGCCTCTCGATCGCGATGGGCAACGCCAGCGATGAGATCAAGAAGCAGGCGACCCACGTGACGACCTCAAACGAGAACGAGGGTTTTGCCGGTGCGATCGAGATGATTTTGAATCACAACGCGGCGGGATAAGCGGCACCCTCTCCCCGGCGTCCCGGCCTTCGCCGGCATGACGTTGGTATGCATCCGACGTCAACCCGAATCCAACGGCCCAATACGACAGATCGCGATCGGAACTGTGACGGGCGTTTCGTTTGCATTGAATTGAAACGCCGTCGGGTTATCCTCGCCACCAACCTTAAAATGGATGAACCCGGAGCCGACGCCGGTCGCAAATTGGCCCGGACCCGTGCCCCTTGAATCCTCAAAATGCTTGACGTCGCTGGCGTCGATCACGCTGATCCGAAATGTGCCGTCCGGGTTTGGAAGCGGCATTGCTTGAACCACGAACACGTGGCCGGTATCGCCGTGAGGCGTTTCCGGGAGCAGCCAGCCGATGAGATCGCCTCTGCCCACATTGCGCAAACCGAAAATCTGTTGCCAACCCTGCTCGGCCTCAACCGAACGCGACGCGAAGAACTCGTAGTAATCGCGCGCCAGCGGGCGACCCGCTCTATCGTCGACCGGAATCTGCTGCAGATGACGGGGCGCGATCTGCTGAAGGATCCAGCTGACAAAACCGGAACAGTCGACATCATAGACGCCGATGGCCGCATCGACGTGCTGGGTGTGGACGTAGCGCGTCTCCTTGACGTTGGCGAGGACATCGCTGGCCCTGTCCGCCAGCATCGGGCCCAAACTTTCGGAAGCCGTCATCCGATATTCCTCCCAAGGGCCGCATACTCCGAGGGCGCAGCCCGCAACCATGCAACGAACCGCTCGCTATCTGAAATTGCAATTATTGATAACACGTGCCATGAGCGGCCTCAATAGCAGGGATTTTTGGAATACGGCCGGGCGATAGTTTCTTAAATCGTCCCGACGAACTACTTCGACCGCTGCATCGCCGGCTTGTCGGCAGCCTTCTTGGCGTCGCTGAGATTGTGCGCGGTATTGATCAGCGCGATGTGGGTCAGGGCCTGCGGGAAATTGCCGGTCTGGCGGCCTTCGCCGGAATCGAACTCTTCCGCCAGCAGGCCGAGATCGTTCGCCACCGCGACCACACGGTCGAACATCGCCTGCGCCTTGGCGAGTTCACCTGATAGCACATAGGCATCGGCTAGCCAAAGGCTGCAGGCGAGAAACGCGCCTTCGATCGGCTGCCGCTCGTCGGTGATCTCTCGGGGGTCGTGCCGCAGCACGAATCCGTCCCGCATCATGTATTTTTCGATTCCTGCGAGCGTGCCGACGACCCGCGGATCGGATGGGGGCAGGAAGCCCACCGACGGCAGCAGCAGGATGCTGGCATCGAGCACCTGCGATCCATAGGACATCACAAACGCGTTCTGCCCGGAATCGAAGCCGTTTTCGCAGACATCGCGATGAATGGTGTCGCGCAGCTCTCGCCAGGCATCAAGCGGCGCCTTGAAGCCGAATTTTTCGGCGCTTTTGATGGCGCGATCGAACGCCACCCAGGTCATGACTTTCGATGAAACATAGTGCTGGAGCGCGCCGCGCTGTTCCCAGATGCCGCTATCGGGGTGATGCCATATCTCCGCCAGATGATCGAGCACGATGCATTCCAGATCCCACGACCCGTCGTCCAGCTTCAGCTCCGCCACGCGCGCCTGATGGAAGGCGTCGATCAGTTCGCCGTAGACGTCCAGTTGCAACTGGGCGTGCGCGGCATTGCCGATCCGAACCGGCCGGGAGCCTTCGTAACCGGGCAGCCAATCGGCCTGCCATTCCAGCAGGCGGCGTTGCCCCCTGATGCCGTACATGATCTGCAAGCTCGCGGGCGATCCCGCCACCGCGCGCAGCAGCCAATTGTGCCAGCAGGAGGCTTCCTGGGTGTAGCCGCTGTTCATCAGCGCCAATAATGTGAAGGTAGCATCGCGCAGCCAGCAAAAGCGGTAATCCCAGTTACGGGCGCCGCCCAGCTTTTCCGGCAGCGAAGTGGTCGGCGCGGCGACGATGCCGCCGGTCGGCAGATAGGTCAGCGCCTTCAGCGTGATCAGCGATCGCATCACGACGTCGTGGCTTGCGCCCTCATAGGTGCAATGGCTGCACCATTCGGTCCAGAAATCCTCGGTGTCCTGCAGCGCCTGCGCCGGATTGATCGGCGCGGGGACCTCCAGATTCGAGGGGCCGTAGGTGAGCACGAAGGGAACGGTTTCGCCCTCGCCGACTTCGAAATCGGCCACCGTGGTCATGTCCTCGCCGCGGGTCTGGACCGGCGTTCGCAGTACCGTCATGTCCGGGCCGCAAATCGCCAGCAGCGCGCCATCGGTTCGCTTGACCCAGGGAATATCGGTGCCGAACCCGAAGCGGATCACCAGCTGCATCCGCAGCTTCACCCGGCCGCTGACCCCGCGCACCAGCCGAACGATGTCGGAGGCATGCCCGCGCGGTGGCATGAAATCGATCAGCGCCACGGTCCCCTCGGCGGTTTCGAACCGCGTCTCCAGGATCAGCGTGTTGTCCCAGTAGCGGCGGGAGGTTTTGGTGACCTCTCCCGCCGGGGCGATCAGCCAGCGGCCCTGTTTGGAGGTGCCGAGCAACGCGGCGAAACAGGCATCGGAATCGAATGCCGGCCAGCACAGCCAGTCGATCGATCCGTCGCGGCCGACCAATGCCGCAGTTTCGCAGTCACCTATCAATCCATAGTCTTCGATTCTGCAGGACAATTTTTTCACCGGTTGAAAATGAGGGTGGGTCAGGCGGTTGCGCGCGTCCGTTCCCGGGTTGCGGTCTTGAGCGCAGCGACATCGATCGCCGCCACGATCTCGTCGATTGCAAGCGGCAGCCGGCGTCGCCAGTTCGGATGTTCGTTCACGGTGCCGGGGATATTGGGCTGGTCGATGACCCCCAGCAGGTCCTCCAGCGAGATCGCCAGCAGGCGCGATCTGGTCCGCGCCAGGAAACCGGCGACGGCATAGAGGTCGTCACCATCGATAGCGTGATGGCGCAGCACGTCGGCCAGCATCGCCAGCGCATGCCAACGCGCATCGTCGGATTCGCCGGGATCGATCCCGAGCGACCGTTTCAGCGCAAGATCGCCGAAGCGGCGCCAGCCGGCATAGGTGCAGAGATCGTGGGTGTTGAAGGTGACGAGGGCATTGGGTGAATAATGGTCGACGCCGCGAAACGAACCCCGGTCGTCACGCTCGAACATCATCACCTGATACGACCAGATGCCCCCGTCCGCCATCTGCTCGCGAAAGCCCTCCGGCACGGTGCCGAGATCTTCGCCGATCACCACGCAGCGATGCGCCATGCTTTCCTGCGCGGTCACCGCCAGCAGCGCCTCGAACGGCATTTGCACATAGGCGCCGTTATCGGCGGCAAACCCGTGCGGCACCAGATAGAGCCGCTTCAGGCCGAGCACATGGTCGAGCCGGATCGCGCCGGCATGGCGCATCGAGGCCCGAAGCATCTCCCGAAACGGCTCGAACGACTGGATTTCGAGGCCGGCGGCATTGAACCCGGCAAGGCCCCAGTTCTGGCCGGCGGTGTTCAACGCATCCGGTGGCGCGCCGACCGACAGATGGCGGGAAATCGCGGCCTGCTCCTTCCACGCGTCAAAACCGTCGGATTGCACGCCAACCGCCACATCGAGATAGAGCCCGACCTTCATTCCCAGCCGGGCGGCGAGATTCCGGCATGACGCGAGCTGCGCGTCGGCACACCACTGCACGAATTTGACGAATTCGATTTCGGCCGCATCGGGACCAGCGTGAAGCGCAGCGCTCCTGCTGTCGTCCGGCTTTTGCCACTCCTCCGGCCATTCCCACCAGGGCTTGTTAAATCGATGCCGGAGGACTTCGAAACAGGCAAACCGCGACAGCATCGCCCCGCGCTCGGCGCGGAATTTGGCGAAATCCGCGTGCGCCCTGGATTTCGAACAGGCCTTGAAGGCCTCGAACGCCGATCGCAGCGCCCGCCATTTCAGCTCGGCGACGGCCGTATAGTGAACGACTCCGTCTTGCCGGAGCCGGGCGATGGCATCGCGGTGCTCGGCGACCATACCGGGCTGAAATCCTGCCACCCGCTCGATATCGATATAGAGCGGATTGAGAAACAACCGGCTGTTCGGCGCATAAGGACTGCAATCGCCGGGGCGGTCATCGAACAAGGCGTGCAGCGGATTGAGGCCGACACCGTCAGCGCCCAGACCGGCCGCAAGTTCGATCAGCTCTTCGAGGTCGGTGAAGTCGCCGATCCCCCAATTGCGCGCCGAGCGGATGCCGTAGAGCTGGACCGCGAGCAGCCAGCAGCGGTCGAAATCGCCGCCGAAAGCCGTCGCCGGCGCTACGATCAACGGCGCCTGTTCAGACACCGAGGAGGCATCGGTGAGGTGCAGCCGATAGGTGCCGGCCGGCAAATCCTGGGGCCAGGCGATGATATGCTCGCTGACCTCGCCTTCCGCGATAACCTTAAGATCCGCAACGATTTTCCAGCACAGCGGGAACGTGGCAGCGTGGCTGAGGCCGGTCCGCGCGGGATGGCCGGACCGAATCACCACCGTCCCGCTGAGAAACCGGTACGGCTCCGGAATCGGCAGGGCATTGAGGATGATTTCCAGCGCAGCAGCATCGGTCACACGCCGGTGACCCTGACCGTCGATATATTCGGTCTGGATGCCCAGCTGCTTAGCTTTGGCGAAAAGGTCCATTCGGCATGCCGTTTGCACGCAACGGTGGGGGCGTCGCGAAATTCTCTAAATGCGGGAAGAGGATAGCCGTGGTTAACTCCGTGCGGTCCCCGACGTTCCCGGGGAACCAATGGCCTTCGAACGGCTTTGTATATAGGTCCGGAACGTCTCCTTTCCCGCAACCGAAACGGGACGTCCTTTCCATGTCAATGGCATCACCGTGAACAAAACAGCTCAAACTGTCGAGAGCGCCGCTGCGGTCGGCGGCGCTTTCCATATCGAGGATATCTACCCGCTGATCGATGGCGGCCGCTTTCCGGTGAAACGGATCGTCGGCGAGCGCGTCGAGGTGTGGGCAGATATCTACCGCGACGGACATGACCTCGTAAATGCCGCGCTGGTCTGGCGCCTCGAGCGGGAGCGCGAATGGCGCCGCGAGCCGATGGCCCATTTCGGCAACGACCGCTGGACCGGATCGTTCGTCCCCGATCAGCCCGGACGCTACGTCTATGCGATCGAGGCCTGGACCGACGAATTTGCGACCTGGCGGCACGGCTTCGAGCTGAAGCAGAAAGCCGGCGCGGATCTCACCCTCGACGCGATCGAGGGGGCCGGCATGCTCACCAAGGCGCAGGCCGGCGGCAGCGCCGCGGCCGCGGTAATTCTGCGGCAATGTGAGGACTTTCTCCAGACCGGCGAAGCCGCCCCGTTGCTGACAGCCGAATTAAAGGACGCCATGGCCGAGAGCCAGTTGCGCTCCGATCTGACGCGATCGCAATTGTTTCCCTTCGTCGCCGACCGGCCGCGGGCGCGAGCCGGCGCGTGGTATGAGATGGTGCCGCGCAGCCAGTGCCACACGTCCGGCCAGCACGGCACCTTCCAGGACTGCGTCGCCCGGCTCCCGGATGTCGCGGCGATGGGGTTTGACGTAGTCTACCTGACCCCTATTCACCCGATCGGCCATATCAACCGCAAGGGCCGCAACAATGCGGTGAACGCCGCCGAAGGCGATCCCGGCAGTCCCTACGCTATCGGTGGCGCCGAAGGCGGCCACGACGCGGTGCATCCGCAATTGGGCACGCTGGAGGATTTCCGCAGCTTCGTTGCGGCCTGCAAGCAGCACGACATGGAGGTCGCGCTCGATTTCGCCGTGCAGTGCTCGCCGGACCATCCCTGGCTTAAGGCGCATCCGCAATGGTTCAGGCGCCGGCCGGACGGCTCGATGCGCTATGCGGAAAACCCGCCCAAGAAATATGAGGATATCGTCAATCCCGACTTCTCGTCGCCGGACGCCGGCGCGCTGTGGAACGCCTTGCGCGATGTGGTGCTGTTCTGGATCGAACAGGGCGTCAGCATCTTCCGGGTCGACAATCCCCACACCAAGCCGTTCCCGTTCTGGGAATGGCTTATCCATGAAGTCCAGCTGCGCCACCCCGACACCATCTTCCTCGCCGAGGCATTTACGCGGCCGAAGCTGATGAAGGGCCTCGCCAAGCTCGGCTTCACCCAATCCTACACCTACTTCACCTGGCGCACCCAGAAGTGGGAGCTGGAGCAGTATCTGAACGAATTGACGGCCTATCCGGAACGCGATTTCTATCGCCCGAACTTCTTCGTCAATACGCCTGATATCCTGCCCTATCACCTGCAAAGCGGCGAGCCCTGGATGTTCAAATCCCGCATCGCGCTGGCCGCCACCCTGTCCGGCAGCTACGGCATCTACAACGGATTCGAGCTTCTGGAACACGAGCCGATTCCGGGCCGCGAAGAATATCTCGATTCCGAGAAGTACGAGATCAAGGTGCGCGATTGGGACCAGGCGGGCAATATCAAGCCCTATATCCGCGATCTCAACCGTGCCCGCCGGGAAAACGCGGCGCTGCAACAGACCGGCAATCTGCGCTTCATTCCGATCGAGGACGGCAATGTGATCGGCTTCGTCAAGGAATCGGTCAACCAGACCAACAGCGTCGTCGTCGCCATCGCGCTGTCACGCGATGTGCACGAGTTCTGGTTTCCGCTTGGCGACGTCCAGGTCGGCATGGCCGGCGATCGCCGCAACGTCGCCGCGCTGGAGAATATCAACACCGGTGAACGTTTCCCGGTCGAGTGGGGCGGCATTCGCCTGCGGATCGACCCGGTGCGCGATCCGGCGCTGCTGTTTCGTTGCCTGGCGTGAGGGACGCCATGAACCGGATGCCCACCATCGACGCCGAGGAGTTGCCGGTCAAGGCCCGCGACAGCGACGAGCTATGGTACAAGGACGCCATCATCTATCAGCTGCATGTCAAGGCCTTCGCCGACAGCAACAATGACGGCATCGGCGATTTTGCAGGTTTGACCGAAAAGCTCGGCTATCTGCAGGAACTCGGCGTCACCGCGCTGTGGTTGCTGCCGTTCTATCCGTCGCCCGGCCGCGATGACGGCTACGACATCGCCGATTACGGCGACATCAATCCCGATTTCGGCACCATGAAGGATTTCCGGCGCTTCATCGTCGAAGCCAAGCGTCGCGGCCTGCGTGTCATCACCGAACTCGTGATCAATCATACCTCCGACCAGCACGACTGGTTCAAGCGCGCCCGCCGCAGCGACCCGAAGTCGAGCGCACGCAATTGGTACGTCTGGAGCGACAGCGACCAGAAATACCAGGGCACGCGGATCATCTTCACTGATACCGAGAAGTCGAACTGGACCTGGGATACCGAGGCCAGCGCGTTCTACTGGCATCGCTTCTTCTCGCACCAGCCGGATCTCAATTTCGACAATCCGCGCGTCGTCAGCGCGCTGGTTCAGGTCATGAAGCGCTGGCTCGATACCGGCGTCGACGGCTTCCGTCTCGACGCCATCCCCTATCTGTGCGAGCGCGACGGCACCAATAACGAGAACCTGCCGGAAACCCACGCCATCATCCGCAAGCTGCGCACCGAGCTCGACAATTATGCCAAGGGCAAGGTGTTGCTGGCGGAAGCCAATCAATGGCCGGAGGACGTGCAGGAATATTTCGGCCGCGGCGACGAATGCCACATGGCCTATCATTTCCCGCTGATGCCGCGGATCTACATGGCGATCGCCCAGGAGGATCGCTTTCCGATCACCGACATCCTGCGCCAGACCCCGGATATCCCGGCCAATTGCCAGTGGGCGCTGTTTTTGCGCAACCACGACGAACTGACGCTGGAAATGGTCACCGACGTCGAGCGCGACTATCTGTGGTCGACCTACGCCAACGATCCGCGCGCCCGCATCAATGTCGGCATTCGCCGCAGGCTGGCGCCGCTCATGGACAACGATCGGCGCAAGATCGAGCTGATGAACTCGCTGCTGCTCTCGTTCCCGGGCACGCCGATCATCTATTACGGCGACGAAATCGGGATGGGCGACAACATCTATCTCGGCGACCGCAACGGCGTCCGCACGCCGATGCAATGGACGCCGGACCGCAACGGCGGCTTCTCCCGCGCCGATCCGGCGCGGCTCTACGCCCCGACCATCATGGATCCGATCTATGGCTATGAATCGGTCAATGTCGAAGCCCAGTCGCGCAGCCTGTCTTCGCTGCTGAGCGCCACCAAGCGGCTGATCTCGGTGCGCAAGTCGACCTTGGCATTCGGCCGTGGCACCATGACCTTCATCCGGCCGGTCAATCGCGCGGTGCTTGCCTACGTCAGGCAATATGGCGATGAGGTGATCCTCTGCGTCGCCAATTTGTCGCGCTCCGCGCAGGCCACCGAGCTCGATCTTTCGGCCTGGAAAGACCGCATTCCGCTGGAAATGCTCGGCCGCACGCGGTTTCCGGCGATCGGCGAATTGCCTTACATGATCACGCTGGCGCCGTACGGCTTCTACTGGTTTCAGCTTCGCGAGCGCGACAAATCCGAACATGTCGCGCCGACCGTCGTTCCGGAATTCGAGACCCTGGTGGTGCCGCTGGGCGCGACCTGGATGTCGCTGGCCCGCACCCGGGGCGTAT
>Ga0075522_10003705_pt1 | contig 11094 bp, 4 predicted proteins | sample NGEPerA_FD_74796 | JGI IMG/M metagenome (GOLD analysis project Ga0075522, IMG submission 74796) | Arctic peat soil microbial communities from the Barrow Environmental Observatory site, Barrow, Alaska, USA - NGEE PermafrostL2-A | ecosystem: Environmental > Terrestrial > Soil > Wetlands > Peat ... | reverse complement strand
CAACATAACCAGCCAAATCGTTTTCAGTGTTCGGCTCCCAGGCAAGATCAACTCCCACCGCCGTTTCGTTGTTTGCTGCAACGGCCACAGCGGCCAGCCCCTTCGGCGCAGCTGGCGGAAACACATCCTTGGCTTCTACGCGGACCGGCGGCGATAGCGGCCCATCCAACTCCATCATTGTTCCGCCCACACTCACGCGCAGCACGCGCTGGGCGCGATATTCATAGGTCTGCCCAAAGTGAATGGTCGAATCCACCGCGCCTACCTGTGCGCGATCCTTCACTTCCACCAAAAGGTTCTGTTCTATCGGCTCAGGCGCAGGGGCAAGCGCACCTTGCGCGGGCTTCACGGCAGCTGCGGAAACTGGCGTCAGGAGTGTCCTCTGTAAACGAACGGCAGATCCCGAAGGTCCTTCCAGTGCAGCGTTCCAATGCAGCACGACGCCTACTTTTTGAATCTGCGCATCCAGCCCCAGCACCGCTGCCGGAGCCTCCCCTGCAGCCACCACTGCGGGATTCGATAATCCTGCCGATCGCCCGTTTCTGTTCAGAAGCTCCACATAATATGTGAGTGGTCGCGGCACACCGGTTGCCAGTTCTTCCGGCAATTCCTGCCCCACGTCAACGGCAGCTCCCGAGTCTTTTTCCAGATTCCCCACCGGTACACAATCGGGCGCAGTACCCGCCTTGCGGCACACCCGCACCTGCACCTCGCCTTTCAGCAAAAGCTTGTCAGTATTCTTGGTCGGCATCGTCCAGGTCAGACGAACCCGTTCGCCGATACGCATTGCCGCGAGGTCACTCACCTGCACCGGCAAATTCAACGTCGGGGCCTGCGGCGTCCCCGGCATTCCGCAACCGGACAATGCGCTCCCGAGGCTCACCAGTGCAGCAGTCCATAAACTTCTTCTTACCGAATTCATTGCCATTTCAGTCTACTGGAGCCGCTGGGCGTCGCAACACTACTCCACACGCAAAGCCTGCATCGGATCAAGCCGCGAAGCCCGCGTGGCCGGTAGCCAAACCGCCATCAATGCCACCGCCGTCAAGATAACCGGCACAGTCACAAACACCGCCGGATCCCACGTCTTCACTCCAAAAAGCAAACTCGCCATTAGACGAGTCAATCCAAATGCAGCCGGCACGCCAAGCACCACTCCTGCCCCGGTCAGCTTCATTCCGTGCCACACAACCAGACGGCGGATCGCCGCGCGATCCGCCCCCAGGGCCATGCGGATACCCATCTCCTGCGTTCGCTGCGCAACAGAGTAGGCCATCAGTCCGTAAATTCCAATCGCTGCCAGCACCAGCGCAATTCCGCCAAAAATCGTCAGCAACATCATATTGAAGCTCTGCCGGGCCAGCGATGTCGATAGCAGCTCATCCATAGTCCGCACTTCTGTCACTGGAAACCCGCCGCTCGCCTGCCGCAGTTGTTCCGTAATCGCATTCACCAGCTGTCGCGGATCGCTGCGTGTCCGGATCGCCCACCGCATGGGCAGTATGCGCGCATTCAGCGCCGTCATTCCATCGGTCACCTGCGATTGCGGCACAAACACAAGTCGCCCAGGATCTCGCCCAGGCCCGCCTTCGTGCGTGTCACCTACTACGCCTACAATCACGCGTGCCGGCTCTTCAAACTGCGGTCCCACGCCATGACCCACAACAATCTGCTGCCCCACTGGATTCTGGTTGGGAAAATATTGCTTGGCCATCGCCTGGTTGATCAGCGCTACTGGCGTCGAACTGGCCGTATCCTGATCGGTAAAATCCCGTCCGCGCAGAACCGGAATTTTGAACGTGCTGTAGTAACCGGATGTCGTGCTCATCCATCCGACATCCAGCGAATTCTTCCCGTTGTCCACCGGCCTGCCCACAATCGTCAATGGCAGGCCAAACTGGCCTTGATGCGGAAGGCAACAGGTAAACGTCGCATCTTCCACACCCGGAATCGCCCTCAGCCTCTCAATTCCGTCGCGCCCCAGTTGCGCAACGCCTACCGTCTTCTGATAGCGATCGCCGGTCAGCGACATTTCCATTGTGATCACGTTGTGCGAGTCGAATCCCATATCAACGCCGCGCAGTTTCACAAATGTCCTTATCAGCAACGCCGACCCCACCAGCAGTACCAGCGCCAATCCCACTTCAGTGATCACCAGCAGTGAGCGCGCCTTGTTCTGTCGGAAACTTGTGCCGGAGCGATTGCTGCTTTCCTTCAGCGACGAATTAAGATCGGTCCGCGAAGCGCTCAGCGCCGGAAACAGTCCAAACACAATTCCTGTCAGTACTGAGATGCCGAGTGTAAACGCAAGCACACGCCAGTCCAGGCCCACGTTCGCGCCCTTCTCGCCGATGCGCGGCAGCCCCGGCGGGCTCATGGCCAATAGCGCGCGCACACCGGCAAAGCCCAGTGCGGTGCCCAACACCCCACCCATCGCCGCTAGCAGCACACTCTCTGTCAGCAGCTGCCGCACAATGCGTGTGCGGCTCGCACCCAGCGCCGCGCGAATCGCAAACTCCCTCTTTCTTCCCGTGGCCCGCACCAGCAGTAGATTGGCCACGTTTGCGCACGCAATCAGTAGCACCATGCTTACCGCGCCCAGCAGCACCAGCAACAACTGCCGCACACCGCTCACAATCGAGTCGCGCAGCGGCTCTACTGCAAAGGTCATCTGCGGATTCGATCCCGGATAAAGGCGTTTGAACTCCGCTGTCGCAAGCTTCATCTGCGCATTGGCCTGTTCAATGGATACGTCGGGTTTCAGCATTGCGGCGGACAAAAAATAATGGCCCTGGTTTGTGCTGTAGAGCTCGAACTGAAACGGCAGAAACAAGTCCGCTTGCGGGTCGGTACGAAACTCCTTCCCAAGCACGCCAACGATCGTATAGGGCTCGTTGCCCAGCGAAAGCACCGATCCAAGCACGTTGGGATTACCGCCGAACTTGCGCTGCCACAATCCGTAACTCAGCACCACAACCTTGCCGCCGTTGGGCGAGTCCTCCTGCTGCGTAAACGTCCGCCCCAGCGTCATCGGTGCGCCAAACACGCGAAAGTATGCTTCCGTTACGTGGATGCCATGCACCTGCTCCGGCCGGCCGCCTGTGATGTTGAAGCCCGGGCCGCCAAAGTCATACGCAGCCACGTCTTTAAACACGCTGCTCTGTCGCTGATACTCGTGGAATTTCGTAATCGAAGTGCTGTTCTGCTTTCCCTGCGGGAACGACTGGATCACGGCCACAATGCGATCGGCATCCGGATAAGCCAGCGGTTTCAGCAACACAGCATTCACTACCGTAAAGATGGCCGTGTTCGCTCCAATGCCCAGCGCCAGCGCCGCGACAGCGGAAATCGTAAAGCCGTACCACTTTATTGACATGTGAAGTGCATGTTTAACGTCACTCCAAACATCGCGCATCATCGCACCAGCCCTCCCCGCACCACTCAATCTATTTCAAATGCCGGGGTGCCCCAGGTCCGGAATTTCGGACCTGGGAAAGCACGAATCTCAGCAATTCCATCTCAATTTCTGCACAAATCTTTAATGTTACAGACTGTAGCACACGGATTAGGTGAGCCGGCAAGAAAAGAACGTCCTGCCTTCAGACGGGTTGCCGCCCACCCACAAGTCACCATTTAACCAATTTTCATTTGCCCGCAATGAGATCACTTCCGGCACTGCGGTAGTTTTCCTGACAGGAGGTAAGGATGAAAAAGACACTTGCACTGCTTTCCCTCGCTGCTGTCTGTTTGGTTGGCACAGCCTTCGCCCAAGGCGATGAAGATGATTACGGCCGTCATGGTGAAATCAAGCGCGTGCTACTGATCAGCATTGACGGCATGCACGCCGTGGATTTTGCGAACTGCGCAAATGGCATCGGCACCACCAACAACGGACAACCCTATTGCCCAGTGCTTGCAGGCCTCGCAAAAACCGGAATTAACTATGTAGCAGCCAACACTTCCAAGCCCTCGGATTCTTTCCCTGGACTGACAGCGATCGTCACTGGAGGCAGCCCCGCGCTGACCGGCGTTTACTACGATGTCGCCTACTCACGGAACCTTGACGCTCCTGCAACAACTACCGGCAACGGTGTTGCATCCGGCCCCTGCACTCCAAACGCAGCTCCGACAGGGACCACCACCGAATTCGAGGAAGGCATTGACATTGATCAGAGCAAGCTCAACGGCGGAGCCCCCGGCGCGTCGCTGACCGACGGCGGGATCAACTCCATTGACTCCAAAAAACTGCCGCGCGACCCGAGCCGTGGGTGCAGTCCCGTTTTCCCATGGGAGTTTGTCCGGGCAAACAGCGTCTTCAGTGTTATCCACAAGGCCGGCGGATATGCGGCATGGTCCGATAAGCATCCCGCTTACGCTTCCGTCGCTAGTGGCTTCGGCCCCGGCGCCCTCGACGATTTCTACGCTCCGGAAATCAACTCGAATGTTGTCGGCCTTCCGGGTTTAACAACTCCCACCGGCGTCTCTTGTGCGACCGTTCTCGACCCCGGCTCGGACATCACCGCCTGGACAAACAGCTTCCAGAACATCCAATGCTATGACACTCTGAAGGTCAACGCAATCGTGAACGAGATTGACGGGAAGGACCACTTGGGCAAATATTCGACGAGGGTCCCCACCATCTTCGGGATGAACTTCCAAGCCGTCAGCGTCGGCCAGAAACTTGTCGAGAAGAGCAACAACACTACAGGCGGCTATCTCGATGCGGCTGGAACGCCAACGCCTGCACTTCTGGGCGAAATCAAGTTCGTCGACGCATCGATCGGCAAATTTGTCGAAGAGCTCAGAGAGCGTCACCTGGACCATTCAACCTTGATCGTGATCACGGCGAAGCACGGCCAGTCGCCCATTGATTCTGTTCGCTACAACCCCATCCTGAGCACCGGTACTTCTCCGGCGACTCTGCTTTCAAGTGCTGGGTACATTCCGTTTTCTGAATCCACCCTCAACCCCAACGGCATTGGACCGACGGAGGATGATGTATCGCTGATCTGGCTAAAGGACTCCTCTGACACCGCCGCCAGCGTGAAGATTCTTGAGCAAAACGCCGATCAAATTGGCCTCGGGCAAATCTACTACGGCCCGTCGCTTGCTCTCAACTACAACGACCCAACCGTCGATCCGCGCACTCCGGATATTATTGTGACCCCGAATGTCGGCGTGGTTTACACCGGTAGCAGCAAGAAGCTGGCCGAGCACGGTGGATTCGCCCATGACGACACGAATGTCATGCTGCTGCTTTCGAACCCGAGCTTCGACGCAAGAACGGTCTTTGCGGAGGTCGGAACGGCCCAGGTGGCGCCAACAATCCTCAAAGTACTGAAGATCGATCCCTCGAACCTCGAGGCGGTCCGTGCCGAAGGGACAGGCGTTCTTCCGTCCGTAGACCTCCGGTAACCCATCCTCTCGTGAATTGTTAGAAAGAAACGGGCGCTCCTTACAGGCGTCCGTTTCTTTCTGAATCAAAACTGACCGCCCAGTTTTGCGGTTGCCAGATCCGTAGCACCCATTTTTCTAGTGGTGGAAGGGTACTCCGGACCTCTTGTCGCCCACCCATTAGCAATAAGCAGCTAAACAACCAGCTACCGGCATTTCGTTGTATCCAGCAACTCAGCCCCGCTTGCTCAAAAACGCCCGCGTCGCTTCGCCGGCTGCCGCCAGGCTCTCCAATTCCATCTCGCTGTAATCGCGCGACAGAGCAATGCCGGGCACGCCCGTGCCCCACGCCGCCGTCACGGCTTTGCGAACATCATCGGCGTGCGTCTTCTTCTCTCCCGTCGCGCTGGTCGGCACGCCAATATCGATGCCCGGATAAATCTTCGTGTTATCTCCAACGTCCGCCATGATGCGTTTCGTGGCCGATACTACGTACTCCGATGTCAGGCCGTTCAATGTAATCTCCGCCACAGTGGCCTCGTGGTAGCCCATCATGTCGTAATAGACAGGCAGCAGCTTGGCGGAATCTGTGTCGCGAAAAACCGTATCTGCCAGCCGTTCAACCAGCCTGCCCATGCGCGGACCACCGGCATTGTTGTACGTGGCTACCTTGAAGAAATCTGAGAGCTTTGCCAGCTGCGTAAAGTCTTCGCCGGCGCTGTAGAACGGGCTGAATGTGACGTTCTGCTGAATGTGAAAGCCGAACGGTTTCTCCGGCGCAATGGACTTTGCCGCACCGTATAACTCCGAACGCAGCTCTGTATAACTGTCCATCCATAACTTCTGCCAGCTTAGAATTTCAGGATATTCAAGCAATGTTCGCCAGAATGTTGCGAAGTAGCCATCTGGCGGCCTCTGTCCCATCTTCGGCCCGGGCCGGAAAAGGTATTGCAGCCTCCGATAACCCTCTTTGGCACGCTCCACGGAGATGCCTCTGTCCTTCGCCTTCTCCCTGCAGTAATGGCAGAAGCACGACACCCCGATCATGGCCCAGTCGCCACCGATCATATTGTCGAACGGACCCATGTTCTCCGCGCTCCACATGATCCCATCCACATGCTCGGAGTATTGCTTAAGATACACCTCAATCTTGCCCAGCAAAAATGCCCGGTAACTAGGATGGTTGTAGCAGGGAACGGTTGTGCGCAAACCATCGATGTCAACCTCAGCCACTTCGACATAGCCGGGAATTGTTTTCATCATGACCGGAAACGGATTGTTGAAATCGAGCGCGAAGTAATCCATATCCCGCGCCTTCATCTTTGGCGCGACATCGGAGATGACGTTTAACTTTCCATCGTCGAATGAACGGAACTCTTTGATGTTGGTATCGAGAAAGAACTTGGGATCATAATCGAAGTATCCGCCACCGGTGCGCAATCCATCGGGCGCAAACTTGCCATGACCTGGCAGGCGGCCGTTCTTGTGAATGCGATTGGGATCAGTGTCGTACGTGTATGAATAGACGGTGTTGACCGCGCCTTTTTGCTGTAGGTTGTCGAGCACCGTGTCGATGCCTTCGTCGATCCAGCTGAATGGTTTGGTTTGGATGGCAACGACATTCGGCCGGGTCTTGGTCGCGCGGCCACCTGCCCAGACCGCGTGCGCCATCGTGCGCGGTACGGTGTCCTGTGTTTGCGATGTGCTCTGCGCTGTAGCCTGCAAGCCCAGCATGGAGCAGGCGGCCGAAAATATCTTTACGAACTCACGACGGTCAAACGCCATTCTCATGAAATTAGTACCCTCCACCCGGATTATTGTTATGGACTATGCGATGCGGCCATTCCAGGTCTTATGTGCAAGCTGCTTTGGAACGCTTACGTGCTCAGCATTCAGTCCCTCCCTGATCGCACGAAGTAACGGAAACTCTGCGCCATCGTAATGCCCTAGTGAAAGTCCGCAAACATGATTCTCCATCGCTATACGAACGCCTTCGTGTATCAACTCCGGCGTCGCTTTCGGACGCACGGCAACTGCCGAAATCCGCGGGAAGTTTTCGCCGAGTGCCTCTGTGTTCGCTTTCAGGCGATCGTCCTTCTCGTGCATCCGCGATGGATCACCAAGTTGTTCGGAGTAATCCGAGTTTCTGATTGAATCGAGATGCGGCCGGATTGCCTTCAGGTCAAGCCCCCAGGTTTCCGGATGCGGAAAGCAGTCGTTGAATCGAAGTTCGCTGTTGGTGTGTATCGAATGAATCTTTGCGTGAATTAGGCGGAAGTAGCGCGTCATCGTGCTGAAGCGGAATTGCTGCCACTGCGTAAACGCCGGCTCCGCATTTGGATTGGCGAGCAATTCCTGCTGTATTTTTTTAAGATCGATTTTCTGCTCCGCGGCAGCCGTGACACATGATTTACAGAAGCATCCGCCGCGCTCGGCGCCGCCGTTCAACAGGGGAATCGTGCAGAACTGGACGAAGTCAATGTCATGGTTTTTCACCAGGTCGGTGTAAAGTGCCAGCGTGTACTGCATCACGTCTGCATTGTTTGGGCAAAGTGGAAACGATCTCCCCCAAACAACTCTGGGCTGATCGTGAATATCGCGCTGTGTGCAATCCAGAAGGTCCTTCTGCACAACATCCTGATCGACGAGGGTGTGCGAAAGCTCCGCGCCGGTCTTCAGTCCGCGCTTCCGCGCCGCATTCGTCAGGTGATCGAGCCAGTCCGTATCGCTCAGCCACGAGAAGCTTGAAAGCTGCGGTTTGATGCGCCCGTACAAACTCGTATCCGGATGCCAGTAGCAACGCGAATCCTCTGCCTGCCAGGTTTGGCGCACAGGGTTGTGGGGGAAAGTAGGACTGGTGAAAGGCCGCTTTTCGTAATGCATGATCGAGATCAGGTAGACGGAGTTTACCTGCGACATCGACTGCAAATTGTCGAGCACGCGCTCAACGCCCTCGTCATGCAGTTCCCATGCGTACAGACTTGCTACTACTTCAAAAGGACGCGGACCGCTCTTTGCCATTGCGGAACTTGCAAGTCCTGAACTGGCCGCCGCAGAAGCGGCCACCTTCATAAACCCTCTCCGCGACCATTGCGCAGAGCGATCTTCCAGTGCCATTGATTCACCCCCAGGCAATCCTACGTCAATTCCCACTTGCGCGAAATCAGTGCCTTTTGAGGACTCATCCGTCGATTCGGTCTCCTCGACTACTTCAGCAGGTTTCAGGCAGCATGTGGTTCAAAATGCGAGATTAAATATTTGTTTTGCACTCGAATAAATTACGCGTGCCGCGACCTTCAAGGCCGGTCAGATTGCGGCAAAATCTGATTTCAGTCAACGTGTTGATGATCGTGCACAAAGTCCGTACACCTGCAATGCCCGTAGTAAATCGAATTAGGAGCACCGCCCTTGGCATCTTAAATGCGGCAATTTTTCGACAGACAAACTATGCGCGGTAATTTTGTGTGTCTGGATTTTCGAAATTGCACATGCGAAATATTCTTCTCTCGTTAAGTTCTGGATGGAGTATGATCCTTGGCCGAATGGTATGGCCATTCGACAAGCGGCTTAGGCGTTCGGCTTTGTGACGCCTGTCACCATAGGCATTCTTACTCGCTTCATGGAGGCATTCATGCGATTCATAAAACAGGCCACAATCTGTCTAATTCTGGCCGCACTTGCCGCGCTCGGCGTGTCACGTGCACAAAATACGACGGGGTCCGTAACTGGAACCGTGTCTGATGCTGGCGGCGCCGTTCTACCAAATGCCGGCGTTACGCTCTCAAACAACTCAACCGGAGTTCAACGAAAATCACAGACCAGCGAAACCGGCGACTTTCTGTTCCTGAACATTCCACCGGGCGAATACAGGCTCACCGTTGAAAGCGCGGGCTTCAAGCGATACGTTCAGAATCCGGTTGAGGTACAGGTAGCACTAGCTACCCGCCAAAACGTTTCCATGTCCGTTGGAGGCACAACGGAAGAGGTCACGGTTACGACACAGGCCCCTATTATTCAGACAGAGAATGCTTCGCTCGGCCAAGTGGTACAGGGTCAGGCTGTAACGAACATGCCTCTTAATGGCCGCAATGTTCTAGCGCTGGTTGGCCTGGTTCCCGGTGTTGTTCCGCAGGGCGCTTCTCAGGCCAACCTCACCGGTCTTGGCGTATTCTCTGCAGGCAACTTCCAGATCGGTGGAGGAACCGCCAACCAGAGTTCCGAACTTTTCGACGGCGCTCCAATGAACATCTCCTACGGAAATATCGTTGCGCTGGTGCCGGATCAGGACGTGGTTCAGGAGTTCAGAGCACAGACGAACAACAACACCGCAGAGTTCGGCATGTACACGGGCGGTGTTATTAACATCACGTCGAAGTCCGGCGGCAATCAGATTCACGGTACCGCGTATGAGTTTGTTCGCAACACGATGTTCAACTCAACGCCGTACTTCTCAAAGCACAACCCGGCTCAGACCATCGGAAAGAGCCCGTATCACCAGAATCAGTTTGGAGTGAACGCGGGTTTCCCGATTATCAAAAACAAGCTGTTCGGGTTCTTTGATTTTCAGGATTATCGAATGTTCTATGGGTACACCTACAACTGGGTCGTGCCATCTATGAAGCAGCGTCAGGGCGATTTCTCCGAGTTCACCAAGCAGATCTACGACCCTTGCGGCGGCACCGTCGCGGGTGGTCAGGCGTGCCCGAATTACACTGGTGGACCAACTCCATTTGCGAACAACCAGATTCCTCTAGCTCGCATGTCACCCGTGGCTCAAAACATTCTTAATTGGGGATATTGGGGCAAACCAACAAACACCAATGTGGCGCCGAACCAGAACTACCTGGTCTATTCCTCCATTGGCGGAATCAATAGCCAGTACTCAGGCCGCATTGACTACACTCTCAGCGACAAACAGCACATTTTTGGCCGTTACACCTATTGGAAGTCAGATAACCTCGCTGGCATACCCTTCGGCAATGGCCTTATCAGCGGTACGCCAACCTCACCTGAGCACTTCAAGACTTATCAGGCGGTCATCGGCGATACGTATGTGTTTACTCCGACCCTCATCGGCGATATCCGTATTTCATATCTCCGCTGGCCCTATGTCCGACTCCCAAATTACCTGGGCTTTGACATGAGTAAGCTCGGATTCAATTCGGCAAGCCAGCTGAGCCAGATCTCTGCGCTCAACGGACTTCCCAACTCACATACTATCCCCGCGTTTGTTTTGCAGAGCTACAACAGCGCCACCATGGGATACATCTTCGGCGTCAACCAGAATTATGTGGTGGCGCCCACGATCAGTAAAGTCTGGAAGGGCCATACCATCAAAGCCGGCGCGGACCTTCGGCGCATGGAAATGCTTTACTTCCAAAACAACAGCCCGGGGGGCAACTTCCAATTCGATCCCACCTGGACGAATGACTCTTTCGCTTCGTTCCTGCTTGGCTACATGGTCAATCAAACGGTCACGTCGAGCGTAGTTCAAATTTCGAACCCTACTTACAACACCGTCTATTACCAGGGTTATTACGCTCAAGACAACTGGCAGGTAACTCCCAAACTTACTGTTAATGTCGGCCTGCGTTGGGAGATTCCGGGCGTCTATCGTGAGCGCAATAACCTTTTGGCAACCTTCAACCCGAACGAAGTCAACTCGGCTGTCACTATCAACGGCGGACCGGTGAAGGGTGC
>Ga0075522_10003703_pt1 | contig 11096 bp, 11 predicted proteins | sample NGEPerA_FD_74796 | JGI IMG/M metagenome (GOLD analysis project Ga0075522, IMG submission 74796) | Arctic peat soil microbial communities from the Barrow Environmental Observatory site, Barrow, Alaska, USA - NGEE PermafrostL2-A | ecosystem: Environmental > Terrestrial > Soil > Wetlands > Peat ... | reverse complement strand
CCCCTCAGGCGACGGCCTCGGCGGATCGCTCTGCGGGTCGTGCCCGGACAGCCGAGAACCGTAGAACGCCGTCCACGAGCGGCTCGTGGCGCAGCCGCCTGAGGTCCTCGCGATAGCGCATCTTGACCTCCCATGGACCCGTGCCCTGGCGGGGGAAGCGGTCCACGGCACGCTGCACGTATCCCGCGCCGAAGTCGAGCATCGGACGGGTCGGCATGCTCGGGTCGCCGTTCACCGGCACACAGCTTGCGTAGCCGCCGCGATCCATCATCGCGATCAGCCTGCAGATGTAGTCGCACACGAGATCGACCTTCAGCGTCCACGACGAGTTGGTGTACCCGAACACGAACGCCAGGTTGGGCAGGTTGCTGATCATCGCGCTCTTGTAGATGAGCTCCTCGGGTAGCGAGATATCGGCTCCGTCGACCGTCAGCTCGACCCCGCCCAGCGCCTGCAAGTCGAGGCCAGTGGCGGCTATCACGATGTCTGCCTCGAGCTCGGCGCCCGACTCGAGCAGGATCCCATGCTCGGTGAATGTGGAGATCCTGCCGGTCACCACCGACGCGCGCCCTGAGGAGATCGCCGCGAACAGGTCTCCGTCCGGCACGGCACACAGACGTTGATCCCAAGGCCCGTACGCGGGCGTGAAGTGGGTGTCGATGTCATAGCCCTCTGGCAGGCGCCTCTCCAGACCCTTACGCAGCAGCCACTTGACCACAGCAGGCCGCTTCTGGCTGAGCTCATAGAAGGTGCGTTGCATCCAGATGTTCTTGCGCCGAGTGATCGCGTACGCGCGCTCGGCCGGAAGAACGCGCTTGAGCAGATTGGCGATGCGGTCCTTTTCAGGAAGGCTCACCACATAGGTGGGCGAGCGCTGCAGCATCGTCACATTCGCCGCGCGGTCGCTCATGGCTGGCACGAGCGTCACGGCGGTGGCGCCGCTACCGATCACCACGACCCGCTTGCCGCTGTAGTCGAGACCCTCCGGCCAGTGCTGAGGGTGAACAAGCTGGCCTTGGAATCTCTCCACGCCCTCGAAGTCCGGCAGATAGCCCTGCTCGTAACGGTAGTAGCCGGCGGCGCCGAACAGCCACGAGCACTCGAGCGCCACCATCTCCCCCGTGTCGTTGCGCTGTGCCTGCACGGTCCACAGCGCATCCTCGCTCGACCAGGACGCACTCACAACGCGATGGCCGAAACGGATGTGCGAGTCGATGCCATGCTCGCTGGCCGTCTCGCGGATATAGCTCAGGATCGCCGGCCCGTCGGCTATCGACTTCTCGTCCGTCCAAGGCTTGAACGCGTAGCCGTAGGTGTGCAGGTCGGAGTCCGAGCGTATGCCGGGGTAGCGGAACAGATCCCAGGTTCCACCAGTGCTCTCGCGATTCTCGAGGATGGCGAACGTCTTGCCGGGCAGCCGATGCTGCAGATACCAGGCAGCGCCGATACCGGACATGCCAGCGCCGACGATGACCATATCCAGACGCTCGGTCGCTGTGCCCTCGTGCTCGTCGGTTACCGCTGCGCTCGCCATCGCTCCACCTCCGCATTTCGATCTTGACGTTCTCGATCTCGAGTCGATTGTGGCGAAGCCGCAACAGCTCAAAGACATCAGCTCGGGCTGCGCCGAGCATATAACGGTCCGCAATGACCCTAATTGCGGACAGTCTCGCGTTCGCGCTCGGCACGTGAATCGGGATCACGCCGCAAGGCGGCGGTGAAGACTACGGATCAGCCCGCAGCCGTAGTAACCACGGAGCATCGCATGAGCGGTCCGCCCGCTCGTTCGTTCGTTCAGCCGTGACGCCCCGAGGAAGGTGCCCTATCCACGGTGCCCTACCCCTCGGCCCCACGAATTGGCTCAGCGGTACTGTGCGCAGTGGCATGATCTCCGTCGCACAGGCCCGTCGACTTGCGCTGGCGCGCCCCGAGGCGGTCGAGGCCGACCATCACGGCCGACCGTCGTTTCGTGTGGCGGACAAGATCTTCGCCACGCTGTGGGACGAGACGCACATGAACGTGATGCTCGACGAGCCGGGGATCCTCACCGCGGCTCAGAGCAACCCTGATGTGTGTGCAGAGCTGTGGTGGGGTAAGCGGCTCGCCGCCGTCCAGGTGAGCCTCCCCCACGCCGACCCCGGGCTACTCACGAGCCTGCTCAGCGACGCTTGGAAGCGGAAGGCTCCCAAGCGTCTTCTGGATCGTGGAGTGTGATCGCGCCGCTCAGCTGCTGAGGGGCGCAACCCTCGGTAACTGCTAGGCGCTGGCGCCCCGCGCGCGTGAGGCGCGCCCTGCTTTGGCTTTCGATGCTGCCGGCCGAATGCGTCGGGGCTTTGTCTCGGAGCTCACGCTGCGGCCCGTCTGGAGATGATCGAGGTCGCGACGCACGAGCTTGCTCATCTTCGTGACTTCGCGGCGCGCGTCGCGTATGAGCTTCGTGACGTCCTTGCTGAGGTTGCCGGCGCCCGACTCGAGCGTGCCGCCGATCTCGCTCAGATCTTTCTGTGCAGCCGCCAGAGACTCTCCGATACGGGAGATCGCGCGGTCACTCTTCTCGAGTCGGGCACATGCCGTCTTGGTGGCCTGTGGTCGAGCTGACGGCTGAGGGGATGTTTTTGTGCTGGAGGGCATGGATGCTCCCTGTGTTGTCGGTTGTCCCCGCTGCTCGCGGAGGTATGGGGCGAGCGTAGGCCACCTCACAAGCCATCGCCAGCGTCGTTTGCCGCATGCGCAGCGCGAAGAACTACGCAGCGCGAGCGCCTTTCCGCCGCTGCGATCTCGCGCAGCTCTGCTCAATTGCGTCGCGACCTCCGTTGGCCTGCGATCATGCTCGGTGATGATGTCCCATGTCTGAGCGCACCGGGGGCGACCTCCTGAACGAGTGGCGGCGGGTGATGGACACCGTGGTCGCATCCGCCGCGTCCGTGTCCGGGCGCACGGACCTGCCCCGCGACCTGCTGCGCGCGATGCAGCATCAGGCCGAGATGGTGCAGGAGGTGATCGAGCGCGAGCGCACGATGCAGGGTGATCTGGCCGGGCGCATCTTCGGGCCGATCGACGCGCTCTTCGACCTGCTCGCCGACACCGGCGTGACCCTGCGCCGGCAGGCCGAGACGTTGGAGGCAGCCGGCGCGGCGCTGCAGGAGACGGCCGCGCTGATGAAGCGCCAGGCAGAGATGTTCGAGCGATCGGTCGAGGCATTGCGTCAGCCTTCCGAGCTCGCCAAGCGCGCCACCGGCGTCAAGCGCAAGCCGAGCAAAGCCCGCGCGCGCAGCTCCGACTGAGTCCGCTCTCGGGTAGCGCTCCGCGCGAATGACCCTCAGCGCCACTCACGCTGCGCCGCAAGGTCGCCGCCAACACGCTCACCACAGTGGTCCCCGTGCTCAACGCCAGCGGTCTGAACGTGGTGATCACGGCCCTCAATCTGGCCGTGAAGACGATCGGGCGTGGCTCCAACGCGTTCGTCACCGCCGGCAAGTGCACCGGCGGGAAGTTCACCGTGAAGTCAACGTTCTTGTATCAGACGGCAGCCACCGTAAAACTGAGCAGCTCGTCGAAGTGCAGCAAGTGAGCTGACGCGACGCGTGTGCCCCGCGCTCGGACGCTGAGAATCTCGGTGTCCGAGCGAAAGGAGCACCCCGCACGGGCTAAGATCTCATCGGATGCGCAGGCAGGATTGGAGCCAGGTGGTCTCGGCGGCGGCTTTGCTTGCCGCGCTCGCAGCGCTCCTGAGAGGCCGACCCCGAAGGGCGTTTGGTTTCGTGATGGCCGCGGCCGCCGGGGACACTGTGGCGCGGCGTTTGAGCCGCGGCGACCCAACCCCGCTGCCGTATTCGCTGCGCTGGGAGCTCGCGATCCCGAGGCCAACTGGCCCACTGAGGCGGGCGCTCTCGGCACGAACGGGCGAGCGGATCCTCGAGATCGGTCCCGGACTTGGCCAGCATGCTGCAGACGTAGCTGGTTGGGTAGGACCAGCGGGCCGCGTCGACGTTCTCGACGTCCAACAGGAGATGCTCGATGCCACAATGGCCCGGGCTGAGCGCCGAGGGGTGAACAACATTGTGGCTGCCCTTGCCACGTCATCCGGGCGACTGCCCTACGAAGACGCTTCATTCGACGCTGCCTACCTCGTAACGGTGCTCGGGGAGATCTCAGAGCGCCACCAGATGCTCGCGGAGCTCCGTCGAGTACTCAAGCCCGGCGGCCGACTGGTGGTCGGCGAGATAGCGGTGGACCCTGACTTTGTTACCTCGCCGAAGTTGCGCCTGATGGTCGAAACCGCCGGTCTTCGCTTTGTGCGCCGCTTCGGTCCCCCATTCGCCTATCACGCGCAATGCGTCGCTCCTACGTGAACGCGCCGACCAGGATGAGCGCTGCGGACAGCACGAATATCGTGGGGTGCTGGTAATCACATCGCACCACTAGCATCGAGGTCTCGTGGCAGAATGCGTCCCGTGATGGAAGTGCGGCGTTTGGCGTGGGCCGGTTTGGAGATCACGGCGGATGGACAGACGGCGGTGATCGACCTGGTTGAGGATTTTCCATCCCTGCACAGCGCCGATCCGCCAACGTCTGAGATGCCGCCAATCTCCCCGAAGGCCTCGGCCACTCTGGGGCTACTGACTCATCTGCACAAAGACCACGCCGATCCCCGTGCATTGCGGAGAGCGCTGCGCGCTGACGGGGTTGTACTACGGCCACAGGTCGCAACAGGAGGCGAGACCGAGACAGCCTTGGTAAGAGGGCCAGAAGCGGCGCTTACCAAGACTGGGCTGGCAACTCGTGTGGTCCATCCATGGGAAACGGTCGCCGTAGGAGACTTCACGGCCACCGCACTACCAGCAGTTGATGGCTTCGGAGATCCGCAGCTCTCGTGGGTCGTGACGGCCCACGGCTGCCGCATCCTGCATGCTGGCGACACGCTGTTCCACGGCTGGTGGTGGCTAGCGCGCCTGCGACACGGCCCGTTCGACGTGGCCTTCCTGCCGTGCGGTGGAGCCGTTGTGGACCTCCCGTCGCGTCAACCACCGAGTCCTTTCCCGGCCGGCATGGGTTCCCGGCAAGCTGCGGTGGCTGCAAAGATTCTGGGCGCGCAAACCGTCGTACCGATCCACTATGGACCGCTTCACGAAGCGCCCGACTATGTCCAGGCAGATGATGTCCCCGGCGCCCTGCTGACGAGCGCCCACGAGCTCGGCATAACGGCACGAGTACTTCAACCCGGCGAGCGACTCCGCATCAAGCCTGTCCAATAGCGACCCCGAGGACCAGCCCGAGATGAGCACAGCGATCGCAGAGCAGGTCATCGCCGACACCCTGCAGGCGGCCCAGGCCGTACTAGGAAGCGAGATCGAAGCGATCTTCGTGCTGGGGAGCCTGGCGCACGGCGGATTTGCGCCTCTCGTCAGCGATGTGGACGTCGCCATCATCGTCGGGGCGACGGCATCGGACACGGCCGCGCAGATGGCACGTGTGCAGAGTCTCGTGGTGGAGAAGGGCAGCAGCCCGCTGTCGGAGCGCCTCTCGGTGTTCTGGGCTGACTGGCGCACGGTGCGGACCGGCGAGGGCGCCCACAGCCGGCTCGGGCCGGTCGATCGGCTCGACCTGCTCGACTCGGGCCGCCTGCTCCTCGGATCAGACCAGCGCGAGCCGAGCGTCCGCCCATCACACCAGCAACTCGTGGAGATGAGCGCGGATCACATCCTCGACAAGTTCACCTATGCCTACCTGGACGGGTTGCGCGATACGCGAGCACTTCTCGCTGGTGGACCCCGCGCCGTCACAAAGGCGATCCTCTTCCCTGTGCGATTCATCTACACGCTCAGGACCGGTCGTATCGGACTGAATGAGGACTCCGCCAACTGGTACGCGGCCGAGGGCCTGCCTTCCAGCGCGTTGGCGCTGCGGGCGCTGCAGTGGCGCAACGATGGGATCGCCGACGCGCACGCCGCCAGCCGGATGCTCGCCGCGGAGCTCGATGGCATTCATGGCGCGTGTTTCGCTGGGTACGCAAAGGAGCTAGAAGTTCTCGGCGATGTGAGCCGCGCCTCCGCGCTGGCGAAGCGAGCTGCAAGCATCCAAGCCCACTCACGCAGGCTCGAAGATGCGCGTCGCGAGCAAGCTTTCGGCACCTGAAAGGAAACCCGAATGGCTCGCCGGACCGAGCGGTGACGCCAGCTATTTGTTCACAGCCGACCGCGGCTATCTCCGCCATTCGAGCAGCAACGTGCAGTAAGTGCGCTCGCCGACGACAGGCTCTCCGGACTGACGAGCGATCCCGACGACCTACACGTCTGCGCGCTGGCGATCGCCTCCAACCCCGACTATCTGTTCACGGCCGACCGGGGCTATGTCCGGCATGGTCCACCCGAGCCTCACACCACAACCCTTCCGCGCCAACTATGGCCCGCAGTGTGTTACTCGCTCGAGTCGGGCCGCCGCAACGGCGTAATCATCATCATTGCTTTGGCCGTGCCGATGGCCTCACCCCGACGATCATCGCGCACATCGGAGTCCGAGTCCGACAGGCCGTGCTGCATGAGACAGCTGGAGGGCGCACGAGAGTCGCCCAGCCACGTTCCGAGTAAACACCGCGAGACGTCCGCGAAACCGGCTCCATTGCATATTCACTTCCAAAGCCGTTCAAGGACCTCTCGTTGAGCGTCGGTCACGAGTGCGGCGCAAGTCTCCGCAGCACGCACTTGCGCCGTAGCTCGATATCTATGAGGCGTCCACTTCGCGCGCAGGGCTCTGACTATTGCCCCGGCGCCAACACCGTTCCACGCTATGACATGTGCGAGCATCGCTCGTCGCTGATCCGAGGCGAGAGTGGCGCTTACACCCAGGCAGAGCGCAATTGCCGCAAACAGGGCATCGCCGTTTGGCATATCGAGGTTGGGATGCTCGGGCGCCCAATGCTTGATCGGATCATGGACGTCTGCCTTATGGAGCCCATCGATCACCAGCGTATTCGCTTCAAAGAGCGGCGCCAGTTCTCCGAGTTCGCGTTCTCTGCGCGCTTCTTCAAGCACGTTGGGTTCGCGGCGAAAGAGCCGATTCACGATCAGCCAGGCAGCGGGCGGGACCGGCCGATCATCCGGTAGCAACGATAGCGGCGCTGTTGGTTCAAACAGCACGGCGAGGCCATGCAGGTCCACGAGCTCTCGTGGCGAGAGGACATTCAGCCGAAAGAGTAGCTGGGCACTCGAGCGCTCGCGTTCCGACAGGTCTCGCAGCAACTCCCACAGCTCGTCTTTCCAGCAATCGGTCCAGCTTGCGTTCGACAGCGCTATGTAGCTGCCCAGCTCCGCTGCTCTCATTGCACGCTGTAGATCCCCACCCGCGAGTTCGATCCGTATGCTCTCGTACGCCCTCGTGGTGAACGTGGACTGAACCTCTACCCGCATCAAATCGATGTCTGATATCACCTGCCGCGGGTCCGCTACTGGGTGACGGCCCGCCGCAAAGTAGACAACCGTAGCTCGCGCGAGCCTTTGCGAAATTTCGGGCGTCGGTGTCAACGCCGGCAGTGCGCCGAATAGAAAGCTCATCAGCCTTGGGCCCGCTTGCTCAGTTTTCGACTCGATGCACTCCAAAATGCCCGCGACAAATACGTCTGCCACCCCTCCGGCACGGCGTGCCTGTAGTTGGACAGCGAGTTTGCAGACACTCTCCAGATGGCCGTCACGCACATGAGGCAGTACTTGCTTGAGCAGTTCGGTCGGCTCCGGATAGGTAAATGCGAGATCCTCCGCGGCGAAATAGTCACGGAACGTGTTATGCGTGAATCGGTATTGCTCCTCGCCTGTTTGGCGCCCAATTCCCGAAAGTATCCATGCCCGACCCTTCAGGAACGTGACAAAGCTCTCAGCGACAGCCCGTGCCGATTTCGTGTTCGCGAACAGACGGTTGTCCAGGAAAGTCGTTGACTCGGCGACTAGTTCGCTTTCACTCACGCCCCCCTGACGCTCTTGCGACTCGTACATCCAGGTAGCCAAATGCTGGACCAGCTCTTTCACATAAGTCGAGGCCGGCAACTGAGTCGCGATTTTACGTTTGGAGTCCCACCGCTCGAACAGCAAGCGCGCACACCGTTCGTATACTTCAGCGCGTTGACGCGGGATTGCGTGCTCTTCTCGATATAGGGCGCAAAGAAGCGAGAGCAACAGCGGAGTATCCAACAGATCACCGAGGTCTGCTGCCTCCTCCAGGAACGCCCGGGCCTGGGACTCGGCGGCGGACGATAAGTGCTCGACGAGCCGGAACCATTTCTCGGCGTATTGCGATACCTGCTCCGGTGCGAAAGGCAAGATGGATGCCACATTGAAAAGCGACGCCTCCAGCGGCGCTTCGCGATAGCCCACGATGCGCGAGGTTACAAAGACTTGGCAATCCGGGTAGTGCCGGCAAATTGATTCAACACGGTCGCGGATCTTGATTCGCTCCGTTCGATCGAGCACCTCGTCTAGGCCGTCAAAGATGAGAAGTGCGCGCCCGCTCACTAGCAGGCGTTCAAATGCGGCTCTTGGGAGCGGTGCCAGCTCGAGCTTCCTCTTAGCTTGATCATCTATGTAGTCGAGCAATGACAGGCCCGACGCATGAAGCTCGCGCAGGCTGACCCATATCGGCAACGTCGCTCTGTTGCGAGGAGCATAGGAGCTGCAGATATCGACGCACAGCCTGTCCGTGAGGGTCGTCTTACCAGTACCCGGGTTACCGAGAACTACGGTCCGCTTGCTTTCGTTGACGAGCTTGCCGAGGGACCGAGTCGCAGCGGAGGCAGCCTCGTCGCTACGCGATGTCGCCAGCGCCAGCGTCGGGGCCACGTAGATGGAGTCGAGCTCCACACGCGAAATCTGTGTGACATCCTCCAAATCGATCTTGGAATGCCGACTACGCAGCTCATTGGCGTATGCCGCTTCGAACGACCTAACAGCGCGTTCATCCACATCTGGATCCCTCAATAGCGAGAGTTCCTTGGCGATGACCTTTAGGAGATCATCGATACGATGCACATCTCCACGCACAACGGCGGTGAGCGCTTCCATATGACCTTCGCTTGCGGCGAAAACAAGGAGCTTGTGAGTGATCTGTGTCAGCTCCGCAAAAAGCGGAGCCGCCAATGACCGCACCTCGTGCCCCGGTTTGCCAGTGGACGCGGCGAGCATCTCAGCGAAGGCTTCAAAAGCAACGCGAACACGGACATCGGTACTTGGGTTATTCAGGGCCGAGTGCGAGACGCCACCTTGAAGCTCGGCCAGCTGAAACAACCGTACGATGAACGCGGCTACGTCTGGCGATTCGAGAAACTCCTGAATCGACTCGATGTCATCAGTAGCGCCTCGGATCGTCTCAGTGAGCCGGCTAGCGTCACGCGCGATCGCACTTCGTACGAGATCGGTGAGACGGCCTTTATCGTCCCTCCGGCAGTCGAACGTAGCCTCGGTAAAGACGCTCCACAGCGCGTCTCCTAGTAGCTCGGTTATTAGAGCATCGAGAGACAACACAGATACGGGCGCCTAGCGACCAAACCATGGCGCGAAGACCGTCATACACGGTCACTATAAGCGACCGACGTCGTCCGCGTGATATGAGCCGGAGGTGTGGGTGCTCGTCATAGCGGCGAGCCTCCCACCCCTGGCGACCACGCACAGGCGCGCCATCGAGGATCCGGTCCGCGATTGGTGAGGGCAAGCACATAACGGTCACGGTCGCCGAGGAGCAAGAGCTGCTCTCCCCTCAGCAAGCCGCGGGGCGTCTCGGTTTCTCACGCCAGCACGTCATGCGACTGATACACGTCTGCGCGCTCGCGGTCGCCTCGAACGCCGACTATCTGTTCACAGCCGACCGCAGCTATCTCCGCGACAAACTGGCGAACATAGGCGTGACGACCATGCACCCCGACGGGTTCCTCGTCCAGCTCCTCGACCACGAGCCCTCGGCAGTCCTCGACACCCTCGAAGCGCAAGCCTCGGCGTGGGCCGGCAGCCGCAGCATCACAGAACTCATCGACGCGCTCGAACGCGCCAGTGCAACACAATTCGCTGCCTGCGCACGCCGAGCCCTCGACGTGTAAGCCATGCAGACAACTGTCATGGGCGATACTGGTCGCAAGGGTGCGAAACTTGGCTTGCTAGAGCTGATCGCGGGATGCACTGCGAACGCTTGCGTACGTAAGTAGACCACTTCGGCGTATCAGCAGGAGCACCCGTGATCGCTGCCCTGATCTCGACTCACCCACGCAGCGATGGGTTCGCATCCGTGCCTACAATCATCCAGATGTTGTCCGTGGCCGAAGCCGCAGATAAGATCGGTAGGAATCCCGAGACGGTTCGTCGCTGGATTAGATCCGGGCGTCTGCCGGCGCGACGTGTCGGCCGACATCACGAGATCGAGGCATGTGATCTCCGGCAGATCGAAGACGAGATATTCCCGATGGCTGAGCTGCCCGATGAGTGGAAGGTTGGCGATGACGGCTCGCCGGCACCAAACTGGGTAGCTGCGCTGCATCGCTCCCGCAGCGGCCACTAACCACCGATGCTCGTAGTCGATGCGTCCGTGGCCGTGGCGGCCTGTCACACGCCGGTCGGTTTTGCGCGACTCCGTGGGCACGACCTGGTCGCGCCTCAACTGATGCTGGTCGAGGCAAGCTCGGTGCTGCACGAGATGGCCTGGCGCAAAGAGATCTCCCAGCAGCGCGCCAAGATGATGCTCGATCGTCTACTCACAGCGCCTGTTGAGATACAAACTCCCGCCGGTTTGATCCAGGCCGCCTGGCGCGTCGCGGACGATCTCGGCTGGGCCAAGACCTACGACGCACAATACGTCGCGCTCGCGCAAATGCTCGCCTGCAAACTCGTGACCGTCGGCGAGCGTCTACTCCACGGAGTCGCACGACTCGACCTCGCCGTGCGCCCGCGCGACTTGTAGACGCTGGGCTGCCTTCAGCACGACCTTCGCAGACAACTGTCATGGGCGATACTGGTTGGAAGGGCGCGAAACTCGGCTTGGCAGAGCCGATCGCGGGGTGGGCTCGAACGTCGTGCTTACGCAGCGGCGGTTACTACGACAGTCTTCATGTGCAGGTAGGGCAGGTT